>Ga0137407_10000229_pt1 | contig 40084 bp, 38 predicted proteins | sample CZOMad2_2_16fung_FD_108410 | JGI IMG/M metagenome (GOLD analysis project Ga0137407, IMG submission 108410) | Vadose zone soil fungal communities from Angelo Coast Range Reserve, California, USA - CZOMad2_2_16fungal (Illumina Assembly) | ecosystem: Environmental > Terrestrial > Soil > Vadose... | reverse complement strand
GGTGATCGGGCGTAAGCTGCTCGCGGTCGGTCTCGGCGATCAAGCGTCCACCGGCGATGCAGAGCAGCGCATCATGGGCTTCGTAGTCGTCGGAGGTCGCGAAGTAAGGCTCGTTGGTCGCGAGCAGCGGAAATCCCCTCGCATAGGCCAGATCGATCAGCCCGGCCTCGATGCGGCGTTCCTTCTCGATGCCGTGGCGCTGTAATTCGACATATAGGCGGTCACCGAACAGTCGAGCCAAGCGTTCGCACCGCGATGCCGCCAGCGCCGCCTGGTCGGCGGCGATTGCCAATGAGATCGGTCCGTCGGGACCACCGGTCAGCGCGATCAGATCCTCGGCATCGCCCTCTAGCCAATCGAACTTGATATGCGGGGCCTGATGAACCGGCGTTTCCAGGAAGGCGCGGGAGTTGAGCCGCATCAGGCTGCGATAGCCGCGCTCGCGTGCTGCCAGCAGCACGATGCGCGAAGGCGCAGCCGCCATTGCATTGCGCGCGTTCGGGTCCTGGTCGCCGAAATCAACCGCGAGTTCACAGCCGATGATCGGCTGGATGCCATAGCCGGCCATCTTGTCGGAGAATTCCAGCGCGCCGAACATGTTGTCGGTGTCGGTCAGCGCCAGCGCCGGCTGGCGGTCGGCTTTCGCCAGTTCGCCGAGCTTGGCGATCTTGATCGACCCCTTCAGCAGGGAATAGGCCGAGTGGACGTGGAGATGGACAAATCCGGCATTGAACGGCGGCGCGGCGGGCTTTGACATGGTCGAGGTCAGCAATCACTGGGCTTGAGGGAACGCATGGTCGCCCTCAAAGGCCGACTCACGCCGCCCGATGGTGAAGCCACGGTTGGGAGGAGTCCACGCGGAACCCGCCACCGCCGGCCGCCGTCCGGCTTTTCCCCAGAGGGGTCGCCCAAATCCGGGCAATGGCTTCAGAGCTGGGGAAGCAACTGCGCCCAGACCGCGACCATTCCCACAAAAAGCACGATCGACGCCAGCGCCGCCGCCTCTTCCACGAAAACCTTCAACATCCCCGCCTCCTGACTATTGGAACATAAAGAGAACAATGTTCCGTTTCTGTTCTTAGGTCAAGGGCAGGTAGTGGGACAGTTTGGAAAATGACCCCGAAATAAAGTGCTTGGTTAACGGGACTGGCCTCTGGCGAGTGCTGCCGGGTGGCAAAGCCTGTCCGTCGCGCTAGCGGCCATCGGGTTCGCGGCCGGGCCTCCCGCGCGCTATATCGACACTCGATTTAGCGAGCTGGTTGGGTCCCTAGGACGTTTGGGGTGGCTCGTCATTCGTATTTCCCTGCCACGCCTTAAAGTGCTCAGCAATCCATTTGGCTGCATCATGCTCGGTAATGAAACCCTTGATGACTTCCGTTTCGCCATCGGGCCAGAGAATATCGACCCCCCAGCCAGATCCGGGATTTTTCCGCGCCACGAAAGTTGGTCGCTGCTCGGTCATCCTTCGAATATGCGCCTGTGGCAGCCCGGTTCAAGCCAGTTATCCTGCCACAATCAAACTGACCCACCACCCAAGGGCAAGTAGTGGGTCAGTTTGAAAAATGACCCCAAAATAAACCGCTTGGTCAGTGGGATTGACGATGCGTCTAACAGAAGAAGCCCGTCGCCATATCGACAATCGACTTGGCGAACTGGTTCGGGTCCCTAGCGCGTTCGGGATGGACAGTCATTCAAAGCCTTCGCCAATTCCAGCCCTTGCTGGCGACCCTGGGCGATGCCGTGAGCGATTGCTCTCACAACGTATTCTGCCTGGCTCTCAGAGAGGTCTTTAAGGGGTGCCCATGCGAGCTCGATTCGGCGGGCGCGTTGGATGTCCATTTCTGTTATTTCGAGCGGCTTTATCGGCATCCCTTATTTTATCACATTCCAAGGGGCAAAACAGGGGAGCATCGCTGCCACAATCAAACTGACCCGCTACCCGAGAGCGGGTGAACGAGAACTTGCATTAATATTCTACCGCCCACCGATCGCGCGCTTTCGAAGCCGCAGCACGGCCGTAGTCAAACTGACTCCCATTGAAAAAAGCCCCGGCCGAGGCCGGGGCTTGGACTTGTTGGGGTCGGGCGAGCGCGAGAATTAGTAGCGCGCGACCACTGGCCCGCCGAATTTATAGTTGATGCGTGCGGTGAACAGGTCGACATCCTGGCGAATACGGTCCGTGCCGCTGAACGCGCCACCCACTACCGTGGTGAAGCTGACGTCGCGCGTGCCCATGAACAGGTGATCGTACTCGAAGCCGAACGACCAATTCGGGGAGAAGCCGTATTCGAGGCCGATCCCGACCGTGCCACCCCATCGGGTCTCTTTGGCCGTATCGGTTAGAAGGCCGCTCGGGATATCAAATATGCGATACCTGTCGTCGGTGACGGCCGCGCCGCCCTTCAGATAAACAAGCGCGTTGTTCCAGGCATAGCCGACCTGACCGGTGAACAAGCCGAATGCGTCGATGCGCGATTGGTTGCGATCAGTGGGGATGGCCAAGCTGATATTGTCACCCCTGAAATCGGCCCAGTTGCCCTGCGCTTCCAGGCCGAATACCCAGGCTGCGCTCTGCCACCGATAGCCGATCTGTCCGCCAACCGTTGCGCCGGTTGCATCGTGGCAGCCTTCAGGGCCGGGGGGAACAACAACCCTGCCAACGAGAACGGCCGTAGTGAGATCCCAGCACTTGTGGCTCGTGCCACCGCCACCGTTGACGCCGATGTAGAAGCCGCTCCAATCATAGACCGGGGCGACCATTACAGGCGCCTTTGTATAAGTCCGCGCCGGGAGATCCGCGGCAGCCGCGGGTGCAGCGGCGGCAAGCGCGATCACGCCCGCTGCAATGAATGACAATCTCTTCATCTTTGAATTCCTGTGTTCGAATCTGCACAGCCCCACAACCGGAATTGTTATCAGTGTTGGCTGGCAATGCTGTAGCTCGCCTGCCACATCCGAGCGAAAAACAATATTACCAAAATTTAAATTAGCCTTATGTGCCAGCCATTTATCGGAACTTTTTGCTACCAAAAGTTCCCACGTCGGCTAGGCGACAGAAGCGGCTTGATCCGAGATTGGTTCGCGCTAGGGAACGGTTCCAGCCCGGACTGTCATCACATGTTTGAAAATTCGCGGCAGGACGCGAAGTCGGCCTCGCCCGCGACTAATCCAGTTCGACAACTTCGCCGTCGACCAGTGACACCCGCCGATCCATCCGGCCCGCCAGTTCCATATTGTGGGTGGCGATCAGCATCGCGACCCGCGTCGCCTTCACCAATTGCATCAAGGCCTGGAACACGTGATCGGCGGTATGCGGATCGAGATTACCTGTCGGTTCGTCGGCGAGCAGTGCCCGCGGCGCGTTGGCAACCGCGCGCGCGATCGCAACGCGCTGCTGCTCACCGCCGGACAGCTCTGCCGGCCGATGTTTGATGCGGTCGCCGAGACCGAGATAGGCCAGGATCTCGGTGGCGCGCTTGACGGTCTCTGACCGCTTCAGGCCGCGGATCATCTGCGGCAGCATGACATTTTCGAGCGCGGAGAACTCCGGCAATAGCCGGTGCGACTGATAGACGAAGCCGATATCGGTGCGACGAATAAGAGTACGCTCCACATCCGACAGGCCAGAAGTGGGTGCTCCCCCGACATAGACTTCGCCGTCATCGGGGCTTTCGAGCAGGCCGGCGATATGCAGCAACGTCGATTTGCCGGCGCCCGATGGCGCCACCAGCGCCACGGACTGGCCTGCCCACAGCGCGAGCTTGGCGCCATTGAGGATGGTCAGCGTCGTTACGCCCTGCGTGTAGTGGCGCTTGATCTCGTGGAGATAGACGACCGGTACATCTTCCGTCCCCTGCTCCATCTGTCCCTCACTCGTACCGCAGCGCTTCGACGGGGTCGAGGCGGGCAGCACGCCAGGATGGATAGAGAGTCGCGAGGAAGGAGAGCGTCAGCGCCATAATCACGACGGCGCTGGTTTCGCCAATGTCGATCTCGGCGGGCAGCTTGGAAAGAAAGTACAGTTCCGGCGAGAACAGCTCGGTGTTGGTGAGCCAGGACAGGAATTGCCGGATCGATTCGATGTTCAGGCAGATCAGCATGCCGACCAGAAACCCCGTGAGCGTGCCGACAACGCCGATCGCAGAGCCTGTGATCAGGAACACCCGCATGACGGCGCCTTGCGAGGCGCCCATGGTGCGCAGGATTGCAATATCGCTGCCCTTGTCCTTCACCAGCATGATCAGGCCGGAAACGATATTGAGCGCCGCGACCAGCACAATCATGGTGAGGATCAGGAACATGACGTTGCGTTCGACCTGAAGCGCGTTGAAGAAGGTGGAATTGCGCTGCCGCCAGTCGACCAGGAACACCGGCCGCCCGGCAGCTTCCGTCACGCTCTTGCGGAAGGCATCGATCCGGTCGGGGTTGGTGGTAAACACCTCGATCGCGGACACGTCACTGTTGCGGTTGAAATAGGCCTGCGCCTCGGCGAGCGGCATGAACACGAAGCTTGCGTCATATTCCGACATGCCGATCTCGAACACCGCCGCGATTCTGTAAGGTTTGATACGTGGCGTCGTTCCCATCGGGGTCACGGCGCCCTTCGGTGAAACCAGAGTGATCATGTCGCCGGCGTGGAGGGATAGCGTGTCGGCGAGCCGGCGGCCGATGGCGACGCCCTGCCCCTCATCAAAACCCTCGAGCGTACCCTGTTTGATGTTCTTGGCGATCGAGGTGAGATTGTTGAGATCGTCGGCGCGGATGCCACGGATGAAAACGCCGGCCGCATTGAACGGCGAGGATCCCAGTCCCATTCCGTCCACCACAGGTGCTGCAAGCCGAATACCCGCGACCTGATTGATGCGCTCGGCAACGTCCTTCCAATCGGTGAGCGGCGATTCCAGCGGCTGCACCAACAGATGGCCATTGAGGCCGAGAATCTTGTCCAGCAATTCCTTGCGGAAGCCGTTCATCACCGCCATCACGATGATCAGCGTGGCGACACCGAGCATGATGCCGAGAAACGAGAAACCGGCGATGACCGAGATGAAGCCTTCCTTGCGACGTGCCCGCAAATAGCGTCCCGACAGCAACCACTCGAATGGCGCGAAAGGTGGGGTTCGAACTGGCTCGCTCATGGCTTCATCCATAGGCCGATTTTCACACGATTCGGGCTAAATGTAGCCGCGATGGCTGAGATCCCGATGCCCGCGGTGGATAATTCACTACGTCAGCCGCGCCAGCACTTCCGCCGGGCTCAGATTTTCACGCATTCCGCCGCTGCGCCGCTTCAGCTCGAGCTTGCCTTCGGCGAGGCCCTTGGGACCGACAAGAATTTGCCAGGGAACGCCGATCAGATCGGCGGCGGCGAATTTGGCGCCGGCGCGCTGATCGGTGTCGTCGTAAAGGACCTCGACGCCTTTGGCCGTCAACTCGCGGTATAGCTGTTCACAGGCCGCGTCGGTGTCCGCCGAGCCCTGCTTCAAATTCAGGATGACAGCCTTGAATGGGGCGACCGCTTCCGGCCATTTGATCCCGGCGGCGTCATGGCAGGCCTCGATGATGGCGCCGACCAGACGCGAGACGCCAACGCCGTAGGAGCCGCCATGAACCGCGACCTCGGCGCCATCGGCACCCGCAACCATAGCCTTCATCGCGTCAGAATATTTGGTGCCGAAATAAAAGATCTGTCCGACCTCGATACCCCGCGTGTGCACCTTGTTCTCGGCCGGCACTTCGCGGTCGAAGCGCCCGGCGTCGTGCACGTCTTCCGTCGCGGCGTAGACCGAGGTCCACTGCTTGATGATCGGCGTCAGATCGCCCTCGTAATCGATCTCCTCGCCCGGCACGGGCAGGTTGAGCACGTCGCTGTCGCAATAGACCGCGGACTCGCCGGTCTCCGCGAGCACGATGAACTCATGGCTGAGATCACCTCCGATCGGTCCAGTCTCCGCGCGCATCGGGATCGCCTTCAGCCCCATCCGGGCAAAGGTCCTCAAGTAAGCGACGAACATCCGGTTGTAGGCGCGCCGCGCCGCGGCCTCGTCGATATCGAATGAATAGGCATCCTTCATCAGGAATTCGCGCCCGCGCATGACGCCAAAACGCGGCCGCTGTTCGTCGCGGAACTTCCACTGGATGTGGTAAAGGTTGAGCGGCAGGCTCTTGTACGATTTGACGTAAGCGCGGAAAATCTCGGTGATCATTTCCTCATTGGTCGGCCCGTACAGCAATTCACGCTTGTGCCGGTCGGTGATGCGCAGCATCTCCGGGCCATAGGCGTCGTAGCGGCCGCTTTCGCGCCAGAGATCGGCGAGTTGCAGCGTCGGCATCAGCAACTCCAGGGCGCCGGCGCGGTTTTGCTCCTCGCGGACGATCTGCTCGATCTTCTTCAACACGCGAAGGCCCAGCGGCAGCCAGGCATAGATGCCCGCCGCCTCCTGCCGGATCATGCCCGCACGCAGCATCAGCCGATGCGAGACGATCTCGGCCTCTTTCGGGTTCTCCTTGAGGATGGGAAGCAAGAAACGCGACAGTCGCATGGGCACACCGGAATCGGTCAGGCACGGGAAGCCTGCAGTGAAACCGGATCGGGTGCAAAAACACAAGGGCGGGGATCGGCAAAAAGCCGCTAAGCAAACGGATTTCCTGTCGTTTTGCTGATCCGTTTCACCTCGCCATTAGGGCGCAAAGGGGTCGATCGGAACCTAGAAGAGACCCTCACTGACCCGGTGAGCGCGCCGGGACGTCAAAATCGTCTTCCAGCGTGATCTGCTGAAAGTCGGTCCGGGCATCAATGCGCACGTGCCAACGGCCGGGAAAGGGGATCGGGACGTCAGGCACGTGCCAATAGCCGTCGGAGCCCAGCGTCGCCTTGCGCTTTAACGGCTCGATGCCGCGTTCGGGCAGGCTGAGATAGAGCGTGGCTTCCTTCGCCGGCAGCTTTTTTCCGTTACCCGACATCAGCTGCAACACAAAGCCGTCGATACCGACCGTACCGGGCGAAATCAGGACCTGAAACATCGCGCGCTCGGAATGGATATGGATTGCCAGCTGCGCAGCCGGTGCCGCATGAGAAGTGATCAGCACCGCGACCGCAATGGGCGCAAACCATTGCTTGGCCCCCAAGATGTTCAGCCCCACGTCCCCACCCTCACATCTTCATGCCTGAATGATCGGGCGTCTTCTTCATTTCCCTATTGCCCGGACCGCCTGCGCCGGCCGGTCCTTGCGCTCCTATTCCCTGAATATCGAGCGAGAGAGAAACCTTGCCGGCCCGCTCGAACTCGAGCGTGAGCGGCAGCTTGTCGCCCTGCTTCAACGGGCTCTTCAGGTCGAGCAGCATCAAATGATAGCCGCCCGGCGCCAGCTTCACCGTCTTGCCAGGCTCGATCACAAGACCCTTGTCGAGCGGACGCATCGTCATCACACCGTTATTCATGGCCATTTCGTGGACCTGAACCTTGTCGGCGACATCCGCCGAGCCGCCGATCAGCCGGTCCGGCGTCGAGCCCTTGTTCTCGATGGTGAGGTAGCCGCCGCCGACTTTGGCGCCACCCGGCGTGGCGCGGCTCCAGGCTTGCGTGATCACGAGATCGCCGGCCTTGACCTCCTGGGCGGAGGCTGGGGCAGTGAATGGCGTCGCGAGGAGCGCCAAGCCGAAAAGTCCTTGGATGATTCGCTTCATGTGACGTTCCCGTCTAACTGCGCGTGCCTGTCGTCTCATTGAGACCACGGTTCGCCAAGGTGATGATGCCAACATCAAGCGTGTATTTCCTGGCGAAGAGATTGTCGAGCGCCGCAAGACTAGTAGCCCCGGCGACGGTCGATAGTTGATCCCGATCGTGGTTCGATAAGGATCGGGGTTGCCACCCGCATCTGACCAACTATACTCGTGATCATGGGTACCGGGCGAAATCACGCTGATTTGGGACCGCGGCGATTCTGGCGAAGGCTGGTTAGCGCGGCGGCCATCTATGCGCTGGTCATGCAACCGCTATTGTTGGAGGTGGTTGGTACCCAGCTAGCCAACGCTTCGACCCTTGAGGGATTTTCTCTATCCCAACTTTGCTTGCATAACACAGACGGCAGCCCGCTTGCGCCGGCTGGTCAGACCAAACACCCTGCTCATGACCATTGTTTGCTGTGTTTTACGGGAGCTTTTCATCTCCTGGATGCACCCTGGCAGGTAGCGGTCTCGTCCGCTAGCCTGGAATTCAGCAAGGTACAGCAATCAGCGCATCCGCTGCGCCTATCTTCGTTCTCGCGATACTCCGTCGCAAGTCCCAGGGGTCCTCCGCTCGCCGCGTGATGCACGACAGCCTCGAAGGCTGCCACTAGCTGCTTTCACGTTTTTGACCGGAGAATCCTGATGTCTCGACACCTGCTGCGTTCACTTGCGCTGGCGAATTTTATCGCGTTGGCGTTCACCTCTCATGCCCTAGCTCACTGCTTCGTCGGCGCCCGTTTTCTTCCAGCTACGCTGGCGACCGACGATCCCTGCGTCGCCGACGAAATGTCGATGCCAACCGTTACACGAGTAAAAACCCCGGACATGCCGCCCGGCGTCGAGTGGGATATTTCGGGCGACTTTTCAAAGCGCATCACCGAAAACTTCGGCGTCTCGTTCAGTCAAACCTGGACCCACATTCGCCAACCCGACGGCACAGTCACGGCGGGATTTCAAAATCTCGGAACGGCGTTCCAGTTTCAGGCGCTGAAGGATCGGCAGCACGAGTTTGCATTGCTGTTCGGGCTCAATGTCGATTGGGGCCATACCGGTTCAACCGGATCTGGTCTGGCCGACACATTCAGCCACGTTACCCCGACGGTCAGTTTCGGGAAAGGTTTTGGCGATTTGCCGGATGGCTTTTCATGGCTTCGTGCATTCGCGGTGACCGGACAGGCCGGCTATCAAATTCCCACGAACTCCTTCGATTTCACCCAGAACGTCTTTATTCCACAACAGTTGGTTTACGGCGCATCCTTGCAATACAGCATGCCCTACCTGAAATCCGAGATCATTGATCTTCAGCTTCCTGAGTTTTTCAATCATCTTATTCCGATCGTCGAAGCAAGTTTTACGACGCCGGTCGCGAATAATTTCGGCAATCCCTACACCACGACTGGAACGATCAACCCCGGTGTGATCTGGGTCGGAAGCTATTTCCAGGTGGGCTTGGAGGCCGTGATACCGATCAATCGCGAAAGCGGCAGCGGGGTCGGCGTTCTCGGCCAGTTGCATCTGTATCTCGACGACATGTTCCCGACGGGCATTGGACGGCCTTTGTTCGGCGGCACCTCTACCCCTCCCCGCAAATTGACCTTTTGAGGCTGCACCATGCGAACACTAACTTTTGCGACATTGGCCCTCCTCACCGTCGTGGCAAACACCGCCGTCGAGGCTCACGCCTTTCTCGACCATGCGGAGCCCCGCGTTGGAAGCACCGTGCCAACCGGACCCCGAGAGGTCATTCTTTTCTATAGCCAGAATCTGGAGCCGGCATTCAGCTCCGTCGAAGTGAGCGATGGCAACGGCGCGCGCGTCGATCTAGGCAAGCCAAGGATTAGCGCCGGCGTCATGCGTGTCGGGCTAAAGCAATTGCCGCCGGGGACCTATAAGGTTCGCTGGGAGGTTCTGTCGGTCGATACCCATACAACCGAGGGCAGCTTCTCCTTTCATGTCGGAAAGTAAAGGCCGCGGTTAAAAAGATGCGACGGGCGATCCGCTCCCTTCGTCGGTCCGGCCGTTGCATCAAATCGTACCTGGCGTGGAGAACATTTTGATCAATCCGCTGATCGCCGTGCGGGATATTCACTTCGTTTCGTCGGTGATTGTCGCGGGGGTCGTCTTCTTTGATTTGTTCGTCGCTTCGCCGGCCTTGCGGCGCGGCGCGGCCATGGCCATGTTTAGAAACCGCACCGCCAGAATTTTATGGATCGGTCTTTTCGTGTCGATCCTTTCGGCCTTTGCATGGCTTTGCCTTTTGTCTGCCCGGATTGCCAGCAAGCCGATAGAAGAAGTCGTTGCGGACGGCACGATCTGGATCGTTCTTTCGCGAACACAGTTTGGCTTCGCCTGGGGGTTGCGATTCTTGTTCGCCGTCATGCTTGCCGTCAGCCTTTGGCTACGATCGGCAGGGAACTCGAGCCCGTCTTTATGGCAGAGGTTTCCGGCCACACTGTTGGCCGGGGCGTATCTCGGCTCGCTGGCCTTTGCAGGGCATGGTCAAGAAGGTCTCGGTCTTGAAAGAAACATTCATCTTGCGGCGGACTTCCTGCATCTGATCGCGGCCGGTCTCTGGCTTGGGGGCCTCATCCCCCTTGCGCTGTTGCTGGTCTATCTACGCCGATTCCGCGAGGAGACCTGGACATCCGTGGCGTGCGACACCGCCAGTCGCTTCTCCAATCTCGGCATCCTCGCCGTCGGAGTGTTGCTGATCAGCGGAACAATCAATGCCGCATTCCTGATCGGTGGCATGCAGAGCCTCATCGACACACGTTATGGCCAATTGTTACTCCTCAAAATAACGTTGTTCGCCGCGATGGTCTGTCTGGCCGGGATCAACAGGCAGTACCTGCTGCCCCGACTTTGCAACAAGGTCGGAATTGATTTGAGCACTCGAACGGTCCAGTGGCTGGTGCGCAGCGCGCTGGCCGAAACTGCTCTCGGGCTGGGCGTCGTCATTATCGTCGGAATGCTCGGCGTCATGGCGCCTGCAACGGATATGGCTACGCATCTTCATTGAATCGTCTTCTGTCATGTCGCGACCATGCGTCTACGCCGCAACAGACACCCGGCGAAGTTCGCACCGCGCCCTCTCCGGCTGCCCTTTACCTTACTATATTACCTTCATTCCCTTTCCCTTTTCTTAGGCGCCATTTGGTCGGCGATTAAATTCCATTCATTTCAGAAGTTGCTCGAATATTGAACAATCGTTGCTGAAATTGATGACAAGACGAAAATTATGGTCTACGAGTGCGAGTTCAGACTAACCGCAAGGTCGAAGTCTGGTGGTCCAAGTCTCGGGAGGAGCCCTGACGCGCACCAAGCAGCGTCGTCCCGCCAATCAAAATCAAATCTATATTTCGGGAAAATAGGGTCGACACAATTTTTAGAGCAGGGCTTCTTGCCCTGCTCTTTTTTCTTTTGGAAAGCTGGTTTCTCCTGCAGGGCTAGCTGGCCTGGAAATCCCGAATCCGACGTCAATCCCGCTCGAGAAAATTCGATCCGATATCGGCCTTCTTTTTGATCGGATCGAAGTCGCAATAGACGCCATCGGCGAGCAGCGTGTAGCTCGAAACGATCCTGTACTTGTCGAGCTTGACGGAGTTCAAGCCGATCAGATTGGTATTGGTTCCACCATTCCATTTGAACGGGGTCGGGCTCGACGCCTTTTCGCAGGCCGCAACCGCTTCCGCAAAGACATAGCCTTCAACAAACGCCTTCATGGTCTGAAGCTGAGCGTTGGTTTTCCAATTCATGTAAAAGGACGCGGCAAAGCCCGCGATGGTCAGAAGCAAGAGCCCGACAATGATCCGCTGGAACGTCATTTCCCTCTTCTCCCCAATCCCCAAGAAAATGCTCTAAAGAATATCAACCGGTCACGCGATCAGAACGGCATCCCCATCAGCCGGGACAGCCGATCGATGTTGAGGAAGCCTGCATGATAGGCCGCCAAGCCCGCCGCAAAAATGACCGCCGACAGCAGCGTCGTCCAAATCAGCTTTCGCCCCATCTGGCTCGCGACCGGCGCACCAGGATCGGTGCCCGCAACGCTCTCGCCATCCTCGTGCTGGCTGCGCACGCCAAACGGCAGCGTCACGAACAGCACGACCCACCATAAGACGAAGTAGATCGCAAACCCGGTTGAGATGGTGTAGGCCATCGCGGTTCAAGCCTGCTCGATTTCGACAAGCGCACCGGAAAAGTCCTTGGGATGCAGAAACAGCACCGGCTTGCCGTGGGCGCCGATCTTGGGCGTGCCGTCGCCGAGCACGCGCGCGCCCTCCTTGATCAAGGTATCGCGCGCCGCGATGATGTCGGGCACGTCATAACAGATGTGATGGATGCCGCCGTCGGCATTGCGCTCGAGGAATTTGGCGATCGGCGAGGTCGCGCCGAGCGGCTGGATGAATTCGATCTTGGTGTTGGGCAAAGTCACGAACACGGTGATGACGCCGTGCTCGGGCAGCGGCACCGCCGCGGAAATATCGGCGCCGAACGCCGCGCCATAGATCCTGGCGGCCTTCTCGGCATCCCTCACCGCGATCGCCACATGATTAAGCCGGCCCAGCATGACGCTCCTCTGCCCCACTTATAGCTTGCGCGCACGGTTCGCAAAACCGGCAATCGCCGTGGAATCCGGTCAAAGCGCCGCGTGTGCGGCCGCCTGCTAACTAGACGGTCAGGACGTGAACGTAGCATAAGGGCTTTTTGCCCCACTGCTCATTCAACGAGGCGCGCACGGCCCGGCGCACCGATTCCGCCATTGCGTCGGGATCGCGCCGCCGCGCCCGCGGCAACCCTTCCACGGTCGACACCACGACGTCGAACACGATCTCGTCGATGATTTCTCCGGCCGTATTTTTTTCGGGTATTCCGACCAGATCGACCTCGGGATCGTCGGCCAGTTCGCCCTTGTCGGTCACCGCGATCGCGATAAAGGCACAGCCGGCAAAAGCCATGCGGCGCCGTTCGACCACGGCGCGTGATTTGGAATCCTCCAGGATGGCACCATCCTTGTAGAGCCGCCCGGATGGCAGCTCCTCGATGATGCCGGGCTCGCCCGGTCCGAGCTTGACCAGGTCACCATTGCGGCAGATCAGAGCCTTGACGCCCGCGGCCCCGGCCAGCTTGGCGTGCTCGAACAAATGCAGCGCTTCACCGTGAACGGGGATCAGGAGTTGCGGACGCACCCAACCAATCATGTCGCGCAATTCGTCGCGGCGCGGGTGCCCGGAGACGTGAACGAGGTGGGTTCGGTCGGTAATGACCTCGACACCCTGCGTGATCAGCCCGTTGATGATGGCACCCACCGCCTTCTCGTTACCGGGAATGGTGCGCGAGGAGAAGATTACGCAGTCGCCCTTGTTGAGCGTCACCTGCGGATGGTCGTCATTGGCGATGCGTGACAACGCCGCGCGCGGCTCACCCTGGCTTCCGGTACACAGCGCCAGTACCTTGTCGGGGGGAAAATGACCGTACAGGTCGGCGCCGCGGAAATTCTGCACCCCGTCGAGATGGCCGGTTTCGCGCGCCACCTGCACCACGCGCTCCATGGCGCGCCCGACCACTACCACCTCGCGCCCCGAGATGCGCGCGGCATCCGCTACCGCCCGCAGCCGCGCGACGTTGGAAGCAAAGGTGGTCACGGCGACCCGGCCCTTCGCCGACTTCACCAACTCAATAATGGTCTTGGCGACTTCGGCTTCCGACGGCGAACGCCCTTCCCGAACCGCATTGGTGGAATCGCCGATCAGCGCCAGCACACCGGCGTCACCGAGCTCACGCAACCGCCGCTCGTCGGTCGGCAGGCCGATGATCGGTGTCGGATCGATCTTCCAGTCGCCGGTATGTAGAACGGTCCCGGCCTCGGTGTGGATCGCCAACGCGTGCGACTCCGGAATCGAATGCGCCACCGGAATAAATTCGACATTGAACGGACCGAGGTCGATCCGTCCGCCAGACGGCACAATTGTGACCGGAATCTTCGGCGGATTGCGCTCGGAGGCGCATTTGGCCTCAAACAGCGCGGCGCTGAACTTGGTCGCATAGATCGGGCATTTCAGCTTGGGCCAGAGGTCGATGATGGCGCCGAAATGGTCCTCATGGGCGTGCGTCAGCACGAGGCCGATCAGATTCTTCCGTTCTTTTTCGAGAAAGCGGATGTCGGGCATGATGGTATCGATGCCCGGCAGATGCTCCTCATCGCCAAAGGACACACCTAGATCGACTGCGAGCCATGAGCGCTGATGGCGATTACCGAGGCCATAGATCGACAGGTTCATGCCGATCTCGCCAACCCCACCGAGCGGCGCGAAGGTCAATTCATCCGGTCGCGCCATCAGGCTGCTCCCGCGGAAGCGGCCGAGCCGAAATAGACGTCGCCCGCCGAAATTGGAACCCGCTCGCCGCCGGATGTCGCGACGATCATGCAGCCGGTATCATCGATGGTGTCGAACGTGCCCGCCACCGTCGCGCCGCCGCTATGGACGGCGACCGGCTGTCCAAGCCCGGCCGCGCGCTCTAGCCAGAGCCGCCGGATCTCACCAAAGCCGCGTCCGTGGTCCCAGAGGCTACGAAATTCCGCCCAGCTATCCGACAGGGTCGAGAACAATTCCTCGGCGCCGACATCGACGCCGATGGCCTTAAGCGAAGTCGCTGGCGTCGGCGTGCGATCTGGGGCGGCGACGACGTTTGTGCCAATGCCGACCACGACCGCGAGGTGATCGCCCGGTACAGCCTCCGCTTCCAGCAGGATGCCGGCGAGTTTTTGTTGTCCCGCCAGCACGTCGTTGGGCCATTTCAGCGAAAACTTCACATCGTCCGATCCCGCCGATCTGGCCGACGCCTCCATGCCCACCCTTTGCAGCGCCGTCTCCAGGGCAAGCCCCGCGGCGAAACCAAGCGTCGCCGCGACCGCGGGCGAAACGTCGATTATTTCGAGGATGCTGCAGGCAAGGTTCCCGCGCGGCGCGATCCAAGGGCGGTGTCTTCGCCCGCGCCCGGCGGTCTGTTCGGAGGTTACAAACCACATCGGCCCGCGCTCGCCGTCGCGGGCACGCGTTAAAGCCTCCGCGTTGGTCGAGCCGATGCTGTCAAAGGCAGCGAGCCGGTAACCCGCCGATATAGCTCGTGGGCCGAGCGAAAATGCCATCTCAGGGCTGATCCGGCTTTGCCAGATCTGTCTGGGCACCGATGGTTTTGTTGGGCATGATCTGCTCCGAAAACCGGGGTCCACTTTTCGGGATCATGCCCCTAAAAGAGTGACTTCGCCGCGACCGTGGCCACGCTCACCAGCGGCCCCGGATAGACGAAAAAGAAGATGTTGAAGAGGCCCGCGACCGCCAACACCGTGCGCAATTCCAGGCGCATCGGGTCGAGTTTGGCCAGCGGCTCGTCGAAATACATCACCTTGATGATGGTGAGGTAGTAAAACGCGCCGACGACGCTTGCGAGCACGCCGACCACCGCCAGCGTGAACAAGCCGGCTTTGATCGCGGCAACGAAAACGTAGAATTTTGCGAAGAAACCCGCGAGCGGCGGGATACCCGCGAGCGAAAACAGCAACATCGCAAAGAAGAACGCCAGCAGCGGGTTGGTGCGCGACAGTCCTGCGAAGTCGCTGATATTCTCGACATGCTGGCCGTTGCGCTTCATCGTCAGGATGACCGCAAAGGAGCCGAGCGTCATCGCCACGTAGATCGCAATATAGACCAGCACGCCCTGCGCGCCCTCCGCTGTCCCTGCAGCGAGCCCGACAAGGGCAAAACCCATATGACCGATCGAGGAGTAAGCCATCAGCCGCTTGATATTCTTCTGGCCGATGGCGGCAAACGATCCCAGCGCCATCGAGGCGATCGCGACGAACACCACGATCTGCTGCCATTGCGAGACAATTCCCGGAAACGCCGTGAGCGTCACACGGGTGAACACGGCAAGTGCTGCGACCTTCGGCGCGGAAGCAAAGAACGCGGTGACCGGCGTCGGCGCGCCCTCGTAGACGTCGGGCGTCCACATGTGGAACGGCACGGCCGAGACTTTGAAGCATAGCCCGGCGAGCAGGAACACCAACCCGAACACGATGCCGATGCTGCCGGTCTTGGCGGCGGCCGCGATGCCGGCGAAACCGACAGTGCCGGTGAAGCCATAAATCAGCGAGGCGCCGTACAGCAGCATGCCCGACGACAGCGCACCCAGCACGAAATATTTCAGGCCGGCCTCGGTTGATTTGGCGTTATCGCGGTTGCTCGACGCGACGACGTAAAGCGCAAGGCTCATCAGCTCCAATCCCAGATAGAGCATGATCAGGTCGCCGGCCGAGATCAGCACCATCATGCCGAGCGTCGAAAGCAGCACCAGGATGGCATATTCAAAGATGCGGCGGGAGGGATCGGCGAGGAATTCGGTCGAAAGTACCAGCGTCGCGGCCGAACCGATCAACGCCAGGACCTTCAGGAAGCGGGCAAAGTCGTCAACAATGAAACTGCCGCTGAACGTTGTGAGCTTTCCGGCAGGCAGCGACAGCTCGAGTACGCCGACCACCACCAGAAGACATACCGCAAGGCCCGTGATGAGGCTGCTCGTCTGCGGGCCCCGGTAGGCCCCCAACATCAGCAGCACCATGGCGCCGACAGCAAGCACAAGCTCCGGCAACACGGGCAGCAGTTGATAACCTGCACTCTCAAAGCTCATGGCACGTAGTCCTAATCAAGGCGTTTACTGCAGCAGCGCCGCTGCCTTCACGGCAGTCACGGCGGTGTTGTAGTTGTTGACGAGTTGCTGCACCGACGACGCCGACATGTCGAGCACCGGCTTCGGGTAGAAGCCGAACAGGATGGTCAGAGCCACCAGCGGCATCAGCGTCAGGCTCTCACGAAAAGTGAGATCCTTGATGGTTGCCAACGACGGTTTGACTAGCGCTCCGAATACCACCTTGCGATAAAGCCATAGTGCATAGGCCGCCGACAAAATCACACCGGTTGTGGCGAGAGTCGCGGTGGGAATCGAGACCTTGAAGGTGCCGATCAGTGTCATGAATTCGCCGACGAAGCCGGACGTGCCGGGCAGACCGACATTGGCCATGGTGAAGACCATGAACACCAGCGCGTAAAGCGGCATCCGGTTGACGAGCCCGCCATAGGCGGTGATCTCGCGGGTATGCATGCGGTCGTAGACGATGCCGACGCAGAGGAACAGCGCGCCCGACACGATGCCATGCGAGACCATCTGGAACACGCCCCCGGCAACCCCTTGCGTGGTTCCGGCGAAAATCCCCATGGTGACGAAGCCCATATGGGCGACCGACGAGTAGGCGATGAGCTTCTTGATGTCTTCCTGCATCAGCGCGACGAGCGAGGTGTAGATGATCGCGATCACCGAGAGCGAGAAGATCAGCGGCGCGAAATCATGCGAGGCCAGCGGGAACATCGGCAGCGAGAAACGCAGGAAGCCGTAGCCACCCATTTTCAGCAGGATCGCGGCCAGGATCACCGAGCCTGCCGTCGGCGCCTCCACATGGGCATCCGGCAGCCAGGTGTGAACCGGCCACATCGGCATCTTCACCGCGAAGGAGGCAAAGAACGCAAGCCACGCCCAGGTCTGCAAGCTGCGCGGCACGGCGGTGTGCATCAGGGCCGGAATATCCGTGGTGCCGGCGTTCCAGTACAACGCCATGATCGCCAGCAGCATCAGGACGGAGCCGAGCAGCGTATAGAGGAAGAACTTGAAGGAGGCGTAGACCCGGCGTGGGCCGCCCCATACGCCGATGATCAGGAACATCGGGATCAGGCCGCCCTCGAAGAACAGGTAGAACAGCACGAGGTCGAGCGCGGAGAAGGTGCCGACCATCAGCGTTTCCAGGAGCAGGAACGCCATCATGTACTCGCGCACCCGCAACGTGACGGATTTCCAGCTGGCCACGATGCAGAAAGGCATCAACGCCGTGGTCAGGATCACGAACGGCAGCGAAATGCCATCCACACCCATGTGGTAGGTGATGGCGTTGGCGAGCCACGGCGCCTTTTCGACGAACTGGAAGTCGGGCTGAGCCGGATCGAAGCGCCAAACCAGGATCAACGACACCGCGAAGGTGATCAGCGTGGTCCACAGCGCGATCCAGCGCGCGTTGCGCCGCGCGGCTTCGTCGTCACCGCGGCTGATATAGATCAGCAGCGCGCCGACCACGGGAAGGAAGGTTACGACGGAGAGAATGGGCCAGGTTGTCATCACTGGGCTCCCACGCCGAACATGAACCAGGTAATCAGCCCTGCAACCCCGATCAACATGGCGAAGGCGTAGTGGTAGAGATAGCCGGTCTGAAGCCGCACCACGTTGCGGGTCACGTCAAGCACCCGGGCCGACACACCATCCGGGCCGAAGCCGTCAATAATGTAACCGTCGCCGACCTTCCACAGGAAGCGTCCGATCCGCTTCGCTGGGCGGACGAAGATCAGGTCGTAGAGCTCGTCGAAATACCACTTGTTGAGCAGGAACTGGTAGAGTAGCCGCTGTTGGTTGGCGAGCTCGACCGGCAGGTACGGCCGTCGGATATAGAACAGCCACGACACCACAAAGCCCGCTGCCATCATCACCGTCGGCAGGAACGCGACGCTCTCGGGGATGTGGTGCATGTCTTCGATGATGTGCGGGTTCATCTTCAAGGACTCGCGGAAGAACTCTTCCACGCCATGGCCGGCGAATAGCTCCTTGAACGGGAAGCCCGCCAGGATCGATCCAGCGGCAAGGATGCCGATCGGAATCAGCATCCACAACGGCGCCTCATGCGCGGCCTCATAATGTTCCTGATCGTGCGGCTCGCCATGGAAGGTTTTGAAGATCAGGCGCCACGAGTAGAACGAGGTCAGGCCCGCCGCGACCACCGTCGTCAGAAAGCCATACAACGCAACCGGATTGTGCGAGGCGAACGAAGATTCGATGATGGCGTCCTTGGAGAAATAGCCCGCGGTGAGCGGGAATCCGGTCAGCGCCAGCGTGCCGATCACCATCACGAAATAGGTGAAGGGGATCCGGTCCTTCAAGCCACCCATGTTGCGGATGTCCTGCTCGTGATGCATCGCATAGATCACCGAGCCTGAGCCTAAGAACAACAGCGCCTTGAAGAAGGCATGCGTGAACAGATGGAACATGCCGACGGAGTAGGCCCCCGCCCCCATCGCCACGAACATGTAGCCGAGCTGCGAACAGGTCGAATAGGCGACAATCCTCTTAATGTCGTTCTGTACGAGGCCGACGGTTGCCGCGAAGAAGGCGGTGGTCGCGCCGATGAACATCACAAAGGCTTGCGCGCTGGGAGCGAGCTCGAACAGCGGTGACAGCCGCGCCACCATGAAGACCCCTGCGGTGACCATGGTCGCGGCATGGATCAAGGCCGAGACCGGCGTCGGGCCTTCCATCGCGTCGGGCAACCAGGTATGCAGCAGGAATTGCGCCGATTTGCCCATCGCGCCCATGAACAGAAGCAGGCATGTCAGCGTCAGCGCGTCGGCGTGCCAACCGAAGAAATCAATGGTCTTCCCGGTCAGGCCCGGCGCGCCCGCGAAGATCGTCTCGTAATCGGTCGAGCCGATCAGCATAAAGATCGCGAAAATGCCAAGCGCGAAGCCGAAATCGCCGACCCGGTTGACGATGAAGGCCTTGATCGCCGCGGCGTTCGCCGACGGCTTCTGGTACCAGAAGCCGATCAACAGATAACTCGCCAGACCAACGCCCTCCCAGCCGAAGAACAGCTGAACCAGATTATCTGCGGTCACCAGCATCAGCATCGCGAAAGTGAACAGCGACAAATAGGCAAAGAACCGGGGCCGGTACGGGTCCTCGTCCATATAACCGATCGAGTAGACATGCACGAGCGAGGAGATGGTATTGACCACCACCAGCATCACGGCGGTCAGCGTATCCACCCGCAATGCCCAGGCGACCTGCAGATCGCCCGATATGATCCAGGGGAATAGCGCGACCCTGACGTCATGATGCATGAAGCCGACATCGACCAATGCCACCCACGACAACGCCGCCGCGACAAGCAACAGGCCGGTCGTAATCAATTCGGCCGCGCGCGAGCCTGCCGCCGGCGGCTCGGCTGCGTGATGGTCGTCGTGGCCGTGATCGTCATGGGCGTCGGGCTCGTGGCTGGACGCATGGATGACGCTGGCATCTTCGCCGATCGGCACCGCGCCATGGTCATTCGCGTCCCCGTGATGCTCGATCTCATCGCCGGCCGGATTGCGCGCATGGGCGCCGAAGATGGAGATCAGCCCGGCGAGGACAGCGCCGATCAGCGGCAGAAAGACGATTGCCTGGATCATTGACGCGCTAGCCCTTCATCAGATTGACGTCTTCAACCGCGATCGAACCGCGGTTGCGGAAATACACCACGAGCACCGCAAGACCGATCGCCGCTTCCGCCGCCGCCACCGTAAGCACCAGCAGCGCGAATACCTGGCCGACGATGTCGCCGATGAACGTCGAAAACGCCACCAGGTTGATATTGACGGCGAGCAGGATCAGCTCGATCGACATCAGGATGACGATGATGTTCTTCCGATTGAGAAAGATGCCGAGAATCCCGAGCGTGAACAGGATCGCGCCGACCGAGAGATAATGTCCAAGACCGATCGTCATTGCACCCACTCCGCCGCGTCCGCGTCCTGCAGGCCCTGGCCGGATGCCACCTTGCGCACGCTCATCGCAAGTTCCGGCGTCCGCGCGTTCTGTACATTGATGTCCTGCCGCTTGACGCTGGCCTTATGGCGCAGCGTCAGCACGATGGCGCCGATCATCGCGACCAAGAGCACCATCCCCGCGATCTGGAAGTAATGGATGTACTTGGTATAGAGCACGAGGCCGAGCGCCTCGGTATTGCTGACATTGGCCGGGATCGCGGCCGTGATCGACTTGGCGACATTGGGATTGATGACCCAACTGCCCCCGACCAGCAGCAATTCGGCCAGGAATACGGCGCCGATCACCAGACCGATCGGCAAATATTCCAGAAAGCCCTCACGCAGCTCGGTAAAATCGACATCGAGCATCATGATCACGAATAGAAACAGCACCGCGACCGCGCCGACATAAACGACGACCAGGATCATCGCCAGGAACTCAGCTCCCATCAGCACGAACAGGCCGGAGGCGTTGACGAAGGCCAGAATCAGAAACAGCACGGAGTGCACGGGATTGCGCGACACAATCACCATGACCGCCGACGCCACGCAGATGCCGGCGAACAAATAGAAGAACAGCACTGGAAGGATCATGCGGATTGCCCTTCCGTCATTCCGGGATGGTCCGAAGGACCAGACCCGGAATCTCGAGATTCCGGGTTCGCGCTTCGCACGCCCCGGAATGACGTGGAGGTATCGGGAAACATCATACCCTTCACCTCACCGGTACGGCGCGTCGAGTTCGATCGCCTTGGCAATCTCGCGCTCCCAGCGGTCACCATTGGCGAGAAGTTTCGCCTTGTCATAATAAAGCTCCTCGCGGGTCTCGGTCGCGAATTCGAAATTCGGGCCCTCGACGATGGCATCGACTGGACAGGCCTCCTGGCACAACCCGCAATAAATGCACTTCACCATGTCGATGTCGTAGCGCACGGTGCGGCGGGTGCCGTCGTTGCGGCGCGGTCCGGCTTCGATCGTGATCGCCTGCGCCGGGCAGATCGCCTCGCAAAGCTTGCAGGCGATGCAGCGCTCCTCACCGTTCGGATAGCGGCGCAGCGCATGCTCGCCACGAAAACGTGGCGAGATCGGTCCCTTCTCGAACGGATAGTTCAGTGTCGGCTTCGGCTTGAAGAAATAGCGCATGGCGAGAAAGAACGCCGACACGAATTCGGAGAGCAGCAGCGAGCGGGTGGTGGCGTTGATGTTGACACTCATAGCGACCTCATTTCGGTGCGATCCCCGCGAACTGCAGCACGCCGGCGACGACAACCACCATCGCCAGCGACAGCGGCAGGAACACCTTCCAGCCGAGCCTCATCAACTGGTCGTAGCGGTAGCGCGGCACGATCGCCTTCGCCATCGCAAACAGGAAGAACATGAAAAATAGCTTGAGCGAGAACCAGATCACGCCGGGCACCCAGGTGAAGGGCGGCAATGCGACCGGCGGCAGCCAGCCGCCCAGGAACATGATCGTGGCCATGGCGCACATCGTGGTGATCGCGACGTACTCGCCGAGCATGAACAAGAGATAGGGTGTCGAGCCATATTCGACCATGAAGCCGGCGACCAGCTCGGATTCGGCTTCCACCAGGTCGAACGGCGGGCGATTGGTTTCCGCCAGCGCCGAGACATAGAAGATCACGAACATCGGAAACAGCGGCAGCCAGTACCAATTCAGGAACGTCACCCAGGGCAATCCGATGAGGCCGCCGAGCCCGCGTGTGTTCTGGGCCTCGACCACGCTCGACAGATTGAGCGAGCCGGCGCAAAGCAGGACCGTGATGATCACGAACCCGATCGAGACCTCGTAGCTCACCATCTGCGCCGCCGAGCGAAGCGCTGCGAGGAACGGGTATTTCGAGTTCGATGACCAACCGGCCATGATGATGCCGTAGATCGACAGCGACGAAATTGCAAAAATGTAGAGCACCCCGACATTGATGTCCGAGATCACCCAACCGAGATTCATCGGGATCACCGCCCATGCCGCGAGCGCGAGCACGCAACTCACCAGGGGCGCCAGCAGGAACACACCCTTGTTGGCGCCGGCGGGAATGATCGGCTCCTTCAGCACGAACTTCAAAAGGTCGGCGAAGGATTGGAACAGGCCCCAAGGCCCCACCACGTTGGGGCCGCGCCTGATCTGCACCGCCGCCCAGATCTTTCGGTCGGCCAGCAGGATGTAGGCGATCGCGATCAGCAGCACCACGAGCAGCAACAGGCTCTGCGCGATCATGATGATCAGCGGCCACAATGTACCGGTCCAGAACTCGGCCATCAGTTCACTCCGCTGCCGTCAGCATTTGTCCCGAAGCCAGACGGGAGCACTCCGCCATGACCGCGGAGGCCCGCGCGATCGGGTTGGTCAGGTAAAAATCCTCAACGGAAGTCTTGAACGGCGTCTTCTCGATAGTGCCGCTCTTGCCGGCGAGCGCCTTGATGTCGTCGGCGTTGCCGGCCTCGATCCGGTCAAGCCGCATCAGATGCGGCGCGGCCTTGAAGATCGCCTGCCGCAAAGCTTGTAGCGAATCGTAAGGTAGCTTTTTGCCGAGAACATCCGACAGCGCCCGGATGATCGCCCAGTCCTCACGCGCCTGCCCCGGAGGAAATCCAGCGCGGTTGGCCATCTGCACCCGGCCCTCGGTGTTGACGAAAATGCCGGACTTTTCGGTGTAGGCCGCGCCCGGCAGGATAACGTCGGCGCGGTGGGCGCCACGATCGCCATGGGTGCCGATATAGACCGTGAAGGTGCCCTCGGGCACCTTCACCTCATCGGCGCCCAGCAGGAACAAGACGTCGAGCGTGCCGAACGTCGCCATCTCTACCGAACTCAGGCCGCCTGGGCCCGCGGCAAAGCCAATATCGAGCGCACCGACGCGGGAGGCGGTATCCTGCAAAACCGCGAAACCGCTCCAGCCGTCCTTTATCGCGCCGAAATCCAGCGCGAGCTTGGCCGCAAGCGCGAGAACCGCAGGTCCGTCGCGCCGGACGGCCACGCCGCCGCCAACCAGCACGATCGGATTTTTCGCATTCCTTAGAACGTCCGCGAAGGAATGCTTGCCGGCGGCAAGATCGCTGAGCGAGTCCGTGCCCGCACCCAGGTAGTCGTAGGTGTAGGTAAGATCGGCCTTGGCCCCGACAACGCCGATCTTGAGCTGGCCGCTGCGCCAGCGCTTGCGGATGCGCGCGTTAAGGACCGCGGCTTCCCTGCGCGGGTTCGAACCCACGATCAGCAGCGCGTCAGCCTGTTCAATCCCGGCAATCGTCGGGTTGAAAATATAGGAGGCGCGGCCGGCCTTGGGATCGAAGGCATCGCCGCCCTGCACCGCGAGATTGACGGAGCCACATTTCGCCAACAGCTCCTTCAGCGCAAACATTTCTTCAACCGCGGCAAGATCGCCCGCAATTGCCCCGATCCGCCTGCCGTCGATGCGAGCTACCTTCGACGCGATGGCTGCGAACGCCTCAGACCATGACGCCGCACGGAGCTGGCCATTCTCCCGGATGTAGGGACGGTCCAGCCGCTGCGTACGCAGGCCGTCAACGATGTGGCGGGTCTTGTCGGAAATCCACTCCTCGTTCACCGCCTCGTTGACGCGCGGCAGTATCCGCATCACCTCGCGGCCGCGGGTATCGACGCGGATCGCCGAGCCGACCCCGTCCATCACGTCGATCGACTGGGTCTTACCAAGCTCCCAGGGCCGCGCAGCGAAGGCGTAAGGTTTGGAAGTCAACGCGCCCACCGGGCAAATGTCGACGAGGTTGCCTTGAAGCTCTGAGGTCAGCGCGGTTTCGAGATAAGTGGTGATCTCCATGTCCTCGCCGCGGCCGGTCGCGCCCATCTCGGGAACGCCGCAGACTTCGGCGGCAAAGCGGACACAGCGCGTGCACTGGATGCATCTGTTCATCGAGGTCTTGACCAGCGCGCCGAGATATTTGTCCTCGACCGCGCGCTTGTTCTCGGCGAAGCGCGAGGTGTCGACGCCGTAGCCCATCGCCTGATCCTGCAGGTCGCACTCCCCACCCTGGTCGCAGATCGGGCAATCCAGGGGATGGTTGATCAGCAGGAACTCCATCACACCTTCGCGCGCCTTCTTCACCATCGGCGAACGGGTCGAGATTTCCGGCGGCTCGCCCTTCGGACCGGGACGGCAGTCGCGAACGCCCCAGGCGCAGCTCGCGACCGGCTTGGGGCCGCCCTTCACCTCGACGAGGCACATCCGGCAATTGCCGGCGATCGACAGGCGCTCGTGGTAGCAAAAGCGCGGGATTTCCGCACCCGCGGCCTCGCACGCCTGCAGCAGCGTGAATTCCGCGGGAACATCGATCTCTTTGCCATCGACGATGAGTTTGGTCATTGCTGTCTCAAGTCTTTCCGAGCCTGCAATCGGGCGGCGTAATGCTGGCGGCCTTCATGGATCTCTTCACCCATTCCTGGGTGACGGTGCTGTAGGTCGCGAGAAAGGCAGGCTCGGCCTTGTCCTTCTCGCACAGAAACGGCAGATGCGGCTTCAGGTCGTAATCGCAGGACGCCAACCACTCGCGCCGGTCGGCGAATGCGGCGTTGATCTCCTCGCAGGAATAAAGGAAGTAGGAAACAAAACTCTCGTATTGGACCCTCGCGTCGCGGTTACCCGCCTTGATCGCGTCGTAGTCGGGAGCCGAGAATTTCGGATTCTTGAACGCCAGATCGATATAGCCCAAAAACGCCTGCCGCGCGCTGGCGGCGCGATTGCCGGTGCGGATTTCGTTGATCTGGAACAGGACCGCAACGAAGCCGAGCAGCGCCACGGTCGCCTGCGCCATCTGCGCCATCGTTCCGTATCTTTGCCACCAGAAAATGCTCGGTTGCGACATCGATCTCACTCCGCCGCGACCATATGCGCGGGATCGAGAATGCCGGCATCATCAATATCGGCTTTGCGCGAATATTCGTCGATGCGCGCCTCGATCTCGTGGCGGAAATGCGCGATCAGGCCCTGGATCGGCCAGGCGGCGGCGTCGCCGAGCGCGCAGATGGTGTGACCCTCAACCTGCTTTGTCACTTCCAGCAGCATGTCGATTTCGCGCTTGTGGGCGCGGCCCTCGGTCATCCGGGTCAGCACCCGCCACATCCACCCCGTGCCCTCGCGGCACGGCGTGCACTGGCCGCAGCTCTCGTGTTTGTAGAAGTAGGAAATGCGCGCAATCGCGCGGATCAGATCGGTCGACTTGTCCATCACGATGACGGCAGCGGTGCCAAGACCTGAGCGCAATTTGCCGAGGCTATCGAAATCCATCGGCGTATCGATGATCTGCTCCGCCGGCACCATGCGCACCGAGGAACCGCCGGGGATCACCGCCTTGAGATTATCCCAGCCGCCGCGGATGCCGCCGCAATGGCGCTCGATCAGCTCACGGAACGGAATCCCCATCGCCTCTTCGACATTGCAGGGCCGTTCGACATGCCCTGAAATACAAAACAGCTTGGTGCCGACATTGTTGGGCCGTCCGATGGCGGCGAACCACGCAGCACCCCGCCGCAAAATATCCGGCGCGACGGCAATCGACTCGACGTTGTTGACGGTGGTCGGGCAGCCGAACAGACCGACATTGGCGGGGAATGGCGGCTTCAGCCGTGGCATGCCCTTCTTGCCTTCGAGGCTCTCCAGCAGCGCGGTTTCTTCACCGCAAATATAGGCGCCGGCGCCATGCGTCACGTAGAGGTCGAACGGCCAGCCGTTGACGTTGTCCTTGCCGATCAGTTTGGCCGCATAGGCCTGATCGACCGCGGCCTCCAGATGCTCGCGCTCCCTGATGAATTCGCCGCGCACATAAATATAGCAAGCGTGCGCGCCCATCGCGAAGCTGGCAAGCAGGCAGCCCTCGACCAACAGATGCGGATCGTGCCGCATGATCTCGCGGTCCTTGCAGGTGCCGGGCTCGGACTCGTCGGCATTGACCACGAGATAGCTTGGGCGTCCGTCAGTGGAGTCTTTCGGCATGAACGACCATTTCAGGCCGGTCGGAAATCCAGCCCCACCGCGGCCGCGCAGGCCCGATGACTTCATCTCGTTGATGATCCAGTCGCGGCCCTTGTCGATGATCGCCTTGGTACCGTCCCAGGCACCACGCTGGCGCGCACCTTCGAGGCCCCAGTCATGGAGGCCGTAGAGGTTCTTGAAGATGCGATCCTTGTCGTCGAGCATGATCAAACTTCCCGGGATCAGCGATTGGACTGCGAGTAAGCAAGGCCCGCGGCGCACCCGCCAAAGGTCAGCGCCCACAGCAAAGCGGATTCAAGCGACGCATTCAGCGCATAGCGCTGCAACAGGAAAACCAACGCTGCCGCGCCCGCGGCATGCAAAGCCATATAGCGCCAGTTCTTCATCGTACCGACACTCCCCGGCCGAGCCGTTTGCAAATTACGGTCGCGCGTCATGTGGCTTCCTTCAGCGTGGTCAACCCGCCCACGGGAGCGGAGAACTGACGGTCGATCTGCGGTCCCGGCTTCGGCGGATGGCCAGAGGCGAAGCCATCGAGCATCTTGCCGAAGCTTTCCTTGGTCAGATCCTCATAAGTGTCCTTCCAGATCAGCGCCATCGGGGCGTTGACGCAGGCGCCGAGACACTCGACTTCTTCCCAGCTGAAACTGCCATCCTTGGACAAATGGAATGGTTCGTGGTGGATCCGGCTCTGGCACACCTCGATGAGATCGCCCGCTCCGCGCAGGCGGCACGGCGTCGTGCCGCAGACCTGGACGTGCGCCTTCTTGCCGACCGGCTGCAGCTGAAACATCGTGTAGAACGTCGCGATTTCGAGCGCGCGGATGTAGGGCATGCCAAGCAAATCCGCGACCGCCCGGATCGCCGCTTCCGAAACCCACCCGTCATGCTGCTCCTGGACGCGCCACAGGATCGGGATGACGGCAGAGGCCTGTCGGCCATCCGGAAATTTGGCGATCTGCTGCTTTGCCCAGGCAAGATTTTCCGGCGTGAAGGTGAAGCTTGCGGGCTGAAGTTCCTTGGGCGCGAGGCGGCGGACGGACATTGTATTCAGTCTCTCATTGCATGCGGCGCGCAGCGTCGGCGTTCAAGGCATCAATTCGATTTTGCCAGAACGCACTTGCGGTGCCGAACACGTTATAGCCGATGTGGGATGAAACCTTGATACGGTCGAGGATCGAAAGCTCGGTCACGGTTTCCAAGCGATTTGAGCGGGGATCGTAGACGATGAGTTTGAGCGGCGTCTGCTCGAGGATATAGCGCGATACGGTGTGATCGGGGTCGTTACCGTGCTCCTCGCACATGATCACGCTGTCGCCTTGCAACAGCCGCGTCCCACCCTTGATGGCCTCGACTTCGACGCCCTCGACGTCGAGCTTGATCAGATATTTGCCCTCAGGCGACACCTTGCCGTCGTCGAGGAGATTGTCGAGCGCAACGACCGGCACTTCTTCTCCGCCGCCACTGGTGTTGCTGGCGATGCTGAACGCCTCGTGCTTGGTACCGGACAGGCTCGCGGTACCCCTCGCCGCGCCGATCGCGCATTTCATCAACTCGAAGCGCTTGCCGTTGACCCTGGCGTTGTTGGCAAGCTTGGCAAAATTCTGCGACGACGGCTCGATCGCTATCGCCTTGTGCGAGCCGAACGGTGCACTCGTCACCAGCACCGACCAGTAGCCATAATTGGCGCCGCAATCGAGCAGCGTGTAGTCGATGTCGGCGGAATGACGAAACAGCAATTCCAGTTCGTCTTCATAATGGTAGGAGCGGTCGAGCAGCTTGCTCCAGTAACCATCGCCGTAGGGAAATTCAAAGATCGCATCCGCGTTGAGTTTGATCGCGATATTGCGCTCGGGCAGCGTCTTGCGCAGCAGATTGGCGCAACCGATGTAGCCGCGATGCGAGAAATGCGACGATATCTTCGAGCCGGTCACGAGCGCTACCGCAGCCGTTCGTTCCCACAGGTTGGCTCCCTCCAGAGACCCCGAAGCCCGATCAAAATGGATGGGCGGCAACGCGATCACCGATCGACCTCTCCGAACACGATGTCGAGCGAGCCCAGAATCGCCGAGACGTCGGCCAACAGATGGCCCCGGCAGATGAAATCCATCGCCTGCAAATGCGCGAAGCCTGGCGCACGGATCTTGCATTTGTATGGCTTGTTGCTGCCGTCGGCGACCAGGTAGACGCCGAACTCGCCCTTGGGCGCCTCGACCGCGACGTAGACTTCGCCGGCCGGCACGTGGAAGCCCTCGGTATAGAGCTTGAAGTGATGGATCAGTGCTTCCATCGAGCGCTTCATCTCGCCGCGGCGCGGCGGGAAAATCTTGTTGTCCTGCACCGCGACAGGTCCTTGCCCGTCGGCCGCGCGCAGCTTGGTGATGCACTGCTTCATGATGCGCACGGACTGGCGCATTTCCTCCATGCGGATGCAGTAGCGGTCGTAGCAATCGCCGTTCTTGCCGATCGGAATGTCGAAATCCATCTCGGCGTAGCATTCGTAGGGTTGGGCCTTGCGCAGATCCCAGGCGGCGCCGGAGCCACGCACCATCACGCCCGAAAAGCCCCACTCCCAGGCCTGCTTCAGTGAAACGACGCCGATGTCGACGTTGCGCTGCTTGAAGATGCGGTTGCCGGTGAGCAGCGTTTCGAGGTCGTCGACCACGCCGAGGAACGGATCGCACCAAGCCTCGATATCGTCGATCAACTTCGGCGGCAGGTCCTGGTGAACGCCACCGATCCGGAAATAGGCCGCGTGCATGCGCGAACCCGAGGCGCGTTCGTAAAATACCATCAGCTTCTCGCGCTCTTCAAAACCCCACAGCGGCGGGGTGAGCGCGCCGACGTCCATCGCCTGCGTGGTGACGTTGAGAAGATGCGACAGGATACGGCCGATCTCGCAGTACAAAACGCGGATCAATTGGCCGCGGCGCGGCACGTCAATGCCGAGCAACTTTTCCGCGGCGAGACAGAACGCGTGCTCTTGATTCATCGGCGCGACATAGTCGAGCCGGTCGAAATACGGGATCGCCTGCAGGTAGGTCTTATGCTCGATCAGCTTTTCGGTGCCGCGGTGCAAAAGGCCGATATGGGGATCGACTCTAGCCACTACCTCACCGTCAAGCTCCAACACCAAGCGCAGAACACCGTGCGCAGCCGGATGTTGCGGCCCAAAGTTGATTGTGAAGTTACGGAGTGCGGCTGTTTCGGTCATGGTCAGCCTTTCGGCCCGGCCTTCTCATCCCCGGGAAGCATCGGATAATCCGCGCCTTCCCATGGCGAGAGGAAATCGAATTTTCGGAATTCCTGGTTGAGGCGGACCGGCTCGTAAAGCACCCTCTTCTCCTGGTCGTCGTAGCGGACCTCGACAAATCCGGTAAGCGGGAAATCCTTACGCAGTGGGTGGCCGTCGAAGCCATAGTCGGTCAACAGACGCCGCATATCCGGGTGGCCGGTGAAGATCACGCCGTAAAGGTCGTAGGTTTCGCGCTCGAACCAGTCGGAACCGGGAAACACCTCGATGATCGAGGGCACTTGCGTAGTCTCGTCGGCTTCGGCGCGCAAACGTATGCGCGCATTCAGCGTCGGCGATAACAGATGGTAGACCACGTCGAAGCGCTTCTCGCGGCCGGGATAATCCACCGCGGTAATATCGGTCAGGTTGACGAAGCGGCAGCCAGGATCGTCGCGCAGGAAGCGGACGACGTCGACAATCTTCTCGGCGTGCACCGCCACGGTAAGCTGATTGAACGCGACAATATGATCGGTCGCAGCACCCGGAAGCGCGCTAACAATCGTCTGACCCAAAGCGTCGAGCCTGCCGTCGTCCATTCCAAAAAACCTTAGCGTTCGATGGTACCGGTGCGCCGGATTTTCTTCTGCAGCAGCATGACGCCGTAAAGCAGTGCTTCCGCCGTCGGCGGGCAGCCGGGCACGTAGATATCGATGGGCACGATGCGGTCGCAGCCGCGCACCACCGAATACGAATAGTGATAGTAGCCGCCGCCATTGGCGCATGATCCCATCGAGATCACGTAGCGCGGCTCAGGCATCTGGTCGTAAACCTTGCGCAGCGCAGGTGCCATCTTGTTGGTCAGCGTGCCCGCCACGATCATCACGTCGGATTGCCGCGGGGAAGCACGCGGCGCGAAGCCGAAGCGCTCGCAGTCATAGCGCGGCATCGACATCTGCATCATCTCGACCGCGCAACACGCCAGGCCGAATGTCATCCACATCAGCGATCCCGTACGCGCCCAGGTGATCAGATCGTCGGTGGCGGTGACGAAGAAGCCCTTGTCGGAAAGCTCGTGGTTGACCTCGAGGAAATACGGATCGTTGGCCCCGACCGGCCTGCCCGTGGAGGGGTCAATAATACCGGTTGCGGCCGGGGCGACCGCCGGTGCGAACCCTGGCGTTGCGGCAGCGGGGCTCAATCCCATTCGAGCGCGCCTTTCTTCCATTCATAGGCAAAGCCGACGGTAAGGACGGCGAGAAAAACCAACATCGACCAGAAACCGGTCGGCCCCAGCTTCCCGAACGCAACCGCCCAGGGAAACAGGAACGCCACTTCCAGATCGAAGATGATGAAAAGAATGGCCACCAGGTAGAACCGGACGTCGAACTTCATGCGGGCGTCGTCAAACGCGTTGAATCCGCACTCGTAGGCCGACAGCTTTTCCGGGTCAGGCTGCTGGAAGGCCACAAGGAACGGCGCGATCAGCAGCGCCAACCCGATCAGCCCGGCAACCCCGATAAACACCACAAGTGGAAGATAATCTTGCAAGATGCCGGTCATCGGCGGGGCCTTTTTGCTGCGGTCTTTTGACACCCGCAGATTCGTTAATTGGAATTGTTCCGAGGCTTAGCGCAGCGCAACAAGCGGCGCAAGACAAGCTATCTTGACGGGTCCGCCTGATCCCAGGCGCAACGGGAAAACCCCACGGGAGAGGGGCCAACGGGACGCCGAGGCTGGCGATGACGAGTTCAAGCGTGCTGTCAGGGACGCAAGGTCGCCTTGTGCGCCAGAGCTGACCTCCCCGCCCTGCATTTGGCGACGAGCGCCGCTTGGCCGGCCTGCCACGGGATAGATCCCCTTGCGGAAGGGTGACGAAACCATTTTGGGGAACTGACGAAACCGGCCGGAAACAAATGGGGACTAAATGTTCCCCTAAACAAGGTGGCGGAAAAGCGCCTGGAGGGTGCCATGAACCACTCAATTCACTCGGCCGATCGTGCGACCCACCTGAAAATCGTGGTTGTCGCTCTTGTTTCCGGCATCGCGGTCGCCGGTTTGGCCATCTCAGCGCGCACCAGCTCCGATTACGGCCAGACCGCTCACGTGATTAAGGCGGGGAAACCGATGACGGTGACCAACTCGGATACGTCGACGGTTCGCTAGCCAATCAGTTTGACGAAATGAACGAGGGCCGCCGCTGGGCGGCCTTTATGCGTTTAAAGCCCCCGCTCTCGTCTGGCGCGGCCCTGCAAAGAAATGCAACCGCCAGCTCCAGCCATTTGCGTGGCCTCGATTCGACGGCTTGAAAGATCATTTGAAGAGAATGCGGTCGATAGCTCGATGCGGCTGAGCAGGCGAAATAGCGAACAACGCCCTCGGAACGCCTCGGCCCGCCGATCCCGATTACACCACGTTTTCAAGTGCTAAGCCGAGAATATGGCGCGAGAGACGGGACTCGAACCCGCGGCCTCCGCCGTGACAGGGCGGCGCTCTAACCAACTGAGCTACTCCCGCGGATGTCGAAATCAGGGACTGATCCGCACAGGAATGAGGACTTAAAGGCGCCACCTATCCAAGTCAAGGTTGTTGCGAATCCCCCCGTCAGTCCGGCCTTTTTGGGATGTCGATGCAAAAAATAGGCTGTTTACAGGCAAAACAGCGTAGGCATGATGCCCCCGAATCGTTTAAGGCCTGATACGTCTTAGGTTCCTAAGCCATCAACAACGAGGAGGGCCAAATATGGCGAAGAAGGCAGCGACCCCGACCACCGTCACGCTCAAGCATCTCGCAGCGGCAATCGCCGATGAGCAGGAATTGTCCAAGAAGCAGGCGGAAGCCATCTTGAACGATTTGGTTGGCCGGATCACCAAGCATCTGAAGAAGGGCGAGCGCATCCGCATCGTCGGCCTCGGCATCCTGCAGGTGCGCAAGCGCGCCGCCCGCATGGGCCGCAACCCCGCTACCGGTGAAGCGATCCACATCAAGGCCAGCAAGAAGGTCGCCTTCCGCGCAGCCAAGGAGCTCAAGGAAGCCGTCTGATTGAATACGCTTTCCAATTCTGACGTCTTGATTTTCTGACCTGGCGTCATTCCGGCGCGGCATACGCGGCCCCCCGGAATGACGCTTCTTCTGTCGAAACATTTTCTGCATCGACGCGCGGTTTTGACTGTGAGTACACCCCTCAGGTTCACGCACACCGTGACCGAGCGCTTTCTGCGCTACGTGGTGATCGACACCCAATCGGACCCCGCCTCCCCGGCCTGCCCCTCCACCGACAAGCAAAAGGATCTGGGCCGCCTGCTCGCGCGCGAGCTGCAGGCGATGGGGCTCTCCGACGCCCATCTCGACGAGCATGGCTATGTCTATGCGACGATCCCCGCCAATGCCGACAAACAGGTTCCGGTTATTTGCTTCTGCTCGCATATGGATACTTCGCCCGACTGCACCGGCAAAAACGTCAGGCCGCAGATCGTGCAAAATTACCGTGGCGGCGACATCGTGCTGCCGGCCGACCCCTCGCAGATAATCCGCGCTGCAGACCATCCCGCGCTCGCCGACCAAATCGGCAATGACATCATCACCACCGACGGCACCACACTGCTCGGCGCCGACAACAAGGCCGGCATCGCCGAGATCATGGATGCCGCCCAGTTCCTGATCGAGAACCCGCAGATCAAACACGGCGCGATCAAGATCCTGTTCACCCCCGATGAGGAGATCGGCCGTGGCGTCGACAAGGTCGACCTGAACAAGCTCGGCGCCGACTTTGCCTACACAATCGACGGCGAAACCGCAGGGAATATCGAGGACGAGACCTTCTCCGCCGACGGCGTCACGATCACGATCGAAGGCGTCAGCACCCATCCCGGCTTTGCCAAGGGCAAGATGGAGCACGCGATCAAGATCGCCGCCGCTATCCTCGAGCGCCTGCCCAAAGATACCTGCTCGCCCGAAACCACCGAAGGCAGGGAGGGCTTTCTGCATCCGATCGGCATCTCGGGCGCGCTGGAAAGAACCACGCTCGGTTTCATCGTGCGTGATTTCTCCGAGGAGGGGCTGAAGGAAAAGGAAGCGCTGCTGGAGCACATCGTCAAACAGGTGATGGCCGACTTTCCGCACTCGACCTATCGGCTGGAGATCAAGCAGCAATACCGCAACATGAAACAGGTGATCGATCGTCACCCCGAGATCATCGACAACGCCATGGAGGCGATCCGTCGCGCCGGCCTCACCCCCGTGAAGACCTCGATCCGCGGCGGCACCGACGGTTCGCGGCTGTCCTTCATGGGGCTGCCCTGCCCCAATATTTTCGCCGGTGAGCACGCATTCCATTCGCGGCTGGAGTGGGTGAGCGTGCAGGACATGGAGAAAGCCGTGCAGACCATCGTCCATCTCGCCATGATCTGGGCAGAACGGACGTAAAACGCGCGCGCACGCTACCAAATCAAATTTCAAACAGCCCACTATGTGCAGTCACACAGCTTCGCATTCCCGCGGCGCGACGCGTCCGAGTGGATGCATGGAATCTTGGCCCTCGAAACAGAGGGCGCAGGGAAAGCCGGGTGCCCGCCGCACCCGCAGCCTCGCGTGCGAAATAAAAAAGCACACGAGCGTAGTCACCACAGGTTCGCCGGATTCATCCCGGCCTTCCCTGCACAATGGTTTTAACGGCTTATAGCGCGCTCTCCCCGGTGACCGGGCTTTCTTGCCACCGTCGCCTCGCGGAAAAGGTTTTCGCAAGGCTTGATATCAGCGTCGGGATATCAGGACCACACGACTTCGCCGTCCGCGGATCAATGTCGTTCGTCGCCGACATCGCTCGCGTCCATCGCCTCCCGCACCCAACGTCGTGACGATGCGCAACGCCCCTCTTGGTGGGCACGGGATGGGCGGAATTTGTCGTTGATTTGCGCGGGTGAGATCAAGGTTGCCGCTCTGCGGCGAATTGGCACGACGGGCAGTTTGCGCATGGCGGACATGTGCGATCTGCCCGTCGGGGGGCGGCCGTTATCCTGCTGCAAGCGTAGCGTTTGCTGTCACAATCCAGATCGCAGCGGCAAGCGGCACCGACTGTCCCCTGACCAGAGGCGTCAGCGCCTCGCGGATCGAATGGGTGGCGGCGGCGACCACATCGGGCGGCTGCTCGGCAAGGGCGCGGGCGGCCGGTCCGATTTCCAGCGCGCTTTGGACAGCGGCATCGAGGCCGCGCCCGATCGCACTATCGAGCGAGAGATTGCACGGCTCCATCGCAATCCCGGTAAAGCCAGCCTCGCTCAGGATGCGTTGCACGCGCGCTTGCGAGGCGAATGAGAACGGACCGGGCTCTTCGGGTCCGAGCTGCGGCATCCTGGGGGCGTGTTGGTAGACCGCCTGCAGCGGCACCATAAAGAAAGGATTTTCGCGCGGCTCCCGCCAGCAGGCGAAGGCCAGCCGGCCCGACGGCTTGAGCGCCCGGCGCAGATTGGCGAAGGAGCGCGCCGGCTCAGCGAAAAACATCACGCCGAAGCGGGAGACCAGAAGATCAAAACTTGAAGGGGCGAACGGATATACGGTCGCGTCCGCCAGCACGAAATCGACCGGCAGACCCGACGGCGCGACCTGGCGGGCGCGCTCCAGCATCGGCCCCGAAATGTCGATGCCCAGCACATGTCCGCTCGGGCCGACCTTTTGCCCGAGCGCGATAGAGATGGCGCCGCTGCCGCAACCGACATCGATGATGCGCTCGCCGGCTTTGGCCTGGGCGCGGTCGATCAGGATGTCGGCGACTGGCTTGAGTAGGATGTCTTGCGGCTGCTGCCGATCGGCCCATTTTTGGCCGCCGGGTCCGTTCCAGTACGCAATCTGGTCGGCGTTTCGCTCGTCGCCTGTCGGGGTTTCCATGAGCGGTTGAAGGTCCCAGTTGTGGAATAGTCCGCCTTCGTTGCTTCGTATCTTCGGCGCGACAGCCTTCGCTTCTGGCTTGCCGAGCCGAAGCCCCGCAGGGGCGAAGGCTGGTAGGCGGCGAGAGATTCGAACTCCCGACCCTCTCGGTGTAAACGAGATGCTCTAACCAGCTGAGCTAGCCGCCCTCACCTTCGTGTTTAGCCTTGGGGACCCCTTCGGTGCAAGGTCGGATGCCGGCCGGAAGTCCTGGGAGTTGCGGGGTTACCCGCAAAAAAACGGCGCCCGAAGGCGCCGTTTTACCATTTCTCGACTGGCTCGTTCAGTGCGCGGTCAGGCCACCGGGTGCTTCGTCGCCGGTATCCGGCTTGACCGGCACCTTGGTGTCCTCTTCCCACACGATCGGCACCGGCGGCCGCACCAGCGCCTTGGAGACGACATCGTCGAGCCGTGCCACCGGGATGATGTCCATCCCGCCCTTGATCGCATCGGAAATCTCCGTGAGATCCTTGGCGTTGTCCTCTGGGATCAGCACCGTCTTGATGCCGCCGCGCGCAGCCGCCAACAGCTTCTCCTTCAGGCCACCGATCGGCAACACGCGTCCTCTCAGCGTGATCTCGCCGGTCATGGCAACGTCGTGCCGGACCGGAATTCCCGTCATCACCGAAACGATCGCAGTCGCCATCGCAACACCCGCCGAGGGGCCGTCCTTCGGGGTCGCCCCCTCCGGCACGTGGACGTGGATGTCGCGCCGGTCGAACAGAGGCGGCTCGATACCGAAGCCAACCGCGCGCGAACGGACGTAAGACGCCGCCGCCGAAATCGACTCCTTCATCACGTCGCGCAAATTGCCCGTGACGGTCATTTTGCCCTTACCGGGCATCATGACGCCTTCGATCGTGAGCAGCTCGCCGCCGACGTCGGTCCAGGCAAGACCCGTGACGATGCCGACCTGGTCGTCGCTCTCGATCTCGCCGTAACGATATTTCGGCACGCCGAGGAACTCCTCGAGCGACTTTTCGGTGACCTTGACCGATTTCTTCTTCGAGATCATCAGCTCCTTCACCGCCTTGCGGGCGAGCGTCGAAAGCTCACGCTCGAGGTTACGCACGCCCGCTTCGCGGGTATAGCGGCGGATCATCAGCAGCAGTGCGTCGTCGTCGATCGACCACTCCTTGGAATCCAGACCGTGCTTGGCGATCGCGTTCGGGATGAGATGCTTACGCGCGATCTCCACTTTCTCATTCTCGGTGTAACCGGCGATCCGGATGATCTCCATGCGGTCCATCAGCGGTCCGGGAATATTCAGCGTATTCGCGGTGGTGATGAACATCACGTTGGAGAGATCGTAATCGACCTCGAGATAGTGGTCGTTGAAGGTCGAATTCTGCTCGGGGTCGAGGACCTCAAGCAGAGCCGATGACGGATCGCCACGGAAGTCGGCGCCCATCTTGTCGATCTCGTCGAGGAGAAACAGCGGGTTCGAGGTCTTGGCCTTGCGCATCGACTGGATGATCTTGCCAGGCATCGAGCCGATATAGGTGCGGCGGTGACCGCGGATTTCGGCTTCGTCGCGCACGCCGCCGAGCGACACGCGAACGAATTCGCGTCCCGTCGCCCGCGCGATCGACTTGCCGAGCGAGGTTTTGCCAACGCCGGGAGGACCGACCAGGCACAGGATCGGCCCAGTCAGCTTGTTGGCGCGGGACTGCACGGCGAGATATTCGACGATCCGGTCTTTGACCTTCTCAAGCCCGTAGTGATCGTTGTCGAGCACCGTTTGCGCTGCGACCAGATCCTTCTTGACCTTGGTCTTCTTGTTCCACGGGATCGAGAGCAGCCAGTCGAGATAGTTGCGCACCACGGTCGCCTCCGCGGACATCGGCGACATCTGGCGCAGCTTCTTCAGCTCGTGCTGCGCCTTCTCGCGCGCTTCCTTGGAGAGCTTGGTCTTGGCAATCTTCTCTTCCAGATCGGCGAGCTCATCACGGCCTTCGTCGTCACCGAGTTCCTTCTGGATCGCCTTCATCTGCTCGTTGAGATAATATTCGCGCTGGGTCTTCTCCATCTGGCGCTTGACGCGCGAGCGGATGCGCTTCTCGACCTGCAGAACGGAAATCTCGCTCTCCATCAGCCCGAGCACCTTCTCAAGGCGCGCGGTCACCGACAGCGTCTCCAGGATCGCCTGGCGGTCGGCGATCTTCACGGCAAGGTGTGAGGCGACGGTGTCGCCGAGCTTGGCGAAGTCGGTGATCGCCTGCACCACGCCGACGACTTCGGCCGAGATCTTCTTGTTCAGCTTCACATAGCTTTCGAAATCGGACACGACCGAGCGGGCCAGGGCCTCGGCCTCGACGGAGGTCGCATCGGTGTCGGCGAGCGCGATCGCGGCGGCTTCGTAATACTCGCTTCGCGGAGAGTATTTTTGCACGCGGGCGCGCTCAAGCCCCTCCACCAGCACCTTCACGGTGCCGTCGGGCAATTTCAGCAGTTGCAGGACGCTTGCAAGCGTACCGGTTTCGTAGATCGAATCCGGGGTCGGATCGTCGTCCGACGCATTCTTCTGCGTCGCCAACATGATCAAGGCGTCATTCTTCATGACCTCTTCGAGCGCGCGGATCGATTTCTCGCGGCCGACGAACAGCGGCACGATCATGTGCGGGAAAACGACGATGTCGCGCAGCGGAAGAACCGGATAAGAATGGCTTTCGCCGTGAACGATCGATGGCCGGGGTTTTGGGGTAGTCATGGCCTTTTCCTTTTGTTGTGCCCCCTTGCTCGCAGTCCGCTTCGCGCGCAACCGCCACAAGGTGCCGAGATGCTCCGGGATCGCAGGGCCGCTTGAGCCGCACTTCCCCGGATTGTTGTAGCAGCGAATCTCACGCGTGGATTTTCGCCGCCAATAGCATTAGGTGGCTATCGACCATGGAGGTGTCAAGTCGTGAAAAAGGCCCGCGAATTGGGGCTAAACGCGATAAGGAAACCTACGCCGATCCGGCCGCCGAAAGGGCTCGGCAGCCGATACAAATACACCGTTCCTCGCCGGCGCCGACGCTCAGGCGCTGGCGCTGGTTTCGACGGCGCGATCGGAACGGTCGGCGTAGATGTAGAGCGGGCGAGCCGTACCCTCCACCACTTCGCGCGAGATCACGACCTCTTCGACGCCCTCCAGACCCGGGAGATCGAACATGGTCTCCAGCAGGATACTTTCGAGGATTGAGCGCAGGCCGCGGGCGCCGGTCTTGCGCTCGATCGCCTTGCGGGCGACCGCGCCAAGCGCCTCGTCGGCGAAGGTCAGCTCGATATTCTCCATTTCGAACAGCCGCTGATACTGCTTCACCAGCGCGTTCTTTGGATCGGTGAGTATCTTCTTCAGCGACACCTCGTCGAGATCTTCCAGGGTTGCGACCACCGGCAGACGGCCGACGAATTCCGGAATCAACCCGTACTTCAACAGGTCCTCAGGCTCGACATGGCGGAAAATTTCGCCGGTGCGGCGATCTTCCGGCGCCAGCACCTGAGCCGCGAAGCCGATCGAGGTCGAGCGGCCGCGCGCGGAAATGATCTTCTCAAGGCCTGAGAACGCGCCGCCGCAAATGAACAGGATATTGGTGGTGTCGACCTGCAAGAACTCCTGCTGCGGATGCTTGCGACCGCCCTGCGGGGGAACCGAGGCCACCGTACCTTCCATGATCTTCAACAAGGCCTGCTGCACGCCCTCACCCGAGACGTCGCGCGTGATCGAGGGGTTGTCGGATTTGCGGCTGATCTTGTCGATTTCGTCGATATAGACGATGCCGCGTTGCGCGCGCTCGACATTGTAGTCGGCCGACTGCAACAGCTTGAGGATGATGTTTTCGACATCCTCACCGACATAGCCGGCTTCTGTGAGCGTCGTCGCGTCCGCCATCGTGAACGGCACGTCGAGAATCCGCGCCAGCGTTTGCGCCAGCAGCGTCTTGCCCGAGCCGGTCGGTCCGATCAGCAGGATGTTGGACTTCGCCAGTTCGACATCGTTGTGCTTGGTCTGGTGATTGAGCCGCTTGTAGTGATTGTGGACCGCGACCGACAGCACCTTCTTGGCGTGGCTCTGTCCGATGACATAGTCGTCGAGAACCTTGCAGATTTCCTTCGGGGTCGGAATGCCGTCACGCGACTTCACGAGCGAGGATTTGTTTTCCTCGCGGATGATATCCATGCAGAGTTCAACGCATTCGTCGCAGATGAAAACGGTAGGGCCCGCAATCAATTTTCGGACTTCGTGCTGGCTCTTGCCGCAAAAGGAGCAATACAGCGTGTTCTTGGAGTCGCTGGTGCCAACCTTACTCATTCATCTCTCCGTCCGCCGTTCGATCCCGTACGCTCGATCGCCCTATTCCGGGAATTACCGGCACAGAGTTCTAGATAGAGCAAAATCCGTACCAAAAAAGACCCTACGCGCTGCATGCCACGCGAATCGTGGCCAACTCGAATCCACCGCGATCATAACCTATCCAACCTAGCCAACCATGGTCGCACCCGACTATCAAGAATTCGCTAATCGGCCGGCCCTTGGATATCCGTGACAATACCGTGATTT
>Ga0137407_10000228_pt1 | contig 40147 bp, 33 predicted proteins | sample CZOMad2_2_16fung_FD_108410 | JGI IMG/M metagenome (GOLD analysis project Ga0137407, IMG submission 108410) | Vadose zone soil fungal communities from Angelo Coast Range Reserve, California, USA - CZOMad2_2_16fungal (Illumina Assembly) | ecosystem: Environmental > Terrestrial > Soil > Vadose... | reverse complement strand
CGGTCCGCCCCCACCTCGGCCGGGTTGTCGTAGCGGATCGGCATGCCGGTCTTGATCCCCGGCTCGACGAACAGCGGTTTCTTGCCGAAATACCGGCGCGCCATCTGGTCGAGGGTCAGGTGAAGGGGCGGCACGACCGAGGAGATGACCACCGCCTCGGCCGCCTCGGGATCGATGCCGGCGCGGGCGAAGAGGGGGAGGAGGAAGGCGCCGATCTCGTCGGCCGTGCGCTCGCGGTCGGTCGACAGCCGGAAGCTCTCGACCAGCTCGTCGCCCCGGTAGACCCCGACCACGGTGTTGGTGTTGCCGACGTCGAGGAGGACCAGGAGGCCACCCCCGCCAGCACCGCCGGCATCGCCAGCATCGACCGGCTTCTGCGCTCGTCCCGTCATGCCGTCTCCTCCTCTGCCGCGTCATCGGCTGGGGCTGGAATCACCTCGCCGGCGGAGAGGCGCAGCTCGCGGCCGTCGACGTCGAGGAGGAGCCGGCCGTGCTCGTCGAAGCCGCGGAAGCTGCCGGTGACCCGCTCGCCCTCGAACTGGGCGGAGAGCCGGTCGCCCGGCTGGTGGAGGGAGCGCTCGCGATAGGCCGCGACCGCATAGGCGGCGTCCCCCAGGTGGGTGAGCTCGCGCTCGACGGCGGCCACCAGGTCCCAGGTGAGCTGGGCGAGGGAGACGTCCGGTCCCCCTTCGAGGCGGAGCGAGGTCGCCTTGATTTCCCGCTCCGGCGGCAGCTCCTCCGCGCCGTGCCCCAGGTTGACTCCGAAGCCGAGGACCGCCAGGGCGCAGTCGCCAGGGCGAATCAGGGTTTCGATCAGGATGCCGCCGATCTTCTTGCTGGAGGCGAGGAGGTCGTTCGGCCACTTCAGGCGGGCCGGGGTGGGGAGATACGGATCGAGGCCCCGGCAGAGGCCGACGCCGACGAGGAGCGGCAGGGTCTGCAGGCGCTCCGGCTCGACCGAGAGGGTGCGCGAGGCATAGACCCCCAGGCCCGGCGGGGAGGACCAGCTCCGCCCCAGCCGGCCGCGGCCGGCGGTCTGCTCGAAGGCGAGGAAGAGCGCGTCGGGAAGCGCCTGGCACTCGCGCTCGTAGTCGGCGATCACGGCGCGGGCCAGCTGGTTGGTGGAGCCGGTCCGCTCGAGCACCATGAGGTTGTCCGGTATCTCCGGCGTACCGTGAGGCCGCAGGCGGAGGAGCTCTGCCAAATAATCGGGGAAGTCCATGCCGGCGCTCAGGCCTCTTTCCCCGCCGGCTCGCCGAGGGTCGCCTGGAGGCGCGCCCGGCGCTCCTTGAGCTCGGCGAGCTTCTTGCGGTTGCCCTCGACCACCTGGGGCGGGGCCTTGCCCACGAAGGCCTCGTTGCCGAGCCGCTCCTCGGCCCGGGCGATCTCGGCGGACAGCTTCTCGATCTCCTTCCCGAGCCGGTCGCGCTCCGCCTCGCCGAGACCGGCCGCGGTATCGGCGGCCGCCGCAGCCGCCGCCACCCCGATCTCGACTCCGGCCACCCGGTCGTGCCGGGCTCCCTCGCGCGGCAAGGTGTGGGTCGCCACCCGCTCGGCGCGGCAGAGGAAGGCGAGGAGCGGCTCCTGCTCCGCCAGGAAATCACTGAGGGAGCGGCCCGCCTCGCCGTCCTCGGCCTTCAGGGTGAGGTCGATGCCGGCCTTGGGCGAGAGCGCCAGCTCGGCGCGCATCGCCCGCACCCGGGTCACCACCTGGATCAGCACGTCCATCCCCGCCTCGACCGACGCGTCCTCCCAGGCCGGCACCCGCTCGGGGTAGGGGGCGAGGCAGATGGTCTCCGGGTGGATGGCCTCGTGGCCGGGGAGGCGCTGCCAGACCTCCTCGGTCAGAAACGGCATGACCGGATGGAGCAGGCGCAGGCTGCGGTCGAGGCCGGAGAGGAGCACCTCCCCTACCCGCGGCCGTGGCGCCTCGCCCGAGAGGGCCGGCTTCGACAGCTCGATGTACCAGTCGCAGAGGTCGCCCCAGAAGAAGTGGTAGAGCCGGTTGCAGGCCTCGTCGAAGCGGTAGGTGGTGAGGCGCTCCTCGACCTCCCCGGCGACCTTCGACAGCCGCGAGAGGATCCAGCGCTCGGGCGCCGCGAGCCCGGTCGCATCCAGGTTCGCCGCGACCTTCGCCTCCCCCACCCGCGCCAGGCCGAAGCGCGCGGCGTTCCAGATCTTGTTGCCGAAGGCGCGGTAGCCGGCGATCTGATCGCGGTTGAGCGGGATGTCCCGCCCCGGGCTGTCGAGCGCGGTCAGGGTGAAGCGCACGGCGTCCGCCCCGTACTCGGCGACCAGGTCGGCGGGGTCGAGGACGTTCCCCTTGGTCTTCGACATCTTCTCGCCCGCCGCGTCGCGCACCAGGCCGGTCAGGTGGACGGCGGAAAACGGCACCTGGTCGGTGAAGTGGAGGCCCATCATCACCATCCGCGCCACCCAGAAGAAGAGGATGTCGTGGCCGGTGATCAGCACGTCGGTCGGATAGAACGTCGCGAGATCCGCCGTCTTCTCCGGCCAGCCGAGGGTCGAGAACGGCCAGAGGCCGGAGGAGAACCAGGTGTCGAGCACGTCCGGGTCCTGGGTCAGCCGGTCGGTACCGGCCTGCTCGGCCGCCTCCGCGGCGGTGCGGGCGACGAAGCAGCGGCCCGTCTCGTCGTACCAGGCGGGGATCTGGTGCCCCCACCAGAGCTGGCGCGAGATGCACCAGGGCCTTATGTTCGACAGCCAGTGCTCCCAGGTCTTGCCGTAGGTGTCGGGCACCAGCCGGAGCCGGCCGTCGTGGAGGGCGGCGAGCGCCCGGCCGGCCATCCCCGAGACGTCTAAGAACCACTGGGTCGAGACCAGCGGCTCGATCGGCTCGCCGCTCCGCTCGCTGTGGCCGACGTTGTGCACGTGGTCCTCGATCTTCACCAGGTAGCCCTCGGCCTTCAGCCGCTCGACCACCTTGGCGCGGGCCGCGAAGCGGTCGAGGCCGGCGAAGCCCTCCCCCGCCTCGGCGGACATGTGACCGGTGCGGTCGATGACCGAGATGCCGGGCAGGCCGTGGCGGCGGGCGAGCTCGAAGTCGAACGGGTCGTGGAACGGGGTGATCTTGACCAGGCCGGTGCCGAACTCCTTTTCGACTGCCGGATCGCCGACGAAGGGGAGCCGCCGGCCGACGAGCGGCAGGAGCGCGGCGCGGCCCTCTAGGTGCCGGTAGCGCTCGTCCTCGGGATGGAAGGCGACCGCGGTGTCCCCCAGCATCGTCTCCGGCCGGGTGGTGGCGACGACGATGTGCTCCCCCTCCGCTCCTCCCTCGACGGGATAGGCGATGTGGTAGAGCTTGCCCTGGACGGTCTTGGTCTCGACTTCCAGGTCGGAGACTGCGGTTTCGAGGACCGGCGACCAGTTGACCAGGTACTCGCCGCGGCGGATGAGCCCCTCGTCGTAGAGCCGCACGAAGGCTTCGCGCACCGCCTGGGAGAGCCCCTCGTCGAGGGTGAATCGCTCGCGGCTCCAGTCGCAGGAGGCGCCGAGGAGGTCGAGCTGCTCACGGATGCTGCCGTGGTACTGCCGCTTCCATTCCCAGGTCCGCTCGAGGAAGCGCTCCCGCCCCAGCGCCTTGCGGCAGGTCCCCTCGCTCTGCAGCAGGCGCTCGACCATGAGCTGGGTGGCGATCCCGGCGTGGTCGGTGCCGGGGAGCCAGAGGGCGTTCTTTCCCCGCATCCGCTGCCAGCGGGTGAGGAGGTCCTGGAGGGCGGTCTGGAGGGCGTGGCCGATGTGGAGCTTCCCCGTCACGTTGGGGGGCGGGATCATGAGGCAGAACGAGGGCTTCGAGGACGGCGCCTCGGCGACGAAGTACCCCGCCGCCGCCCAGCGCCGCTGCCAGGTGCCCTCGTAGCTTCGCGGATCGAACCGCTTGTCCATTTCTTCGCTCGTGGTGCTCACGCCGCCCGTCCTTTCCCGTGAAGGGGGATCATACTGCCGCCCTCCCGAGAGAGCGAGGAGGGTGGATTCTATCCTCGATCTCCCTGTCGAGGTGGGGGCTTCCCGGTGGCACGGGGTAGAGACGCCCAGCCGCTACCACCGGCCTTTCCTTGACCTCGAACGCCAGGGCGTCTCCAACGCCGCCGGCTCGGAAGCGTCCCCGGCCTGCGGAGACGCCCTGGCGGTGGTGGTTGCGGGGAGGGCTGTGGTCGGATAGGGGTATACCCGCGCTAGAATGCCAAAGCGCGAACGTAGAGAGTATGAAGAAGGGTAAGACCCCAGAACCCGCGGTTGCCGATGTCGGCGCGGACGACATCCTTCCCGAGTACGACTTCAGTCGTGCCCGCCCCAACAAGTACGCCGCGCTGTACCAGAAAGGCAGTCTGACCGTCACGCTCGACCCCGAGGTTGCAAAGGTGTTCCCGAGCGCGGCCGACGTCAACGAAGCCCTACGGTCGCTGGCGAAACTCCTCCAAGCGCAGCAGAGGCGCAGCGCGAAGAAGCCACGGCACGCATGACTGCCGCCCTCCCGAGAGAGCGAGGAGGGTGGATTCTATCCTCGATCTCCCTGTCGAGGTGGGGGCTTCCCGGTGGCACGCGGTGGCACGGGGTAGAGACGCCCAGCCGCTACCACCGGCCTTTCCTTGCCCTCGAACGCCAGGGCGTCTCCAGCGCCGCCGGGTCGGAAGCGTTCCCGGCCTGCGGAGACGCCCTGGCGGTGGTGGTTGCGGGAAGGACTGTGGTAGCGGCTGGTCGTCTCTACGAGCTCCCCGTGGCGGCTCTGCTCCCTGGGAACGCCGGCGTCCTCGCCGGCTCTATCTTCCCACCGCCCACCCAGCCGGCGGGACGCCGGCGCTCCCAGGGAAAAATCGGAACTCTGGAACGCTCTGCGCTTTCTGCCGCCGCGCCCGGGTGCGCGCTGAAGTACACTGGTTTGAGGCGCACGGTCGTGGGCGGCGCGACCTCAAGGTCAAACGATTCCTGAAGTAGCTACCATGAACGGGACCAAGAGCAGTTTCTTCCTCTGTATCAAGAATCGAGGCTACGCAGCCTCGCTCCAGGTCCGGACCGTGTACCGGGCGATCAGCGATCCTGAAGCAGAGGCCCACGGCATGCTCCGAATCGTCGATGAGTTCGGTGAGGACTATCTCTTCCCCACAGGGCTCTTCGTCCCGATCGAAGTCCCGGAGGCGGCCGCGCACGCCTTTGCGGGCGCCGCCTAAACGGGGCCCTTCCCTGCCCGCCGCCCCTTTGGGGCAGGCCGTTCGACTCGGATTCATTTCCTCTCGGCGCTCATTGGACCTGTGCTACCTTCGGGGGCGGTCCCAAGGGGTCCCAAGCGCTGGCCGGTGTGGCGGTCGCCTCTTGGATCCGGGTTGCCCGCGGCGCGCGGCGCCCCTCCCGCCTGAGCTGGGGGACGCTCCCCCCAAGTTGGGGAACCCTTCCCCCAAACTGGGCAACGCTTCCCTCAAATCGGGCGACCCTTCCCCGATTTGGGGGAGCTCTTCCCCGAAATCGGGCGACGCTTCCCCCATCTTGGGGAACTCTCCCCCAATTTGGGGGAACGCTTCCCCAACTTTGGGGAACTCTTCCCCGAAATTGGGCAACCCTTCCCCAACTTCGGGGAACCCCTCCCCGAAATCGGGCAACCCTTCCCCAAAGTTGGGCAACCCTTCCCCAATTTCGGGCAACCCTTCCCCAATCTTCCCGGTGGTCTTCGCAAGGAATCCGTGCCGCGGGGTAGAGGCGCCCAGCCGCCACCCCAGAACTTTCCTCCGCCACGCGACGATTCCTCGGCGTCCCCACGCCATCGCACAGACCTCAAATCGACGAAGAGTCTCCCTGGGAACGCCGGCGTCCTCGCCGGCTCTTCCTTCCTCCGCCTGGCCGGCGGGACGCCGGCGTTCCCAGGGAAAGAACGGACCTCTGGAACGTTCTACGCCTTCTACCGCCGCGCCCAGCAGAAGGGAGGCGGAAGGGGAAGGGGATTTTCTTTCGATCCGCCGGTTGCCGGTTCAGACCGAAAGCGGTAACGCCGCCTAACGAGGATTCAGCGGAGGTCCCTCCCGGCCTCCCTCTACCCCTCATCCGGCGGCCAAAATGGGGAGCTGTACGGTCAAAATGGGGAGCTGCACGGCAGAAAGTGGGGAGCTGCACGCCGGGAGAGGGGGATTCTGACCTGAAATGGGGGGCTCCCTCTTCAGAATTGGGCAGCTCCAGGCCGGGAGAGGGGGATTCTGGGGCAAGATGGGGGAATCCACGCCAGAAGTGGGGGGATTCTGAGGAAAAGTGGGGCAACCCAATCCAGAAATGGGGAGATTCAAGTCAGGAGACCGGGATTCTGGCGCGGGATGGGGCAACCCAATCCACAAATGGGCAGCTCCACGCCAGGAGCGCTGGGTTCGGATGAAAAGATGGGGCAACCCCCTGGAAGGGCGAGGGTATCGGTGGCCGGAGGACGCTTGTAGGGGACGACCTACCGCCTCCGGCCACCGGTTACAAAGGTTCGGCAAAGGCGGCGGAGCGCTTTTCGTGGCGGTCCATCGAACGCTCAGCGCGCCGCGGCGGTGGCGCGGACCGCCGGCTCCCCCTGGGCGCGGGCGATCAGCGAGGAGAGGAGGGCGCGGTCCGAGGGGTGGAGGCGGAGGAACTCGACCCCCACCTGGTGCTCCTTCTCCCCCTTGGGGATCTCGTAGGCGACCCGGGCGTCGGCGCGGATGACCCGCCCCTGGACGGCGATCAGCAGCTCCATGAGCGAGCCGTAGCCGAGCGACTCCCGGTTGACGAACATGCAGCCGCCGAGGCCGATCACCCGGGTCTTGGCGAACCCCTCGAAACGGGGTCCCCCAAGGAGGCGGACCATCACCGCGTGCTCCGCCGGGACGCGAGGGAACCGCCTGTCCTTCCGGTAACCCTGGCCCATGAGGCCCTCCGATCTGACGACTTTGGACAACGCGCTTCACTGTACACCCGTCCAGACCGCCCGTCGAGGGCTTGCGCGCGATTCCCGCGGGGGATTGCCGAAAAAGCGCTTCCCCAAGGGAGCGTCCCCGGCTATGCTTACGGTTTCCGATGATCGCCCAGGAGATCTCCCCAACGGGCCTGCCGGCGACCCTGGAGCCCGAGCCGGCCACCGCCCGGAAGCCCCGCCGGTGGCGCTTCGCCCTGCTCGGCCTCGCCGTCGCGGCCGGGGCCTGGCTCGCCTGGGAGGCCCTGACCTGGCCGGACGTGGCCGCCCTCGCCCGCCACAACCCCAAGACCACGGCGTTCATCGAGGAGTATCGCTACGGCTTCCTGGGTGCGCTCGGCCTCGCCTCCCCCAAGCCGGTCCTGCAGCGGTGGGTCGCCTACGGGCGGATCTCCCCCAACCTCAAGGTGGCGGTCCTGATCGGCGAGGACGCCGACTTCTTCGCCCACCACGGCTTCGACCGCGAGGAGATGGAGGACGCCCTGCGCGAGGCCTGGGAGGAGAAGCACCTGCCGCGCGGCGCCTCGACGCTCACCCAGCAGCTGGCGAAGAACCTCTGGCTCTCCCGCTCGCGGAACCCGTTGCGCAAGGTCAAGGAGGCGGCTCTCACCCGCCAGCTGGAGAAGAACCTCCCCAAGCGCCGCATCTTCGAAATCTACCTGAACGTCGTCGAATTCGGCGACGGGATCTACGGCGCCGAGGCCGCCGCCCGCCACTATTTTGGCAAGCCCGCCGCCGCCCTCTCGCCCCACGAGGCCGCCCAGCTCGCCGCCAGCCTCCCCTACCCCCACGGCTGGCATCCGGGCAGCCGGAGCCGCGGCTATCTCTGGCGGGTGCGCATGATCGAGCGGCGGATGGGCAGGGCGCGCTGGCTGTGGGGCGAGGTGTGAAGCCGGGTCACGAGCGAAGGAATCGAGTCATCGCGGCTGCGAACTCCTCCAGGTCCCCGAGGTCCTCCCGGATGGCGGCGTAGGACTTCCCGTGGTCGATCTCCAGGTAGAGGTGGACCAGGACATTTCGGAAACCCATCCAACGCTTGAGCCGCTCGGCGAGGCTGGCGTCGAGAAGCCCCTCCTCCTCCAGAACCTCGATCGTGTCTTTGTAGTTGTCGGATTGGCGATATCCCTGATCAGAGATCAAGTGCTGGGCGATGTCGAGGACACACTCGCAGGCCAGATGGAGATATCTCTCTGCCAGGTGGTGGAGCGCCGGTTCGCGGACGTACTCCTCGCGGCGTAGCGTGGCGAAGGGGCGCAGCTCAGCGAGGTAGCCTGCCAACGCGCTCAAGCGAGCGGAAAGCACGTCCCGATCGACCACTGGGTTCCCCCCTTTCGAGCCGGCGCAGCTGCCCCTCCCGGTAGAGTCGTCGCGCCCATTCCTGATCTCCATACTCCCGCATCGTGTCGACCCGGAGGTCGCTCCACGCCCGGCGGTCCCGGCAGAGGACGAGACGACCGGTCTCCAGGGCGCGCTGCCGAAGGAGGACCGGAGCCTCATCGAGGAGGATGACGTCGACCCTCCCCTCCGGCGCCAGGTCAGCCAGAGCGACGGCGAGATCCGCCTGAAGATACCGGCGCGCTCGCGGGTCTACTGTCGCGGGCAGCACCGCCACGTCGAGGTCGCTTTCCGGATGCGGGTTCCCACGGGCGCGCGAGCCGAAGACCAAGAGAGAGGAGATCCCAGGAATTGGCGCCGCCAGGTGGGCAATCTCGTCGTCCAACGCCGTCATTGCCACATCTTACATCCCTGGAGGCGAAAAAGCCCGGAGGGCTTAAGCCCCCCGGGCAGGTAAACCGTCGGACGACGGACCGAAGCCTCGATCCGTATCTACTCTTAGTGGACGCGCGGGACCGGCTGGCCGTCGGCGCGCACGCGCAGAGCCCAGAGGTCCTGGCTGTTGAAGAGGCCCTGGTTGATCTGGAAGCCCTGGATGCGGGCCGTCCAGGTGCCGGCGACGGGGTTGTTGACCACCACCCGCTCCGGGCTGTTCAGGGTCGCGCCATCCACGATGACGTTGCCGTTCGGGTCCTCTACGATGAGGTCGATGTCGTTGGTCGGGTAGAAGCCCCAGTCGTGCAGCCAGGAGAGCTGGAAGGTGAGCTGGCTCTTGCCCGCCGGGACGTTCAGCAGGACGACGTCCTCCTGCCCTTGGCCGACCGTGCCGGCCGAGGTCGGCGCGCCCTGGTTGACCGAGGTGCGCTGGACCACCAGGTCGGCCGAGATCGAGCCGGCGTTGGTCGAGTCACCCTGGACCGCGACGCGGAGCAGGCCCGACTGCGGCGTGCCGACCGGGATGGTGGTGTCGGACACCAGGAAGCCCTGGGCCAGGGTGACGGCCTGGGAGGTCGGGGTGTCGAGGACGGTCAGGAAGACGTCGTCGCCGAAGAACGCGTTCTGCTGCGCCGGCGGCAGGGCCGGGGTGATGTTCTTGAGCGTGACGGTGACGTTCGAGGTGTTCTCGAAGGTCCGGATGTAGTACTGCGCCACCTGGCCGGGCTTCAAGTTGGAGACGTGGGTGGTGAAGCTGTTGCCGTCATGCACGAGGATGCCCAGAGGCAGGATGTTGATGTCGACGATCGGGGTCGACAGACCGGTGGTGGGTAGCGACGAGCTGACGTGACCGCCGGCCAGCTTGGCGGCCGCCGCCGGGATGTCGAGGAAGCCGGAGCCCTGGTCGATCTTGCCCGAGCCGTCGGCGATCGTGTTGGGGTTGGCGCCGGCGATGATGGCGTTCCGGATCTGCGTCGCCGTGGCGGTGGGGAACTTCTGGCGCAGCAGGGCCGCGGCGCCGGCCGTGGTCGGCGAGGCGAAGGAGGTCCCGGAGACCAGGCTGAAGCCGCCGTTCGCCCCCTGGCAGAAGTTGGCGAAGCCGTTGGTCGACACGTTGACGCCGAAGCGGCCGTCGGCGGACGGACCGCGCGAGCTGAAGGTGGCGGTCTGGATGCCGTCGAACGGCCGGTAGAGGTCGCCGACGCCGAGGCCGAACTGGAGGTCGCGCAGGATCCGCTCGTGGGGAGCGGTGCTGGCGGCCGCCGCGGTCAAGGCGCCGGGGCCGGTGCCCGGGCTCTCGGAGGTGAAGGCGCCGGGGCCGGCGTTGCCGGCCGCCACGGCTAAGGTGATGCCGGCCTTCAACATCTCGGTCGTCAGCAGGTCTTCGACGTCACGGCCGGCGAAGAGGGTGAGGCCGCCCAGGCTCATGTTGACCACCTGGATGTTGAGCGAGTTGTAGACGCAGGGGTTGTTCTCGGCGCCGCAGCCCGGGTTGATGGGCACCGACGGGACGCCGTTGTTGAAGTTCTTCTTGAGCGTGATGGCGCGGTCCATGGCCGCCGCGATGCGCGAGGTCGGGGCCCCGCCGCCCAACGAGCTGAAGACTTTCAGGGCATAGATCTTCGCCCCCGGCGCGACGCCGATCACGGGGACCGCCGCCAAGGTCGTGGGGCAGCCCAGGAGCGAGCAGGGGATGACGCTATTCGGGGCGTGCAGCTGGAGCGACTGGACGAGGGTCGAGCCGGCGTTGAACAGGAAGATCGCGTGACCGGCGATCATCGTGCCCACCCAGGTGCCATGGGCGCCGTTATGGGTGCTGGTGGCCGAGGTCACCGGGTCGCCGGTGACGAAATTCTCGCCGCCGAGGACCGAGCCGGCGATGTCCGCCACGACCGCCGGGTTGTTGGCCGTGCCGGTGTCGATGATCGCGACCACCACGCCGGCGCCGGTCGTCCCTTGGGCATGGAGCGTCGAGGCGCCGATCAGGTCGTTGTTGAACTCGTAGTCCGCGGGGTGGCTGCCGGCGAGCGCAGTCACGTCCGCGGTGGCCAGGACCTTCTGCACACCGTCGGCGGCGAGCGGCGCCGAGGCGAGCGGCTGGGGCGGGGCGACGAGGACGTCCTTGGCGATGGCGACGACATCCGCCCGGCTCTGCAGGGTCGGGACGGCCGACAGCGGCACCGTCGCGACGAGACCGGTGATGTTCTGGAACTGATAGTCGACCGAGGCGCCCGGGATCTGCTGGACCGCGGTGGCGACCGCCGAACAGTTGGCGTTGCACTGGATGAGGTACCGCTGGGTGGGCTCGGCGGCGAGCGCTCCGACACTCAGCAGCACTGCCAGAAGGGTGAGGACCAGGGAGGACGGGACACGGGATCTCCTCTGCATACAATCTCCTTTCAGAGGCGGGGGGGAAGGTAATGGTCCCGGATTTGAGCGGAGAGACCTCGAACGCTCCGGGAAGTCCGGCCGAAAACCGACGTCATACCTAGAGGTTGCACGAGAGGGTTCAAACCGGGACATGCAAACTCAAAATTGTTACATCCAATGTATTGAACTTAGCTCAATCTATTGAATGGCTCTCCAATCAGATTCATAAACCGTACAGCTCCCTGTACTTGGCCCGCAGCCGGGCGAGGAAGGGACCGGGCTGGGGCGGCGCTCCGGTGGCATGCCGCAGGAGCTCGGCAGCCCGGTAGCGCCGGCCATGCCGGTGGACGCGCTGGCGCAACCAGCCGAGGAGAGGGGCGAAACGCCCCTGGCGGAAGTCGCCCGCCAGGTCCGGGAGCTCCGCCTCCGCGGCGGCGAAGAGCTGCGCGGCGCAGACGTTGCCCAGGGTGTAGGTGGGGAAGTAGCCGAACATGCCGGTGCTCCAGTGGACGTCCTGCAGGCACCCTTCGGCGTCGTTCTGCGGCGTGATGCCCAGGACCTCGGCATAGGCGCGGTTCCAGGCCGCGGGCAGCTCGGCGACGGGGAGGTCGCCGGAAAGGAGGGCGCGCTCGAGGTCGAAGCGCACCAGGACGTGCAGGTTGTAGGTGACCTCGTCGGCCTGCACCCGGTTGAGCGAGGGGGCGACCTGGTTGACGGCCAGGTAGAAATCGTCGAGCGCCACGTCGGAGAGCGCGGGGAAGGTCTCCCGGGCCGCCGGGTAGAAGCGCTCCCAGAAGGGGAACGAGCGGCCGACCAGGTTCTCCCACAGGCGGGATTGCGACTCGTGGATGCCCAGCGAAGCGGCCTCGCCCATCGGCGCCCCGAAGCTCTGCGGGTCGAGCCCCTGTTCGTAGAGACCGTGCCCCACCTCGTGGAGGATGCCGAACAGGCCGTCGGGGAAGTAGCTTTCCTGGTAGCGGGCGGTCAGGCGGCAGTCGCCGGGAGCCACCCCCATGCAGAAGGGGTGGACGCTGTCGTCGAGGCGGCCGCGCGCGAAGTCGAAGCCGAGAACGGCGGCGATCTCCGCCCCCCAGGCCCGCTGGCGCTCGACCGGGAAGGCCCGACGGAGGAGGCTCGTGTCCGGCTTCCGGGGGGCCGCGGCGAGCGCCGCGGCCAAGGGCACGAGCTCCTGGCGCAGGGCGGCGAAGAGGGCCTCGAGCTCGCGGCAGGTCATCCCCGGCTCCCACTCGTCGAGGAGGGCGTCGTAGGGGTCTCCGCCGCTCCCGTTCCCCGCCGAGAGCGCGGCCGCCGCCTCACGCTTCAGGGCGACCATGCGGGCCAGCCAGGGCTCGAAACGGCGGAAGTCCGCTGCCTTGCGCGCCGCCGCCCATTCCTGCTGGGCGAGGGCGGCGGTCCGCGCCGTCTCCTCGACCAGGGCACGAGGGAGGCAGGTGGCGCGCGCGAAGTCGCGGGCGAGCTCGCGGACGTTGACCGCCGCCGCCGAGTCAGGCTCGGCGGGCGGCGCGAAACCCTGGGCCTCGTCCAGAAGCTCCCCCAGCCGCGGGTCGGTCGCCCGCTCGTGGATGAGGCCGGCGAGGAGCGCCCGCTGCTCGCTCCGCGCCTCGACCCCAGCGGGCGGCATGCCGGTCTCCTCGTCCCACTCGAGGAGGTTGGCGCACGAGACCAGGAGGGCACGCTCGCGGGCCCGTCGAAGGAGCTCTGTGTAGGCGGTTTCCGGCTGCATCAAGACTGCTTCGTCGCACACGTAAGCGCGGGACGAGGATACTACACGAAGAAGCAAAAGAAGCGGCAGGGGTTTCGCCGCTCGCCGCGGGTACAATACCCGGACTTCGAGGGAGGGTTCTATGCGTCTCTATGCGTTCGAGGGGTTACGCTTCACGGGGAAGGCCGGTGCTGCCGGCAGTGCCGGAGAAATTGGGGAGGCCGGGGAGGCGGCGGCCGTGGGCGCGCTCGCCGCTCCACCCTATGATCAGATCGACGAGGCGGCACGGGACCGCTACCATGCCCTCTCGCCGTACCAGTTCGTCCATCTGACCCGCCCGGTTCCGGAGGGCGATCTCGACCTCTACCAGCATGCGGCCGCCCTCCACGCGCGTTGGCTCGCGGCGGGAGAGGTGGCCCGCGACCCCCGGCCCGCCCTCTATCCGTACGTCATCGAGCTCGCGGGTACCGCCGGCTTGCACCGGCTGGGGATGTGCGGCCTGGTCGAGCTCGCCGACGCGCGGGAGATTCGTCCCCACGAGCAGACCCTGGACAAGCCGCTCGCCGACCGCCTGGCTCTCCTGCGCGCCACCCACGTCGACCTGGAGCCGGTCTTCCTCCTCTCCGAGGACGGCGGGCGCCTCAACCGGCTGATCGAAGAGGACGTCGCTCAAGCCTCTCCCCTGGTCGACCACCGGGACGCCGAGGGGAATCACCACCGCCTCTTCCGGGTCGACGATCCGGACCGCATCGCGCGCTACCGCGACGTCCTCAAAGCCCCCGCGGCGATCGCCGACGGCCATCACCGGTACAAGGTGGCGCAGCGCTTCGCCGCCGAGACCGGCGCCGCACCGGGCAGCGCTGGGGACACGAAGCTTGCCATCGTCACCAGCCTCGAATCGCCGGCGCTCACCATCGATCCCATTCATCGCGCCCTGCAGCGCGCCCTGACCACCTCGGTCGACCTCGACCGCCTGGCGGCCGCCGCCGGTGCCCAACGCCAGGTCTGGCCGGGGGAAGGGGGCGCCGCGTTCGCGGCGGCGGTCGCCGCAGCCCCGGCGCCGGCCCTGGGGGTCTGGACCGCCGGGCACCGCCCCGAGATCTGGCGGCTCGACCCCGCCCAGGGTCCCGCCGCGCTGCCCGCAGGAGGGCGCGACCTCTCCGTCCTCCTCCTCCACGAGGTGGTCTTTCCCGCCCTCGGCCTGGCCCCCGAGGCGGCGACCGACGGCACCGTCCTCTACCGCTCCGACCCCGACGTCCTCTACCGGATGGTGGCCACGGGGGAAACGGGCACCGGCCTGTGGCTGCCGCCCATGCAGCCGGCCGCCTTCGCCGCCGCCATCGCCCAGGGCGACATGCTGCCCCCCAAGTCGACCCGCTTCCTTCCCAAGGTGATGTCCGGCCTGGTGTGGAGCGACCACCGCTCGCGGCTGCTCTAGGAGGCCCATGCCGACCCGCTTCCGGGAGGACGACGCGACCCCCATCGTGCAGTTCGACCCCCAGCTGGAGGTCTCCCCCTTCGCCGTCTTCCGTCGCCTGCGCGAAGGGCAGGCACCGCTCCTCGTCGACGTCCGGCCGGAGCCCGGAACGCTCGGTCTGGCCGGCGCCCTCCCCTACCCCGGCCCCGACTGGACGCCGCCCGCCGATCGGGACGTGGTGCTGTTCGACGACGACGGCTCGATCGCCCTGGACGGCGCCCGCCACATGCAGGCGGCAGGCTACCCCCGGGTCCACGCCCTGTTCGGCGGCCTCGAGCTGTGGGAGTTCTCGCTCGACCCCGAGGTGGTCGGGGAGGAGACCTACCTCCTGCGGCGCCCGGCGGCCGGCTGACCCGTGCGGCGGCGCCCGGGTTTCATTGCCCGCACGGCTGCTCGGAGACGGGCGAGAAGCCGCCCGCCCCCAACCGGTCCCGCGCCTTGAAGGAGACCCGCTCGCCGGGGGCGCAGCTGACGCTCTGCGTCCAGGGCCCCTTCGGCGAGGAGGGGAGGTTGACGTAGTTGGCGTCGTTCACCCCGAAGAGGGCGACGTACCCCCACTCGCCGCCGGTCGCGTCCCCCGTGCAGGTTCCGGTACAACGCCCATCCTTGCAGGACCAACCGGTGCAATCGAGCCGCGAGGTCATCCCCTGGCAGGGGAGGTCGAAGAAAGCCTTGACGGTCTTGCCCAGGGGGAGGCAGTAGACGGTGCGGCCGTCCTCGACGACGCTGGGAAAGGCCACGATCTCGAAGACGTGGCTGCCGCACTCCTTGAACTCCTCGCTGTAGCGCCACTTGCCGGCGGTCCCGCTCTGCGTCTCGGCCTGGTAGCGGTCGCTGTCCAGGCGATATTCGAGGAGCACTCCCCGCGCCGGGCCGCCCGGCGTCTCCCAGCTGCCGCTCGCCTTCACGATGCCGCCCTCGAAGTGGAGGCCGTCGTTGACCACCTTGATGCCGACCTCTTTGCACAGGCCGGCCGCGGGCTTGTTGGGCCGGTCGTTGCTCTCCGCGTGGAGCGCCCCGGCGACGACGACCGCAATGAACAGAAGGAGACCCAGAATCCGTATACCTCTCATGAGCTCTTCTCCAGAAGGTGAACCGCGCCCGCGTACCCTACCCGATTCGCGGGCTGGACGCGAGCCGCTACGGCAGGCCCAGGCCTTGCAGGAGTAGCTTCTATGGCATATGACATCCAGCCTGTCGAACTGATGATCCAGGGCGCCCGCCGGGGCGATTCCCGAGGCGCCTATGAGCCGGTGACCGTGGAGACCGATCGTGGTGGCATCGAAATGCGTCTGTATGGCGTGCCGGAAGCGCGCGCCGCGGCGGTCTTCGTCGGGGGTGAGGGTGGCGGCTGGGATTCCCCGGGCCGCAACCGGCTCTTCCCCGACCTCTGCACCGACCTCCAGGCGCTGGGCATCGCCGGCCTGCGCGTGCGCTACAGAAACCCCAATGACCTCTCTGACTGTGCCCTGGACCTCTTGACCGGCCTCCACTTCCTGGCCGGCGACGGGGTCGAGATCGCGGCACTCATCGGTCACTCCTACGGCGGTGCCGTCGTGGCACAGGCCGCTGCCAACTCGGACGGGGTGCGCTCCGTCGTTCTCATTTCTACACAGTCGCATGGAATCGAGGCGATCGCCCAGGTGCGCAGCTGCTGCTCGACCCTGGTCATCCATGGCACCGCCGACGAGGTGCTCCCGCCCGAGTGCTCGACCTACGCCTACGACCTCGCCCCCGAGCCCAAGCGGCTGTCCCTCTACGAGGGCGCCCATCATGGGCTCGACGAGGGCGGTGTCCGGCTGCGCCGCGAGGTGTGCGACTGGATCGCCGGCGAGCTCGGGGTGAAGTCTCAGCCCTACGGCTAGGCCGTGGGGTAGTCGATATAGCCGCGCTCGCCGCCGCCGTAGAAAGTGGTGCGGTCGGGGGTGTTGAGCGGCAGTCCCTGGGCGAAGCGCCGAGGTAGATCGGGGTTGGCGAGGAACAGCGAGCCGAAGGAGACCAGATCGGCTTGTCCCCCGGCGAGGACGGCGTCGCCGGTCGCGCGGTCGAAGCCGCCGTTGACCATGAGCCGCCCGTCAAAGCGCGCGCGCAGGTGACGGACCATGGCGGTGGCGGCGGAATCCGGCTCGGCGCTCCCCGGCGCCACGACGTGGAGGTAGGCGAGGCCGAAGCGGGAGAGGCCGGCGGCGGCGTGCCCGAAGGTCGTCTGCGGATCGGCATCGCTCATCCCGTTGAACGGGCTCAGGGGCGACACCCGGACGCCCACCCGGTCCGCCCCCCAGACGCGGACCACCGCCTCGGTCACCTCGAACAGGAAGCGGGCGCGCCCCTCGACAGGGCCGCCGTAGTCGTCGGTGCGGCGGTTGCTGCCGTCGCGCAGGAACTGGTCGATCAGATAACCGTTGGCACCGTGGATCTCGACGCCGTCGAACCCGGCGGCGAGTGCCCGGCGGGCACCCTCCTCGAACTGCCCGACGACCCCGGGGATCTCGGCCGCGTCCAAGGCGCGCGGCACGCCGAACGGCTGTGTCCCGGTTGGAGTACGGAACAGTCCTTCCGCGGCGACGGCCGAGGGAGCGACCGGCAGGGCCCCGCCCGGCTGCAGGGAGGGATCGGAGATCCGCCCCACGTGCCAGAGCTGGAGGAACATGCGGCCCCCGGCCGCATGCACCGCCGCGGTCACCTGGCGCCAGCCCTCGACCTGCTCGTCGCTGTGGATGCCCGGGGTCCCCGGGTAGCCCACCCCCTGCGGCGAGATCTGGGTCCCCTCGGTGACGATCAACCCCGCCGAGGCCCGCTGGCGGTAGTAGGTGACCACCATGGGGGTGGGGACGCTCCCCTCCCCCGCCCGGTTGCGGGTCATCGGCGCCATCACCATCCGGTTCGGTAGCGTATACGGTCCCATCTGGACCGGCGAAGAGAGAGTGGGATGCTCGGACATGTCAGGTTCTCCCGGCTAAATCCTTCGGTTGTTGAAAGTGCAGCTCTGAACTATACGGGCCAAAAAAAAAGCTCAGCCCTCCCGGCGGATCCGGCGGATCAGCTCGGCCAGGGTGGCCCGCTCGGCTTCGCCCAACCCGGCAAAGAGCTCTCCCTCGGCCTCCTTGAGCGTGCGGGCGCCCTCGGCGTGGCGCACCCTCCCCTCGGCGGTCAGGGCGGCGCGCACCGAGCGGCGGTCGGAGGGATCGGAGACCCGCTCGACCAGCTGCTCCGCCTCCAGCCGGTCGACGAGCTGGGTCATGTTCGAGCGCACGCAGCTGCAACGCTCGGCCAGGCAACCCAGGGCGACCGGCTCCCCCGCGTCCACCAGCTTCGAGAGGACGCCATACTTGGCGAGGGACAAACCCACCCGGCCGAGGGCGGTCTCGAGCTCCGCCTCCAGCTCGTGCACCGCACGGAGCAGGAGGAAGGCCATGGGGGCGGGAGGCCGGGGAGGGGCGGAAGCGGTTTCGTTCACAGCTGAAGTATATGGGGGAACGAGGGGCTCCGCAAGGGCCGCCCCCTGGCCGGCCCCCCCCGGCCTCACCTCTGGACCCGGTCGATCTCCTTGGGCACGGCGGCGGTCAGGACCTCCGGCTCGCCGTCGGTCACCAGCACGTTGTCCTCGATGCGGATGCCCCCGAAGCCCAGCCTGCGGTCGACCTTGTCCCAGTCGACCTGCTGGCGGAACTTCTCCCGCCGCTCGCGGTTCTGCAGGAGAACGGGGACGAAGTAGAGGCCGGGCTCGACGGTCGTCACGTAGCCGGCTTCGAGCGGCAGGTCGAGGCGCAGGGTCTCGAGCTCCGGCCGCTCGTCGCGCTTGCGGCCGGGGAAGAGGCCGGAGGCGTCGCGCACCCCCAGGCCCACCAGGTGGCCCAGGCCATGGGGATAGAAGAGGAAGTGCGCTCCCTGCTCGACGAGCGACGGCGGATCGCCCCGCATGTATCTCAGATCGACCAGACCGCGCACCATGTCCACCGCGGTCTCGATATGGAGCTCGCGGAACTCCTTGCCGGCCCGGCACTTGGCGACCGCCTTCTTCTGCGCTTCGAGGACCACGGAGTAGATGTCGCGCTGCTCGGGCGAGAAGATGGGGTTGACCGGATAGGTCCGGGTGATGTCCGAGTCGTAGCGGTCGATCTCCGCCCCGGCGTCGATCAAGACCAGCTCTCCCTTCTCAAGCACCCGCTTCGAGGGCGAGAAGTGGAAGATCGCGCTGTTGAGGCCGCTCCCCACGATGGTGTCGTAGGCGGTCCGGTCGCCGCCGGCGCGGAAGAAGGCGGTCTCGATCTCGATCTGGAGCTGGCGCTCGGTCACCCCCGGCCGGATGAGCGGGAGCACCGCGGCGTAGCCCGCGGCCGTGGCGGCGGCCGCCCGGCGCATCCGGTCGAGCTCGGTCGCGTCCTTCGGCCGCCGGGCGTGCAGCAGCCGCTCGCGCAGCGGGTCGCTCCGCTCGGCGTTCCCCGCGATCTTCGGCAGCGGGGTGCCGAGCTGCACCACCGGCCTTCCCTGGCGCGCCGCCAGCCAGGGTTCGAGCTGGCTCGCCGGCGTCCCCTCGGCCGGCTGGTCGCCGACCCAGACCTTCTCCTTCTCGGTCACCTCGGGGATGAAGTCCACCCACCCCTCGTGCGGGTCGAAGGCGAGGACGGCGCCGGGCCGGTCGCGGTCGGCCAGGTAGAAGTACTCGTTGTGGGCGCGGAACGGGTAGGTCTGATCGGCCCCCCCGGGCATCGGCAGGTAGTCGCCCGCCCCGACGAGGAGGATCTCGTCCTTGAGGTCCAGGGCCTTGGCGACGGCATCGCGGCGTGCTGCAAGGAAGGTTGTCATGGCGGGCGCGATTGTAGCAAACGGGCCGGGGTACGAAACCCCGGCCCGGGCAAGTCTTACCGTGAAAGCTTCAGCGCGGCGAAGGACCGCTGAAGTTGGCGTCGCGGATCTCCCAGCTCCCCACCTCGCGGCCGGTGGTCAGGTCCACCGCCCGGAGGCGGAGCGGCTGCTCGGTCCGCTTGCCGTCGATCATCCGGGTGACCGGCTGGACGACGTGGAGGAGGCGCGTGCCGACGACCGCGAACGGGGCCATCGACACCCTGGACTCGGTGCTGCCGAGCACGGTGCCGGTCGCCGCCGCCGAGATCGTCCAGCGGTAGGGGGCCGGCGAGGCGGCATCCCCGACCTGGCGGCTGGCGAGCACGTACCGGCCGTCCACCGAGGCGAAGAGGCGTTCCGGGGCATCCGCCGGGGAGAGGGTGGCGGCGAGGACCGGCCGCAGCGCGGCGAGCTGCCGCGCCTCGACGGCCTTCGGGAGCGACAGCCGCCCGGCCGACGGATCGAAGAGGGCGGTGCCGGCGAAGCTCCCCGGCGTGGCCCGCCGGTCGGTCAGGCCCACCCCGTCCGGCAGGCCGCCCCGGCGGTCGGAGAGGAAGCGATGCGCCTCCCAGGCGAGGGTGACCCCCTGGCCGGTCGGCACTGCGGTGACGCGGAACGTCTGCTCGACGGTGTCGGCGATCCCCGCCCGGATGCCGCTCGGCAACGCAAGGGTGACCCCCGACCGCCGGGCGCCGGCCTGACGGACGTCAAGCGCCACCACCGAGAGCTCACCGTGCTCGCCCGATGCGGCCTGGGCGACGAGGAGGTCGCCGGCGAGAAGCAGCGGGCGCTCTCCTTCCGGCGAATGCCAGAGGAGGGTCCCCTGCGCGAGGTCGACGGCGTCGATCCCTCCTCGCGGGTGGGTGAGGTAGGCGACGGAGCGGGCGGTGTCGACCACCACTCCGTCGTGCAGGGCAATACTCGGCGCCGCTGGTGCAGCGACGGCTGTACCGGCAGTGAGGGCAGTGAGGACGGCAAGGGCGGAGGTGGCGAGGAGCGTGGCCCGGAGGCCACCTCTCGTCAGGCGGTGCGAAATCTCGTTCGGTTGCATGGCTTCCTCCTAGTCCGCCTGCCGGATGGCGAAATCGATGTTTTTGAGGGTCCAGATGCCGCGGCCGAGCAGGCCGGCGATCACCGAATCGGCGGCCGGATCGTAGCGCAGGCTCAGGACGGGCGCCGTGGGGAGGAGATGGCCGAGCCGGCTCCAGTCCACGAAGCCTTCCCGCGCGGTGGCGAGATAGGCGCCGCGGTTGGTGCCCACCACCAGGCCGTCGCTGTGGGCGTTGGGGACGAAGGCGACCGAGCGCAGCAGCGAGGGATCGAACCGGTTCAGGTTCCCGGTGACGTTCGACCAGGTCGCCCCGGCGTTGGTCGTCTGGTAGACGGTGTCGGCCGTGGTGACGACGGCGTGGTTGGCGTTGTGCGGATCGATGGCGATGGCGCTGATCGGCGAGGTCCCCGGGAAGGTCAGGGAACGGACGAGCGGCGCCGGCGGGGCCGCCGTGCGCACCCAGAGCTTGGTGCCGGGGAAGACGTGTGGATCGTCCGAGCCGCCGACGTAGAGGACGTTGGGGCTGCCCGGTATGCCATAGGCCAGCGCTTCGCGGCCCAGGCTGTTGATCTCGATGCCCGGACCGATCTCGGTGAGGGTGTCGCCGCGGTCCATCGACTCGTAGACGCCGTTCTCGGCGCCGAGGACCAGCCGCATGGGGTCGCCGCCGTCGAGACGGACCGGGGTGAGGAACTGCGCCACGAGCGCAGCGCCGCCGTCCAGCACGGTGAGGGCCAGGCGATCGAAGCCCAGGAAGTTGCCGACGTTGTCCCAGCTGCTGCGGCTCAGGTTGCGCAGGAACTGGACGCTGTGGTAGCGCAGCGACATGCCCGGCGTTCCGGTCTCGTCGATGTTGACGTCGCCGCCGTCGCCGTAGAGGAGAAGGCCCCAGTCGAGCGAGCCCGGCGTGTTCTGCACGATGGCGTCGGTGTCCTGCGCTCCGGCGAGCATGAAGCCGTTGACGTGGTCCAGGGTGGCGTCCTTGATCTCGGCCACCTGGAGGTTGCCGTTCAGGGCGAACCAGTCGCCGGTGTTGCTCTGCGGCGAGGTCCGCTTGTAGACCCCGCCGTCGTCGCTCTCGATCAAGTTGCCGGCGGCGTCGAAGACCAGGAGGCGCGAGTCGACGTGGGGGGCGCTGCCGCTCGCCGTGCCGCCGCCGGGGGGTCCCAGGGTGTTCGAGTGCGTGAGGTGGACCCACTGGCTGCCGGCGGGCTTGCTGGCGTCGCCGCGGAAGAGACGTCCCCAGAAACCGGTCGAGCCGATCGAGTTGGGGAACTTGTTGCGGGTGGCGTTGGGGTCGCCCTCGTTGGCCGACGGCTGGCGGTCGCCGCCGATGTAAACCAGGTTGGCGTTCGCCGGGTCGGCGACGAGCGAGGTGTTGAAGTCGCCCTGGTGGCCGGGATGGATGCCGAACGTCTCGAAGAGCTCGACGGTCTGCGGCAGGTCCATCTTCACCCAGCTCGTCCCGCCGTCGCCGGAGCGGAAGACCGCGGCGAGCTGGAAGTCGTTGACGATCGCCACGTAGACGTTGTTCTGGCGGCCGACCGCGAAGCGGACGTTGTCGGTCTTGCCGCTCACCAGGAAGACGTCGACCGCGGGCGGGCTCACCTTGGTCCAGGTGGCGCCGGTGTCGTCGCTCCGGTAGAGACCGTTCTTGCCGCCGGACACTTCGGCCTGGACGATGCTGGTGAACAGGCGATTGGGGAGGACCGGGTCGCCCGACATGCCGTAGGCGACGCCGGCCGGCAGGCCGGTCGCCGTGCCGTTGCCGCGCGAGATGCGGACGAACGAGCTCCCCGTGTTGGTGCTGCGGAAGATGCCGACGGCACCCAGGTTGAAGGGGAGCGACGAGCTCACCGCCGTCACCAGGGTGCGGCCGCGCGGCGCGATGGCGGAGAAGCTCTTGCGGAGCATCAGGCCATTGCCGGTGAGGCGTTTCCAGGTGGCGCCGCCGTCGGTCGTGCGCAGCAGGCCCGCGAGGTCGCCGTTGTCGCCGAAGCTGCTGTAGAGACCGGGACCGGCGACCAGGGTACGGAACGAGCTGTCGGTGGGATCGAAGGCGAGGGCGCCGATCGACTGCGAGGTCTGGCTGTCGGTCAGCGGCCGCCAGGTCGGTTTGACCGCGGTGGCGTTGGTGGTGACCCAGACGCCGCCGTTGACCGCTCCGGCGTAGAGGACGTCGGGGAGCGTCGGATGCGGGATCACCACATGGACGGCACCGTCGACCGAGTTGTCGGGGGCGACGTGAACCAGGTCATCGGTGGTCGGCGCCGGACCGTTCGCCACCCAGACGCCGCCCAGGCCGACCAGCTTGCCGACGGTATTGGCGGCATCGGCGGCATTGGCGGCATCGGCGGTATCGGCGGCGGTGAGCGGCAGGGCGACGGCGAGCAGGGCCAGGAGCAGGACAGCGCCGAAAAGGCATCGAGGAACGAGAGGGGACGCGGCGGGGGGAAGGGAGAGGTGGGGTCCGGGAGAAAGCGGCTGCTTCAGGCGCAAGGCTCTCCTCCAAAAAATGGATGACGTTTTTTTGAAGTCCTCTATGGACGGTCTCATTCTACAGCCTCCATGCTAAACCGGCGCCCGGACAAGCTCCAATCTTGTAAACTCCCGGGCTCGGTAGAATGAGATCGATATTAAACAGGAGTAAACCTGTTATAGAGAATTCGCAGACTGCTCCTCGCAGCGCCGCGCCAGCTCGGCGAGCGGGAGCGAGAAGATCTCGGCCACCGTGGGCCGGTAGCCGAGCGCCTTCTCGGTCCGGTTGGCGACCATGCTCGCGAGGAGAGAGTTGCCGCCCAGGGCCACGAAGCTGTCGGAGCGCCCCACGTTCTCCACCTCCAGCAGCTCCTCCCAGAAGCCGGCGAGCCGGCGCTCGGTGGGGGTGGTGGGGGGATCGGCAAGGCCGGTCGTCTGCGGCGCGTCGCTCATCCGCATGTCTCCTCGGGGGCATAGGCGGCGGTCACCGGCGACAGGGCGTCGACCGGGCTGCCATCGGTGATCGGAAAGAGGCGTGGCCCGGCCGGCTCTGCCGGCGCCTCGCTCGCCGCCCACGTCTCGAACGGCCCCTCGTCGATCGGCAGGGGGAGGTCGGCGATCGGCTCCTCCAGCCGCTCGGTGAGGGCGAGGAGCACCTCCTGGTAGGAGGCGAGGAGGGCCGCGGCGGTCGGCTCGGCGATCCGGAGAGGATCGGCGAAGACGGAGAGAGTGTAGCGGCCCCGGACCTCGCGGCAGAAGAAGGTGAGCGGCACGTCGGTCGCGGCGAGGAGCGACCGCGGTCCCAGCTCCGCCAGCCCCCGGGCTCCCCCGGGGTCCAGGTGCAGACCGGTGACCGTCGCCCCGGCGAGGGCCAGGGCGTCGAGCGGATAGCGGTCGACCTGGAGCACGGCGGCCGGGATCGTCCGCGGCGGAATCCCCAGCGTCTCGGCGAGCGCCCGGGCGACGGCGGGGAACGGCAGCTCCTGGCGCTCCAGGGCGGGGAGGGTGCCGTCCACCGTCCGCAGGAGGGCTTCGCCCAGGGGGATGTCGCCCGGCAGGTCGGCCCGCAGGAGGAGCGGGTTGTAGTGCGCCCCCATCACCTGGGCCGATTCCGGCGTCGGCCGGTTCGCCACCAGGGTCCCCACCACCACCTCGGGGGTGCCGGTGAAGCGGGCGAGGACGACCTGGAGGGCGGTCAGGAGCAGCATGAAGAGCGAGGCCCCCCGGCGCTTGGCCGTGACCTGCGCCTCCGCCATCAGGTCGGGAGGGAGGAGGGCGACCTGGCGCATCATCCGCACCAGGGGCGCCACCGCCGCCGGCGCCACCGCGGGCCGGGCCGGGTCCCCGGGCAGCCGGAAGCTCGCCGCCGACACTCCGGCGAGATAGCCCCGCCACCATTCCAGCTGGTCGCCGGCCTCCGCGCTCTCCAACCAGCGGCGCTGTTCCATCACCACCTCGCGCAGAGACGGCAGCGCGGCCCGCTCGGCCTCCCGGCCTTCCCGCAAGTGGGCATAGAGGGCCGAGAGCTCGCGCGCGAAGAGGTCGAGCGACCAGCCGTCAGCGGTCATGTGATGGAGGTTCAGCAGGAGGACGTGCCGCTCCGGGGCGAGCCGGAGGAGGGCGGCGCGGAGGAGGGGGCCGGCGAGATCGAAGCGGTGCCGGGACTCCCCCGCCGCCCGGCGGGCCGCCGCGGCCGCCGCCGCCTCCCCCGGGAGGTGGGAGAGGTCGACCTCCTCCCAGGCGAGACCGGCGGCGAGCGGCTCGTGCCGGCGAGTCATCGCTTCCAAAGCGCCGCGGAGGGCCGGGGCGGCGAGCGGCCCCGCCACCTCCAGCGCATAGAACATGTCGAGCGCCTCGGACGCCGGGATCGCCGAAAGCCCCGCGTGCAACCGCCAGAGCTGCTCCTGGGCCGCGGTCCGCACGTGCCTAAGCACTCGTCAGGCCGCCGCGGCCGAGACCTGGCGGATCACCGGTACGTAGCTCTTGATGCTGGTGATCACCCCATAGCAGTAGTTGTAGTTCTTCTCCAGGTTGTCGGAGCGCATGAACGGCATCTGCTGCCGGTCGTGATCGACGACGAAGACCGGCGAGACCCCCTGGCCCGGCTCCAGGCTCTCGGCGTAGCGGCGCACCAGGGGGAGGAAGCGCATCGGGACCGCGATCCGGTAGCCGCCGGGCACCGTCTCGACGTCCAGGTGCTCGAAGGCGTAGCGCTTCTCGGCGATCTCGGTGTTGCTGTAGGCGTAGGGCCGAGAGATCAGATCGAGCTCGAAGAGCACCTGGGTCGTCTCGTCCCACCAGGGCTGGGCGGCGGCGAACTCGTGGACGAAGGCATCCACCTCCTCACGCAGGACGTGAGCGCCGAGATGGAGGATCTCTCCCCAGTAGGACCAGTGGCAGTAGCCGTAGTCCGCGATCGCCTGCTCGTAACGGGCGACGTAGGGGAAATCGGTGCGCCCCTTGCCCCCCTTGCAATAGTCCGCAAATGACTGGAAGAGCCCGGCAAAGGAGAGCCGCCCGGAGTCGTGGAGATAGTGGGCGACGGTGTAGAGCGAGCGCGCGTTGTAGAGGGTCGCCACGGCGTGCACGAAGCGCAGCCCCTCGTCGTGCTCCGTGCGGCCGACCTCCTGGGTCGCCACCACCAGCTCGTACTCGCCGGCCTGGTAGCCGGGGGCGCCGCCCAGGTGGTTGGCGACGGTGACGAAGCCGTGCTCCTGCCGCTTCTCCCACATGGTGGTGTTCTGGAGCAGGAGGAGCGGGTAGATGATGAAGCTCTGGGCGCCGATCTCGCACATCGTCTCGACCCCCTGGCGGAAGGAGGCGGCGGTCTCCCCCGGCAGCGGCCAGATCAGCTCGACATAGGAGGCGATGTGGCGCTCGTTCATCTGCTCCTGGGCGGCGGCGTAGGCCGCCACCTTGATGTTGCCGCGATCGACGGTCTGCAGGGTCCCCTCGTCGAGCGACTGGACGGCGATCGACTGGGTGGTGTTGATGCCCGCCTTCTGCAGGGTGGCGGCGACCTCGACCAGGCGCTCCGGCCGGTTCTTGGCCGAGTTGACCGCCACCATGTAGGGCAGGCCGGTGCGCGCCTTGTTGGCCACGATGTGCTCGGCGAGGCCGACGTCGCGCGGCAGCATGCCGAAGTTGGCGTCGGCGAAGAAGATCGCCCAGACGCCGTGGTCGGAGAGCCAGGTGAGCTCCTCCTTGATCCGCTCCTCCTCGAACTTGGCCACCCGGTGGTCGCCCAGCCCCCAGAAGCAGAAGGAGCACTTGAAGGGGCAGCCGCGGTTGGTCTCGAAGACCGCCTGGGTGTAGCGGTCCTCCGGGTAGATGCCGGAGAGGAAGGGGGAGGGGATCTCGTCGAGGCTCAGGATCTTCTCCTCCGGCTCGGTGGTCACCAGCTCGCCGTCGCGGCGGAAGGAGAGGCCGCGCACCCGGGTCAGGTCGGGCGCGCCGGAGAGCCGCTCGCGCAGGAGGTTGGCGAAGGTCTTCTCCCCTTCGCCGTTACAGAGCAGGAGGTTGTCGCGCGGCGAGATCAGGTACTTGGGCTGGGAGACCACCTGCGGCCCGCCCAAGAGGATCTGCGCCCGCGGCCGGGCGGCGAGGAGGGGCGGCAGGAGCTGCTTGATGAGCCCCATGTTCCAGACGTAGCAGCTGAAGCCGTAGACGTCGCTCTCGGTCTTCAGCAGGTCGGCGAGGATGGTCTCCGCCGGCACGTGCACGGTATGGGTGTACATGGAGAAGTCGTAGGCCGACTTCACCTCCGGGTCCTTGGTGGCGTAGGTCTGGAGGTAGCCCGAGACGAGCGGCAGGATGCGCTCGTAGACGTTGAGCTCGACCAGGGTGACCGACTGCGACGCCATCCGCGACCTCCTCCTCCTGGCGAGGGTAGCATAGCTTCTCTAAGCTACGCAGGTGTGAGTGCTAGACTTGGACGCCGCTTCAGTCTCGCGAAAAGGAGAGAGCCGGATGAGAAAGCTGCTCTGTGTCGCAGGGGTGCTGCTGTGGGCCGGGATGGCGCTGCCGGGGATGGTCTCCCAGGCGGCCGGGCAGGTCCCCGCCCCCGCCGCCCCGATCGTGCTCAAGGCCGCCCGCGTCTTCACCTCCACCTCGGAGCACCCCCTGACCCCGGGGATGGTGCTGGTCGAGGGGAATCACATCACCCAGGTGGGGGCGAGCCTCCCGGTGCCACCCGGCGCGCAGGTGATCGACCTCGGGGACGCGACGCTCCTCCCCGGCTTCATCGACGCGCACGTCCACCTGGCCATGGAGCTCGGGCCCGACTACTACCGCGATTTCTACCAGGGCGCCCTGCGCTTCCCCGCCGAGCAGGCGCTCTATGCCGCCAAGTATGCCCGGCTGACCCTCGAAGCCGGTTTCACCACCGTGCGCGACGTGGGCTCCGGGGAGTTCATTGCCCTCGGCCTGCGCAACGCGATCAACGCCGGCATCGCGGCAGGGCCGCGCATGCTGATCGCCAACCACGGCATCGGCTCGACGGGCGGCCACGCCGACGAGGCCCCCTTCCCGCCGGACCGCATCAAGCCGGGCGGCACCATCGAGGGGATCTGCAACGGACCGGCCCAGTGCCGGGAGGCCGTGCGGTACCAGATCAAGTACGGCGCCGACGTGATCAAGTGCATGCCCTCGGGCGGCGTGCTCTCGCTGTCCGATCCGGTGGACGTCCCCGAGCTGACCCAGGAGGAGATGAACGCCATCGTCTCCGAGGCGCACGCCTGGCACCGCAAGGTCGCCGCCCACTGCCACGGCGACGCCGCCGCCAAGATCGCCATCGCGGCCGGCGTCGACTCGATCGAGCACGGCTCCTTCCTCCAGGACGACACTCTGCGGCTGATGAAAGAGAAGGGGGTCTATCTCGTGCCGACCCTCTTCGCCGGGGCCTGGGTGGGCGAGCAGGCGGACCACTTCCCGCCCCCCATCGCGGTCAAGGCGCGGGCGGCTTCGGCGGCGATGCAGTCGATGTTCCAGCGCGCCCTGAAGGCCGGCGTCAAAATCGCCTTCGGCACCGACTCCGCGGTCGAGCCCCACGGCCTCGACGCCCGCGAATTCGCCCTCATGGTGAAAAACGGCATGACCCCGGCCCAGGCCCTGCTCTCCGCCACCAGGAGCGGCGCCGACCTGCTCGGCCTCGCCGACCAGATCGGCACGATCGAAACCGGCAAGCTCGCCGACCTGGTGGCGGTGCCGGGCGATCCGTTGCAGGACATCAAGCAGACCGAGAAGGTCAGCTTCGTCATGCAGGGGGGGAAGGTAGTCAAGAACCCGGCGCACTGAGGGGGCGAGCCCGGTAGCAGCTGCGTGAACGAGGGGCAACCCTGAGGGTTGCCCCTCACCGGCGTATAATCAATCCGGGAGGCAGCCAATGGCAAAAGCGTATGTACTTACCGGCACGCTCAAGGATGAGCAGACGGTCACCTTGGATGAAGCTTTGCCGCTGACCCCCGGGAGATTCCGTCTCACCCTGGAACCGCTTCAACCGGAGACGCGGAAGCCCTACCTGGAAGTCGTCGCCGACATTCGCCGGCGGCAGCACGCCCGCGGACATGAGCCCCGGACCCGTGAAGAGGTCGATGCCTACCTGAGCGCCGAGAGAGAGAGTTGGGGCCAATGACCGGTGCGCATCTACCTGGATAGCGCTGTCGTCATCTACACCGTCGAGCAGGTTACACCGTTTGCAGCGGCGGTGGACTCTCGCCTCTCAGAGCGCGATGTCGTGACCGTGGCGAGCGACTTGACGCGGCTGGAATGTCGAGTGAAACCTCTGCGAGACGAGAACGCCGCAGTGCTCCAGGACTTCGCAGACTATTTCGAAGGAGCTGTTGAAGTCATGGTTTCCTTGTCTCGCGAAGTCATCGATCTGGCAACCGGAATTCGCGCAAGATACGGCTTCAAAACTCCCGACGCGATACATCTCGCTGCTGCGGTCTGGTCACAGTGCGAGGTCTTTCTGACCAACGACCATCGCCTGGATCGGTTCCGCGAGCTTACTGTGGAAGTTCTCCTGCCGTAAGGACGGCGAGGCCGCCTCTTGGCCCTCCCAGTAGCTCATGGTCGCCGTCGCGCCAAGCCCCCCCGCCTATGGCTGGGGCGGAGCCGCCAGCCGGCTTCCTTCTCTCCACGGGTACAATCGTGCAGGAACCAGAGACCGGGAGAGCAGCCGATGGCCACGATCACCTACGAATTGCCGCCCAGCGTCTTTGCCGCGCTCCACCTGTCCCCCAAAGAGTTCGCACGAGAGATGCGGACAGCCGCCTGCGTCCAGTGGTACGCGCAGGGCCTCGTCTCCCAAGAGCGGGCTGCCGACATCGCCGGCTTGAGCCGCGCCGAGTTCCTCGAGGAGCTCTTTCGGCGCAAGGTCCCTGCCTGCCAGGTGACCCTGGAGGAGCTCGTCGAAGAGATCGAGCATGAGTAGGCGGTGGGTCGTCATGCCTCACCGCTCATTCTTTTGGCCCATCTCGGAGAATAGGTTCAACCCGAAGAATCCGTCCTACCGCCGTTTCTTCCGTCCCCGGAGCGCTGCCTCAAACGCCCCTTGCGCCCAGGCGACCATCTCCTGCGGGTCCTCCAGGGCGGGAGGCGGGGCCTCCCAGTAGCTCATGGTCGCCGTCGAGCCGTCTCCCTTCTGATAGACGAAGGGCTCCATGCCGGCGGTCTCGAACCCGCCTCGGTTGGTGGCGTCGGCCTTCAGATAGAGGACGTCCTCGGCGATCAGGCCGAACATCACCCCGCGATGGTAGAGACCCCAGCCGCCGAACATCGACCGCGCCGTGACCTCGCCGAAGGCCGAGAAGAGGTCGATCGTGTAGTCGACGAACTCACGGGACGAGGGCATGGGGTCAGCTCCGGCCGCGGAAGGCCCGGGTCACGGCATTCCGGCGAAGCGGTCGCGGGTTTCGCGAAAGATCTTCCAGCGCTCCTGGGGGCTCAGGGCGCCGGCGAAGGGGCTCGACTGGCGCAGCTCGTCCGCCAGCTCGCTGCGCTCGACCAGGAAGGCGGCGACCGCGACCGGATCGCCGGCGAGGACTTCCGCCCACTTCCGCGCGTAGAAGGGCGCCTCGGCCTGGACGCCCAGCCAGCCCTCCACCCGTCGGCGGGCCCGTTCGAGCACCTCCGGCTCCCGCCGCAGACGCTCGGCGATGGCGCCGTGGTAGGCGACGCTCCGTTCCTCCGCCAGGCGATGCGGGTCCATGGCAGAGGTACGCTACCATACCGGGGGAGAGCCGCTCTCGGGCCGAGAAAAGTCCTCCGGAATCTCTCCGGACGCGTCCGAAACGCCTCCGGACGCTTCCGCAACCTCTGGAAAGTCCTCCGGAACCCCTGGAAAGTCGTCCCGAGCCTCTCCGGACACTTCCAGGACCTCTCCGGACGCTTCCCGGACCCCTCCGGGCGCTTTCCCAACTCCTCCGGACGCTTCCAGACTCCCTCCGGCTCCTTCCGGAACCTCTCCGGAGGCTTCCGGAATCCCTCCGGGAGCTTCCAAACCCGCGGAAAGTCTTCCCGGACGCGTGGAAAGTAACTTTCCACGCCCGAAAAGTCGAGCTGCACGCGTAAAAAGTAAAATACCACGCATGAAAAGTCTTCCCGCACGCGTCAGAAGTTACTTTCCATGGACGGAAAGTCGACCCGCACGCATGAGAAGTCGACCCGCACGCGTCAAAAGTCGACCCGCATGCATCAAAAGTCCACCCGGAGGGGTCAGAAGTCGACCCGGAGACCTTTCTGACGACTTTTCACGGGTTCCCCAGGACTTTCCACAGGTTCCCCAGGACTTTCCACAGGTTCCCCAGGACTTTCCAGGGGTTCCGGCGAGTCCCGGCGACTTCCTCTAAGCTTCGCGGGACGAAAGGAGGCGATCCGATGCGGCGAGACGTCGAGATCGAGGCCGACGGCGCCCGCCTGCGGGGGTGGCTGCTGGCGCCGGAGATCCAAGACGGAGCGGCCGGGCCGGCGGGGCCGGCGCCAACGGTGGTCATGGCGCCCGGCTTCGGCGGGGTCAAGGAACAGTTGCTCGACCGCTACGCCCAAGTCTTCCGGGCGGCCGGGATCGCCACCCTGGCCTTCGACCACCGCGGCTTTGGGGCCAGCGACGGCGAGCCACGGCAGGAGGTCGACCCCTGGCGGCAGGTCGAGGACTGGCGCCATGCCCTGACCTTCGCCAGCCTGCAGCCGGAGGTCGACCCGGCGCGGCTGGCGGTCTGGGGGACGAGCCTCGCCGGCGGCCTGGCCCTGGTGGTCGCGGCGCTCGACCGCCGGGTGCGCTGCGCCGTGGCCCAGGTGCCGGAGGTCGGCGGCCACGCCGGCTGGCTGCGACGGGTGCAGCCGGAGATGATCGAGGCGGTCGAGCATGAATTCGCCGAGGACCGGAAACGCCGGATGGCCGGCGAGCCGCCCGCCACCCTCCCCCTGGTGGCGAAGCGGCCCGGCGCCCCCGCCGCCATCCCCGGCCGCGAGGCCTGGGACTTCTTCTCCGCCCTGGAGACGGCGGCGCCGCTCTGGAAGAACGAGGTGACCCTGCGCTCGCTCGACCTCCTCCGCGGCTTCGAGCCGGGCGCCTACGTCGAGCGGATCGCCCCCACCCCGCTCCTCTGCATCGCCGCCCGGAGCGACACCGCCTCGCCCCTCGACCTCCTCCTCGCCGCCTACGAGCGCGCCCGCCCGCCCAAGCGGCTGCTCCTCCTCCCCGGCGGCCACTTCGAGGTCTATACGACCGGGTTCGACACCGCGGCCGGGGCCGCCCGCGACTGGTTCGCGGAGCACCTGGGGCCGGAGCGGCCGCTGGTGGTGTAAGGCTCAGAGGCGGTGAAAAAAATCGGCCCGCTACCTCACGGGCATTCGTAGAGACGTCCCCAGCCGCCGTCCGGGACCTCGCCGGAACCACCGCCGTCGGGGCGTCTCCGCAGGCCTCGGACGCCCGAGATCTCGGCGGCGTTGGAGACGCCCCGACGGCGCGGTAACGGCAAGGATTTCGATAGCGCGAGGGGCGTCTCTACGGAAATCTCCGCATGCGACCCGCTTTTTTCACCGCTTCTCAGGCCCCGGCCGGCGACACCTTCCCCAGCGCCCGGGCGTGGCGCGCCGAGAAGCCCCAGGGCGGGAGGTCGGCGAGCCCCGCCGGCGACTCGATCGTTGCGGCCGGCGGATCGGTCCCCACCCCGGGGGCCACCGCGGACACCCGGGCGCCGCTCTCCAGGCCGTCGAGCACCCCGGCGAGGATCTCCCGGTAGCTCGCGAGCAGCCAGCGGATGGTCGAGTCGGCAACGCGGTGCATCTTGTAGAAGAGGTAGAGGTCCAGGCCGTCCGTTTCCTCCCGCACGTGGAAGGAGAGATCGGCGGTCCGGGCCATCCGGCCGCGGGTGATCCCCGGGAGAGGAGCCTCGCGCGGCCCCGTCACGGTCCACGCGACCTCCGGTCCACGCGCCAGGCCGTCGACGCTCCAGTCGAGATCCGTGGCCGTCACCCCGTCGAGGCGGAGGCGGCGCAGGGGGTGCTCGTCGTGCTGGAACATCACCTGGAGCAAGCCGGCCGGGGGATTACCGACGGCGGCGAGATCGCCGGCGAGCGCCGCGGCGACCCGGCCGAAGGGGACCCCCTGCCGCTCGTGGACCTCCTGGGCGGTCTGGCCGAGCCGCGCCAGGAGCTCGCGCACCGTGGGATCGCCCGCCAAGGAGAGGCGCAGGAGGGCGGTGTTGTAGAAGGCGCCCAGGACGTCGGTGCTCTCCGGTCGCACCCGGTTGGCCACCAGGGTCCCCACCGCCAGGTCCTCCCGGCCGCGGAAGCGCCGCAGGAGGAGCGCGAAGGCGGTCAGGCCGAGCAGGAAGACCGAGCTGCGCTCGCGGACTCGGGCGGCACGGACCCGTTCGGTCAGCGCGTCCGGCAGCGCCGCGGTCTGGAGGGCGGTCGGCGCGTAGGGATCATGCTCATCGGGATCAGCGATCTCTTCCTCAAAGAGGCCGGCCAGATAACCCCGCCACCAGGCGAGCTGCGCCGCCGCCGCCGGCCCCGCCTCGAAGCCGCGCTGCCAGGCCGCGTAGCCGAGGCTCTGGGCTTCCAACTCGTCCAGGCGGCAGGGCTCGCCGCGCACGAGGCTCCTGTAGAAGGCCGAGAGGTCGCGGCTCCAGAGCACCATCCCCCAACCGTCCGCCGCGATGTGATGGAGGGCGAGGAGCCAGGCCCAGCGCTCCCCGGGGAGACGGACCAGGGCGCTGCGGATCGGCCGCCCCTCCGCCAGCCGGAAGGGGCGACTGCAGATCCGGTGGACGAGCCGGTCCAGGCGCTCGGCGAGCCGGCCGGCGGAGAGTTTTGCAAGGTCGTGGCGCTCCCAGCCGAAAGGGACGGAGGGCAGGACCTCCACCTCCCGCCCCCGCAGATAGCGGCTGCGCAGCGGCTCGTGGCGGGCGACGGTCTGGTGGAAGGCCGCTTCCAGGGCCGCGGGGTCGAGCGGGCCGTCCAGGGCGACCGCGGCCGCGATGTTGAGCGCCGCCCCGGGCACCTGCCGGTCGAGGCGCCAGAGGATCTCCTGGGCGGTGGAGAGGGGGCCGCTCACGGGAGCCGTCTCCCCTCCACGATGTGGAACAGCCCCGCGACCTCCCGTCCGAAACGTGCCTCCATCGCCTCCCCCGAGAGCACCGAGAGATCCCAGCCGGAGAGCCAGGAGAGCACGGTCTCCAGGGAGACCAACCGCTTCCAGGGGAAGCCGGCGTCGCCGCGCTCGCGGGCGAAGGCGACGAGGGCCGGGTCGAGAACGGCGGCGATCAGCCGGCTCCCCGGGGCGGCGGCGGCGGTGAGGGCGGCGAGGAGGCCCGGGGCGACCGAACGGCCGAGGAACTCCAGCACCCCTTCGAGGACCCAGCCCACGGGACGGCTGAGCTGCACCCCCGCTCCGGCGAGACGGCCGAGGAGGTCGGCAGGGTCGCCGAGATCGGCCGCCACCGGGACCACCCGGGCGAGCGCCGGGCGGTGGCCGAAGAAGCCGGCGGCCCAGGCGACCACCGCCGCCGAGTCGACCGGAAAGATTGCCGTGCCCGGGGGAAAGGGCAGGCGGTAGGGGCGGGAGTCCACCCCCGCGCCCAGGTTCACCAGCTGGTCGATCCCCGGCGGGTCCTCGCTGACCGCCCAGGCGAGGAGCCGCTCGTCGAGCACCCGGGTGCGGCAGGCGAGGAGGTCGACGGTGGTGGCGAAGAGCGGGCTTCCCGTGTACTGCGCCCGCTTCGCCGCGCCGAGGCGGGTCTCGGCGATCTCGACCGCGAAGGGATCGCGGACGAGCGCGTCCGGCCGGCGGCTCTCGGCCGCCCGGAAACAGGCGACCATGAGGCTCGTCTCCTCGATCGGATCGAGGCCGGGCGCCTCGGCCGTCATCCCCGTCTCCTGCCGCCGACGATCCGCTCGACCGAGCGGAGGGCCAGGGCGCAGGCGGTCAAAGTCGGGTTGCTCGCCGTGGGGCCGGGGAAGGTGCCGGTGCCGCCGACGTAGAGGTTGTCGAAGCTCCACACCCGGGAGTCGAGGTCGACGACCGCGCTGCCGTCTCCGACGGGACCCATGCGGGTCGTCCCCAGGAAGTGCATCGAGCGGCCGGCGGGGAGGAGCTGTGGCGGCGCCATGGGCAGGAAGCGGCCAAGCAGGCCGCCCACCTCTTTCAGGTCCGCCAGCATCTCGCGGTTCCGCGCCCGGGCCTCCGGAGAGAGCGTGTAGTGAAAGGTCGGCTGGGGCAGGCCGTGAAGGTCGCAGCGCTCGGCGCTCCAGGTGATCCGGTTCTCCCGGCGCGGCTCGGCCAGGGCGTACCAGTAGAGGTTCAGCAGCAACCGCTCGTCGAGCCCCCCTTCGAGGAGCCGGCCGTCGTAGGTGTCGGCGAGCAGCAGGGAATGGAAGGGGCGCCCGGCGGCGAGCGGGATGGCGAGGAACGGGTAGGGGTCGTCCGCCACCTCCGCGATCTCACGCGACAGGGCGACCTGGGCGAAGGCCAGCGGATGGTCGTGGAGGTAGCGGCCGAGCGGGGAGTCGTCCTCCCGGAGGATGCCGGAGGCCCAGAGGAGCTGGGGCGAGAGGAGGGCGCCCGCGGCCACGACGAAAATCTCCGCCCGGATCTCCTTCTCCGCCCAGGGGTCGAGGCTCCGCACCGTCGCCGCGCGCACCCGGCCGCCGCGGTGCGCGAGCCGGGTCACCACGTGCTGCGCCAGGATCCGCAGGCGGCCGCCGCCCCCGGCTTTGGCCTCCTCCTCGAGCCCCGGTTCCAGAAGGTCGGCCGGCCCGGTCCAGTGAACCTGGCGGGGGTCGTCCTCCCGCCGCCGCGCCGCGACCGGCGCCAGCTCGGCGCTCTGCCCGGCAGCGTGGAGTTGGGCGAGCAGGGCCGCCCCGCGCCGCGAGCCGCGGAAGGCCTCCCGCCCCACCCCGAGGTCCGTTTCCGCGCGCGCGTAGAGATCCTCCCACTCCTCCGGCGAGAAGAAAGGAAAGCGCTCGATCCCGGGGTGCAGGCGCGGCGCGAGGCAGGTCCAGAGGACCCCCATGCCGCCCACCGCGTAGGTGACCGCCGCCCCCGGCAGGTTCCGCCGCGGGTCCTGCTCCGGGTTGACGGCGTTCCCCCCCGCCGCCTGAGGCGGCAGGTGGGCCTCGCCGGGGAACAGGGGCTCGGCCGCGGCCGGCACCGAGGGCGGATAGAGGTGGGCGACGAGGGCGTCGTAGTAGAGGCGGAGATCGCGCTGGTGGAGGTAGCGGTTCCGCAGGTGCTCCCCCGGCCGCGCCGAGAGCTGCGGCCCGGCGTCGACCATCACCACCGAGAGCCCCGCCGCCACCAGGTGCCGGGCGTAGACCGCCCCCACCAATCCGGTGCCGACGATCAGAACGTCGCAGTCGAGGGTCGCGGCCACCGGCCTAGGCTATCGCACATCTTTGTACCAAATTTACCTTCAAGCCGGCTCGCCCAGGTGTCCTTCCCACACCAGGAAAGGTAGTAGCACCGTATACGGCCCGACGTCGGTAGAGTCGTCTCTCGTCTTGTGCAGGCCCTGACTGGATTTCGTCGGCGGTTTCGCCGACGTAGGAGGCCCCATGCGTGCTCGTACTCGAAGAGGGCTCATCGCCCTCGCCATCTCGATCTGTGCCCTCTCCGCCACCCCGGATCTGCATGCCTGTGGCGTGGAGCGCTGGTCGGTGAAGACCGGAACCGACGCCGACATCGGCAAGATCAACTTCGCCTCGACGACCCCCCAGACCATCGCCACGATGCGGAGCTGGACGGCGCCGAGCCCCATTCCGGCCAACAACCGGGTGTCGCCCTTCGAGACCACCGTCTGGGTGTTGAACGCCACCCTCACCCTCTACAAGCTGGAGACCGACCAGGACTACCACCTCGTCCTCCAGGACGCAGGGGGGCTCACCCTGATCGCGGAGATCCCCGCGCCGAGCTGCGTCGGCACGGGCAGCCCGTTCGCCACCGGGGTCTCCCAGGCGCGGGCGGCCTTCGATGCGATGTTCAACGCCACGACGAGCTTCCAGACCGCCAACGTCCCGGTGCAGATCACCGGGATCGGCATGTTCGACTTCCTCCACGGCCAGACCGGGGTGGCGCCGAACGGCATCGAGATCCACTCGGTCCTGAAGATCGTCTTCAATCCCACCACCGACTTCGCCATCTCCGCTTCCCCGACCGCGGTCACCGCCGCCCAGGGGACCTCCGCCAATACCACGGTGTCGACCTCGATCACCGGCAGCTTCAACTCGGCGGTCTCGCTCGCCGCCTCCGGGCTCCCGGCCGGCGCCTCGGCGAGCTTCAGCCCGACCTCCATCGCCGCGCCCGGCTCCGGCTCCTCGACCTTGACCCTCTCCGCCGGCACCGCCGCCGCCGGCACCTACACCGTGACCGTCACCGGCACGGGCGGCGGGAAGACCCACTCGACGACAGTCTCGTTCACCGTCACGGCGTCCGGCACCCCCGACTTCGCGCTCGCGGTCTCCCCCACCGCGGTCTCGGCCGCCCAGGGGACCTCGGGCACCACGACGGTCTCGACCACCGTCTCCGGCGGCTTCAACTCGGCCGTCTCGCTCGCCGCCTCCGGGGTCCCCGCCGGCGCCACGGCGACCTTCAGCCCGACCTCCATCGCCGCGCCCGGCTCCGGCTCCTCCACCCTCACTCTGGCGGCGGGGACGGCGACGGCCGGGAATTATACCGTCACGGTCACCGGCACCGGCGGCGGCAAGACCCACACCGCCACGGTGTCCTTCACCGTGACCTCGGGCACCGTGCAGCAGCTCCTCCAGAACCCGGGCTTCGAATCGGGCAACACCATCTGGGTGGCCACCGCGAGCGTCATCACGAATTCCACCTCCGAAGCTGCCCACGGCGGTTCCTGGAAGGCCTGGCTCGACGGCTATGGGACGACCCACACCGACACCCTCTACCAGCAGGTGGCGATCCCGTCGACGATCACCACGGCGACCCTCACCTTCTGGCTCCACATCGACACCGCCGAGACGACGACGACGACGGTCTTCGACACCCTGACCCTCCAGGTGCGCAACTCGTCGGGGACGGTGCTCGCCACCCTCGCCACCTACTCCAACCTCAACCACAATACGGGGTATGCTCAAAAGAGCTTCAACCTCGCGGCCTACAAGGGGCAGACCATCCGGGTCTACTTCGTCGGCGCGGAAGACTCGATCGACCAGACCTCTTTCGTCGTCGACGACTTCGCCCTGAACGTCCAGTAACCGAGGAACGAGGAAAACCATGAAGACGAAATACATCGTAGGCACCTTGGCCCTCGCCTGGACCGTCAGCGCCGTCGCCCAGGCCGGCGAGATCCCCGAAAAGCAGCTCCAGTCCCCACCCGCGGTCCTCGAATCCGCCGCCGCAGGCACCGTGGTGTTCGACGACGACGGCGGCCGGGCGCAGATCATCCCGCACCAGGCCGTGCCCAAGCGCGAGCCCTCCTTTCACGGCGGCCCGGTGGTCACCGGCGCCAGCGTCCAGGCCCTCTTTCTCGGCAGCGGCTGGCGGGAGAAGGCGAACCGCGCCATGGAGTCCCGCGCCCTGGAGTCCCTCACCCGCCAGGCTTCCGGATCGGGTCTTCCGGGGATGCCGGGGATGCCGGGAGCATTGCAGGAAGACCTCCTCGATCCGCTGGACGGCAAGGCGGTTTCGGACCTCGAGATCCAGCGGCGCCTGGACGCGCTGGTGACCAGCGGCCACGAGCCGGTCGACGCCGGCGTCGTGTTCGTCGTCTTCCTGGCGCCGGGCCTGCGCTCGACGCTGGGGACCAGCAGCTCCGAGAAGGACTTCGCCGCCTACCACAACCACTACCACTCGGCGGCCGGCGTCGTCCGCTACGTGGTGGTCCCCTACGAGGGAGAGAGCTCCCGCTGGCTGGGCAACGCCCGCGCCAGCCTCGCCCAGACGCTGATGAACCCCGAGGGGAACGCCTGGTACTAAAACACGCTCCGCTGTTTCCGGCGGTTGTTCCGGCGCCATGGATCGCTCGCGGTTCATGGCGCCTTTCCTTTTCGATAGAATCCCCGCCCCGGAGGGAACCCGATGAAGTCGATCGTCCGCATTCCCGGCCTCGCCGCCGGTTTCGTCCTCGCCGGTGCGCTCGCCAGCTCGGCCGCGTCCGCCCCCAAAGATCCCGGCCATGCCGCCCATGCCGCCCATGCCGCCAATACCGCCGGCATGGCCAGCTTCCGCGGCAACCCCGAGCACACGGGGGTCTATGCCTCCCCCGCCCTGCGCCTCCCCTGGCAGGTACGCTGGCGCTTCCCGACCGGTGGCCCGGTGCGCTCCTCCCCCGTCCTCGCCGGCGGCACGATCTACGTCGGCAGCGGCGACGGCACCCTCCGCGCCGTCGATCCCGGCAGCGGGAAGGAGCGCTGGCGCTTCCCGGCGGGAGGGGCGGTCGACTCCACCCCGGCCGTCGCCGGCGGCACGGTCTTCGTCGCCGCCCGCGATCGCCGCCTCTACGCGCTCGACGCCGCGACCGGCCGCGAGCGCTGGCGGTTCGCGCTGGGCGACGACCTCCCCTTCGAGTGGGGATGGGACTACTACCTCTCCTCGCCGGTGGTGGCCGACGGCCGGGTCTTCGTCGGCAGCGGCGACGGGCATCTCTATGCCGTGGACGCCGGCTCGGGCCGCGAGATCTGGAAGTGGAAGACCGGCGGCCGGGTGCGCTCCTCGCCGGCGGTCGCGGCGGGCCGCGTCTACGTCGGCAGCATGGACGGCCGCCTCTACGCGCTCGACGTGGCGACCGGGAAGCTCGCCTGGAAGTACGACACCGAGGGGACGACCCTCGACTCCGCCAAGTTCCGCTACGACCGCACCTCCGTCCAATCCTCTCCGGCGGTCGCGGGCGGCCTCGTGGTCTTCGGCTGCCGGGACGGCTTCCTCTACGCCGTCGACGCCAGGAGCGGCGAGCGCAAGTGGCGCTTCGACCACCAGACCTCCTGGGTGATCACCGCCCCGGCGATCGACGGCGGGCTGGTCCTGGCCGGCAGCTCGGACGGCCACTTCTTCCAGGCGCTCGACCTCGCGACCGGCCAGGAGAAGTGGCACCACCCGACCGACAACAACGTCTTCTCCTCGGGCGCCGTGGCGGGCGGCGTCGTCTACTTCGGCACCTGGGACGGCACCCTCTACGCCCTGGACGTCCAGACGGGGAACGAAACCGCGCGCTTCCGGCTGGGGACCGGGATGATCCTCTCCTCGCCTCTCGTGGCGGACGGCACGCTCTACTTCGGCAGCGACGACGGCACGCTCTACGCGCTCGCCGGCGGTAGGTCGACGGGTACGGGGAAGGCGGCGGTGCACGCCCCGGCGAAGCGGGCGGTGTACTGGAACGAGAAGGCGGTCGGCAAGTGGTTCAAGGGGGACGTCCCGGTGCGCGACTTCTTCGTCGCCGCCGGCTACCAGCTCCTGGGGACGACGAACCTGGCGGACTTCCTGCGCGAGCGGGCGGCGGACCCGGCGCCGAGCGTCATCGTCTTCGCGAGCGACGGCCTGCCCGACACGGTGGCGCCGAAGAACGCCGAGGCGCCGCTCCTGAAGCAGTATCTGGAAAAGGGCGGAAAGGTGGTCTGGCTCGGCGCCTTCCCGATCCTCTACGACCTTGATCCGCAGACCGGGGTCCCCCTGGCCGCCGACACCGAGCGCACCTCCCGCCTCCTCGGCGTCACCCTCAGCAAGGGGGTGTTCAAGGACGAGTACGGCGCCCAGGTGACGCCCGCGGGCGCCCGCTGGGGCCTCCACGGCTGGTGGGTGGCCAACCGCGCGGTCCCGGTGGGCGAGGTGACGACGGTGCTCGCCCTGGACGACAACGGCAAGGCCGCGGCCTGGGTCAAGAATTACGGCGGCCCGGAGGGCAGCGGCTTCGTGCGGCTCTGGGGCCGCCAGGACCAGGTCCAGGACCTGATCTCGGTCGAGGCGGCGGCGGAGCACGGTCTGGAGTAGGAGTCCCACGGGCTCAGGCGGCCGTGGAGACGATCCGCGGCCGCCCGCCG
>Ga0137407_10000227_pt1 | contig 40262 bp, 34 predicted proteins | sample CZOMad2_2_16fung_FD_108410 | JGI IMG/M metagenome (GOLD analysis project Ga0137407, IMG submission 108410) | Vadose zone soil fungal communities from Angelo Coast Range Reserve, California, USA - CZOMad2_2_16fungal (Illumina Assembly) | ecosystem: Environmental > Terrestrial > Soil > Vadose... | reverse complement strand
AATGGTTTCAAGAAAGGAGTGGAATTCCTTGGCGGACGTAGTTATATTGTCAAGTTCAACAAACCAGTAAAAGAACAATCTATAAAAGATGAATTGAATAAAGTGTTCGGTAAATATCCCGAGGTAAAAACATATGGCTCCAATGAACAAATGGAAATCACTACTGATTACCTCGTCGATCAAACGGGACAAGCCTCAGATTCTATTGTAGCTTCTAAATTATATGATGGGTTAAAAACATTCCTGCCTGCCGGCACCAACGCGCAGGAATTTATTGCTACAAACAAATTTATACAGCAATCTAAAAAAGTTCTTCCTGCCATCTCAGACGACCTGAAATCAGGATCAATCAAAGCAACAGTATTTGCATTGATCACCATATTCCTTTATATCTTTCTTCGTTTCCGCGACTGGAGATATTCATTGGGTACCATTGTTGCGTTGTTGCATGATGTGTTGGTAATTCTTGCAGTGTTTTCATTCCTCAAAGATGCAGTACCATTTTCATTGGAAATTGACCAGCATTTTATTGCTGCTGTACTTACCGTGATCGGGTTCTCAATGAATGATACGGTTATCGTTTTTGACCGTATCCGTGAAGATACCAGGCTGATGAAGGGAGCGAGCAAATCAGAAATTATAAATAAAGCCATCAATCAAACCCTTAGCAGAACGATCATGACTTCTCTAACCGTATTCCTCACCATTTTGATTTTATTCCTTGTTGGTGGTGAAGTAACAAGAGGTTTTGCATTTGCAATGCTCATCGGGGTTATTACCGGTACATATTCTTCCATATTCGTGGCTGCTCCGATATTGGTTGACCTTGCCCGGAGCAAACCTTTGGGCAAATCCGACGCAGTTGTTACAACGCCTGCTCCAAAAAATAAACCGGTGCTGACAAAATAATATCTCTTTAAAACAATGTGTTCCGCTTTTAATGCAGAACACTTATAAAAAGACCTGTTGTGTATTACAACAGGTCTTTATTTTTAATATTCTACAAAAAAATTTATCAATGCCTGTGGTGAGGATGCGGGCGTGGATGGCGGGGGTGACGTGGATGGCGAGGGTGGTGCACTATAACATGATGCCTCGCATGATGATGCTGATAATGTCTTTTTTCAGGAACCTTTTTAATGTTATTATTCGCCAAACCAGCACCTGAAATAGCAAATAAGAACAGCGCGCATAATAGAAACGTTTTCATTCTCAATGGATTTTAGTTTTAAATAACGTTAAAATACTAAATATTTTTGATTATCATATTATAGGTTTTGAATACTGAACATAAAAATGCCGCCTCGTAGGCGGCATTTTTAAACCCCGCCAGGCTATTATTTAGCTTTATTTTCTTTAAAACGCTTATCGGCAGTTCCGTCTTTTTTTAAATGCGTTGTAGTTTGAGCCTTAGCTCCATTCTTATTTTCTTTATAACGCATATCAGCGGTTCCGTCTTTTTTAGCATGCACTGCTGCGGTAGCAGGCTTGGCAGTTGCTGATGCAGTAGTGCCCTTCTTTGCTTTTGCAGGAGTCGCTTGTGCAAAGGAAAAACCAACAAAAGTCAATAAAAAGCTGAATGCAAGGATGATCTTTTCCATATAGCAATTTTTTTTTTCAAAATTAGACGATGGATTTGTTAAACCTCCTGCTTCATATGAAAAAGCCTTAGCTTAACTGTTCATTAACAAGCAAAAGGTACAAATCGGAAAACAGATGACTGGTGCGGACCCGAATGCAACATCTGCCAGTAGGTCATTCTCAGCACTTTAATTACATTTAACCAGTACTTAACCATTTTCATAACTTACAGTATACGAAGTATAGCAATTTTGCAATCTCAGTCTTTTCTGAAATTATGCGTTCATCTATTTTAAAGTGGCTTGTATTATTTGCTACCCTACTTATCACCCTGATAGTAATTGTCCAGTTATACTGGCTGATAAAAGTTTATTCTTTTGAACAGAAGCAATTCAACAATAATGTAGTTAAAAGTATCCGGGCCGTATTCGAAGATCTCGAGATGAATGATAACCCTAAACTAAGTTTACAGCACCTGATCGATAACCCTCAGGCAGACTATTTTCTTTTCAAAGCGGATACAATTCCTCAAAAAGATTCATTGACATTTTACCTGCAACGTGAATTTGCAGATTTTGATGTTTTGACAGATGTAAAGCTTGGCGCTTACAGCAACAAAGAAAAAAAATATATCTACCAGGAATACGTACCGACACCCGCATCGCGATACAGCATTCAACCGGTAAATGATCTCCCGGTATATGCAAAGGATTTCGATCATATCCTCCTTTATTTCCCACACAGGTATAAATATATCCTTGGGGAAATGAATTTCTGGATTATCAGCAGCGTCGTACTTTTTCTTGCGTTATTGGGACTGGCAGTCAGTCTATTTTATTTCTACCGACAGAAATTCCTTGCGGAAATACAAAAGGATTTTGTCAATAATTTTACACATGAATTCAAAACACCATTGGCGGTAATGAAGATCGCAGCGGATGTTTTGGCCCAGCAAAATATTATCGATCAGCCGGACCGGCTGACAAGATATTCTGCCATCATTAAAAATCAAACAGAACATCTGCAGAGCCAGGTAGAGCGGCTCCTGAAAGCCTCAGCAATTGAAAACAGGAAGTTGCCAATCGAAAAAGAAACAATCAACGCCTCCCAATTGATAGAACAGGCGTTGAATAAAGTGCAACCGCTGGTAGAACAAAAAAAGGCAATGGTGGAACTAAAGTCGGAAGATCAAAAGACCCAGATAATGGCAGATGAAGCTCACCTCGAACTCGCACTTGTAAACCTGCTGGAAAATGCACTCAAATATTCAGATCATCCGCATATCGTGGTGGAAACGGGCAAAAGTGAATCAGAATTTTTTATTTCAGTAAAGGATAATGGTGTTGGCATAGAAAAAAAATATCTTAAAAATATTTTTAAAAAATTTTACAGGGTTCCTACCGGGAATGTGCACAATGTGAAAGGCTTTGGCATGGGCCTGAATTTTGTGAAGCGCATTATTGATGCACATGATGGTAAAATAAAAGTGTACAGCCTCCCGGGCATCGGAACAGAATTCAAATTACTCATACCATTCAATTAAAGGAAATGCAAACCGCAAAATCAAAAGTGTTACTTGCTGAAGATGATCTCTCGCTGGGTTATGTGATTAAGGACAATCTCGCAGATGCAGGCTATGAAGTAATATTATGCCCCGATGGGCAGGCCGCCATTGACAAATTCAGCAAGGATCAATTTGATATTTGCCTGCTGGATATTATGATGCCGAACAAAGATGGTTTCGCGGTAGCGAAAAAAATCCGGCAGCAAAGCGATATCGTTCCCATTCTTTTTCTCACTGCGAAATCGTTGGAAGAAGACAAGATCAGGGGTTTTGAAACAGGGGCAGACGATTATATTATCAAACCTTTCAGCATGCAGGAACTGCTGATGCGAATGGAAGTTTTTTTAAGAAGAACAAAAAAAATGCATTCTGAAAAATCAATCTCCTTCATCATTGGCCAACTCGAATTTGCATATACAGATCTGAAACTATCCAGCGATCAAAATATTTTTAACCTTACCCAGAAAGAAGCCGACCTGCTTAAGTTTCTTTGTGAACATCCCAATCGCATTCTCAAAAGAGAAGAGGTTTTGCTGAATGTATGGGGCAAGGATGATTATTTTTTAGGAAGAAGCATGGATGTATTTATTACCAAGCTCAGAAAATATTTTAAAGAAGATTCATTAGTAAACCTCGAAACTATCCATGGGGTTGGGTTTCGCTTCAATGCGTCGGTGAAATAAATTATCAATATTTTTTTATTTCCACACAATAAATCCGGCATCTCTGTGTTATCATTTCCATCTTTTTCCGATGATGACGTTAACCGCTGATTAACTCCTATACATTAGCTAAATAAAAAATCAAATAATAATTTTGCCTTCCATTTAGATTTTGTCAATTTAAGAAATATATGTCGGAGCCAGCCCCCAAAATCAATTTTCAATTGAAAAACCTATGCAAAAAAAACCAGGTGGCATTTTGTTAATTGCGTGTATTTTTCTCTGTTCATCGATAAAGGCACAGATAATCGCTGATACACTTCATCTTAATTTGGACAGTGCCGAAAGTTTATTCCTGCGACAAAATTTTTCCTTATTGACCCAGCAATATAATATCGATATCAATAAAGCATTGGTTCAACAGGCAAAATACTGGGATAACCCGGTTTTAAACACGGATCAAAATATATATGACGGAAAATTTTTTCGCCACAATAATGATTACGGACAAATTTTCGTGCAGATTCAGCAGCTCATTAAAACAGCCGGCAAAAGAAATAAATCCATTAAACTGGCGAACGACCAGGTGTTGACAGCAATGCAACAATTCAATGACCTGCTCCGCAATCTCAAATACCTTTTGCGAAATGATTTCTCAGGTCTTTATCAATTGCTTCATACAAATAAAATTTATGTTGAAGAAATTAATTCCGTTAAGCAACTGGTGGAAGGAATGGATGCACAATTGAAAGCAGGTAATATTTCTCAAAAAGATAATCTCAGGTTAAAGGCCCTTTTGTATTCCCTGCAAAGCGACCAGGCCGATTTGCAGCGACAGATATCGGACCAACAGTCGGATCTTCATACACTTCTTCAACTACCTGCCACAAAATTTATTGATCCTGATCTGCCAGCTAATGTAAACATTGATGGGATAAATCAACTAAATCTTCAGGAACTGACAGACAGCGCGAAACTCAACCGACCGGATGCTAACCTCGCGCAAACCAATTTAACTTTCCAGCAGCATAATCTTGCATATCAAAAAGCATTGGCCGTTCCGGATCTGAATGTTGGCGTTGAATACGATCAGCGTAGCAGCTATATAAATAATTATTATGGACTTGCCATTTCAATACCAATTCCAATACTCAACAGGAACAAAGGCAATATCGCAGCTGCACAATTTTCCATAAAACAGGCACAAACGGGAGTTCAGCAAATTCAAAACCAGGTAGAAGTGGAAGTTGCTGCCTCTTACCAAAAACTATTGACCGTATATCATTTAAAACAACAATCAGATAGTGATTTGCAAACAAAATACAATCAGCTATTGCAAAACATGCTGGAAAGCTATCGTCAAAGACAGGTAAGCTTATTGGAGTTTCTTGATTTCTTTGGTGCTTATAAAGATGCTCAGGTTAAACAATTACAACAGGAAACAAATCTCCGGGAAGCGATGGAAGAAATAAACCTTAGTACCGGGAAAGATATTATTCGTCCAAGATAAAATTAAAATCAAAATATTTTTTATGAGAACAAGTGTACAGGCTTTTATGGTTGCATCCCTTATCCTGCTTTTAACCGCATGCGAAACAAAAAACAGCGATCCTCCCAAAAAAGATAAAGTATGTATCAGCGACACATTGAGAAAAATGATCCGCATCGACACCGTAAAGACGACGAATATCGATGACGAACTGGTATTATCCGGGGAAATAGGTTTTGATGAAAACAAAGTGGTAAAAGTTTTCCCATTCAGCAGTGGACAGGTGCTTGAAGTGAAAGTATCATTGGGTGATAAGGTAAATCAGGGCCAGGTACTTGCAGAGATCAGGAGTGCCGAAATTGTTGGCAATTACAGCGACCTATCCTCAGCAGAACGCGACGAGTCCATCGCGAAAAGACAGATGGATAATGAAGAAAGCCTTTTCAAAAATGGTATTGCCAGTGAAAAAGAATATACAGAAGCAAAACTGAATTTCGAAAAAGCATCTGCGCTTGTCAACAAAATAAAAGATCAGATTGCGATCAATGGGAGAGGAAATACAAGTGCCAACGGCACTTATGTCATCAAAGCTCCACGTGATGGTTATATTGTTGAAAAGAAAATCAATCCGGGAAGTTATATAAGACAGGATAATACGGATAATTTATTTACGATATCAGACCTGAAAAATGTATGGGTATGGGCAAACGTATATGAAATCGATATTTCAAAAATAAAACTCGGGTATACAGCTAAGGTAAACACACTCGCATACCCTGATAAAACTTTTACCGGCGAAGTAGATAAAATCAGCGATGTTTTGGATCCGCAGACAAAAGTTATGCGCATACGGATCAATCTGCCAAATACTACAGGACTTCTGAAACCTGAGATGTTTGCCAATGTAAAAGTGATGAATAAAGAAGGAAGAAAAGCAGTGAGCATTCCTTCTTCTGCGCTTGTATTCAGTAACAGTAAAAATTTCGTGGTGATTTATAAAGGAGATTGTGATCTCAGAATACAGGAAGTATCAGTATTGAAAAATATAAATGAGGTCTCTTATATCTCATCGGGTTTGCAACTGGGAGATAAAGTGATATCAGAAAATCAGATACTTCTTTATAATGCTTTGATTGAATAATCTTGAATTGTAAATAGAAATGTTGAATCAGTAAAATATTCCCTGCTTTCCGGGAAAAAATAAGGAAGCGGAGACTATGAATAAATTTATCAGGCGCATCATCTATTTTTCTTTGCGGCATCGTTATTTTGTTTTCTTTATGACTGCAGTGCTTGTGGCATTTGGCATCTGGAGCTACCAGCAAACACCGATTGAAACATTTCCTGACGTCACCAATACCCAGATTGTGATCATCGCACAATGGCCGGGAAGAAGTGCCGAAGAAATTGAGAAGTTTGTAACCATACCGTTGGAAACAGTTTTGAATTCGGTACAAAAAAAATCAAACCTCCGGACTACCTCAGCATTTGGCTTATCATATATCCGTATCATTTTTGATGATGATGTGGACGATGCTTTTGCAAGACAACAGGTATTCACCAGGTTAGGCGGAGCGGAATTACCCGAGGGTGTAAAACCTGATGTACAACCTCCTTATGGACCAACAGGTGAGATATTCCGTTATACATTAAAAAGCAATACGCGATCCGTTCGTGATCTGACAACTATACAAAACTGGATACTGGATCGCCAGTTTAAATCAGTTCCCGGTGTTGCGGATGTAAATAGTTTTGGTGGTGAAGAACGGATTTTTGAAATCAGTGTGAACCCTGAGATGCTGATTAAATACAATCTTACTTCTCTGGATGTTTATAATGCAGTTGCCAAAAGCAATGTGAATGTCGGTGGTGATATTATTGAGCGGAATGGACAAGCCTATGTTGTAAGAGGAATAGGCTTATTGAATAATATCCCGGAAATAGAAACCATTATTATTGAAAAATTGAATGGTGTACCTATTATGGTGAAGAATGTGGCTTCTGTTATTGAATCAGGAAAACCGCGGCTGGGGCACGTTCAGAGGGACCACGAGGATGATGTGCTGGAAGGAATCATTGTCATGCGCAAAGGCGAAAACCCGGCCGAAGTATTGAAACGTATCCGTGCAAAAATAGCAGAACTGAATCATTCCATTCTTCCAAAAGATGTCAAGATCAACACTTTTTATGACCGCACCAACCTGATGAATTATGCGCAGCATACGGTAATCCATAACCTGATTGAAGGAATCGTTCTGGTGACGGTTATTGTATTGCTCTTCATGGCCGACTGGCGTACAACTGTTACCGTTAGTATAATCATTCCCCTGTCCTTGCTATTTGCATTTATTTGCATGCATATCAGGGGAATGACGGCGAACCTGCTTTCCATGGGCGCAATTGATTTCGGGATCATCATCGACGGGGCCGTGGTGATGGTGGAAGGATTATTTGTGGCGCTTGACCACCGGGCCAGGGAAGTAGGCATGGAAAAATTTAACAAGCTGGCAAAAATGGGGCTTTTTAAAAATACCGGAACTGAAATGGGCAAGGCCATCTTCTTCTCAAAACTTATTATCATTACATGTTTGATTCCCATATTCGCTTTCCAAAAGGTAGAAGGTAAAATGTTTTCGCCGCTCGCATATACGCTTGGTTTTGCATTATTGGGAGCTTTAATACTCACGCTCACATTGGTTCCTGCGCTCTCCAGCATATTGCTAAAAAAGAATGTAAGAGAAAAACATAATCCATTTGTTACTTTTTTTGAAAAAGGGACCCTAAAGCTTTTGGATTTCACATATAAGAACAGGAAATTAAGTTTGCTTGTAGCGTTTTCCATCATGATTGTAACATTTACATCGGTAAAATTTTTAGGCACTGAATTCCTCCCTGAATTGAATGAAGGTGCTTTATGGGTAGAAAGTGAATTGCCCATGAGCGTTTCATTGAACGAATCCAGAGTGATATCGAATAAAATGATTGAAATGATATCAGGATTTGATGAGGTTAAACAAACCTTGTCTCAAATAGGAAGAACAAATGATGGAACGGATCCCAAAGGATTTTATAATGTTCAGATACAGGTTGACCTTAAACCAAAGGATGAATGGAAGAGATCAATCACAGTGGAACAATTGATTGATGAAATGGATCAACAGTTAAGAAAGATACCAGGTTGTGTGTTCAATTATTCGCAACCCATACGGGATAATGTTGAAGAAGCAGTTGCAGGAGTAAATGCTGCGCTTGCGGTAAAAATCTTTGGGCCCGATTTTGATCGCCTGGATAAAACGGCTGATACGATCATGGATCAATTAAAAACGGTAAACGGAATCCGTGATCTTGGTGTATTGAGAAACCTGGGTCAACCGGAATTCAGGATAGAACTGAACCAGCAAAAAATGGCCATTTACGGTATCAATACACAGGATGCCAATTCAGTTATTGAAATGGCTCTTGGAGGTAAATCTGCTACCCAGCTTTATGAAGGAGAACGTAAATTCGATGTTCGTATCCGCTATCAGAAACAATATCGTGATACGCAGGAAAAAATTGAAAAACTGATGGTGCCTACCAGCGACAATTCAAAAATTCCTTTGAAGGAAATTGCCGATATCAAAACACTAACGGGCCCTGCATTCATCTACCGTGATAACAACACCCGGTATATTGCTGTCAAATTTTCCATTCGTGAGCGCGACCTGGGAAGTACCATTGCGGAAGCCCAGGAAAAAGTAAATAATACAATTCATTTACCTGATGGATATACTACTACCTGGAATGGAGAGTTCGAGAATCAGCAACGTGCTACCCAAACGCTGTCGCATGTAGTACCAATTTGTTTGCTCGTTATCTTTCTCATTTTATTTATTACTTATGGCAACGTAAAAGATGCCCTGATCACTATTCTCAATGTGCCTTTCGCACTCATCGGCGGAATCCTTGCCCTGCATATTACCGGCATCAATTTCAGTATTTCTGCAGGAATCGGTTTTATTGCTTTATTCGGTGTTTGTATTCAGAATGGAGTAATACTTATCTCGGTGTTTAGAAAAAATCTTGAGCTTCATATGCCATTGGATATTGCTATCCGCGAAGGAGTACGATCACGCGTAAGACCTGTAATCATGACTGCGCTGATGGCCGCCATTGGTTTATTACCTGCAGCTATTTCCACCGGTATCGGAAGTGAAACTCAAAAACCATTAGCTGTGGTGGTGATTGGCGGATTGGTAACATCAACCATATTGACTTTATTAATACTTCCGGTATTGTATGCGATAATATTTCGTTTCATGCATAACCGGTCTAACGTGAGATTTTTTAAGAAATCCGGTGTCGTGAGCTGATAATCGTGAGACGTGAAACGTGAGACGTAAATATATGACGTCTCACGTTTCACGTCTCACGATTATGGAAAATACACTAAACAGCGAATGAAGTTCCGCATCCGCAGGATTTGGATGCATTGGGATTTTTAAAACTGAATCCACGCGCATTCAATCCATCCTGCCAATCTATTTCCATACCCATCAGGTAGATGCCATGCGCTTTATTCATGATAAATGACAATCCTTCAAATTCATATTCCTCATCCTGTTCCTGTTTATTATCAAACCCTAAAATATAAGATAACCCGGAGCAGCCACCACCCTTCACCCCTATCCGCAAATGCGCAGAAGCATCAAATCCTTCTTCATTCATCAATCTCCTGATCTCCTCAATTGCCTTTGTTGTAAATGATACAGGCGTTATTGTAATAGTTTCCATACAAAAATGATTAATAGGCAAAAGTAAGAATTAAAGAAACAAGATACAAGGCACAAGGTACAATATCCAAAATCCAAAATCCAAAATCCAATGTCCAATATCCAAGGTTGAATACCCTAATCGCAATATGAATTTAAGTTTTGGATATTGGATATTGTACCTTGGGTTTTGGAATTTTTTTCTTGTGCCTTGTGCCTTGTATTTTGTTTCTTGTACCTTGTACCTTCGTATTTTTGTTTTTATTAAAATATTCTCATGTCAATTTCTACCAACGAATTATTACTGGGACTTGCAATTGCCATACTACTTGCAGGAAGCCTGGCCTTTTTATTCTGGAAACAGCGCAAGGAAGTAAAACAACAAATAAAAAACAAAGGTGAAAATCCGGGTATTAGTTCCAAACAAATGCAGCTGCAGGCTTATGAAAGGTTGATGTTGCTTACGGACAGGATTGCTTTACCGAATTTAATTAACCGGGTAAATCAGCAGGGGCTGAGCGCTAAAGAAATGCAATTTCTGCTCACGCAATCAATCAAGCAGGAATTTGAACATAATATCACACAACAAATCTATGTTTCGCCCGAATCCTGGGATGCCATACGGAATTTTAAAGAACAGAACATGCTTATCATTAACCAGGTTGCTTCTTTCCTTCCTGAAGAAGCTACTGGTATGGATCTTAATAAAAGCCTGCTGGAATTAATCATGCAAAATCCGAAAACCTCCCTGCAGAATGTGGTTGCAGATGCTTTGAGTTATGAAGCAAAGAAAGTGATGAAGTAGAACCATGATTTATGGGATTTATCAGGATTATGATGATATATTAATCATTCACCAAATAATTTCAACATAATCTCAGCGTAAAAAATATTTCCTTTACATATATGTATCAAAATCTGATAAGTCATGATTCCTTTTCCTCATAATCAATCACAAATCCAATAAATCCAGGTTCTATGAATCCTGATTCTAAAAATATATTTACTGATTCAGCAATCGAAATAAAGAAAGTTTATTCTGAAATTGATCTTGCAAAAAATCCTCCGCCCTCAGGATATGACGTATTGCCGGGGCAGTTCCCTTTTACACGCGGCATCCAACCTGATATGTACAGGGGAAAATTATGGACCATGCGCCAGTACGCCGGCTTTAGTACGGCAGAAGAAAGCAATAAACGTTATCATTATTTGTTGAGCCAGGGTGTGATGGGTTTAAGCGTAGCTTTCGATCTCCCGACACAGCTCGGCTACGATAGCGATCATTCACTCGCGGAGGGTGAAGTAGGAAAAGTTGGCGTGGCAATAGATTCTATCGATGATATGCAAACGCTATTTAAGGATATCCGGCTGGAAGATATCACCACATCCATGACGATCAATGCCACAGCCTTTATCCTGCTTGCATTTTATGCTGCTCTGGCAAAGCAACAGGGAACTGATATGAAAAAAATTTCCGGTACCGTTCAAAATGATATCCTCAAGGAATATGCTGCGAGAGGAACCTATATCTATCCTCCCAAACCATCCATGCGCATCATCACGGATATCTTTGAATGGTGTGCCGGGGAAATGCCCAAATGGAACACGATCTCTATCTCCGGTTATCATATCCGGGAGGCAGGCAGCACCGCTGTGCAGGAAATCGCTTTTACATTGAGTAACGGCAAGGCCTATGTGAAAGCCGCGCTTGAAAAAGGCCTGGATATTAATATTTTTGGTAAAAGGCTTTCTTTCTTTTTCAACGCGCATAATAATTTATTTGAAGAAGTGGCCAAATTCCGCGCAGCAAGGAGGATGTGGGCAGCGATAATGAAAGAGCTTGGCGCCACGGATCCACAGGCGATGATGCTTCGCTTTCATACTCAAACCGGCGGTAGCACGCTTACAGCACAACAACCTTCAAACAATATTTCAAGAGTCACGATACAAACCCTTGCGGCTGTACTTGGCGGCACACAATCTTTGCATACTAACGGGTATGATGAAGCATTGAGCCTGCCCACTGAAGAGGCTGCAAAGATTGCGTTGCGCACACAGCAGATTGTTGCCTTTGAAAGCGGCGTATCCGATACTGCAGATCCACTTGCCGGCAGTTATTTTGTAGAGGCGCTTACGAATGAGGTAGAAACAGAGGCCTCGAAATTAATTGCAAAAATAGATGCATTAGGTGGAAGTATACCGGCTATTGAACAAGGCTTTATTCAAAATGAAATAGCAAAAAGCGCATATGCCTACCAACGAAAAATTGAAACGGGTGAAAAAATAATAGTAGGCGTGAATAAATTCCAGTCAGATGAAAACAAAGCCCCTGCCGTTTTTAAAATTGATGAGTCCATCCGCAAAATACAAACGGAAAAGTTAGCCGCATTGAGAAGAAAAAGAGATCCCGCAAAATGCGATCAGGCATTACAGTTATTAAATGATAAAGCATCCGGTGATGAGAATATCATGCCGGCAGTTATTGATGCAGTGGAAAATTATTGTACGTTGGGTGAAATTGCTGATACCCTGCGCGAAGTCTTTGGAGAATACAAATGATACATAGGTTTAATAAAAATCCTGCGCCAAAAAACGCAGGACCTTAAAATAGCAAAACCAATCTTATATTAGTTCCAAATCAACTGCAAAGATTATTTGCAAATGTTTTATTACTATAGGGGTGTTGCATCCACCAGCACAACTTTTGCTAAAATTGTACTGCCGGGAGGAGTAATGGTACTATTATCCAACGCAAATAAATCAATGGTTACAGATCCTGTTGAATGAACAGCGCCATAAGCGATGCCATCGAATACTTCAGGCAATGCTTCATAATTGGCTCCATTATCAAAAGAAATATACACGATAACTGCGCCACCAGACTGGATTATGTTGTCTATTTCCGGAACCTGAAGCGTGGTTGAATAACTTATGCTAGCATCACTTGTAGTCCAACCACTCGGACTGAGCGAATACACTGCAGAAAAAGCCTGGTCAACCTGTTTCACTTCGGTTACCTTTTTACAAGCGGAAAAAGACAAAACAGCTAATAATAAAACAGCAACATTTCTCATAGAAATTTTTATTAAATGATTGAATAATGCCAAAGACTGATAATAAACAAAAATACTGCCAAACCAGATTCTCAATTACTTGTGTTGCAAGCTTTGACCTGCACAAAAGCAAAAGGTTTAATACGGGGAAAAAAATCCTCTATAATAATACATTATAATAGATCTCCGATATCATTTTAATATATGCCGCTTCAAAAATTCCTGGCTGCTCAATACCTCGATCTCCGAAAAATAAAAATCGCTTATATCCTCTGTTATGATACAGCGGCATTTATTTTCAACCGCGGCATAATATTCCAGCCCGTCTTCAAAATCAATTACAGCAGGGTTATGAACCGTCTTATTCACAGAGCCTGCTGTGACTTCTGCAATACTTAAATGATCACAAAGCAATTTTATTTTTTGCTTTGCTTTCCTGGAGCCGGTTTTTTTCTCTGCAAAATAAAAAGCGATGGCCAAACATACCGGAGATGTAAAAACTTCGGTTCCTTCCGCATCGGCAAGACTTAATATCCTGGAAGTATAAGTAAATAATGGATATTCTTTGTTTAATACTGAAACAAGGATATTGGCATCTACAAATACTCTCATTTTTTTGAACTAAAATATTCGGATTTAGAGGCCTTGCGTGTTCTTTTTTTTGTTTGATAAATAGCTTTCCCTTCTGATACTTCATTTACCCAATCCGTAATAGGAAAATCTTCGAGAGATTGATATTGAACGGTAGTTATTTTGGTTAACAGGAATTCTATTAAGCGGGATAAACTGATATTGTTGGCTTCAGCATATTTCTTTGCTTTTTTTATGACCGACTCGTTAAAGCTTAATGTGATTTTACTATCCATAAACAACAATTTCACAAAACTATTAATTTATACTACAATAAAAAAATATTTATACGTATAAATAGACCCTGGATGGTGTTTTGAAAAGTTTATTCCTTTTCAGTGAAATCCTTCAGGTTTGCCAGCATATCTTTCGTTATTTTCTGCAGATCATATTCGTGTTTCCACCCCCAGTCAGTACGTGCAATAGAATCATCAATACTTCCTGGCCAGCTATCTGCAATCGCCTGGCGATAATCGGCTGAATAGCTCATTCTGAAACCCGGAATATGTTTCTTGATTTCAGCGCCTATTTCACTTGGTGAAAAACTGATTGCCGATACATTGTATGAAGTTCTTATTGAAATTTTATTGGCGGGAGCTTCCATCAATTCAATAGCTGCCCTGATAGCATCGGGCATATACATCATAGGCAGGTAAGTATCTTCTTTCAAAAAACATTTATACTTTTTATGTTCCAATGCTTCATGAAAAATTTCTATTGCATAATCCGTTGTTCCACCGCCGGGCTCTGATTTATAACTGATCAGACCTGGATATCGTATGCTGCGTATATCCAGTCCAAAACGGCGATTGAAATAATTGCACCAGAATTCCCCGGCATATTTACTGATCCCATACACCGTGATAGGTTCTATAATGGTTTGCTGCGGGCAATTTTGTTTGGGAGAAGTGGGTCCGAAAACTGCAATGCTGCTTGGCCAATAAACCTTTTGTAATTTTTCTTCACGTGCAATATCCAGCACGTTCAGCAAACCCTGCATATTCAGGTGCCAGGCAAGACCTGGATTTTTTTCACCTGTGGCAGAAAGAATAGCTGCCAGCAAATAAATCTGTGTAATATTCTGACGGATCACCTGTACATGTAACATTTCTTTATTCATTACATCCAGTGATACATATGGCCCTGTTCCCTTTAATAAATCATTCTCTTCCCGAAGGTCGGAAGCAACAACATTACTATTACCATATATCTTGCGAAGTGCCTGTGTGAGTTCTACACCAATTTGACCAGAAGCGCCGATTACCAGGATTTTTTCTTTAACCATTTCTTTGGGTTTTGAATACCAATCAATATACAAACCTAAGAAAAACCCGGTTGCTGGAGTTGACGGGTTGAAAAGTTGAATAGTTGATAGGTTGATTTTTATACCCACATATATTCTAATCAACTTTTCAACTACTCAACCAATCAACCAATCAACCAATCAACTCTCTTCTTATCTTTGCGCCATGGAAAAATTTTTGAAAGACCTTTTTGCTAATCAGAAATATGATGAAAAAAGTTTTTTTTTAATTGCGGGTCCCTGCGTTGTAGAAAGTGAAGCATTGATCATGGAAGTTGCAGATAAAGTATCCTCCATTTGCAAAAATCTTGGCATTCCTTATGTCTTTAAATCCTCATATCGCAAAGCAAACCGTACCAGTTCTTCTTCGTTTACTGGTATCGGTGATGAAACTGCGCTCTCACTCGTGAAAAAGACAGGAGAAAAATATAAATTACCTACTACATCCGATATACATGCCCATGATGAAGCTGCGCCTGCAGCAAAATATGTGGATATATTACAGATTCCGGCATTTTTATGCAGACAAACAGATTTATTGATCGCAGCCGCGGAAACCGGCAAGGTAGTGAATGTAAAAAAAGGGCAATTCCTCAGCGGACCAGCCATGAAATTCGCAGTAGAAAAAATCCGCAAGGCGGGAAATAATAAAATTATATTAACAGAACGAGGCACAACCTTCGGTTACCAGGACCTGGTTGTTGATTACAGGAATATTCCCTGGATGAAAGAACATGGTGTTCCCGTGGTGATGGATTGTACGCATTCCCTTCAGCAACCTAATCAAACAAGCGGCATAACAGGTGGCAACCCGAAATTAATAGGAACAATTGCCAAAGCAGCTATTGCTACCGGTGCAGACGGGCTTTTTATTGAAACACATCCTAATCCTGCCATAGCAAAAAGTGACGGGGCCAATATGCTTCAATTAGATTTACTGGAAAGTCTTTTGCAGGACCTTGTAAAACTCCGTAAAGCAATAATATAAATTCAGGTGGAATATCTTTACAAGTATCGCAAAGGATTACGGCGCGCCGATTTAATATAGCGTTTCATGTTCATCCAGAACGCGAGTATAAAATAGATGATCAAAGGCGAGCCCATTGTAAGAAAAGAAATATAAATAAACCATGTGCGTATACGTGAAGTAGCAATGCCAAGCCTGTCGCCGATGGCGCTGCAAACACCAAAAGCCTGCCATTCGATAAATTGCTTGAATTTGTTCATGACATAAATTTAAAAAAAATACAGCACAAAGAGAAACAGTTATCTGGATACAATAACGCATTTTTAGGTAAATTTGTATCCCATTTCATGAATCGTATATTTCAAATATCGTACATATAACTCTAAATCAGTTTATCATGGTTTTCGACCTGGATTTAATCAAAAAACTTTACAGTGGCATGCCGGCTAAAGTGAATGCTGCCAGAAAACTTACCCGCAAACCACTGACATTGTCAGAAAAAATCCTCTATGCTCATTTGTACACTCCTCCGACAACAGCATACACGAGAGGGAAAGATTATGTGGATTTTGCGCCGGATCGTGTGGCTATGCAGGATGCGACTGCACAAATGGCCCTATTACAATTTATGACCTGCGGTCGGAATACAGTCGCAGTTCCTTCAACTGTACATTGTGATCACCTGATTCAGGCAAAAACCGGGGCCGTTTCCGATTTAGCTACTGCAATTGATGTGAATAAAGAAGTTTATGATTTCCTGGCTTCTATTTCCGATAAATATGGAATCGGTTTCTGGAAACCGGGCGCTGGTATTATTCACCAGGTTGTTTTGGAAAACTATGCATTTCCCGGTGGAATGATGATTGGAACTGATTCGCATACACCCAATGCAGGTGGCCTCGGTATGATCGCCATCGGTGTTGGAGGGGCCGATGCTGTAGATGTAATGGCAGGCTTGCCATGGGAATTAAAAATGCCGAAACTGATCGGTATAAAACTAACGGGAAAACTAAGCGGTTGGAGCTCTGCAAAAGATGTAATATTAAAGGTAGCGGGTATACTCACTGTAAAAGGAGGAACAGGCGCTATTGTTGAATATTTTGGTGAAGGCGCGGATGCGTTAAGTGCAACTGGCAAAGGTACTATTTGCAATATGGGCGCAGAGATTGGTGCCACCTGCTCGATTTTTGGATACGATGAAAAAATGTCTGCTTATCTGAAAGCAACAGATCGTGAAGAAATCGCGGTTCTTGCTGATGGCATACGTGAATATTTACGCCCCGATCCTGAAATTTATGCCGACCCGAAAACATATTATGACCAGGTTATCGAAATAAATTTAAATGAACTGGAACCTCATGTAAACGGTCCGTTTACGCCGGATCTTGCGTGGCCCATTTCCAGGTTCGCCGAAGCAGTGAAAGCCAATAACTGGCCGGAAAAACTGGAAGTGGCATTGATCGGTTCATGCACCAATTCATCATACGAGGATATCAGCCGTTCGGCTTCCGTGGCACAACAGGCCATTGATAAAAAATTAAAAACAAAGGCCGAATTTACGATTACCCCTGGCAGTGAGCAAGTACGTTATACAATCGAGAAAGATGGTTTTCTCAAAACCTTCGATAAGATTGGCGGTGTGGTATTGGCCAATGCCTGTGGGCCCTGCATCGGGCAATGGGCACGTCATATTGATGACCCGACACGAAAAAATTCCATCATCACTTCATTCAACAGGAACTTTGCAAAAAGAAATGACGGGCTCGCATCTACGCACGCATTTGTTGCCTCTCCGGAAATTGTTACGGCATTTGCGATTGCAGGTGATCTTACCTTCAATCCATTAAAAGATAAATTAAGAAATGAGAGGGGTGAAGATGTGATGCTGGATGAACCGACGGGTATAGAACTGCCGCCAAAAGGTTTTTCGGTTGATGATGCCGGTTACCTGGCTCCTGCAAAAGACGGCAGCACGGTACAGGTAATTGTAAAATCAGATTCCCAACGCTTACAACTACTCGAACCTTTCAAATCCTGGGAAGGAACCGATCTGAAAGGATTGAGACTCCTCATCAAAGCAAAAGGGAAATGTACTACAGATCATATTTCAATGGCCGGCCCCTGGCTTAAATTCCGCGGACATCTGGACAATATTTCCAACAATATGCTGATCGGTGCAGTGAATTATTTTAATGAAAAAACAGATCTCGTAAAAAATCAGCTGACAGGAGAATATGGGCCCGTGCCGGCAACACAAAGAGCTTATAAAGCGGCCGGTATCGGAACCGTGGTGGTTGGTGATGAGAATTATGGTGAAGGCTCTTCGAGAGAACATGCTGCCATGGAACCCCGCCATTTGGGTGTGCGCGCCATTATTGTTCGATCTTTCGCCCGCATTCATGAAACAAATCTCAAAAAACAGGGCATGCTGGCATTGACTTTTACCAACAAAGAAGATTATGATAAAGTGCAGGAAGATGATCTTATTGATATACTCGGACTAACTTCATTTACACCAGGAAGTTCATTAACTGTTTTATTGAATCATAAGGATGGGTTCAAGGACGAAATACCTGTAAACCATACATACAATGAACAACAGATCGAATGGTTCAAAGCCGGAGGCGCTTTGAATGTTATCAGGAAAGAATTTGCGAATAGCAAATAACGGATCAGTAATTTTATAAGATCATTCAATTATACCAGGAAACCCGCTGACACCACAGCGGGTTTTTTATAAAATAAATTCTTGTTCTCTGATTAAACCTAAACCAAAAGCTGTTAGTATTGTTTCATGTTTACTGATATTTTTGTGTAATTTTTCTAAAATCATACTATTGATTTGATCAAACCTGAAGGCATGAATGGTATCACAAAAAACAAAACAGGAATTGTATTTTTTTCAATAGCAGTGATTTTATTATTGCGGCTTGTTTTTATTGGCCTTATGGGATTAATGCCGCAGGATGCTTATTATGATTTTTATGGCGAACACCTGGCGCTTTCTTATTACGACCATCCTCCTGCAATTGGATATGTGCTGAGATTATTCACTGAGATTTTTGGCAAAAAAGTTTTTGTTTTGAAACTCGCCGATTCTGTAATATGCTTCCTGACCATCCTGTTTTTTTACCGGTTGTCTTTATCATTTGTCAGTAAACATCGTGCGCAACGCGCTATTGCAATTTTTTTCTCCACCTTAATGGTAACTATTCTTTCCCTCATCTCCACCCCGGATGTCCCGCTTCTTTTATTTTGGACCGTTTCTCTGATTTCTTTACACCGTGCTATTTTTCTTGAAAAGAAAATATATTGGATCTGGTCCGGTATTTTTATCGGGCTCTCATTCGACAGTAAGTACACAGGGATTTTCTTATTAGCGGGACTGGTTTTATTTCTGCTTTTATCCGCGAAGTACCGTTCGTTGCTTTTTTCCAGATGGTTCCTGCTTTGCCTGTTATTTTTTTTGATGACTATTTCCCCGGTAATTATATGGAACGTTCAAAATGATTTTGCTTCTTTCAGATTTCAATCTGCAGCCAGGGTGCAATCCATGGATGGATTCCATATTGATCTGCTCAATTTCGCCGGTGCATTGGGACATCAAACAGCCGTTCTGATGCCAATACTTTTTTTTGCATTTATTTATTTCCTATTTAAGGTTTTAAAAAAATACCGGTTCCGGTTTTTTGATATCGCTCCCGATAAATTATTTCTGCTCTGTTTTTTTATCCCCGTTTTTGTCGGATTTTTTTTACTCTCTTTTCTTTATTGGGTGAAATTGAATTGGATGATGCCTTCTTATATAAGCGGAATCATCTGGATAAGCCTTTACCTTGGCAAAAAATGGATCAATGCTCAACTGCTGTGCTCATTGATCGTCCACCTCGTATTAGCGATTGAAGTGTTATTTTATCCGGTCGCTATCAAGTCAGACGATACATGGGTCGGGTGGGAAGAACTGGCAAAACAGGTAAAAAGCATTCAATCAAATTATCCGGGAGCTTTTATATTTTCTGCAGATGATTATAAAACATCTGCCGTATTGAATTTTTATTTGGACGAAATGGTTTATAGCAGAAATATAATCGGAGAAAGAGCTCTTCAATTCGATTTTATCGGATCAGATTTAAACATATTGTCGGGAAAAAACGCCTTATTCATCGATTCAGATCCGAGATTTTCGCATGAAAAGGGAGATGGTTTACCACATGCACTTTCCGGCTATTTTGATTCGGTAACTCCTATCGATCCTATCCTCATAACAAGAACGGGAGGACGCATCGTGAGAAAATTTTCTGTGTACCTCTGTACAAATTATCATCCCCAAAAATAAGCTTCCGTGGAAAGTTGAAGGGTTGAGAAGTTGTATAGTTGAAATGATTCCCAACCTTTCAACTATTCAACCTCTCAACCTTTCAACTATTCAAGCCCGACACTCACTAATGGTTTACCAGTATCCCAAAAGGAAAACTTTTCCAAATCAGGGAAAAATAATTTTGACCCCATCTTGTATTTACTTATCAATGAGCTGTTTAGAAACTGGCATTGCGTTGGAAAGTATAGGCTCTGAAGACAAGTAAAAAGAATAAAAAATGAAAAAGATCTCTACCCTGATTCCCTTAGTCCTGTTGATCCTCGGTTATAACAGCCAGGCTCAAACGACTTATACGGTAAGTTCTAATAAATCATGGAATGGAACTTATCCGGCCACATGTACCAGTTGTACATTTAATATTTCTTCCGGCGTAACCCTTACTATTGATAAAAGCATCACCTGTAACACTTGTACTTTTAATGGCGGTAATATTGTAATTACACAGGATGTAGTTTGTCAACCATGTTCTTTTAGTGGAAACACGATCAGCATGAATAATAAGACGCTGAAGCCAAACTCATCTACTACAACTTTTTCCTCTGTAAATTTTACGGTGAGTGGAGCGGGAATATTATTAGCAAATACACCGGTAAATATTTCCAGTTCAACATTTATATTCAACAATACATCTTTTTTTAATAATAATGGCGGACAGCTTGCTGTAACCGGCAGTACCATTACGTTTAATGATGATGCTAACTTTCTTGCTAATGCGGGACCAGTGAATTTATCGGCCACGAGCCGTTTGATTGCAGGTAGCGGATCCGTTTCCAGCAATGCCTTTCTCAAAATGAATGGTCCTACCCTCAACGTTTACGACAATTCTTCTGTTTCAATAAAAAATAAAAACAATTATTATTTCAACTGGGGTTCTTATAGTACGCCAACCACTGGTTCGAGTTATAGCACATCTTCAAATACATTGAATTGCGGTGGAGTTGGTCAAAATGCCTGTAGCGCTCCCAAAGTTTACGGTTGTGCAACACTGAATTCTTTAGGTGCGTCGGCTTGTTCGACATTGCCCGTTTCGCTGAATGATTTTTCAGCTGACTATATCAACAACCGTGTTGAATTGAGCTGGTCAACTCAGGAAGAAATTAATTTTGATCATTTTGTAATTGAACGCAGCTCAGACGCAGGCAACTGGCAGGCAACCGGAACTGTTTATTCAAAATATTCTTCTATCGGTAACAAGTACAATTTCACGGATGCATCTCCATTGAACAATGACAATTATTATCGCCTGCAAATCGTGGATAAGGATGGAAAAATATCCTACACGAAAATAATCAGCATTAATGCAGGAGCAATTGCAAGCCAGGTGAGCATTTTCCCAAACCCGGTTACCAATTTAACTTTTAATATAAAACTTTCTTCTACAAAAGCGGCTATCGTAAATGTGTTTACTATGGAGGGCAGGCTATTATTCGTTACTTCTTTGCAGGGACAAACACAATACCAGGTAAAACTTCCCGCTAATGCATCAACCACCAATTACCTCATTGTACAGGTAATCAACGATGGAAAAACGAATACATTCAACATTTTAAATAAAAAATAAACCCAACCTGATCCCTAACCCAAATCCCTACCCGGCGGAACCAAATTGGTTCCGCTTTTTTATTTATATTCATCCATTATGCATCCTTATATCATCCCGATACGGAACCTCCTGCAAGCATCAGCAGATGACAGAATAGCTGCATCATCAAAGGCATATTTGCGTGACCAATTTGAATGCTTTGGAATTCCTACGCCGCTCAGAAGAACTATTTACAAAGAATACATGAAAAAGAAACTACCAACTTACCTGGATTTGCAAAAAATTACAAAGGAACTGTGGCAGTTGTCAGAAAGGGATTTTCAATATTTTGCTGTAGAATTAATGGCCGCCCGGAAAAAAGAATGGGATCATAAAATCATTTACCTGTTTGAATATTTTATCACTCATAAAAGCTGGTGGGATACAGTGGATCATATTGCCAGAGAATTAACCGGGCCATATTTTATATTCTTTCCCAAACAAATCAAAAAGGTCACAGGAAAATGGAATCGCTCAGATAATATATGGTTGCAACGCAGCAGTATCATGTTTCAAAAAGCCTATAAAAAAGCAACCGATACTGAATTACTTTCCGCTTATATACTCCACCTGGCTGATTCGAAAGAATTTTTTGTTCAAAAAGCAATCGGCTGGTCATTGCGGGAATATTCCAAAACTGATCCTGCATGGGTAAAAAATTTTGTTAAGAACCATCCGCTATCCACATTCAGCAAAAAAGAAGCATTAAAAAGAATAAAATAATACCTTAGTCGTATAAACTATGCTGTTATATTCGTTCTTATGAATGTGTGCTACCGAATCAAATATTTCTCTGTTATTGCATTTATCTGCTCAGGCATTTTCCTGGCATCCTGTTCATCCTCAAAAAAGGCCGCTTCTGCAACTAAACATTTCGCAGATTCACTCCCATCGCTTCCCTTGTCCGAAATTGATATCCCGTTAAAAATTTATGCACCTCCTATATTAGCAAAAGCTGAAAAAGTAGTTCCGAAAGAATTTGCCTCTGATGGATGGCCCAATTATATCCAGCAGTCCTGCGATTTCAGATATAAATATCGTTTTGTACGTTCCGGGTTAACAATTAGCTGCACGAATAATAATATCGGTATTCAATTTACCGGTAACTACCAGCTATCGGGGAGCCGCTGCATCTGCACTGCCGACAAACCAGTTACTCCGTGGATATCCGGAAGTTGCGGGTTTGGAAAAGAACCCATGCGCAGGATGACCGTGAGTATTCGCTCACAATTAAATTTTTTGCCCGCTTACCAGGTGCGCACAACCACAAGTCTCAATAAATTACAGGCGCTTGACAAATGCCAGGTATCATTTTTTTCAAGCGATGTTACGCAACTTGTACTGGATAGCGTACAATCCTCCGTTGCAGCTTTTTGTTCTACCCTCGATTCAACCATTACAGGGCTAAGTTTTGCAGGATTGGTACACGAGGCTGCAGGAAAAGGCTATCAAAAAACTAATCTTGGAAAATATGGATTCCTGTTGCTTAATCCGTCAGCCATACGTATCGGGCAATTAAATTATGCAAGGGACAGTTTTAATATCCAGACAGGAATTACCTGCAGGCCTGAACTTTCTTCTGACAGCATAAACCACATCAATGTTCTATCAACATTGCCAATGCTTGATCAAAAAGAAAACAAGCATGGTATCTTGTTATATCTTGATGCCAATTACGAATATACATTCCTGTCAAAACTATTGGCAGATACACTTCGCAATAAAGCTTTCGAAATAAAAGGCAGAACGATTGTTGTAAAGGATGTACAGATGAAAGGAATCGGAAATCACCAGGTTGAATTAAGAATTGATTTTGCCGGCAGTAACAAAGGAAGCATTTTCCTGCGCGGTACACCGATGCTGGATACAGCTAAACAAGCTTTAAGTGTGCCCGATATATCATACAGCCTGGAGGGAAAGGATCTCGCTTTAAAATTAGCCAGAAACCTTTTCCGAAATAAAATCCGAAAAACTTTGCAGGGAAAATCTTACCTTGATATAGGCGCACTTGTTAAAAGCAATATGCCATTATTGAATGAACGTTTGAACAGGCAGCTAACAAAAGGAGTTTATTCGACAGGCAAAACCAGCGATATAAAACTAATCGGGCTATTGGCAAGAGAAAATTCGATGGAAGTGCAGATTTTCGTTGCCGCAGATATCTCCATATCAAGCGATGGCATATTTTAAAAGGGTTAAATACAAATATCTTTACCTGATTTCCAGTTTAAAAAAACCCTTTTAATCGCTTGTAAAAAGCAACCTTTAACATTTCATTCGCGTATTGTTTACCCGTGAACGATATTTGCGCTCTTATCTTCACCATCGCAAAAAACGACTTTAAGACACTTGATTACAGGCAATAAGCAAATAAGCGCGATGCTATCTGGCTGCCGGAACAACGAGCGTGTCAGCCAAAAAGAGTTATACCAACTGCTTAAGGGATATGCCATGAAAATTTGTTACCGTTATCAGAATCGTGCTGAACAGGTAGAGGAAGTCGTAAACGAAGGCTTTACCAAACTTTTCAAAAACATTCATCAGTTTGATGAAAACAGGCACGCTGATATTTCCATAGCACTTAAAGGGTGGTTTAAGCGAATATTGATCAATACATGTATTGATTATTACAGAAAAAATGCTTCCTATATAAATGGACAAACTTTATCAGAAGAAACAGAGAAAATAGCCGACCATACTGAAACAGGCCTGGATGTATTGTCATACAAGGAAATCATTGCGGCGATCCGCGAATTATCTCCCGCTTACAGAACTGTTTTTAACTTATTTGTGATTGAAGGAATGACACATGAAGAGATCGGGGAGCATTTGGGAATTTCAATAGGAGCATCGAAATCGAATTTATCGAAAGCGAGAGAAAACCTAAGAAAAATACTTGCCAAAAAAACTGATATAAAAATATATGTTGAATCTCTCAGATAAAGAGCTGGACCGACTGAGCCGTGAAGCGGCTGAGCAGTATGAACCGGATGAGGATTTCTCATCATGGGAAAAACTGGAACAGCAACTGGGTGGGGAAATTGAAGAGAAACCCCCTGCCATATCAACCAAATCCGGGGTGAGGCCGATTGGCTATGCCTCTGTGTTATTGTTATTGGTGGGCGCATCTTATTTTTTATTAAAATCAGGAAACGATAGCAAACATTCTACACAAAAAAATCAGGTTACAACCGAAGTAAATAAACAAGCGGGAGACAAAGAAAATGTTGCGGCACAAACTGATCGTGCGCAAAAGCAGGGTGAAGAAAAAGCAAATGATAAAGCTTCCGGTAAAAATGAATCCGTTTCTGCAACAACAAAAAATGATGTTGCCAAAGAACCTGCGCATACAACTGAAAAAGTAGCCAGCGATTTACAAAACAGAAGGGAGAGTGCTTCTCCTGATAAGGATCATATTAAAGGAAATCCTGGTAAAACAAACAGTGCGACTGTTAATAGCAGGCTGAACGAAAAGAAATTCCATACTCAAAACAACATCGCAAAAAACAAAACCAATAATACGCATGGTAACAATATCAGTGAAAGTAATAATGATATAAGCGATGCTGCCGCTGTAGAAACTGCCGGCCTAACTAATAAAAATGATCATAGAAAGACGAATAATAAAAAGAAAGGTTCAAAAAATGTCAATAAAGGAATTGAATCTGATCTTACAGATGTAAATAGTTCAGCGTTATTAACTGTATCAGGAAAATCATCAGGGAAAGATCATCTTGCAGCCAGTACTGAAACGGAAAAACCAAAATATGCAGTGCTTCCTGATTTAATATTTGCAGATAATATGGGTGCTGATATCAGTGATTCTTCTTTACTCAAGGTTGCTGCAAATGCAAATAACAATCCTCCGGCTAAGAAAAATCAGTCTTTGCATATCAACCGCTCGTTAAAAATCGGTTTGATGGTTTCACCGGATTATACAAAAGTCGGTTCTGCCGAAACAAGTAAACTCAGCACCAATATCGGCATTACCCTCGGATATCAATTTGCCCATAACTGGTCTGTCAATACGGGTCTTATTTATACCAAGAAAAACTATGCATCTTATGGCAAAGATTTTCATTGGTCATTAAATAATCCCTCATATTCTAAAATAGACTACGTAGATGGGAATTGCAGTATGTGGGAAATTCCGTTTTCATTGCGTTATGATTTTCCATCAGCAACGAACAATAAATTTTTCATCAATGGTGGATTGTCATCCTACCTTATGAAACATGAATCGTATACAATTTACTACCATAATACTGGTGGTCCATGGGGCGGGTATCGTCCTCCTCAATCATTAGATGCCGATTCGCATAAAAATTATTTATTTTCTGTATTCAGTTTATCTGCCGGTACAGAATACCAGTTCAGCAAAAATCTTTCATTGCAGGTGGAACCATTCATAAAAATTCCTCTTTCCGGTGTTGGAATCGGCAAGCTGCAATTGAATAGTTATGGTGTAAGTTTTTCATTGAGGTATTCTCCGGTACTGAGCAAATCAAGACATTGATGTCCTTCGGTCATCGGCTGTCTAAGTTAGACAGCCGATGACCGAAGAAACTATTTTACATCAAACCAGACTTTCTTTTTATTATTCCAGTTCCCGTTGTAATTGATAAATAATTCTTCCCCGGATTGAATAAACCGGATAGCCTTAATCGTTATGATATCTTCTTCATAATTCATTTGATATTCGCAGTTAGAATGATAAGAATGATTATACATCGCTATATATCCGAGCGCCATACAGCATTGCGCATGATCATCCCCCCATTCAAAAATATAATCGTGCAGCAGGGTTTGGTCAAGTAATTTTCTGTCCACATCGCTCATAACAATGACAGGAGAGATTTCAACAACCGCATGCTGCAAAATATTTTGCGATGTAAAAACACCCCTCCCCTTTTTTATGGAATTACCGATAAACAGGAATGATGCGATCATCTAAGTGCTTTATTTATATAAAACTATTCATTAATTGCTGTTTTGTATTTAGTTTTGATCATTATTTGGTTGGGCTCATATGTTTTTTATTTATCCGTTGATTGTAGCATTCATTTTTAAATCTAAATATTAAACACATGAGAAGACTTTTGCTATTGCCCGTAATTTTTTTACTCGCCCTGCAAATTTGTTATTCGCAGGAATACAGGTCACCCAAAAAAGGTGGTCTGATCGGATTCAACTTCAATGGCGCCGATTTCCCTTCTTTAGGAATGCCGGATAAGGCTTCGATCAATAATACGGATCCGGGCTTATCAGTGATGTATTGGAAGGGCTTATCCAAAAGAATAGATTTATCTATCCGCTATAATGGTTTATTCAGCAATTATTCAAAGGACCCCGATGCAACCAGCTCTGGTTATGTAAATGAACTGGAAGCTTCACTTCATGGGAGAGCGCTTACTGATAATCATTTTTTTCAACCATTCCTGACTGCCGGAATTGGTATTGGTTCTTACGCAGGTAAGTGGGCTCCTTATGCACCACTCGGCGCAGGTTTGCAATTTAATTTCAGAAGTGCATTTTATCTTTTTTTACAAGGCCATTATCGCGCTACACTCAATGACAAAAATTTAGACAATAATTTATTTTATTCGGTAGGCTTTGCCAGCAATATTTCATCTCCCAAAGAGCCGCCTCCGGTAAAAGAAGTGATTGTACCTGTTGTTGAGAAAAAAGACAGGGATAATGATGGAATTGTTGACAGCGTGGATGCATGCCCGGATGTAGCCGGTCTCGCGCAATTCAACGGATGTCCGGATACTGATTCTGATGGCATACCCGACAAAGATGATAAATGTCCAACAGTAGCCGGTACTGCAAAATATAATGGCTGCCCGATTCCCGACACAGACAATGATGGAATCAATGACGAAAATGATAAATGCCCTACAGTAGCCGGTACTGCAAAATATAATGGCTGTCCGATTCCTGATACTGATGGTGATGGCGTAAATGATGAAATTGATAAATGTCCAAACGAAGCAGGACCTGCTGACAATGATGGCTGTCCAAGATTGGAACAATATCATTTTAATGCCAGGAATGTACAATTCCTTTCAGGCAGTACCATATTGACTGCAGCAGCAAAAAAAGAGTTGGATAACGGTGCCCAGATATTACAGGAACACCCTTCATTAAATGTTAGTATTATTGGTCATACTGATAATAAAGGAAATCCCGTATCTAACAAAAAGCTATCACAAAAAAGAGCAGAGGCCGTCAAAGGATATTTAGTGAAAAAAGGTGTCAGTGCCGATCGCCTGAAAACAAGTGGAGCGGGCCAGGATGTCCCAATTGCTGATAATAAAACAGCAAAGGGACGTTCAGAGAACAGAAGAGTGGAATTTAAAGTAGATTAACTTATAAAGGCAGCCTCCCTGTTATTAATCGTGAATGGTAAATGGTCAATGATGAATACTGAACATTGACCATTGACCATTCACGATTAATAACAGGTTTTTTTATTACTTATATGAAGTAAATTTGGCGCATGCCCTTAGAGCTCGAAAACCCGGACATACAGCAACGGTTCCACGAAATCATGGAGTTGGGAAATATGGAAGCGCTTCATGAATTTCTCAATAAGCAGAATATAAGTGATGTCGCAGAACTTATCAATGAAACTCCCGAACACGAGGACCAGATTATCAGCAACCTCAGCATTCATCGCGCAGTAAGCACGTTCAAAATACTCGATTTCCCTACGCAAAAGCGGATCATCCAGGAGCTGTCTCCTGCAAGAACCGCGGAATTATTGAATGCACTACCTGCTGATGACCGTACATCTTTCCTTGAAGACCTGCCCAATGCAGTGGTTAAAGAACTGATCAAAACACTGAACCAGGAAGAAAGGAAAATTACACTTTCATTATTGGGTTATGAAGAAGGTAGCGTGGGCAGGCTGATGACTCCTGATTATATCGCGGTGCAAAAAGACTGGACCCTTCGTGAAGTGATCAGGCATATTCGTTCGGTAGGAAAAGACAGTGAAACCATTGATGTGGTTTATGTGGTGGACGACAAAGGAATTTTTATTGACGATATCCGTATCCGTGAGATCATTCTCGCCGACCCCGATAAAAAAGTTGAAGAGGTTATTGATAACCGTTATATCGCTTTGAATGTACACGATGACCAGGAAACAGCCAACCAGGCTTTTAAAATGAATAACCGGGTGGCATTGCCGGTGCTGGATGATAATAAATTATTGCTCGGCATTGTAACCATTGATGACGTATTATGGGTTGCCAGCGAAGAATTTACAGAGGACATTCAAAAAATCGGGGGTACAGAAGCGCTCGATGCACCTTACCTGGAAACACCTTTTTTTAAACTCATTCGCAAAAGAGTGGGATGGCTGATCATCCTTTTCCTGAGTGAAATGCTCACTGCCACTGCCATGGCATATTATAATGATGAATTGGGAAAAGTATTGATACTAACCAATTTCCTCCCCCTGATCATGTCAAGCGGTGGTAATAGCGGATCGCAGGCTTCCACATTAATCATCCAGGCAATGGCTCTTGGTGAAGTGTCTCTTACCGACTGGTGGCTGGTAATGCGCAGGGAAATATTATCAGGTTTTGTACTCGGCTCGATTTTAGGATTGATTGGATTCACCAGGATTTTTATCTGGCACCTCCTGATGCAACGTGGCATTTTCCAGGATATTTACGGACAACGCTGGGATCTGGTAGGCCTCACCGTTAGTTTTTCCCTTATCGGTGTTGTTTTATGGGGTACGTTAACGGGAAGCATGCTGCCGATTATTCTGAAAAAACTCGGAGCTGATCCCGCCTCATCCTCCGCTCCATTTGTTGCTACACTTGTGGACGTTACAGGACTGATTATCTACTTTAATGTCGCATTGTTTTTTATGCGCGGAATTTTATTATAACCGGAATTAAAATATGAGAAGAATATTTATTTTGCTGTTGATCATTGCACCTGCGGCCTATTCGCAGAATCAACCCGGACAGTTAACCGTAGAAATGATTATGCGGGATCCAAAATGGATCGGTGTATCTCCTGCCGAGGCTCATTGGAGTTATAATAGTCAATCGGTTTTTTTTAAATGGAATCCTGAAAAAAAAATCAGTGATTCCATATATAATTTCGTCATTGGTAGTAAAACGCCGGCAAAAATGCGCTATGAGAATGCGAAGGTAGCAGGAGCTATTCATGAAGGCGTATACGATAATTCCAGGAGCAGGATCGCTTATATATATGAGAATGATATTTTTTTATTGTCGCCTGCAATCAATAAAACCCAGCGTATCACATATACAGAAGATGCAAAAACCGCCCCCGGATTTACTAATCATGATAAATGGGTAACATATAATAGCGGCAACAATCTATTTGCATGGGATATCATTGATGGCAGTACAATGCAGCTTACTCATTTCATCAATGCAGAAATACCAGTGGCAGAAAAACATAATCAACAGGAACAATGGCTGATCAATGAGCAGGAAAAAACTTCCGCGATAATCAAAGAAAGAAAAAACAAGAAGGATCAACAGGATGCTTTTTTAAAACTGACAAAAACTTCTGACACTGTCAGGAAAATTTATATCGGCAAAAGGCGGGTTGAAAATCTCCAAATCAGCCCGGATGCGAGATTTATCACTTATAACCTGGTGGAAGCTCCTACTGACGCCAAAAATACTGTTGTGCCAAATTATGTTACAGAAAGTGGTTTTACCGGTGAGCTTCCTGCGCTCACCAAAGTAGGGGCCCCACCCGAAAAATCAGTATTCTATATTTTCGACCGGGCAAAAGATACCGTGATTCGTGTTAATACTGATTCAATACCCGGCATTACGGACCTGCCTGATTATACTAAAGATTATCCGGAAAAATTTAACAACAAAAAACCTGTGCCCAGGGATGTCAATATTATTTCTTTGTCATGGAATGTAGGAGCTTCCGTTTCGGTTACTGATATACGTTCCCTCGACAATAAAGACCGGTGGATCATGCAGCTCAACGCAGCAACCGGCAAACTCACCCTGCTGGATCATCAGCGTGATGATGCATGGATCGGGGGCCCCGGTATCGGATGGCTGAGCACCGGGGTAATTGGATGGATCAACAATAATACATTTTACTTTCAAAGTGAAACAACAGGCTACTCTCATTTATACGCATATGATATATCCACGCACACAAAAAAGGCCATCACGCAGGGTAATTTTGAAGTACAGGAAGCAACGCTGAGCCATGATAAAAAATATTTTTATATCCTGACAAACGAAGATCATCCGGGTAAACAACATTTCTATCGTATCAAAACGGATGGAACTGCGAAGGAAAAAATCACTTCAATGGAAGGCGGATATGAAGTTAGCATTTCGCCCGACGAAAAATATATTGCTTACCGTTATTCTTACCAGAACAAACCATGGGAATTATACGTACAGGAAAATTTACCGGGAAAAAATCCATTACAGGTTACACAGCTGGCGATGAGTGATGAATGGAAAGCTTATCCATGGCGTAATACAAGGATTTTCACATTTCCTGCGAGAGATGGCAAACAGGTATATGCAAGAATATATGAGCCCGCGTCAGGTAAAAAAAATAATGCTGCTGTCATTTTTGTGCATGGTGCAGGTTATTTACAGAATATAACTTACAGGTGGAGTTATTACTTCCATGAATATATGTTCAATAATTTATTGGCGGATAAGGGATATACGGTGATGGATATCGATTATCGCGCCAGTGCAGGTTATGGGCGCGACTGGCGGACCGGTATCTACCGTCACATGGGAGGCAAGGACCTGGATGATGAAGTAGATGCTGCAAAATATCTCGTGAGTCAATATGGCATCGATGAAAAGCGCATAGGCATCTACGGTGGAAGCTATGGAGGATTCATGACATTGATGGGATTGTTTACACAGCCTGATGTATTCAAGGCAGGAGCTGCACTACGGCCGGTTACGGACTGGGCTCATTATAATCATGGCTACACTTCTGCTATTTTGAATGAACCTTTTACAGATAGCATGGCGTACCAGCGTTCATCACCCATTAACTTTGCAGCAGGCCTAAAAAATCATTTACTTATCTGCCATGGAATGGTAGATGTAAATGTTCATTTCCAGGATGCAGTACGGCTTACGCAACGCCTGGTAGAATTGGGAAAGGATAACTGGGAGCTTGCTGTTTATCCTGTGGAAGATCATGGATTTGTTGAACCTTCAAGCTGGACGGACGAATATAAAAGGATATTGAAATTGTTTGATACTTATTTGAAGTAGTTGATTGGTTGATAAGTTGAATAGTTGATATGTCGACCTTTCAACTTATCAACTATTCAACTTATCAACTACAAACAAGTTTATCAACCACAAACCAGTGAAATTTAATTTAACTAAATTGCTTCCTTAAAAAAAAGTATGTGTGGAATTGTTGCGTATATCGGACCCAGGGAAGCATATCCTATTATATTAAAGGGATTGAAACGCCTTGAATATCGTGGTTATGACAGTGCCGGCGTTGCCTTACTGAATCACGGATTGAAAGTGTATAAGAAAAAAGGGATGGTCGCAGATCTCGAAGAAAGCCTTATTGGCAAAGACCTGCAGGCGCATGCAGGAATCGGCCATACACGGTGGGCTACTCATGGTGAACCGAGTGATCGCAATGCGCATCCGCATAGTTCCGCAAGCGGCAAACTGGCGATGATCCATAATGGTATCATTGAAAATTATTCACAGCTTAAAACCGAACTAACTAAAAAAGGATATCATTTTAAAAGTGATACCGACACAGAAGTGTTGCTCAACTTCATTGAAGACATTAAAAAAAACAACAACTGCGAATTGGAAGAGGCTTTGCGCATCGCACTGAAAAGAGTAGTCGGCGCTTATGTAATCGTGTTGCTCGACGAGGAGCATCCTGATACCATCATCGCAGCAAGAAAAGGAAGTCCGTTGGTAATTGGAATTGGCAAAGGAGAGCATTTCCTTGCATCCGATGCATCTCCTATTATCGAATACACAAAAGAAGTTGTTTATGTAAATGATTTCGAACTCGCCATCATTAAAGCCGATGAATTGATTTTGAAAAATCTCGGGAATGAAAAAATAACTCCTTTTGTGCAGAAATTAGATTTGGAGTTGACGGCGATTGAAAAAGGCGGATATGATTATTTCATGCTGAAAGAAATTTTTGAACAACCGGATACAATTTTCGATTGCCTGCGTGGCCGGCTGGATACCCATAACAAAACGATTACCATGGCCGGCGTTCAAAATAATATTGAACACCTGAAGAATGCCAATCGCATCATCATCATCGCCTGCGGAACAAGCTGGCATGCGGCGTTGCTTGCAGAATATGTTTTTGAAGAACTTTGTCGCGTGCCGGTAGAAGTAGAATATGCCTCTGAGTTTCGTTACCGCAATCCTGTTGTGCACAAAGGCGACGTGATTATTGCCATTTCGCAAAGTGGAGAAACAGCGGATACCATTGTGGCGATTGAAAGAGCAAAGGAACAGGGAGCATTTATTTTCGGCGTGGTGAACGTAGTGGGTTCCTCTATCGCGCGTATATCTAACGCAGGTGCTTATACGCATGCAGGCCCGGAAATAGGAGTTGCGAGCACAAAAGCGTTTACTGCGCAACTGGCAGTATTGACTATGATCGCTTTAAAACTGGCCAAAGAGAAAAAAAGTATTGATGATGACCGCTATGCGCATTTGCTCGATGAACTTCACAATATTCCCGAAAAAGTAAAAGAGGTATTATTGTTGGACAATCATCTCAAAACACTTGCAGAAAAATACAAGAACGCGAAAGATGCATTATACCTGGGGCGTGGCTATAATTTTCCGATCGCATTAGAAGGAGCATTAAAGCTGAAAGAAATTTCTTATATACATGCTGAGGGTTACCCTGCTGCTGAAATGAAACATGGTCCCATTGCGCTGGTCGACGAAACACTACCTGTTGTTTTTGTAGCTACGAAAGATTCCTATCACCAGAAAATAGTGAGCAATATCCAGGAGATCAAAGCGCGAAAAGGAAAAGTGATCGCCGTGATCAGTGAAGGCGATGATATGATTCCGAAAATGGCCGACGATATAATGATAGTACCTGAAGCGGACGAAATTGTTGCTCCCATGCTCAGCGTGATACCTTTACAATTATTTGCATGTCATATCGGTATTGCCAAAGGATTTAATGTGGATAAGCCGAGAAACCTGGCGAAAAGTGTAACGGTGGAATAGAACCACGATTGATGGGATTACCAGGGATTGTGGGGAAATAAAATGATTAAATCTCCTTCACCTGTAGCTATTTATTTTTTTTCGCCAATTTTATTATCAGCCCTTCGATGATTTCCTGCTCTTCCGTATTTAATGAACGTGCTGCGCTCAGATAACTCAATGCGCTTATTAATTTGTTGATATCATTTTCAGTGCCGAGATTTCCTACCCATGCCGGTAAAATCATGGCCAGTGATTTCAAATCTTTTCGCTCGCACCAACGATCAATTAATGTTGCAAGCTGATCATTTATTGGTTTAGCTGAAGCGGATCTTCTCAATCCTTCAGCGATTCCTGAACGTATCATATCACCGTATTTTCCATTGGGAAGCTGATCAGCTTTATCAGCTGCAAATTGGTAATACTTTCCAGCTTCATTTATATCTCCCAAAACCTCGTATGATTTCGCCACATTCAAATAAAGAGACGGATAATGCATTTTCATGTCATCGTCTTTAATTGCATTGGCATGATCGAGGGCTTTCATATTCCATCGTAGCGCATCTCCTGGATCTTTTTGGTTTCTTGCAAGATAATGCGCCGCAGTGAATAACTCGAAATCATCGGTCGCTACGTCCCAGGCTTTTTGAAAAATATGATGAGCCTCTTCTATCTTTCCCTCAAACTCAGCATTCATGCCTTGTGCACAGAGTTTCACCACCGGATTTTCCGGATCAAATTGCATAATAATATTTTTTTATGTACGATAAAATATTTTTCAGTTATCGGGAAATAGTGCTGGTCAATTTCATGGGATGATTTGAAATTTAATACAATAATAAATGTTTTTATTTTAAAAAATGTTTAGGCTATTCCTGCAATGAGTTCTACATTTGAAATCATGCCGACCGGAAAAAAAATAGACTTCGATAATCAAAAACTTGCTTCTTTACCGGATAATATTTTCAGGGAGAAGAATATCGAAATACTGAGTTTATTTAATAATGAAATAAGAGAACTACCGGGAGAAATTACGGATCTTAAAAATCTCCGGTTTTTAAACCTCGGACATAACCAGCTGATAAATCTGCCAGGAAATATAGGCAAATTAAAAAATCTGCATACGCTCGATCTCGGTCATAATTATTTAACTAAGTTACCCGCTTCCATAGGTAAACTGGATAATATGGATGCTTTTTTGTACTTAAGCAATAACCAATTGATTTCCCTGCCGGATGAAATATGTCAATTAAAAAAACTCAGATACTTAAATGTTTCCGATAATCAATTGAAATCATTGCCTGAAAATTTTGGCATCATGTCAGGACTAATTGAATTAAGATTGTATAATAATCAACTATCGTCCCTTCCTCTGTCATTTGGTAATTTATCCAACCTGGTTGAGTTGCATCTGATGAAGAATCTTATTACTGAATTGCCTATCTCCTTCAGCAAACTCTCAGCATTAAAGGAACTTCGGTTAATGGATAATAAATTGAAGGCCCTGCCCGAAACAATCGGGAGTATGAGTTCACTCACATATCTTGATTTGCGAAATAATCAACTGGAGGATTTACCCGCATCGATATATGATCTGAAAAACCTGCGATTCCTGGATTTGAGAGCCAACAAGCTCCACCATCTTTCTGAAAACATTCTTAAATTATCAAAACTGGAAAAACTGGATTTGAGGTGGAATAACCTGGAACTCTTACCTGGCTGGATAAGCGATATTGAACAAAGAGGTTGTATTGTTTATAGTTGATGGGTTGATGGGTTGAAAGGTTGATAAGTTGAGAGCGATCTTATCAACCTTTCAACCATTCAACTATTCAACTCAACCGGTTATTCTTCTTTTTCATCGCTTCTCCTGAAACCTACTCTGGGCCTGGGCGGATAAACAGGATTAAGCAATTTCTTCAGGCATTGGAATATTCTACTGATATCTTCGTCGTTCATAGTGAGTTTTTTTTCGATTATTTCCAGTTGCAAAAGTATTTCCTTATTGGTTGTCAATAATTCTTTCATCCTTGTAAAAATTCTGATAACCTGGATATTTACAGCAATCGCCCTTTCACTATTCAATATACATGATAACATTGTAACACCTTGTTCAGTAAAACAAAATGGCGGATATCGCAATCCCTGCCTGTCAGAATTGGAGGACGCAAATTGCGTCCTCCAATTCTCGAGCTCTTCCGCATCCATTTCAAACATAAAATCTTCAGGAAAACGGGTAATATTTCTTCGAACAGATTCTTTCAAGCGTTTAGTCTCCACTCCATATAATTCCGCCAGGTCTCTGTCAACCATTACTTTTTTGGATCTGACTAAGTATATCTTATTCATAATAATCTCATCTGGTTGCAATATGATTTGCCCGGTCTTTTCCATAATGATATTTATTCAAAATTCATTTCTTCATTTAGAAGATTCAAGTTGCAAACTTTTTTCCAAAATAATAATCAAGATAAAAATATGTTCCACCCGAAGCAATGCAACTTTGCGGTAGTTATTCCAAAATCATTAAAATGAAATAGAATTATAAATCTACAATTTCAACAAGGTCAAAAAGCCTTTTTGAGTACCAGGGAATCACTTGTATTAGTGGTATTGATCAACCGAATTCTATGAGGAGCATAGGTAGAATCAAAAATTCCTTTGAAAGTTAATCCTGCTTGGGGCCCATTGTCCTGACCAGCTTCCGTGCTTGATAAAAACCTGAGAGTTACTTTAGTATTTTGAAAACTTCCGGCAAATTGATAAAGGGTATCTTGAGGGGGAGGGGTAATATCAAGAGAGTTAATGTTATTATTACCGCTAAAGTTACCGGTACCTTTTGCGCTATCAATCGCGTTATTGTCGACAAGAATAAAAAAAGCTCCCTTTGTATTTCCTTTTAAGACGTCCCACTCATTAGAAAAATCAGGAAGATAAATTCCACCCCCGTCATCGCCTCCACCTGATTTTTCACAAGCAACAAACGTAATTAAGAGCAATGGAAATAACAACAGCACTTTTGCAATTTTATTATTTTTCATAAAAAAAGGTTTTAATCTGGAAACAAATTTTTGTTAGCTGCCAATTTTGCGATACACGACTGAACCTTATCAGATAAAATACCAAGATCATTATCGAGGATAGGAATAATCATATCCAATCCTGCCTGCAGTTCTTTTTTTAATTCTTCTTTTCTTTTTCTCTTTCTCTCCATATTGTATTCATTAGCCTTTGAAATAATGGTAGTATTCAAGGGGATTATTGTAGCACGATGAATATCGTTGAGTGCAAAATCAATCACATTATGAAAGCCCATGCCGAGTTCGAAACTTTTCCAGTAATTTTCAATGGCTCGTTCGTATTCGTCGTGACTTTTGTTTAACCGATTATAAGAATCATTATAAGCACGAATAGTAGAATCCAGCAGTTGAAATGCCTTTTGGTTCTCCAATGAAAATTCAATCAGTTTTTTAAATCCATCTCTGACATCTTTCGCTTCGTTCAAATAACCCTGGAGAGCATGAGATACTTTGCGAAAATAAAGATCTCTTCCATCCATGATTTCAGAGGCATTCCGCAAATCGGTTTCGGAAATTTTATAATGTTTTGTGATCACAGCATATATCGAGTCCTGCATTCGTATGATTTGTTCATACCGGGCAAAATCTGCATTTTTAATACTGTCCAGCTGTGCTTTTTCAATTCTATTATTGCGGTAAAAAGAATTTAATTCTATATATGCTTTTTCTTTTTGATTCGGATTACGGATAAAAATAGATACAATGGCCCCTGTATTTGCGGGTAAATCAATGACGCCATTCCTGGACGACTCAGCTAATACAAAATCATTTTCATCGGGTGCATCCACTCGTATGGATTGTTCGGATTTGTTCAGCGTTATATAAATCATACCCTGGGGATCAGTAGTCTGACGGGTTCCGTTGATCAACAGGTTAATATTCCCGGCGGCTTTTTTTTGCGTATTGCTGATCAGCATTTCAACTTTTAAACTGTAGGATACAGATTGGGCAGCCGTCATGACTGACGAAAAGAAAGCCAATAGCGATATCCAGAGCTTATTATTCATCGATTGTGAGTTTCAGCACTTTTGCCAAATATGTTTTACTCGAAAATTTCAAAGTATCATTCTTATAAATATCCAGGCTGGTTTGATCGCCGAGTTTTGCAGGCAGATAAACTGAAAAACTGCCATTGTCGCCGCTTTGCACTTTCTTATTATATTCGACGAAAAATAAAACCGCATTGATAACAGGCCAAAGCGTATTTTTCTTTTTCTGGTACACATTACCTGTAATCAGCACCGAATCATTCACCGCTATCAAAGAAAGTTTTACTACGGGCGATGGGGTTTTCGGTATCAGAATACTTGTATCTTTTTTTTCTGAAATTTTATAGCCTTCTATTTTACAGGAAATTTCTATCTGGCTGCCAAGATAAACCGGGTTAACATTCACAAATAAAGCCCTTCCATCACGGTCTATCGCTGCATGCTTGGGTTCATTGCCATCATAAATTGTTAGTTCTGCATTTTCAAAATTAGTATCGTTGACTTTATCGGGTTTAACAACATAAATTGTCAAATCGAATGGAGCCACTTCATTTACCGGGCGATACTTATATCCAAGAATAAGAATAATAAAAAAAACAACTGCAGGTCCGGTTAAATTCAGCTTGCCTTTGAAAATATTTCCTTCATATGTGGCAGTTGAACGCATCGCACCGCTCAAAAATGCGGTGGCGCCTAAATCTGCGATGATCAGCAAAAAGAAATAGAGTGGCATTGATAGCGCAATCCTGGATTTGGAGACTGAAAAAATAAACCAGAATAACAGCAACAGCATCATAGCAGCCAGCGAAACGAAAAGCCATTTGTAATTTTTTTTCATGGTAGCGACATTGTTAAAAGAAGAAAATAAAAACTACCAATCAGGAATGAAGTTTAGAAGGTAAGGATTTGTGACGCAACTAAATTTAGCTATAAGACCTGAGAATATAAAATTCTAAATGTTAACACTTACCATAAGAGCCGGCTATTTGTTTGCTGGAGATCGTTTTTCATGTGGCTTTTAAATGGGACGGTCATGCTGAAATTTGTACTCTGGAAAAATCAAAACAAGTCATACCATTTCCTTTTCATGAATGAATCCGGAATCAAAATAATTGATAGTCAATTATTCTGCCAGGAATTGGGTTGAGAAAGTGCTTAAAATCCCTTCCCCCGATTTTTATTTATCTTTCCACTTTCAATCAATCCCATGAATGAGATCATTAAAAGTCACGTGGATGCTCTTGGTTACGATTTTATCCCAAAAAAATATTTGCCAAAGGGCAAAGATGAATACTGGTTGCGCAATAAGCAAAATCAGAATGGTATTGTTTACCGTCAACTGACCACTTTTGAAATTGAATCACTGGTGCGTAATCGCAATACTTCGGATAACTGGAACAGGATCCTGGTATCAGATGCTTTTAGTCCTGAGCTGGTAGAGAACTGCAAATTCTTTGGATTGGTTCGGATCGGGAAGCTGGAGCCTTATTACCTGGAGTTTCATAACCTGCGCCGACCGGTAGGATTATACAATAGCACCATTATCAGTTCCGACTTTGGAAATAATGTTTGCATCGATAATGTGAATTATCTTTCGCATTATATCGTGGGAAATGATGTGATGATTGTGAACACCAATGAACTAACTACGAGTGACCACTCAAAATTCGGCAATGGTATCCTTAAAGAAGGTGAACCGGAATTCATTCGTATAAGGCTGGAAGTATGTAATGAAAACGGGGGCCGGAGCATTATTCCCTTCGACGGCATGCTGCCCGGTGATGCCTGGTTATGGAGTCGCTTCAGGGATGATGAAGTTCTCCAGGAAAAATTCAAAGAGTTTACAGAAAAAAAATTCGATAATTTCCGCGGTTATTATGGAAAGATCGGCGACAGAACCGTGATCAAAAATTGTAAGATCATCAAAGACGTATTGATCGGCAGTGATGCCTATCTTAAGGGAGCGAACAAGCTGAAAAATCTCACTATTAATTCTT
>Ga0137407_10000226_pt1 | contig 40355 bp, 33 predicted proteins | sample CZOMad2_2_16fung_FD_108410 | JGI IMG/M metagenome (GOLD analysis project Ga0137407, IMG submission 108410) | Vadose zone soil fungal communities from Angelo Coast Range Reserve, California, USA - CZOMad2_2_16fungal (Illumina Assembly) | ecosystem: Environmental > Terrestrial > Soil > Vadose... | reverse complement strand
TTCCAGTCCAACCACGCGATCGATCGGGCTTGCCGTGGCGGTGAGCATGATGACCGGGACATTGGTGCGGCTTTTCAGGTCGCGGATGATGGAAAGCCCGTCTTCCTCCGGCATATTGAGATCAAGAACCACAAGATCCGGCATCGCGGCTTCGATCGCCCCGCGCAGGCTCTTGCCACCGTCGCAAAGCGTCACGGTAAAGCCGTGCATTTTGAGGTAGTCGCCGACCATCTCGCGGGCGGGCGCCTCGTCATCGACAATGATGATGTGCGGACTTTGAGTCATGTCTTTATGCGTCCGTCGTCGGCAATATGATGGTGAAGGTGGACCCCTGTCCGGGCCCGGCACTGTTGGCGGTCACCTCGCCGCCATGCATGTCGATGATGCGCTTGACGATCGACAGGCCCAGGCCCGTTGAGCTTTCGCCGGCCGTGGGTTTGGCCGAAAGCCGCTGGAAGCGGCCGAACAATCGGCCGAGATCCTCCGGCGAAAGGCCAGCGCCTTCGTCGGCGATGCGGACGACGGTGTTTTTCTTTTGGTGGTCCACCAGCACCGCGATCTTGCCGCCGATCGGCGAGTATTTGATGGCATTGCTGATCAGATTGTCGATCGCTTCCCGTATCCGGTCGGCGTCGCACATCGTGACGGAATTTGCCGGCGCCGAAACCGCAATCGTCTGCTGCTTGTTGACGGCCAGCGGCTGATTGGCGTCGGCGACTTCGCTGACCAGCGCTGCGATGTCGACTGCTTCGCGGCGAATGGTGATGTCGAAGGCATCGGCCATGGCGTCCGAAATCAGATGGTCGACCATCGAGGTCAGACGTTTGGTGGCGTCGCGGATGTGTTCGACCTGAGACGTTACGCTCTCCTTGGAAGAGCTGGCAGCGATCAGTTCGGTGAGCATTTCGGTGCGGCCGAGGATCACGCCGAGCGGGTTTTTCAGGTCATGGGCGACGGTGCCGAGGATCTCGTTCTTGAAGCCGTTGGCGCGCTGAAGCCGCAGCCATTGCGCCGACAGCCTGCGGTTGGCCTGCATCAGCGCGCGGGTGCGCTGGGCGACCCGGTCCTCGAGCTGGGTATTGGCCTCGTTCAGCTGCTGGTAGAGAATGACATTGTCGAATGCGATCGAAAGCCGGCTGCCGAAAATCTCGACCAGCGAGCGGTCGGTTTCGGATAGCTGGCGCTCGGCTTGCAGCAGCACCACGACTTCGCGTCCACTGCCGGTGCGGATGTAGAGGACGGTGCGCTGATCGACAAATTCATGCTTGCGCCGCCTGAAGGCGGCTTCGACCATCGAGCGCAGGTCGGGGTCGAGCGATTTGGATCCGGCGGTGCCGATAAAGCGGCTGTAGCAGCCGGAGCCGGCAAGCACGGAAAAATCATCAGCGACCGCGCCGCCGTCGCGCAGCACCAGGATGCCGGCGCAATCGACATTGAGCAGCGAGGCGATTTGCGTCAGCACGCCTTCGGCCAGGCGCTGCATCGATTTGAAATCGTACAAGGTGGAGGCGGCATCGATGATGATTTCGAGCCCGCGCCGGGTTTGCATCATGCGCTCGAGCTGCTGGTAGCTGCGCAGTGCCGCGGTCAGCGAGGTAAACAGCTTGTCGGCGGTCAGCTCCGTCTTCGCCTTGTAGTCGTTGATGTCGTATTGGACGATCACGCGGCGTTCGGGCGCCTGTCCGGGCTGTCCGGTGCGCAGGATGATGCGGACGGTTTCGTTCTTGATCTCGTTGCGGATGTACTCGACGAGATCGAGGCCGGCGGCGTCGGTTTCCATGATGACGTCGAGCAGCACGGCGGCGACGTCGGGATGCGCATGCATCAACGCTCGTCCCTCGGCGGCCGAATAGGCCGAAAGGATTTCGAGCGCCTGCCCATTGAGACAATAGTCGCTCAGCGCAAAGCGGGTGCCTTCGTGGACGGCCTGATCGTCGTCGATAACCGCGATCTTCCACCGGCGCGCGGTCGATTCCACCGGCACGGCGCCGGAATCCTCGATCAGGTGGAGGACATCGTCCTGGTCGGCCATAAAGCGGTCCCGTCGCGGTCTTGGTCTTCGGTTGCAAGACCGCCCCTGGCGGCCCGCGGCATAATAATGCGAAATGTAGTGCCTTGTCCCGGCCTTGAGTCCAGCATCATCCGGCCGCCGAGCTGCTGGGTGACAAGGTTATAAACGATGTGCAGGCCTAACCCGGTACCTCCCTCGTTGCGGCGCGTCGTAAAAAACGGGTCGAACGCCTGCCGCTGCACATCCGGCGTCATTCCGGCCCCATTGTCGGCAAAAATGATCTCGACGTCATCATTGCCGCGGGGCTTTGCGGAAATCGTGATCGCACCGGACCGCCCGTCGGCAAAGCCATGATTGGCGGCGTTGAGGAATAGATTGGTCAATATCTGGCCGTAGGAGCCCGGATAGCCGTCGATGACCAGGCTTTCCGGGACCTCGACCGACAGGGTGATCGACGCCTTCTTCAGGGCCGGCCGCAGGCTGGCGATGATCTGGTCGGTCGCCTCGCTCAGGTTGAACTGCCGGCGTTCCGCATGCGAGCGGTCCACCGCGACTTGCTTGAAGGACTGAATAAGCTCGCCGGCGCGATGCAGATTCCCGACCAATTGCTGGGCCGCATCGCGCGAGGTTCGGACGAATTCCTCAAGCTGGGATCTCCGCAGGCCGGTCTCCGATCTCAGCTCGGCTTCGAACATTTCGGCGCGGCGCGCGAAGCTTGAGGCCACCGTCAGGCTGATTCCGATTGGGTTGTTGACCTCATGGGCGACGCCCGCGACCAGGCCGCCAAGCGCTGCCAGGCGTTCGGCGTCGATCAGGTTTTGTTGCGCGGCGTTCAGTTCGAGCAGCGCGTTCTCGGCCTTCTCCTTGGAAGCACGCAACTCGTCTTCGGTCTTGCGCTTGGCGATGGCGTTTTCGCGGAATACTTCCACCGCGCGCGCCATCTCGCCGACCTCGTCCTTGGCGCTGGTTCCCTGGACGCGCCGGTTGTAATCGCCTGACGTGATCGCCTGCATCGCCGCCATGATCTGCTGCAGGGGAAGGCGGATCGAGAGCGCGATCAGGACTCCTGCGGTGATGATGATGCCGAGAAAGATCACCGCGATCGACAACACCTTGCGGGATATGTCGGCGAGCGTCTGGTCGAACATCTCTTGCGCCTTTTGCCCGCGCTGCCGCATCTTGACCGACAATTCGTCGATGGCGCTTGAGGCCTCGGCCTGGCTGGCGTCGATCGCGTTGCGCAACAATGCGGTCCGGTTGGCGAGCTGTTCCGACAGTTTCACAAGCCCGTCGCGCATCGCCATCGTCCGCGCATTCAATCGCTGCAGCGCCATCCGCTGCAGATCGTTGTCGGCAAGGTCGATCATGACCGGAATGGTCTGTTCGATGGTCTCGGTGTTGCGGCGGGCTTCCTCGGCCGAAGCGCTCGCTAGTGAGAGGTAATAGGCATTGGCGGCGACCAGCATCGCTGTAAACGCCTCGCGGGATTTTCCAAGCGACGGCCAAATCAAGGCATCGCGATGGCCCGTCGCGCCCTCGATGATCGAGTAGAGCCCGGCCATGTCCCGGGCCGGGGTCAGGATCTCGTCTTCGTAGGTTTTCGCGATTGTCCCCTGGACCCGGCGCAATTCGCCGAAGCCGTCGAGGAAGCGCTCGGTGACGTGCTCAAGCTGGGCCACCGAGCCTGACAGCATCGGGTCGGTCGCGGCGCGGGTGGTGAGGGTTTCACGAACGGCCTCGCGCAGATGCGATATCTCGGCGAACAATTCCGGGCTTGGCTGATTGATGTAACGATGGATCAGGTTCTGCAGGTGGCCGGTCTCGCTCTCGAGCCGTGCCAGCACCTTGTCGGACTCTCGCACCTGCCGCACGTCGTCCGACGCCGAGCCGAGCACCTGGACGCCGTTCCATATCAGCGCGACCAGCACCACCACGACCGCCGAGTTCAGCGCCGCGATCGACAGGATACGCCAGCGGATCGGCACCGCGCGGACGAGGCCAACGAGGCGCAAATGACCCCGCGCGGCCAGGCTCGCCGGCCCTTCAGCATCGTCGCGCTGGCGAGCTCCAAAGGCCAATTCAATCCACCTTGCGAATTTGTTCGATCAGCCGCGCGGCTGCAGGATCTCGTTGCATTTTTGTGTAGATCGGCGCCATCGCCGCTTCGAAAGGCTTGCGGTCGATTTCGGTTACGATCGTCACGCCCGCGCCTTCCGCGTGCCGGCGCGATTGCGCCTCAAGATCTTTCCACCGCTCGCGCATGAAGCGGCTCGATTGCAGCGCGGCCTCGCGAAATAACGTTCGGTCTTCGGCCGACAAGCTCTCCCAGGCCTTCCGCGACATGATGAGCACTTCCGGGCTCATGGTGTGCTCTGTGAGGGTATAATAACCGGCATATTTGTAATGGTCGGTGGTGACAAAGGACGGCCAGTTGTTCTCCGCGCCGTCGATCAGCTTTGTGGCAAGCCCGGTTCGAACCTGCCCATAGGGCAGCTCGATCGGCTCCGCGCCGAGCGCCCTGATCATGTCGGACATCAATTCAGATTGCTGCACGCGAAGCCGCAGGCCTTTCATGTCGGCGATCGAGCGGACCGGCCTGACACTGTTGTAGACCGACCGGGCGCCGGAATCGTAGAACGCGAGACCGACAAATCCAAGGGGCTCGAAACTACCCAGGATTTCGTTGCCGATCGGGCCATCCAGTACCTTCTGCAAATGCTCGATGGAGCGAAACAGAAACGGCATCGCCAGTACATTCATCGCCGGCACGAAGCTCCCGATCAGCGCCACGTTGATGCGATTGAGATCGATGGCGCCGACACGGGTCTGCTCGATGGTTTCTTTTTCCTCGCCGAGCTGGCGCGAATGAAAGACGCGGATCTGCAGCCGGCCGCCGCTCTTTTCCTCGATCAGGCGGCCCATGTAGCGCAGCGCCTGTACGGTCGGGTAATCCTCGCTCTGGGTATCGGCGGCGCGAAATTCCCGCGCCAAGGCATTCGTCGTGACTGCCGTCAGAGACAGCGCAACGACGATGGCGACGGTCCGCGAAATGTCGGCGCGGCTATACACAGGCACCTTGAGCCCCCCTGTGAAGATGTCGATGACTGGAAAAAAAGGTTCAATGAAAATTTAGCAGAATCTGCCGAGATATGGCTATCTTGCCGGCGCGGCGATTGCTGGCAATTGTGCGTTGCGAGCGACCTTTCGATTGAAACCGGCCGTGCGGGGTCTTAAGAGGGCACCTAACATTCTACGACCACCACCCCGGCGACGCTATCTGGATCGAGCGAGTCGCATTGAAGCCAATCGCCAATCATGCATTCGCTTCCGAGCCTGTCGAATTTTGAAACCTACCAAGCGTGGCGCGCCGACGCTTCGCAATACCTGCCGGTCGTACTCGATATCGCGCGCAGTCACGGAATGCCATATGCGGATCCGCACCTGTTCTCAACGGGCACCAATCTCGTCGTCGCTCTTGATCAAGGGTTGGTGCTGAAGATTTTCCCGCCGATATTACGCGATCAATTTATATCGGAGCGGACTTCGCTGTCGCAGCTTCGCGGGCGCATCAGCGTGCCAATCCCGGAAATCGTCATCGAGGGCGAGCGCGATCAGTGGCCGTATCTCGTGATCACACGCCTGCACGGAATCCTGGGTACGGAGGCGTGGCCCGCGTTGCCGGAGGATCAGAAAGAGCGCGTTCTCGGCGAAATCGGTGAGACCATTGCGGAAGTCCAGCGCGTCCCGCTTGGAGAGCTGTCCCGCATCGAACCGCGCTGGGACCAATTCATGCTCACGCAAATCGAGGGATGTCGCGCGCGGCACGCGCGTCTCGGATTGCCGCAAAGATATCTTGACGGGTTCGATGATATCTTGCGCGAAGTGGCAACCCTCATTCCAATGAACACACCGCCCGTGATCCTGACCGGTGAATACATTCCGGAAAACTTTCTGCTGAGCCGCGAAACCGGAGATTGGCACCTATCGGGACTCATCGACTTCGGCGACGTCTTGACCGGATGGGGCGAATACGACCTGCTTGGTCCGAGCGCCTTCATGACAGCGGGAATGCCGCGCCGCGTTCGGAGCCTGTTCCGTGGGTTCGGCTATTCGAACGCGGATATAAATTTCACATTGAAGCGCCGGCTAATGGCGCTGCTTCTACTGCATCGCGCCAGCGACCCGGTTCGGCACATTTGTATCGAGGGTTGGCAGCAAAAAGCCGGCGACTTGCTCGAATTGCAGGAATTGCTCTGGCCGATCTGACGGAATGTTTCGCCCAAGGAACGGGCGGCTAGAATATCTGCCTTTTCTATAGGCAAGACCATTCCTTTGTATGCAATGAGATTTCGGATTTACGGGCCGCCCATTGCGGGCTGAGGGTTGATTTCCGAAGCTAAGCCAGAGGCTTATCGTCCCGTTAGGCTTTCGTTAAGCTTTGGCACGAACCTTGCGATATTGCTCCAGGAGCCGATTTCCTCGTGCGTTGGAGCATCCGATGAAGCGCCGCGATTTTCTTAAATCCGTCTCTGGCATCGCCGCCGGCGCCGTGGTGCCGGCTCCCGCGATCTGGTCCTCCGCCAAGGCCGACGCCCGCTCCGAGACCCTGCTGGTCGTCACCGAAGGCGGTCCCAACAATCTCGATATCCATGGCGTCGGTACCAATCGTTCGGGCTACGAGGCGTCGTGGAATTGCTACGACCGCCTCATCACCCATGAAACCAGAACGCTGTCCGACGGCACGCTGTCTTACGATCGCGACAAGTTCAAACCCGAACTCGCCGAGGACATGAATGTCGGCGACATGTCGGTCACGTTCAAACTGAAGAAGAACGCGAAGTTTCACGACGGCACGGCGGTCACCGCCAAGGATGTCAAATGGTCGCTTGATCGCGCCGTGACGGTCGGCGGCTTCCCCACCGTGCAGATGAAGGCCGGCTCCCTGGTCGACAAGGAGCAGTTCGTCCTCGTTGACGACAACACCGTCCGTATCGATTTCGCCAAGAAAGACCGGCTGACGATCCCCGATCTCGCAGTGATCGTGCCGAGCATCTACAATTCCGAGCTTTTGAAAAAGAAGGCCACGGAAAAAGACCCGTGGGCTCTCGATTACACCAAGAGCAACACCGCCGGCAGCGGCGCCTACAAGGTGACGAGCTGGAAGCCTGGCGTCGAAGTAGTCTATGAGCGCCACGAGGACTGGGTGGGCGGCAAGTTACCCCAGCTCAAGAAAGTCATCTGGCGCACCGTTCCCTCGCAAGGCAATCGCCGCGCCTTGATGGAGCGCGGCGATGCCGACATCTCCTTCGACCTGTCGAGCAAGGACACCTCGGAGATGAAGCGGAGCGGCAAGCTTGTCATCATCTCCCATCCGATCGGCAACGGCATGTACTCGGTCGAAATGAACGTGAAGAATCCACCGTTCGATAATCCCAAGGTTCGCCAGGCGGTGGCTTATGCGCTGCCCTATCAGAAGATCATGGACGCGGCGATGTTCGGCCTCGCCAATCCACTGTTCGGCGGTCCGTCGAACAACGTCACCGATATCGCCTGGCCGGCCAGGACCGGCTACGTCACTGACATGGCCAAGGCCAAGGCGTTGATGGCCGAAAGCGGGGTGTCGGACATTGAAACCACCGTGTCCTTCGATCTCGGCGCAGGCGACGTCAGCGAACCGGTTGCCGTGCTGGTGCAGGAAAGCCTTGCGCAGATCGGCATCAAGACCGCGATCAACAAGGTGCCGGGCGCCAACTGGCGCAGCGAGATGGCCAAGAAGTCGATGCCGCTGATGCTCAACTTTTTCTCCGGCTGGCTGGACTATCCCGAATACTTCTTCTTCTGGTGCTATTCCGGCCAGAACGCCATCTTCAACACGCCAAGCTATGTGAACCCCGACATGGACGTGCTGATCGACGGCGCGCGCGCCGCCGCGGCGATCGGCGACAAGGAGAAATACGCGAGGGATGTCGAAGGCTTCATTTCCAAGGCCTACAACGAAGTACCGCGGATTCCGCTGTTTCAGCCTTTACTGAACGTGGCCATGCAGAAGAACATTTCTGGCTACGTCTACTGGTTCCACCGGCAACTCGACTACCGCTCCATCGTCAAGGCCTGAGGCGGACCGCAAGCTGCAGGCGCGCCCGCCGCGCATGGACCAACTAACAACGCCGCGAAATTGTGGGGCTAGACAACCATGGTGACGATCCTGAAGCGGTTGGTGACCGTCATCCCGACCTTGATCGGTGTCGTGATCGTCACTTTTCTGCTCACCCGCGTATTGCCGGGCGACCCCGCGGTCTATTTCGCGGGGCCTGCCGCTACGGCGCAATCGATTGCCGAAATCCGCAAATCGCTTGGGCTCGACCGGCCGCTGCCTGACCAGTTCGCCCGCTATGTCAATGATCTCGCCCACGGGAATTTCGGCAATTCGCTCTCGACGGGCCGTCCGGTGGCGACCGAAATCTCCAGCCGCCTGCCGGCGTCGGCGGAGCTCACGCTGACCGGATTGTTTCTTGCGATCGTCATCGCGGTGCCACTCGGCATTTTCGCTGCGGTAAAGCAAGGCTCGCTGATTGATCATCTATGTCGTATCGTCGCCACCGCCGGGGTTTCGCTGCCGGTATTCTTCACCGGACTTTTGTTGGTCTACATCTTCTATTTCAAGCTCGGCTGGTCGCCGGCGCCAATCGGCCGGCTCGATGCCTTCGCCACCGCGCCGCCTGACATCACCGGCTTCTATCTGATTGACAGCCTGATATCAGGCAATTTCGAGACCTTCCGCGCCGCGCTTAGCCAATTGATCCTGCCGGCGGTGACACTTGCGGTATTCTCGCTTGCGCCGATCACGCGCATGACTCGCGCCTCGATGCTGGCCGTTCTCTCGTCCGAGTTCATACGAACCGCGCGCGCCAGCGGGCTCGATGGCCGCACCGTGATCCTCACCTACGCATTTCGCAATGCGATGCTGCCGGTGGTGACGACCTTGGGCATGGTGTTCTCGTTCCTGCTCGGCGCCAATGTGCTGGTGGAAAAAGTGTTCGCCTGGCCGGGCATCGGCTCCTATGCGGTGGAAGCGCTGCTGCAATCGGATTTCGCGCCGGTGCAAGGTTTCGTGCTGACCATGGCGGTCCTCTATGTGGCGCTCAATCTCATGATCGACATGCTCTACGGCGTGATCGATCCCCGCGTGAGGCTTGAGGCATGACCGAAGCCAGTATGATGGTGGCGCCAGTCGTCGAGGTCCAGCCGAAGCCCCCCACCAACTCCATTTTCCGCCATGCCGTTTATGTGATCGCGGACAATCCGGTGACCGGATTGTCGTTCGCCCTGTTCGTCCTGATCGCGCTGTGCGCGCTGCTCGGTCCCACCATCGTGCCCTATGATCCGCTCGCCAGCGATACGTCGGCGACGTTGCAGTCGCCATCGCTGCGCCACTGGTTCGGCACGGATTTGTTGGGCCGCGATATTTTCAGCCGCGTGCTGGCCGCAACCCGCCTCGACTTCACGATCGCGATTGCCTCGGTGGCGCTGGTGCTCGTCATGGGTGGGCTTGCCGGAATATCCGCTGGCTTCTTCGGCGGATGGACCGACCGCATCGTCGGGCGCATCTCCGACACCATCATGGCGTTCCCGCTGTTCGTGCTGGCGATGGGTATCGTCGCAGCGCTCGGCAATACCGTGACCAATATCGTGATCGCGACTGCGATCATCAATTTTCCGCTCTACGTCCGTGTCGCGCGCGCCGAAGCCAATGTGCGGCGCGAGGCCGGCTTCGTGCAGGCGGCGCGATTGTCGGGAAACAGCGACGTGCGGATTTTGCTGGTGCATATCCTGCCGAACATCATGCCGATCATGATGGTGCAGATCTCGCTCACCATGGGGTACGCCATCCTCAACGCCGCCGGCCTGTCGTTCATCGGCCTCGGCGTCAAGCCGCCGACGCCGGAGTGGGGCATCATGGTCGCGGAAGGCGCGACCAACATCATCTCTGGCGAGTGGTGGGTGGCCTTCTTCCCGGGCGGCGCACTGATGATCGCGGTGTTCTGCTTCAACCTTTTGGGCGACGGCTTGCGCGATCTGGTCGATCCGCAGCGAAGGACGTAAGGCATGACCGCATCGCCGCTGCTCGATGTCAGCGATCTCACGGTGGAATTTGCCACCCGGCGCGGCATCGTCAAGGCGGTGCAGCATGTCAATATCGCCGTGGCAAAGGGCGAGACGCTCGGCATCGTCGGAGAATCCGGCTCGGGCAAATCGGTGACGTCCTATGCGGTGATGCGCATCCTCGATCGCGCCGGCAAAATCGCCGAAGGCTCGGTGATGTTCTCCGGCGTCGATGTCAAGGCGGCGAGCGAGGACCAGATGCGCGATCTGCGCGGTCGCGAAATGTCGATGATTTTCCAAAGCCCGCGCCTGGCGCTCAACCCGATCCGCAAGATCGGCCGTCAGATCGAGGACGTGCTGCTACAGCACGTCCAGGTCGACCGGGCGCAGGTCACCGATCGGGCGATCGCGGCGTTGGAGCAGGTCAAGATCGCCCGTCCCCGCGAGCGCTATCATGCTTATCCTTTCGAGCTGTCGGGCGGCATGTGCCAGCGGGTGGTGATCGCACTGGCGTTGGCCTGCAATCCGCAGCTTCTGATCGCCGACGAGCCGACCACCGGTCTCGACGTCACAACGCAGAAGGCGGTGATGGATCTGGTCGTCGAACTGACCAAGCGGCGGAGCATGTCGACGATTCTGATCACACATGATCTCGGATTGGCCGCGGCCTATTGCGATCGCGTCGTGGTGATGGAGAAGGGCCGCGTGGTCGAAACCGCGCTGTCGGCCAACATCTTTGCAAGGCCGGAGCACGCCTATACGAGGAAACTGATGCGCGCGACGCCCAGACTTGGCGTCTCCTTGCGTGACTTGCTGCCGGAGGAGGAGGTTTCTCTCACCTCTCCCCGCGCGCGGGGAGAGGTCGGATTGCGAAGCAATCCGGGTGAGGGGGACTCTCCACCAGTTGCGCTCGCTGAGAGAGCCCCCCCCGACCCTCTAAAAGCGGGCTTTGCTCGTCTCGACCCCGCAGGCGGGGAGAGGGAGAGGGGCGCCGGGGGTGACGGCTCAACAAGCGGCAATACAAAACCCCTTCTCCTCGTGGAAAAACTCGTCAAGGAATATCCGCGTCAGGGCGCAACAACGACGTTGGCCAAATTGTTTTCACGAAAGCCCCCGGCCGAGCCCGACATGTTTCGTGCGGTCGACGGCATCAATTTTGCCGTGGGTCACGGCGAGAGCGTCGGCCTGGTCGGCGAATCCGGCTGCGGCAAATCCACCACCTCGATGATGGTGATGCGGCTGTTGGACCAGACCTCGGGCCGCATCATGTTCGACGGTGACGAGATCGGCGCCATCTTGCCCAATGCCTTCGCGCGGTTGCCGCTGCGCAAAAGCATCCAGATGGTGTTTCAGGATCCGACCGACAGCCTCAATCCGCGCTTCACGGCTGCCCGCGCGATCGCCGATCCGCTTCTGCAGCTCGGCGGCATCAAGGGGCGTGACGCGCTACGCGCCCGCTGCGAGGAGCTGGCGGGTCTGGTGGGCCTTCCGGTCAATCTGCTCGATCGCTTCCCGCATCAATTGTCGGGTGGGCAGAAGGCCCGCGTCGGTATTGCGCGTGCCATGGCGTTGCATCCGAAGCTGGTGATTCTCGACGAGCCGACCGCGGCGCTGGATGTCTCGGTACAGGCAGTGGTTCTCAATCTGCTGCAGGATCTCAAGCAATCGATGGGGACGAGCTATTTGTTCGTATCGCATGATTTGAATGTGGTGCGCCTATTGTGCGATCGTGTCATTGTGATGCGAAGCGGGCGAATCGTCGAGCAGGGTTCTTCCGAACGGGTCTTGGGTGATCCGCAGGATGCCTATACAAAGGAGCTGCTGACGGCTATTCCCCACCCGCCGTTGCCGGTACACTAAACTAGCGATGGAAGAACAATGGCCGCTGATCCGCTTGATGAATATATCGACGCCGTCTCGAAAGCACTTCGCCTGCCGGTCGAGGATTCCTGGAAACCCGCCGTTCGGGCCAATCTCGAAGTGTCGCTGAAGCTGGCGCGGCTGGTGGATGAGTTTGCGCTGTCTGACGAAGCCGAGCCGGCCAGTGTCTTCGCAGCCTGATATCGTGACAGCCGCCGACCGCGACGGGCTTTCGGCCTCCGAAATCGCACAGGCCGTAAAGGGCCGAAGGCTGTCGGCGCTCAGTGTGACCGAGGCTGCGCTGGCGCGGATATTGAAACATGATCACGTCCTGAATTCGTTCACCGACGTTACTGCCGATCGCGCACGCGCCAAAGCGCGCGCGCTCGATGCCGCGATCGCGGCCGGGAGCAATGTCGGCCCGCTCGCCGGCGTGCCCTTTGCGGTGAAGAACCTGTTCGACGTGCAGGGTCTTGCCACCCGCGCCGGATCGAAGATCAATCGCGACCTCAAGCCGGCGCCACGCGACGCCACTTTGATCGAGCGGCTGGAGGCGGCAGGCGCTGTTCTGGTCGGCGCGCTCAATATGGGCGAATATGCCTACGACTTCACCGGCGAGAACATTCACGACGGACCGTCGCGCAATCCGCACGACGTGACGCGGATGACCGGCGGCTCGTCGGGCGGCTCCGGCAGCGCGGTCGGCGGCGGCCTGGTGCCGCTGGCGCTGGGGTCGGACACGAACGGCTCGATCCGGGTGCCGTCGTCGTTTTGCGGAATTTTCGGACTGAAACCGACCTACGGCCGCCTGTCCCGTGCTCGGTCGTTTCCATTCGTCTCGAGCTTCGATCATCTCGGGCCCTTTGCGCGCAATGTCGGCGATCTCGCGCTGGCCTATGATGCGATGCAGGGACCGGATCCCGACGATGTCGTGTGCACGACACGGCCGGCCGAGCCGGTCTCCGCATTGCTGGCACAGGGGATCGGCGAGGTCCGGATCGCCATCGCCGGCGGCTATTTCCAGAAGAACGTCTTCCCGGAAGCCACCGAGGCGGTTATGCGGATCGCCAAGGCGCTCAGTGTGACGCGAACGGTCGAAATTCCCGAAGCCGCGCGCGCCCGCGCCGCGGCCTATGTCATCTCCACCTGCGAAGGCGCGTCCCTGCATCTCGATCGGTTGCGCAAGCGGCCGAACGATTTCGATCCGGCGGTGCGCGACCGGTTGCTGGCGGGAGCGATGATTCCGGCGCCGCTGGTCGATCGCGCGCAAAAATTCCGTCGCTGGTACCGCACCCAGGTGCTGGAGCTGTTCAAATCCGTCGATGTCATCATCGCGCCGGCGACGCCGTGCGTCGCGCCGAAACTCGGACAGACGACCTTCGTGCTCGATGGCGTCGAACAGCCGTTGCGCGCCAATATCGGCATTCACACCCAGCCGATTTCCTTCATCGGCCTTCCGGTGGTTGCGGTGCCCGTTCCGCTCGAGCCGATGCCGATCGGCGTGCAGATCATCGCAGCACCCTGGCGGGAAGATGTCGCGCTGCGCGTGGCGCTGGCGCTGGAACGCGCTGGCGCCGTGTCGGCGCCACGGCCGAGAGGGATCTAGCCATGCAGGTCGATCTCCCTGACGTGCTCGCTGAGGTGACCGCGCAATTCGCGCGCTATGAGAAGGCGCTGGTGACGAACGACGTCGCTGTCCTCGACGAGCTGTTCCGCGCCGACCCCCGCACGCTGCGCTACGGTATCGGCGAAAATCTCTACGGCCACGAGGCTATCATGGCGTTTCGCGCGGCGCGCCCGTCGGCAGGCCTGATGCGCCGCACCGCCGGCACCGTGATCACCACCTATGGCCGGGACGCCGCGGTGGCCTCGACGCTGTTTTATCGCGATACGGCGCCCGGCAAGGTCGGACGGCAGATGCAGACATGGGTGAGATTCCCCGAAGGCTGGAGGATCGTCGCCGCCCATGTCAGCGTGATTGACCAACCCGGGGATCAAAAGATGGATCAAAAGTCATGAGTCTTGACGATCTTCCGACCGGCATTGCTCTGTCTCCCGCCGAGGAGGCAAAGACGGCGGTGCGCCGCGTCGGCCGCGCGGCGCCCTATGCGGACAAGGTCACCCGTGCCGAGGAGCTGCGCCTGCAGCTCGCGGACGAGATCGTGCGCGGCGTCCTGCCGCCGGGGGCAGCCCTTGACGAATCCGACATCGCGCGGCGCTTCAGCGTGTCGCGCACCCCGGTACGCGAAGCGTTGCGCCAGCTCGTGGCCTCAGGCCTGGTCGAGGCGCGGGCGCATCGCGGCGCGGTGGTGGCGCAGCCCTCGATCGATCGGCTGACCGGGATGTTCGAGGCGATGGCGGAGCTTGAGGCGCTATGCGCCGGTCTTGCCGCGGAACGAATGACGCCCGCCGAGCGGCACCGGCTGGAAGCGGTCCATGAGGAATTGCGCGTGCTGAGCCACGCCGGTAATCCCGACCGGTTTCATGAGGTCAATGAACGGTTTCACAATACGATCTATGCCGGTTCCCAGAACGACTATATCGCCGAGATCACGCTGGCGACGCGGGTGCGGGTGCAGCCGTTCCGCCGCGCCCAGTTCCGCAATCTCGGCCGGCTGGCGAAATCACACGCCGAGCACGACCGCGTGGTGGTGGCGATCCTGCGCGGCGACCGCGTCGGCGCGGCCGTGGCGATGCGCGCCCATATCGAGCTGGTGCGCGACGAATACGAGGTCTACGCCGTGTCGGTGTGATTAGCCACGTCCGTCATTCCGGGATGGTGCGTCAGCACCAGACCCGGAATCTCGAGATTCTCAGATGTGCAATTGCACATCATAGTTCGATGCTTCGCATCGCCCCGGAATGACGAATGCTATTTACCCCGCTGCGGCTTCCGACACAAAGGCGCGCCAGCCGCCGAACGCGGAGATCTCGCGCGCGCCGTCGATATCCGCGGCTTCGACGATAAAGCCCTTGATCCCGCGGCCGTCGTTAAGCCGGACAGTGCCGATCGACAGCGGCGGCGGGATCGCGGCGACGAATCTGCCGAAGGACGCCGACGACAGCGCCCAGATCTCCAGCGCGATCGCCACGCCCGTTCCCGCCTCAACCCGCAGCATGCCGGGCTTCGGTGGCGAGGTGTCCAGCGCATAAAGCTTGTAGTCAGGAGCGGTGACGGTAGCCTCCAGCAATCGCCCGCCCAGCGCCTTTAATTCGCCGTTGAGCACCATCCCCGAAAGATGTGCGCCGACCACCGCGATCGCGATTTCGTCGTCGCCAAGGCTCGCTGCCAGGTCCGCAAGCGGCGGTTGCGACACACCTCTCGCGCCGAGCGTCAGCTTGGTATCGGCGTGAAACACCCGCCCGATGCTGGCGAGCCGCGCATCCTGGCCGGCCGGCGCCAGCAGCGTGATGCCGAACGGAACACCGTCGGGCCTGATCGAGGCGGGCAGCGCAAGACCGCAGAGATCGAGCAGGTTGACGAAATTGGTGTAGGTCCCAAGCCTGCTATTGAGCTCGATCGGATTGGCCAGCACCTGCGCTGTCGAATACACGGTCGGCGCCGTCGGCAGCACCAGCGCGTCGATGCCGACGAAGGCGCGCTCGGCTGTCCGGCGCAGCGCCTGCAGCCGGTACAGCGCGGCGAAGGTGTCGGCGGCGGAAAGCCGTGTGCCGGCGATGGTGATCTCGCGGGTCACGGGGTGGATCGCGTCCGGCGAGGACGCCAGCAGATTGCGGATGACCAGATAGCGCTCGGCGACCCACGGGCCTTCATAGAGTAGCCGCGCGGTTTCATAGAACGGTTCGAGATCAACCCCCACAAGCGTGGCGCCAAGCGCGGTCCAGCGCTCGAGCGCCGCGGCGTAGGCGGCCTCTTGAGCCTTGTCGCCGAAAAAGATCAACTGGCCGTCGCGCGGCACCCCTAACTTCAGATTGGCGGGAAATGCGGAAACCCCCGCCAGTGCCCGGTTGCGCGAGAAGGGATCAGCGCCATCGGGGCCGGCCATCGCGGCCAGCGCCATCATCGCGTCGTCAACCGTGAGCGCAAACACCGACACGCAATCGAGCGTCCGGCACGCCGGCACCACGCCCGCGGTGGAAACCAGCCCGAGACTAGGCTTCAGCCCGACGATGTTGTTGAGCATGGCCGGGACCCGGCCGCTTCCCGCGGTATCGGTGCCAAGCGCCAGCGGCACCAGCCCGGCCGCCACCGCTACCGCCGAACCTGAACTCGATCCCCCTGGAATCAGATCGCCACGCATTGGATTGGTGGGAATACCATAGGGCGAACGCACGCCGACGAGGCCGGTGGCGAATTGGTCGAGGTTGGTCTTGCCGATCACGATGGCGCCGGCGGCGCGCAGCCGCGCCACCGAGGTTGCGTCGTGCGGCGGCATGTAGGCGTAGGCCGGGCAGGCGGCCGTGGTGGATAATCCCGCGACGTCGATATTGTCCTTCACCGCGACGGGAATGCCGTACAGCGGAAGCTCCATGGCATCCTTCGTGCTAAGGGTTTCCGCTTCCGCGATCGCTTGTTTTTCGTCGCGCAGGCTGATGAAGACGGCCGGATCGTTGTGATCGCGAATTCGCTGAAAGCTTCGCGCGACGGTTTGCGCAGGCGTCAGGTGGCCGGCGCGGTGCGCGGCCACAATCGCAGCGACGGTTTCGCTCACGCGCCGCCCCGATCGGAAAATACATTCGACGCACAGCGTGGGCTGGCAGTGGCGTGGCTGAGCTTTGCCATGGCTTGTGTTGCTCCCGCAGGCCCGAAATCCTCACCCCAGCGAAGCAAGGGGTGTGCCATTGTGTACAGCTTTCTCTGGCGCTCGGCTTTCAAGATTATTCAAGTAGTATCAAGTGCTTGAATGACAGTTTGTCGCACGGGAGCCGGACGGATTCAATCCGGTTTGCTTGACTTTTAGGCGGCCCATTTCTCAATACCGCAAGCTGTAACGCCCCCTTGCCGGACCAAGGCGTCGATCTCGCCTCGCACAAAAAGTCCCGAAACGCGCGAGGACGATGCTTCTTCCGAACGGATAGGATACCCAGACTGAAACGAAAAGAAACAAGGATCAAAAGGGAGGACGACGATGAGGGGTCCGAAGTTCGGTCTGGCGCTTGTGTTGTCGTGCGCCGCATGGGGATCGGCGGGTGCCGAGATCTCCGACAATGTGGTGCGGGTCGGCGTGCTCAACGATATCTCCCGCATCTTCCAGGACACCAATGGCCTGGGCTCGGTCGAGGCCGCGCGGATGGCGGCGGAAGATTTCAACGGCGGCAGCAAAAACATCAAGGTCGAAATCGTCTACGCCGATCACCAGAACAAGGCCGATGTCGGTTCCGCGATCGTGCGCAAATGGCTCGACGTCGACAAGGTCGACGCGGTGGTCGATGTGCCCAATTCGGCCGTTGGCCTCACCATCAACGCGTTGTTACGCGACTCGCCGATGACGTTCCTTGCATCCTCGACCGCAAGCTCGGATCTGACTGGAAAGGCTTGCTCGCCGAACACCATCCAATGGGTCAACGATGCCTGGGCCACCGGCAACACCACGGCGGCGGCGATGATGGCGCGCGGCGGCACCGACTGGTTTTTCCTCACGGTGAATTACGCGCTCGGCCAGGGTATCGAGGCCGAGGCCACCAATTACATCGAGAAGCATGGCGGCAAGGTGGTTGGCTCGGCCAGGCATCCGCTCGGCACCTCCGATTTCGCCTCGCTGCTGCTGCAAGCCCAGAATTCCAAGGCCAGGGTCATCGGTCTCGCCAATGCCGGCGGCGACACCATCAACGCGGTCAAGCAGGCCGGCGAATTCGGCATCATGGCGGGCGGGCAAACCATGGTCGCCTTCCTGCTGTTCATCAACGACGTGCACGGCATGGGGCTGAAAGTCGCGCAGGGATTGCAGCTGCTGGAGGCTTTCTACTGGGATATGAATGAGGATACCCGCGCCTTCGCCAAGCGCTTCAGCGCGCGGCCGGGCATGAATGGCAAGATGCCGAGCGGCAATCAGGCCGGCGTCTACGCCTCGACGCTGGCATATCTCAACGCGGTGGCGGCAACCGGCAGCGACCATGCCAAGGACGTCGTGCCGCAGATGAAGAAGTTCAAAGGCAAGGACAAATTGTTCGGCGACGTCGCGATCCGTCAGGATGGGCGCGTCGTCCACCCGATGTATTTGTTCGAAATCAAGAAGCCGGAAGAATCGAAATATCCTTACGACTATTACAAACTGGTTTCGGCGATTCCCGCCGAGCAGGCATTCCGGCCGGTCACCGACGGCGGCTGTTCGCTGGTGAAGTAAGGAGCGCGGCAACAGTAGCGCGCAAACTTACCGCGCCACCTTGCTGCTGCCTTGGGTGATCAGCCGCGCCGCGCGCTGGTCGCGGGCGTGAATCCATAGCCAGCTGATGGCGACGCTGAGCCGGTTGCGCAAGCCGATCAGGAAGTAGATGTGGGCGATGCCCCAGATCCACCACGCGATGGTGCCGCGCAGCTTGACCCTGCCGAAGTCGATCACCGCCTTGCGCTTGCCGATCTGTGCCAGGCTTCCGGCATGACGATAACGAAACGGCGCCGGCACCTCTCCGGCGAGGCGCGCCTTGATCGCTGCGGCGACATGACGTCCCTGCTGCTTGGCCGCCGGCGCAATGCCGGGGACCGGCTGTCCGTCAGGGCCCGCGATGACGACGGTGTCGCCGATCGCGAAGATGTCGGGATGGCCGGGCACGCTGAGGTCGGGCAAGACCTGCAATCGCCCGGCGCGGTCGGCCGACGCACCCAGCCATTCGGCGGCGGGTGAGGCACGCACGCCGGCGGCCCAGATCAACGTCCTGGCCTGCAGGCGCTGGCCGCCATAGACGACGCCGTCGGCCGCGCATTCGGTGACGGCCTGTCCCAGGATCACCTCGACACCGATGCTTTCCAGCGCTGCCTGCGCGTAGGCCGACAGATCGTCGGAAAAGCCCGCCAATACGCGGGGACCTGCCTCGATCAGCACGACGCGCGCCTGGTGGGTGTCGATGTTGCGGAAGTCGGGCGGCAGCGTGTCGCGCGCGAGTTCGGCGATGGTGCCGGCGAGCTCGACGCCGGTCGGGCCGGCGCCGATGATCACGAAGGTCAAGAGCGCCGCACGCCGCTCTGGATCCAGCTCGCGCTCGGCGCGTTCGAAGGCAACCAGGATACGGCGCCGCAGCGTGGTGGCGTCTTCCAGCGTTTTCAGGCCGGGGGCAAAAGGCTCCCATTCGTCATGGCCGAAATAAGCGTGCCGCGCGCCGGTGGCGAGAACCAGCGTGTCATAGGGCAGGGCGTCGCCGTCATCGAGCAGCACGCGCTTGTTTGCAGCGTCCACGCCGTTCACCGTGGCGAACAAGGTCGTGACCTCCCGCCGGTCGCGCAATAGATAGCGGATCGGCCAGGCAATCTCCGATGTCGCCAGCGAGGCGGTGGCGACCTGATACAGCAGCGGCTGAAACAGATGGTGGTTGCGGCGGTCGACCAGCGTGATCGTGACCGGCGCGCCCGCAAGCCAGTGCGCGGTTTCCAGTCCGCCGAAGCCGGCACCGACGATCACCACGCGATGGACCGCTGTTGGCTGCGCCTGCCCTGTCGTCATGGATGGCGATCTCCAGGTTCGGATTCTCTCCGACTGATTATGTAGGCTTAAGCGTCCCGGTCCAAGGCCGGATTCCCGATCGGCCGATCGCCAAGGCCGATCACCGGCACATTTCGTTCGAAAATATTTTTCGCCAAGCGCGCATCCTTTAGGGGACACCAAACGTCTTTTGGTCGAGGGCGTATTGCCATGGCGGCAGCGCCGGACATCGACGGAGCAAAATCATGAAACGGACCTTGATCAGGTACAAAGCCAAACCCGATATGGCGAATAAGAATGCGGAGCTGATTGCGGCGGTATTCGCGGAGCTGAAATCCACCCGGCCGGAGGGCGTTCGCTATCTTTCGCTGCGGCTCGAAGACGATAGCTTCATCCATTTCGTCGAGACCGCGGCCGATGACGGCACCAACGCGATTCCAGGCCTTTCCGCGTTCAAGGCGTTTCAGAGCGGAATTCGCGAACGCTGTGCCGAGCCGCCGCTCGCTCAAGGTGTTACAATCGTCGGCAATTATCGCATGCTGAACGAGCTATAGACCAAGGATTCAATGATGCGCGAGGCCAAATGAAACCGGTGTCCGAAGCTTCAGCCGCAGCCGACATCGAGCGGCTGATCGTCGAGATGCGGCCGAAGCTGCATCGCTATTGTGCGCGCATGGTCGGCTCGGTGATTGACGGCGAGGACGTGTTGCAGGATGCCTTGGTCAAGGCGGTGGAGTCGTTTGTGTCCGCCGGCGAAATCGGAAATCCCGAGGGGTGGCTGTTCCGGATCGCGCACAACTGCGCGCTGGATTTTCTGCGCCGGCGCAACCGGCAGGAGGCCCTCGTTGCAAGCGAGGAAGTGGAGATGATCGCCGACCCGATCGATAACGTAACCAGCCGCCAGATCGCCAGCGCCAGTCTGCGCACGTTCATGCAGCTTCCGGTCGCCCAGCGCTCCAGCGTGGTTCTGATGGACGTGCTCGGCTACTCGATACGTGAAGTTGGCGAGGTCACGGATCTAAGCCTTCCCGCGGTGAAGGCTGCGCTGCACCGAGGGCGCGCGCGGCTTCGCGAACTGGCCGATGAGCCCGACGATCGGCGGCGTCCGGAATTGTCGCAAGTGGAGCGCGATCGTCTTGGCGCCTATGTCGCGCATTTCAATGCGCGCGATTTCGACGCCATCCGCGCCATGATCGCGGACGATGTGCGTCTCGATCTTGTCAGCAGGGCGCGCCTGAAGGGCAAGGCCGAGGTCTCCCGGTATTTCGGCAACTATTCGAAAGTTGCGGATTGGCATCTGGTGCCAGGGCTGGTCGAGGGGCAAGCCGCGATCCTGGTGTTCGACCCCGGTGAGGCGCGGTCGGGGCCGAAATATTTCATGCTGCTGCAATGGTCGGCCGACAAGGTCGCCGCCATCCGCGACTTCCGCCACGCCGCTTACGTCATCGATGGCGCCGAATATCTGATCTGACCACCAGCGTCCCCAGGCCGACCAGCACTATAATTCTTGCCTTCCGCGCCCACCACGAATTATGGTGCATGACCATTGGAGCATGGGCCGAAGGTTCTAAGGGGGAGCGGGCGGTTCGTGCTTGCCGCTGCCCTGCGATTTCGCGCACAAAATACCTCGCTTCAAAGGGAGGATTCCCGGGAAGGGCACGCCCGCGCGCCCTTGGAGCGCGCGTGGCAGTTCGTTTGACGGGCTGGATAATAAATGAGGAGGGAGACGAATATGAGAACGGCATTCTGGCTTGCGGGCGCGACAGCTCTCGCGCTGGCAAACCCTGCCCTGGCGGGGGATACGATCAAGATTGGTTTTGTCTCCACGTTCAGCGGTCCGACCGCCGTCATCGGCAACGACATGCGCAACTCCTTCGAGCTTGCGCTCGATCATCTCGGCCGCAAGATGGGCGGCAAGCCGGTCGAGGTGATCTACGAAGACGATCAGCAGAAACCCGATGTCGGCAAGCAGAAGACCGAGAAGCTGGTGCAGTCCGACAAGGTGGACTTCATCGCCGGCTATATCTGGTCGAATGTGCTGCTGGCTTCGCTCAAGACCGCGGTCGATTCGCAGACCTTCCTGATCAGCGCCAACGCCGGGCCCTCGCAACTCGCCGGCGAGCTGTGCTCGCCTTACGTGTTTTCGACCTCCTGGCAAAACGACCAGACGCCGCAGGCGATGGGCCTTTACATGAATCAAAAGGGCGTCAAGTCGGTGTTCCTGATCGGCCCGAACTATGCCGCCGGCAAGGACATGCTGGCCGGCGTGAAGAGCACGTTCAAGGGCCAGGTGCTAGGCGAGGAATATACGGTATGGCCGAGCCAGCTCGACTTCTCGGCCGAACTCACCAAGGCGCGCAACTCGAAGGCGGAATCGATCTTCGTGTTCTATCCGGGAGCTGCCGGCGTCCAGTTCCTCAACCAATATGTGCAGGCCGGCATCAAAACGCAGATCCCGCTCTATACCGCGTTTACGATCGACGAACTGTCGCTGCCGTTGCAAAAAGACAACGCGCTCGGCGTTCCCGGCGCGCAGGAGTGGGTCAACGATCTGCCCAACGACCAGAACAAGAAGTTCGTCGACGATTACCGCAAGAAGTACCCCGGCCTGCGTCCGACTTTTTACGGCGCCCAATCCTATGATGCCGCGCAGTTGGTCAATAGCGCGGTGGTTGCGGTGAAAGGCGACACCAGCAAAAAGGACACGATGAAGGCCGAGATGGAGAAGGCGAATTTCAAATCGGTGCGTGGCTCGTTCAAGTTCGGCAATAACCACATTCCGGTGCAGAATTTCTATCTGCAGGACGTGGTGAAGGACGCCGACGGCACGCTCTCACTCAAGACCGTCGCCACCATCGTCAAGGACAGTCAGGACAACTTTCACGACAAATGCCCGATGAAGTGATCACGGACATTGTTCAACACAGCGGTGGCGCTCGCGCCGCCGCTGTTTTCCTGTCGGCACGTGTTTTGCACTCAGGTGATTTGCGTCCCGTGGCTTCACCCTTCGAGACGCATCGCTTTGCGCGATGCTCCTCAGGATGAGGTCCTCTCTCCGAGGGTGAGGCCCTCTGGACCCCTCTAGACCCCTCATGGTGAGGAGCGCGACAAAGTCGCGCGTCTCGAACCATGAGGCCCGCCGCGCTGAATAATGCTACGAGTGAATAGGGCACCAACCTGAAACACCCATGCTGCTTGTCGTCGAACAATTCCTGAACGGGCTGCAGTTCGGCCTGCTGCTGTTTCTGCTGGCGGCGGGCTTGACTCTGGTTTTCGGCATCATGGACCTGGTCAATCTCGCGCACGGCTCGCTCTACATGATGGGCGCCTATTTCGCGGCGACCTTCGTGGCCTGGACCGGAAATTTCATCTTCGGCGTGCTGCTGGCGCTCGGCGCGACGTTGTTGCTCGGCATTGCCCTGGAATTCGTGGCACTGCGACATCTTTATGGCCGCGATCATCTCGATCATGTGCTGGCGACCTTCGGGCTGATTCTGTTTTTCAATGACGCGGTACGCCTGATCTGGGGCCCGGCGGGTCTGGCGCTGCCGTTGCCCGCCTGGCTCACGGTGCCGATCCAGATCGTGCCCGGCGTGTTCTATCCCGCGTATCGGCTCGCGATCATCGCGGTCGCGCTCGCGGTGGCCTTGATGCTTTATATTGTTGTGATGCGAACCCGCATCGGCATGCTGATTCGCGCCGGCGCGTCCAACCGGGAAATGATCGGGGCGCTCGGTATCAACATCAAGCTGCTCTACACGCTGGTGTTCGGACTTGGCGCGGCGCTTGCCGGCCTGGCCGGACTGATGCAGGCGCCGATCCTGACGGTTCAGATCGGGATGGGCGAGAACATCCTCATCCTCGCCTTCGTCATCATCGTAATCGGCGGGATCGGTTCGATCCGCGGCGCGTTCGTGGCGGCGATCCTGGTCGGAATGATCGACACGCTCGGCCGCGCCTTTCTGCCTGATCTGTTGCGGCAGATTCTGAGTTCGGCCGCGGCGTCGACCGCGGCGCCCGCGCTTTCCTCGATGCTGATCTATCTCCTGATGGCGATCGTGCTGGTGGCCAGGCCAGAGGGGCTGTTTCCGGCCAACCGCCGATGATCGCCGCACTCAATTCCCGCTATGCGATCGTGGCGCTGGTTGTCGCCGGGCTTTTGTTGCTTCCGGTGTTTTCGCACGCCACCGGCAATGTCTTCGTGCTGACCTTGTTCACCCGCATCGTCATCTTCGCACTCGCCGCGGTGAGCCTCAATCTCATCATGGGCTATGGCGGGATGATGAGTTTTGGGCACGCCGCCTATCTCGGAATCGGCGGCTATGCGGTCGGCATCCTCGCCGCCGAGGGCATCGGCTCCGGTTTCGTGCAATGGCCGGTGGCGCTTCTGACCTCGGCGCTGTTCGCGCTCGTGATCGGGGCATTGAGCTTGCGCACGCGCGGCGTCTATTTCATCATGATCACGCTCGCATTCGCGCAGATGGCCTATTACGTGGCGTCGGGACTGGCGCGATACGGGGGCGACGACGGGCTGACGATCTACAAGCGCAGCGACTTCGGCGGCTTGATCAACCTGTCGGGCCGCGTGCAGTTTTATTATCTCTGCCTCGGCTGTCTGCTCGGCGGGATCTATCTGGTGTGGCGCATCGTCAATTCGCGCTTCGGCATGGTGGTGCAGGGGTTGCGCTCCAACGAGCAGCGTATGCAGGCAATAGGCTTTCCCGCCACCCGGTATCGGCTGGTTTGCTTTGTCATCGCGGGGACGATGTGCGGCCTCGCCGGTGCGCTGCTCGCCAACAACACCGACTTCATCAGCCCGACCGTGATGTACTGGACCCGCTCCGGCGATCTGATGGTGATGGTCATCCTCGGTGGCATGGGCTCGCTGTTTGGTCCCGTGATAGGTACGATCGTCTATCTCGTGCTGGAAGAATTCCTGTCGCAGGTCACGGAATATTGGGCGCTCATCATGGGCCCGCTTTTGCTGTTGATCGTGCTGTTCGGACGCGGCGGCATCATGGGACTGCTCGGGAGGCTCTCTCGTGGCTGAACCATTGCTTCGCGTTGAAAATCTGGTGCGGCGGTTTGGCGGGATCGTCGCGACCGACAACCTCTCGCTCGATGTCGAGCGCGGCGAGTTGCACGCCATCATCGGGCCGAACGGTGCCGGCAAGACCACGCTGATCAGCCAGTTGATCGGACAATTGCGGCCGAGCGCCGGCACCATTCGCTTTGCGGGTCAGGACATCACCGATTTGCCGGCGTGGCGGCGCAGCCAGCGCGGGCTGGCGCGCTCGTTCCAGATCACCTCGCTGCTGCCGGACTTCACCGCGGCGGACAATGTCGCGCTCGCCGCGCAGGCGCGCGACGGCCATTCGTTTCGCTTCTGGGGCGACGCCCGCAGGGAAAGTCACCTCCGCGAGGCGGCGCGGTCCGCGTTGGCCAGGGTCGGGCTCGATCAACGCGCCGATGTCGTGGTGTCGAAATTGAGCCACGGCGAACAGCGCGAACTTGAACTCGCGGTCGCGCTTGCCACAAAACCGCAATTGCTGCTGCTCGACGAACCGATGGCTGGTCTGGGTGCCACGGAATCCGCGCGCATGGTGAAGCTTCTCGCCGAGCTGCGGCGGGAGGTCACGATCGTCCTCGTCGAGCACGACATGGAGGCGGTGTTCGCGCTTGCCGACCGTATCACCGTGCTTGTCTATGGACGCGTCATCGCCTCCGACGTGCCGGCGGCGATCCGCGGCAATGAAGAGGTCAAGCGTGCCTATCTCGGCGACCAGCGCGTGGTGACCCGCCATGATTGACGCAGCGCCTCTGCTCGAAGTCGAGGGAATCGAAACCTGCTACGGCTTGAGCCAAGTGCTGTTCGGCATGTCGCTGCAAGTCCGCGCCGGCGAGATGGTGGCCCTGATGGGCCGCAACGGCATGGGAAAGACCACGACCATCCGTTCCATCATGGGCTTGACGCCGGCGCGCGCCGGGGCGATCCGCTTTGGCGGGGAGGAGGTTCGCGGCCTCGCCTCGTTCCGGATCGCGCAACTCGGATTGGGCCTTGTCCCCGAGGGACGCCAGATATTTCCCAATCTCACCGTCCGCGAAAATCTGGTTGCGGCCGCTGCCAATCGCCGCGGCAGCGCCGATCCCTGGACGTTGGAGAAAATCCACGCGCTGTTTCCGCGGCTCGCCGAACGCGGCGCCAACATGGGCGCCACATTGTCGGGCGGCGAGCAGCAGATGTTGGCGGTGGGACGCGCGTTGATGACCAATCCGCGGCTGTTGATCCTGGACGAGGCCACCGAGGGGTTGGCGCCCCTGATCCGCGAGGAAATCTGGAACTGCCTGTCGATGCTCAAAGCGCAGGGCCAGTCGGTGCTGGTGATCGACAAGAACGTCGAGAACCTCACCCGCATCGCCGACCGCCACTACATCATCGAGCGCGGGCGCGCCGTGTGGAGCGGCACCTCGGCGCAGCTGATCGCCGAGCCGGATTTGCAGCACCGGTATTTGGGGATTTGAGGGGCACGTCATTCCGGGGCGCGCGTAGCGCGAACCCGGAATCTCGAGATTCTCAGATGTGCAATTGCACATCATAGTTCGCGCTTCGCATCGCCCCGGAATGACGGACTAAGTTCAAAACATCTCGAAATATTCGCGCTGTTCCCAGTCCGACACGTCGGCCTGGAAGCGCTCGATCTCGGCATTCTTGATGTGGACGTAATAGTCGACGAAGCCCGCGCCCAGGGCTTCACGGAAGAACGCATCGTCCTTCAGCGCATCGACGGCTTCCCGCAACGTCTTCGGCAGTAGCGGGACCTGCGTCTCATAGGGCGTGTCGGCGGATGGACCCGGATCGAGCGATCGGTCGACGCCGTTAAGCCCCGATAGAATCTGCGAGGCCATGTAGAGGTACGGGTTGGCGGCGGGTTCGCCGATGCGGTTTTCCAGCCGCGTTGCGGGGTCGTCAGGTCCGCCGAGCACGCGCACCATCACGCCGCGATTATCGCGGCCCCAGATCGCGCGGTCCGGCGCCAGCGAATAGGAACGATATCGCTTGTAGCCGTTGATGGTTGGCGTCGCGAACACCGTCGAGGCGTGCGCGTGCTGCAACAGCCCGCCGAGGTAATGCCGACCGAACCGGCTCAACACGTCGTTACCCTCTCTGGTGCCATTCTCTTTGGTCATGAACGCGTTCTCGCCGCTGGTGCGCGAGACGATCGACTGATGCAGATGCCAGCCTGAGGCGAACGCGTTCGGGAGTTTTGGCCGGCACATGAAAGTCGCATGATACCCATGCCGCTGGCAGATCTGCTTCACGGCACTTCGGAACAGGATCATGGTGTCGGCGGGCTCTAGTCCCTTGGTGGGCAGAAACGTGAATTCGCACTGGCTCGGGCCGAACTCGACTTCGATCGACCGCAGCGGCAGGCCGAGCGCCAGAATGTCGCGCCTAAGAATCTCGAGCACCGGCGCCATCTGGTCGTAGCGCTGCTCGGTCAGATATTGATAGCCGTGCGAGAGCAGGCTGACATCAGGCGGTTCGCCCGGCTGGCCCGCATCCTCGGGCGACATCTTCGCGTTCAAAAGTTTGAAGATGTGGAATTCGACCTCAAGGCCGGCGACGAAGTCGTAGCCGCGCTGCGAAAGTTTATCGAGCACCGATCTGTAGAGGTGGCGCGTCGCGAACGGCACTGGTCGGCCGTCGGCGAAATAGACGTCGCACAACAGCCAGCCGGTCGCGCCCGCCCATGGCAGTACGCGAAAGCTTAGGGGATCCGGCACCATCAGCACGTCGGCGGCGCCCTCCATCTCCCGCATCCCGAAACCGCCGCCGGAGGTGAACACCGGAAACACCGTGCGGTGCGAGGTGTCCTTGGCGAACATGGTGGTGGTGATGGTGCAGCCACTTTCAAGCGAGGCCAGCGCCTCGGCGGCGACCAGCGTCTTGCCGCGGAGGATGCCGTGTTGATCGGGGAACGATAGTCTGATGACTTCGAGCTTTTGCTCCTCGACGATACGGCGCAGGCGGCTCGCGGCTTCCTTCTGCTCGTCGGACCAGAGACCGTGACGCCGAACGAAACTCAACGCGGCGCTCCCCGAGAGCCCGGATCGCAATGGGCCGCGTGGAATCGTTTCGTGTTCGTTGTCATTCCGGGATGGTGCGTTAGCACCAGACCCGGAATCTCGAGATTCCGGGCTCGATGCTTCGCATCGCCCCGGAATGACAGATGAAGGATAGACATCACTACACCGCCCTCAAATGCGGCACCTTGTCGGCGATCTCTTGCGGCACCGGCGCGGCCCACGGCGCGCCGCGGCGGCGTTTCACATCGACTTCCATCCAGAAGGTTTCCCAGCCGCGCGTCGGCCCGATACCGTCCATGGTCGCCGGCCCCTGGATGCTCCGTGCATGCGCGGCATCAAGGAACATGAACGGCTTTTCGCCGTGCGCCACCCTTTCGATTTCCTGCCGCAGCAGGCGGCGATACTGCACGATTGCCTTGTCGGCGCTGCCGAGATGTTCGCGGGTGCGGTCCTGGATCGTGCCCATCGATTCCACCGCCCACTGGTCGTGGACATTGATGTCGCTGCCCATGCCGGTGAAGGTCGTAACTGCCTGCTCGTGCGTATCGAAGCCATAGTCATTCGATTTGTTCTTGCGCGAGCGATAATCCGGCAGCTCGTAGAGTTCGAGGCGCTGGTCGCGCATCTTGTTCTTGTCGATCGGCGTCGAATAGGAGGTGAAGATCGCGTACCAATAGCAGTTCTCGTCATCGACCGGCACGTGCCACTGCGAGATCGTCATCTCCGTGCTCATCGGGATGACAAATCCATGCGGGAATAGCTGGTTGGTGACGCGAACATGCGTCCGCTCCTCGTCGATCTCGCGGAGCGCGATCAGCCGCAGGCCGTATTCGGTGTGCTCGACATTGATGATCGGCCGGTCATATTCGCGCAGGATTTTGGTCATCGGCAAATCTGTGCCGGCGGATGCGCCGCGGAACTGGCGGCCGTACGCGGCTGACGTATCCTCATCCTCGAAGAAGCGATGCAGGAACGAGGCATGGGAGGGGTCGATGCCGACTTCGAGCGCCTGCAGCCAGTTGCAGTTGATGTGGCCCTTGAACGCGAAGGTGTGGCTGTCGGGCGCCACAAAACAATCGATCTCCGGAAAGGCCGGCGGCTCGCCCTCGCCGAGATAAGCCCAGAGAATTCCGCTTTTTTCCACGACCGGATAAGCGCGCTGCTTGATACCCTTGCAAAGCTGCGAATCTTTCGGCTCGGCCGGCGTCTCAAGGCACTGGCCGGTCGCGTCGAACAGCCAGCCGTGGAAGGCGCAGCGCAGGCCGCCATCTTCCAGCCGCCCAAACGCAAGGTCGGCGCCGCGATGTGCGCAGCGCCGCTCGATCAAGCCGTAACGTCCCGCTTCATCGCGAAACAGCACGAGATTCTCGCCGAGCAATTTGACCGGTCGCACCGGCCGCGGACCCTGCAGCTCGTCGACCAGCGCCGCCGGCTGCCAGTACATCCGCATCAATTTTCCGCACGCGTCCGCACGGCCGGTACGGGTGATCAGGTCGTTTTGTTCCTGGCTCATCATGGCGAGGTGTCCTTTTCGCGAGGACGGATGGATCAAGATCAAATAGCTGTTCGAAATCAACTTACTAGGCTTGGGATTCAGGACAAGGGGTTTGCCGGCGAAGCCCAAAAAATTACGCCTCTTCGAGATCGCAGGAATATTGCGAGTGAGCGCGTGTTTTGGCGTTAGACGCTAGCTGCGGTGCGCGAACGCTGGTGCTGCCCATGCACGGGGCTCAGAGGAGGGAATATGAAGATCTTCATTTCGATCGCGGCCGTCCTGGCAATGGTGTTCGGAGCAATGATGCTCCTTGTACCGGCTGAATTTTACGCGCCGACCGGGATCGTGATGACCCCGATGATTGCGACGGTTGCCCAGGCGCACGGCGCCACCCTGATGGGACTGGGCGTTGTCAATTGGCTGGCCCGCGATGCCGATCGGCAAGGCCTGACGGCTGTCCTGACCGGAAACCTGGTGGTTCAGGTGCTGTCGCTATTGGTGGTGCTCCGCACGATGCAGCTCGGCGCAGGACTTGCCGTCGCACCTGGCATCGTGATCCACGTCGTATTGGGCAGCCTGTTTGCCTTCTTCCTGATCAGGCTGCGCAGGACGCAATAGCCGGCTCACCCCCGCGCGAACATCCGCGCCTCGCTCTGCAGCACCGGCGCCACCGCGTCGATCAGCCGCGCCGCGGCGGCATCCACGGTGAGTCCCGCGGTATCGACAACGGCGGAGGCGCGCGCATATAGCGGCTCGCGGCTCTTCAAGATGGTGCGCAGTTCCGCCATCGCCGAGCGGTCGTCCGCCATCGGGCGTAGATCGCCCTGGCCGCGCACCCGCGCCATGTGCTCCTCCGGCTCGGCCTTCAGCCAGATCGTGTAGAACGACGACAGGATCAGGTCGAAGGTCAACGGCTCGGAAACGATGCCGCCGCCAGTGGCCAGCACTGTCAATTCCTTGCGCGCCAGCAATTGCCCGAGGGCGGCCTGTTCCAGGCGCCGGAAACCCTCCTGGCCGTAAAGCGCGATGATCTCGGCGACCGACAAGCCGTTCTGCGCCTCGATCTCCTTGTTGAGTTCGACGAAGCTCCAGCCGATTTTTTTCGCGAGCATCTTGCCCAGCGTGGACTTGCCGGCGCCGCGCAGCCCGATCAGGGCAATGCCGGCAAACGACATCCCTCGCTGCACCTGGCCGCCTTGGCCTGCCAGAATATCCTTCGCCTGCGCAATCTGGCTCGGTGAAGCTTTCCGCAGGAGGTCGCGGATCACGGCCCAGTCCGGGGCCGGCTCCGTGGCGGGGATGAGGTCCTCCAGATGCGCGCCCATCGCATTCGACACGCGGCGCAGCAGCACGATCGAGACGTTGCCCTTGCCGCTCTCGAGTTGCGCGATGTAGCGTTCGGAGATGCCGGAGACTTTGGCGAGAACCTTGCGCGACATGCCGCGAAGCGCGCGCATGGTGCGGACACGCTGGCCGAGCTGTTCGAGAAAGCCGGTCTCGGGATCGCTAGCTTGGGTCATGATCCTCGTACGAAGCATGGGGTACAGGAAACATAGTTCCGATGAGGATTGACAGCAAGCGCGCGTGGTGCCTTTCTATGAATTATAATTCTTAAAAGCGTGGGAGAGACGTCGTGACGTTCTTAGGTATGAGGGACGTGGCATGAGCGACCCATCGGGCTCCTACAATGCGGTGACCTGGCTGCTCGACCGCAACATTGATGAGGGCCGGGCCAAGAAGCTCGCCTTCACTGACACCGTCTCGGAACTCACCTACGGCGATCTGCAGAAACAAAGCCGCCGCGTCGCCAACATGCTGCGCCGCCTCGGCGTTCGCCGCGAAGAGCGCGTGGCGATGATCATGCTCGATACGACAGATTTTCCGGCGGTGTTTTTGGGCGCGATCCGCGCCGGCATCGTGCCGGTGCCGCTCAATACGCTTCTGACCTCGGATCAATACGCTTATGTGCTGGCGGATTGCCGGGCGCGGGTGCTGTTCATCTCGCAAGCGCTGCTGCCGGTGGTCAAGGACATGCTCGGGCGGATGCCGGACCTCGATCATGTCGTCGTTTCCGGCAATGATGCGCAGGGTTACAAGAAGCTCTCCGACGAACTCGCCGGCGAAAGCGACGCTTTTGTAACCGCCGCGACCCACGCCGACGAGCCGGCGTTCTGGCTCTATTCGTCGGGCTCGACCGGCATGCCCAAAGGCGTGCGGCATCTGCATTCCAATCTCGCCGCAACCGCGGACACTTATGCCAAGCAGGTGCTTGGCATTCGCGAGGAAGATGTTTGTCTCTCGGCGGCAAAACTGTTTTTCGCTTATGGCCTCGGCAATGCGCTGACCTTCCCAATGTCGGTCGGCGCCACTACCATTCTCAATTCCGAGCGCCCGACACCGGCGGCGATGTTCGCGCTGATGAACAAGTATAACCCCAGCATCTTCTTCGGCGTGCCGACGCTGTTCTCGGCGATGCTGAATGACGAGACACTCAAGCAGGAGCGCGGCGGCACGCGGTTGCGGATATGCACTTCGGCGGGCGAAGCGTTGCCGGAGTCGGTCGGCAATGCCTGGAAGGCGCGCTTCGGCGTCGATATTCTCGACGGCGTCGGTTCGACCGAGCTGTTGCATATCTTTCTGTCGAACGCGCCTGATGACATCAAATATGGCTCATCCGGCCGCCCGGTGCCCGGCTACAAGGTCCGGCTCGTCAACGAGGCCGGCGCTGACGTGCCCGATGGCGAGGTAGGCGAACTCTTGGTCGATGCGCCCTCGGCCGGCGAGGGCTATTGGAACCAGCGCAGCAAGAGCCGCCGTACCTTTGAGGGCCACTGGACCCGCACCGGCGACAAATACGTTCGCGACGCCGACGGGCGCTACACCTTCTGCGGCCGCAGCGACGACATGTTCAAGGTATCCGGCATCTGGGTTTCGCCGTTCGAGGTCGAGAGCGCGTTGATCACACATCCGTCCGTGCTCGAAGCCGCCGTGGTGCCCGAAGCCGACGCTGAAGGATTGCTCGAGCCCAAGGCGTTCGTGGTGCTGCGCGCGGATGCCAAGACCGGCGGCCTTCAGGAGGCGCTCAAGGAGCACGTCAAGCAGAAGATCGGGGTCTGGAAATATCCGCGCTGGATCGAGGTCGTGGACAGCTTGCCGAAGACCGCGACCGGAAAGATCCAAAGGTTCAAGTTGCGGGATGGAACGAGCCAATGATTTGTCATTCCGGGGCGCGCGTCGGCGCGAACCCGGAATCTCGGACTGCGAATGAGATGTCCCCGTTGATTGATACTCAAGCGGTCGCCGCAAAGCGTGCTCTGCTCTCTCCCCCCTTGTGGGGGAGAGGTGGAGAGGGGGGTACCACGAACTCCGGCGCTTGTGGCTTACCCCTCTCCCTAACCCTCCCCCACAAGGGGGGAGGGAACCCATCGGCCGGGCCGCAAAGAGCGCGGTCGTTATGACCGCTCTCCTCGCCTCCGGCTTCTTGCGCGTCGGCGCCGCCGATCTCGAATACCGCATGATCGGGCCTGCGCCCGCTGACGCGCCGACGATCGTGATGCTGCACGAAGGCTTGGGCTCGGCGTCATTGTGGGGGGATTTTCCGGACCGGCTGCAGGCTGCGACCGGCGCCGGCGTATTTGTGTATTCGCGCGCAGGCTATGGCGCCTCGACGAAGGTCGCGCTGCCGCGTCCGCTCGACTATATGAGCATCGAGGCGCTCGGCGTCCTGCCCGATCTGCTCGACACCATCGGCTTCCGCCGCGGGCTGTTGCTCGGCCATTCCGACGGCGCCTCGATCGCGGCGACTTACGCCGGTGGCGCCGGTGACCACCGCGTCCGCGGCGTGGTGATGATCGCGCCGCATTTCATCGTGGAAGATGTTTCGGTGACCTCGATCGCCGAGATCAAAAAGGCCTACGAGACCACGGACCTCAAGACAAAATTGGCGCGCTGGCACCGCGACGTCGACAACGCCTTTTACGGCTGGAACGATGCCTGGCTCGATCCTAAGTTTCGCCAATGGGACATCAGCGAATATCTCGCCTATATTCGCGTACCGGTTGCCATCCTGCAGGGCGCCGACGACCAATATGGGACGATTCGGCAGATCGAAATCGCCCGGGAGGAGTGTTATTGTCCGGTCGATGTGACGATCATTCCGCGTGCCGGTCATTCGCCGCATCGTGAAGCGCCGCAGCCGACGCTTAATTCGATTACGGAATTCGCTAAACGCATTTTGTATTTGCATGAAGGCTCGGAGCGCCGAGCCACCTAGATTTTGGTTGTGGCGTTGCGCCAATGAATATTCCTTCTTCAAGCGCGGCCGATTTGCCGCTGCCCGGCTGGGCCTATGTGCCTGGCGAAACCGCCGACGTCGAGGCCGACCACGATACGTTGTGGCAGGCCAAGGCGCTGGTACCATCGCGGTTTTGCGATTTCGTTCCCGCGCGGCACCCGGCGCTGCGCTACGCGATTGCGCTCAACGACGCCGGATATTTCTGGGAATCGCAGGAGGTTCTGCAAGCGGTGTGGGCCGCGGCGCCGCAAGGCGGACGCGAGCGGAGCCTGTTGCGGGCCTGCATCCAGATCGCCGATGCCAATCTGAAACTGCGGATGCGTAAGCCCCACGCGGCTGTACGGCTTTGGAGCGAGGCCTTGGCACAGGTCAATGCGCTGGGCGTGCGCAAGGCTGCCGCCGCCGGCGACGGATTTGCAGATTCTTTCCCGACCGCCGCGCTCGCGGCGCGTTTGCAGGCCAAATTGGCCCAGGCGTCCTTGTCCAAGGCGGATTGGGTGCCGATCGGGTCGGCCGACCGGGCATGAAGAAAAATGCAGATTTTGACGCCAAGAGGCTCTGGACCTTGGCCATAACATGCATTATTGTGCATAAAGGGTAGATAGCCCAGATCCGCAGATAGGGAATGGTCCATGGCCGGTGAAGATCGCGTTCTTGCTGGCGGCGCCAGCACCATCGATTTTCAGACCGATCCGTCGCGCTACCGGCATTGGAAGCTCAATGTCGAGGGCGAGGTCGCAACGCTGACGATGGATGTCGATGAGAATGGCGGCCTGTTCGAGGGCTATCAGCTCAAGCTGAATTCCTACGATCTCGGCGTCGACATTGAACTCGCCGACGCCGTGCAGCGGTTGCGCTTCGAGCATCCCGGCGTGAAGGTGGTGCTGCTGCGGTCGGCCAAGAACCGCGTGTTCTGCGCCGGCGCCAACATCCGCATGCTGGCGGGGGCAACCCACGCCCACAAGGTCAATTTCTGCAAATTCACCAACGAGACCCGCAACGGCCTCGAGGATTCATCCGAGAATTCCGGGCAGCGCTTTATCACTGTCGTCAACGGCACTGCCGCCGGCGGCGGTTACGAACTCGCGCTCGCTACCGATCACATCATCCTCGCCGACGACGGTTCCGCCTCTGTGGCGCTGCCGGAAGTGCCGCTACTGGCGGTGCTGCCGGGCACCGGTGGACTGACCCGGGTGGTCGACAAGCGCAAGGTCCGCCGCGACCACGCCGATTATTTCTGCACCATCGAGGAAGGCATCAAGGGCAAGCGGGCTGTCGCATGGCGCCTGGTCGACGAGATCGTGCCGAACAGCAAGCTCGAGGCCAAGGTCGCCGAGCGCGCCAAGGAATTCGCCGCCGCCTCGACGCGCGGCGGCAGCGGCAAAGGCACTACGCTCACCCCGCTTTCGCGCAGCATTGACGACAGCGGCATCCGCTATGGCCTGGTCAGCGTCGATATCGACCGCACGGCACGCATCGCCACGATTTCGATCAAGGCGCCCGAGACGCCGCCGCCCGCCGATATCGATCGTCTGATCGCGCAAGGCGCTGCGTTCTGGCCGCTGCAGGTGGCGCGTGAACTCGACGACGCCATCCTGCACTTGCGCATCAACGAACTTCAGACCGCCATGCTGGTGTTCAAGTCGCATGGCGAGCGCGCCAACGTGCTGGCCTGCGACGCATTTCTGGAGGCCAACAAGGCGCACTGGCTGGTCAACGAAATCAGGCAATATTGGAAGCGGGTGCTCAAGCGCATCGACGTCACCTCGCGCACATTGGTGACGCTGGTCGAGCCGGGCTCGTGCTTTGTCGGCACGCTGGCCGAACTCGTGTTCGCGGCCGACCGCTCCTACATGCTGATCGGCTCGCGGCAGGGCGATAACCGGGGGCCCCCGACGATCGAACTCTCGGCGCTGAATTTCGGTCCCTATCCGATGAGCCACGGCTTGACGCGGCTGCAATCGCGTTTTCAGGCGGAGCCTTCCGATCTGCAGCGCGCCGAGAAGCGGATCGGTGAGCCGCTCGATGCCGAGGAGGCCGAGGCGCTCGGCCTTGTCACCTTTGCGCTCGACGATATCGATTGGGATGACGAGATCAGGGTGTTCTTCGAGGAGCGTACTAGCTTCTCGCCCGACAGCCTCACCGGCATGGAAGCCAATCTGCGCTTCGTTGGACCTGAGACCATGGAATCAAAGATCTTCTCCCGCCTCACCGCCTGGCAGAACTGGATCTTCCAGCGCCCCAACGCGGTCGGCGAAGAAGGCGCGCTGCGCCGCTATGGCACCGGCCAGAAGGCGCAGTTCGATACGACGAGAGTTTGAGTTCGTGTCCCGGGCGCTGCGCGGCACACTTGTGACGCGCTGCAGAACCGGGACCCACGCTGCCACTGAATAGGTCCCGGCTCTGCGGCGCACCGCTTCGCGCTGCACCGCGTCCGGGAAACGAGACCGAGCAAGGAGCACCACAATGAACGTGAACATCATGAACGTCGATTACTCGACCAAGATTCCCAACAACGTGAATCTCAGCGAGGACCGGCAGGTGCTCAAGGCGCTTGAAGGCTGGCACCCCGGTTACATGAACTGGTGGGGCGACATGGGCCCGGAGGGCTTCCAGCAATCTCTGGTTTACCTGCGCACCGCCTATTCTGTCGATCCGCGCGGCTGGGCCAAGTTCGATTACGTCAAAATGCCGGAATACCGCTGGGGCATACTTCTTGCGCCCCAAGAGGAAAATCGCGTCATTCCGTTCGGCCAGCATTACAGCGAACCGGCATGGCAGGAAGTGCCGGGCGAACATCGCGCCATGTTGCGCCGCCTGATCGTGATCCAGGGCGACACCGAGCCCGCGTCGGTCGAACAGCAGCGCCATCTCGGCAAGACTGCGCCCTCGCTCTACGATTTGCGCAACCTGTTCCAGGTCAATGTCGAGGAGGGCCGCCATCTCTGGGCGATGGTCTACCTGCTGCAGAAATACTTTGGGCGCGACGGCCGCGAGGAGGCGGATGAACTTTTGCGCCGCCGCTCCGGCGATGCCGATAGCCCGCGCATGCTGGGCGCCTTCAACGAGGCGACGCCGGATTGGCTGTCGTTCTTCATGTTCACCTACTTCACCGACCGCGACGGCAAGATGCAATTGCACTCGCTGGCGCAATCCGGCTTCGATCCATTGTCGCGCACCTGCCGCTTCATGCTGACCGAGGAAGCACACCACATGTTCGTCGGTGAAACCGGCATCAGCCGCGTGGTGCAGCGAACTTGCGAGGCGATGCGGGCCGCCGGCATCAGCGATCCCTCCGATATCGCCAAGGTCCGCGCGCTTGGCGTCGTCGATCTACCGACCATTCAGAAGAAACTGAACCTGCATTACACGTTGTCGCTCGACTTGTTCGGATCGGAAGTCTCGACCAATGCGGCGAACGCCTTCAATGCCGGCGTCAAGGGCCGCTTCCATGAGACCCAGATCAAGGACGATCACCGCCTCGAGAGCGACACCTATCCTGTGCTCAAGCTGGTGGACGGGCAGATCAAGCGGGTCGACGAGCCGGCGCTGACCGCCCTCAACATGCGGCTGCGCGACGATTACACGCAGGACTGCGTCAAGGGCCTGTTGCGCTGGAACAAGATCATCTCGACAGCCGGCTACGACTTCAAGCTGACGCTGCCGAATGTCGCCTTCCACCGCGCGATCGGCGAGTTCAAGGACATCCACGCCACCCCCGACGGCGTGCTGATCGACGACGCGACCTGGAACAAGCGCCGGAACGACTGGCTGCCGTCGACCGATGACGGCGATTTCATTGCCTCGCTGATGGCCCCGGTGACCGAAGTCGGCGAATTCGCGCCATGGATTTCACCGCCCAAGGTCGGCATCAATAACAAGCCGGGCGACTTCGAATATGTGAAAATCGAGACGTGAGGTCACGCGTGGTGTCACCGAGCGGGAGCGGCTTTCCGTCTTGACGAACGCGCGGCATTTGCGCCGAGATGATACCCAATCAAAACATGATGAGCGCGATGAGGGTTTGAAGTAAGTCGTCGCGGTCCAGGAGTTCGGCGGTACCGTTATGAGTGAAGAGACTTTTCCGGGCTCGGCCCTGCGGCCGCTGCGGCTTCAGATCGGCGGGCAGACGATCGCCGGCTTCGAGAGTCCAGGCGCCGGCCGCCAGATACTGCTTGTCCACGGCAATTCGTCGTCATCGCGTATCTGGCAGAAGCAGCTTCAGGGGCCGCTTGGTGCCAAATATCGGCTGATTGCGATCGACCTTCCGGGCCATGGCGCATCTTCGCCCGCGCCCAATCCGGAGCAGGGCTATACAGGCGCGGGCTATGCGGATTGCATCGCGGCCGTCGCGCGCGAACTCGGCCTGAAGAACGCGGTGCTCGTGGGCTGGAGCCTTGGTGGGCATGCCGTGCTCAATGCCGTCGCGTCGCTGCCGATGGCGGCGGGGCTCATGATTTTCGGCACTCCGCCCATCAGCAAGACGCCGGATGGATTTTCCGGCTTCAAGGGGCTGTCGGCCACCACCTTCACGCCAGCGCCGAGCGACGCGGAAATCGAGGAGTGGATGAGAACGGCCTTTGCGCCGGGCTATTCACCGCTTCCATCTTTTGCCGACGCCGATTTTCGTCGCACCGACGGCAACGCGCGGGGCTGTCTCGGCGCCAGCGCGCAGGCCGGCCGCTTCGCCGACGAGGTCGAGATCGTGCGCAATCTCAAAGTCCCGCTCGTGATCGTGCAGGGGAGTGAAGAACAGATCGTCGATCTGGGCTACCTGCAGCGGCTGCCCGCACCGACGCTGTGGCGCGGACAGGTTCAGGTGATCGAGGGCGCCGGCCACGCCACGCAATGGGAGAAGGCTGAAGCCTTCGATCGGATCCTCGACGAGTTCGCGTCGAGTCTTTGATGCGGTCATGCGCAAATGGCGGGGTCAAATCGGCCTGGTGACTTCGAATACGTGACGATCGAGAGCTGAGGCTTCGCGCTTAGCTGCGCCCTCGCCACTCGGCACGATCGGCTCTCTCCCCCACAAGGGGGGAGGGAACGGATAGAGCCTCGCCACCTCGCCTAATCCCACCCGTCGCCCGCGAAGCCGGGGTTCGCATAGACAATGCCGCCGTCGACCGCGATGGTAGCGCCGACCACGTAATCTCCCGCGCGCGAGGCGAGATAGATCGCAGCTCCCGCCATGTCCTCATCGCTTCCGATGCGCCCCGACGGTACCCGCTTCGCCACCTGGTCGGCGTTATCGCGCGCGGCCTTGTTCATGTCCGACTTGAACGGCCCCGGTGCGATCGCCGACACCACGATTTGGTCGTGGATCAGTTTGGCCGCCATCCGTCGCGTCAGGTGAATGAGTCCTGATTTGCTGGCGGCGTAAGAGTACGTCTCCAGCGGATTGACGAAGATACCGTCAATCGAGGCGATGTTGATCACCTTGGAGGGTTTTGCGGCGGTGGCGGCGGCGCGTAGCGGCGCGGCCAACGCCTTGGTGAGAAAGAACGGCGTCTTGAGGTTGAGATTCACCACCTTGTCCCAGCCGCTTTCCGGGAATTCATCGAAATCCGCACCCCACGCCGCGCCCGCATTGTTGACGAGAATGTCGAGCTTGGGTTCGACCTTCTTGATCTCGGCCGCCAGCATTTCGATGCCGGCCATGGTGGAAATATCGATCGGCAGCGCGATGCATTCGCCGTTATATTCGGCCGTTAGTTCTTTCGCGGTCGCCTCGCAGGGACCCGCCTTGCGCGCCGAGATATAGACCCTGGCCGCGCCCTGGTTGAGAAATCCCGCAGCGATCATCTTGCCGATGCCGCGCGATCCGCCCGTTACCAGTGCTGTGCGGCCATGAAGCGAAAACAGATCCTTGAACATGCGTTCCTCCCTGGCTTTTGCCCATGGTTCTGGGCGCGGGAATGAAGGGAGTCAAGGAAGAGGAATTATCTCCGCCCTCATCCTGAGGAGGCGCCAACGGGTCGCGCGAACGCGCGCCCGATGACAGGCTCCGCGCCGTCTCGAAGGAGAGGGCGGCCCATCCTTCGAGACGCGCACAAGAGTGCGCTCCTCAGGATGAGGGCGGAGCAAGCGCCAAACGCAGCTACGCCGCGTCGATGCGCCGGAAACCGTTCCACATCGCGGTCGCGGCGCCCGAGGTCAGCACCGGCAGGATACGTTTGTCCTGATAATTGCCGTTGAGCGAAACCCGCGATAGCGCGGTCAGATAACCAGCGCTCTCGGGAAAGATCATGCCCGGCCGCGTCGTCACCGCGGTCTTGAAACCGGCCGCCTGGGCGAGGGCGAATTCGCGCGGGCCGGCCGCGAATTTGTCGCCATAGGGATAAGCGAGATGGCCGACGGGACGTTGCAGGGCGCCTTCGATCCGCTGGCGGCTCACGGCCATTTCCTCTCTCGCAATCTCGGCGGGTTGCTTGGCAAGATTGCAATGTGTAACGGAATGCGCGCCGATGTTGACCAGGGGATCGTCCGCGAACGGCTTTAGCTCATCCCAGGACAGGCAGACCTCGCGGCAGATCGCGGCTTCGTCAACGCCGTGACGCGCGCACAACGCATTGATTTCGCGCTCCAGATCATCGCCGCCCGGCAATCCCCGCAGCCAGTCGTGCAAGCGATAGAATGCAGCCTGTTTGGCGGCCGGCGTAGCGGTTTCGAGGCGGGTGGCAACGCCGCCGATCTCGGCCTCGATCGAGGAAGCCCTGGCGATCGCCATCTCCAGCGCGATCCACCATAAATGGCCGCTTCCTTGCGCGAAATCGCTGGCGACATACACCGTGAACGGCGCATCGAACTCACGCATGACCGGAAGCGCGAAATCCCTGTTGTCGCGATATCCGTCGTCAAACGTGAAGCAGGCAAAACGCCGCGAAAAGTCGCGTTCGTTCAGCCGCCGAT
>Ga0137407_10000225_pt1 | contig 40612 bp, 36 predicted proteins | sample CZOMad2_2_16fung_FD_108410 | JGI IMG/M metagenome (GOLD analysis project Ga0137407, IMG submission 108410) | Vadose zone soil fungal communities from Angelo Coast Range Reserve, California, USA - CZOMad2_2_16fungal (Illumina Assembly) | ecosystem: Environmental > Terrestrial > Soil > Vadose... | reverse complement strand
GAGATGATTGAATTGAACAGGAGGTTCATTCTGTGACTGCCATTTCTCTTTGTATAACTTATGTCCGTCGCGCTGGTATACTACCCGTTCGTCAGGATTTAGTATTATTGTTTGTGTTGACTCACCATTGTGATTGACAGCATCTACTTTTAATTTTCCTTTTATCAATTCTATTTTCACTTCAGAATCGCCTTGTTGCTTTTTTACATTGAATATTGTTCCCAATACTGTGGCGATAACATCGCCCGAGTATACTTTAAAAGGATGAGCTTCGTCTCTGTTAACATGAAACTGTGCTTCTCCATCCAGGTAAACCTTTCTGTCTTTACCGAAATCTGAGGGATACCTGAAAATGCTCTGTGGTGCAAGTGTTACAACTGTGCCGTCATTTAATGTCAGTACGACTGGCTTGCTGCTGTCGTTATATTTCTCAATTAGTTGCTCCGGCCGAACTATAAAATAGGAACGCAAAAAATAAGTCCCCAGCAGCAAAACCAGTATCGCTGGCAGCAGTACTCTTGTATAGGTTTTTCTTTTATTTCTCAACCTGCCTGATGCATTGGCCCAATTCAACAGGCGGGCAACTGCAGGTCTTTTCCTGGTTGATTGCGGCTGTCCATAATGGATAGCTTCAGTGATTTTTGCCAGCTCAATTTTATATTCGTTATCAGAAAGCGTTAAAGACAAATCTCCCAGCATCTCTTTCGCCTTTTCTACAAGTTCACGGTTATGCGGATGCGCAGTCAGCCATTTCTCCCAAAAAACCATATCATCTTCATTCAAACGAAAATGATAGTTTATAAAAGATTCGTCTGTAACAAAATCTTCGATCTGGTATTCCTCGGGGGGCTTTCTGCTCATGGTGTGTTGTTTCGGTGGAATAGTGAATGGACAATGGTGAATGGTGTGAGGCATAAGGTATAAGGTATGACATACCTCAAGCCCTATACCCTAAGCCGCACTCCCTAACTAGTGCAGCAACGATCCCGTTTTTACCGGTTATTCAGCAATTATTTTTTAAAGAAGAAGAAATAGAGCAGAAAAATGTGAAATATCCGGATGATTTCAGATGAAAATATTTAGAAGGACAACCTTCATGGATTCGCGCAGCTGGTGGAGCGCTTCATATATCAGGTTGTAGATAGTTCTTGGTGTAAGTGAAGTTTTGGCAGCGATTGCGCGATAAGAAAGGTTATCGAAAAATTTCAGTTTTACGATTTCCAGTTGTTTTTTAGTGAGTTTTTTGAGTGCTGCGCGAAGTTGTTCTTTTTTTTCTTCTGATTGTTGAAATGCAATCAGTAATTCTTCGTATGATGATTGAGCAAAGTTGAATTCCTCCATCAACTCGTCTGAGAATTTTACTTTGGTCTGGCGAATCAATTCACGGCTGATTTTCCTGCGAAGCCATGTAAAAAGATACGAGCGTATATCTTTAACGTCCTTATTCAGAGAAGGACGCGTATTCCAGATTTCCAGAAATAGTTCCTGTATGCAGTCTTTTGTTAGCTCCCTGTCCGTTGACAAACTGAATCCATAACAGAAAAGTGTCTGGTAGTGACATTGATATAGAGCCAGGAAAGCATCCTTATCTCCTCCGGCCATCCGCCCCCAGATATTCATTGGCATACAGTAATGTACGATTTAAGATCCAAAGCGTCCGGGTTTTCTTTAATTGGCGAGTGGTGATGGGCTAGTGGTAAGTAGCGAGTGACTAGTAGCTAGTAGTAAGGGAGTTGACTAACTAAAATCTCACTCGCTACTCGCTACTTACCACTCGCTATCAAAAGATATTTCTTCAACAATCCAATTCCGTTTTTAATAGCATCCCTTCCTTTCGATTCGATTCCATACCATCCATGATAACCCGCATCTTTGCATAGTTGGATCATTTGCGCAGTTAATTTTTCGGTAGGTTGATTTCTATAGGACATGCCTTTTGCATAAGGCGCTGTTTTTTGTAAATAAATGTAGTTATCAAAATCAGCGGCAGGCTCTCTCCAATCAGGATAGGTACCAAAATTCGGATGATTTATTTGTTTGATCAATGCAAGCATCCAATCGGGATCATTGGAAAATCCACCATGATTTTCGATAACGATATTGATATCCGAGGCGGCAGCGTATTCCAAAAGCATATGGTAGGATTCAGCGGCCCATTTCAATGCTTCCTGTTTATCTGCGTTTACTGATCCACGGCAGTTCGTCCGGATGGCATGACAGCCGAGATATTGTGCGATATCAACCCACTTCCTGTGATTGATAGCGAATTGTCTGCGTTCTTCTTTCGTAGCGGCACATCCATCTCCCTCATCATCCACCATAATTAATACCATCGCTACATTTTGGTCGGCTGCATTTTTTTTTAATTTATTGAGATAAGTTTCAGTCGGAACTTCAAACAAAGTATTTACAAATTCTATTCCATTGAGATTAAAATCTTCCCGGGCAATTCGCGGCAAATCCAGGGTGGAGAATTTGCCTGCACGGATTTCTTCTACCAGTGCCCATTCGGCAAGGGAGATATCATTTTTTTCCGGGGAAAGATTTGTTGATATTTTCATTATTAAGGATTGTCTTAATGAGCACCCTGATCCATTTTAGCCTGCCCGCCGGCAGGCGAGGGGGGATCACCTTTTTTCTTTTTTACCAGTAATACAAATGGAATACAAATCGCGAACAGGATTCCCAGGTACAGGAATCCGTCCATATAAGAAAGTACATTGGCTTGTTTGGTTACTGTATAGTCGAGTGCGCGATAGGCTTGTTTCAATGCTGTTGTGGTATCACTGCCATGCGAAATGAAACTGTTTTGAAGCGCCATCACACGGTTATGCACTGTGGCGTCGTCTGCGCCCATCATACTTACGAGGTCATTCCGGTGCGCCTGGTTTCTTCGGTCAAGCAATAACGTTATGATAGCTATGCCGAACGATCCGCCGAGCTGGCGCATCATCCCGGTAAATGCAGCTCCCTGGCCGATTTGTTTGCCTTTTAATGATGAGAGAGAAAGCGTAGTGATGGGGATAAAAAGCAATCCCATACCCAATCCTCTAAAGATCAGCATCCAGAAAAAATTATCCTTGCCCGTATCCGGTGTTATGATACTATAACCCCAGAAACTATACGCGCAAAACAATACCATGCCAATTGCTACCAGGAGAGATTGGGAAACTCCTTTTTGCAACATCCGCCCGATGATGGGCATCATGAATGCAGTTGTTAAGGTTGCCGGTATCAGTAACAAGCCTGATTGCGTGGCCGACCAACCCAACAATGTTTGCGTATATAACGGAATAATAAAAGTTGATCCATACAATCCGAATCCAAGTATAAATGAAAGAATTGTTCCAACTCTTAAATTTCCATTTTTCAAAACCCTGAGATCAACTACCGGGTTGCGATACGTAAGTTCGCGCCAGATAAAACAGATAAGACCCAACGCGGCAACAACAGTTAATATGCGGATGGATTCATTGCTGTACCAGTCATTTTCCTGTCCCTTTTCAAGAACATACTGCAATGAGCCCACAGAAACGATCAGCAGGCAAATGCCCAGCCAGTCCACATCTTCATAACTGCTTTTTTCTCCGAACTTCGGGCTCCTTACAAATTCCAAAGTGAGTAAGCATGCAATGATTCCCAATGGAATATTGATATAGAATATATAGGGCCATGAAAAATTATCTGTGATCAATCCACCGATAGGAGGGCCGAGAGTTGGACCGACAATTATCCCAAGACCATAAATAGCCTGGGCCATTCCTCTTTTTTCCACGGGATAACTTTCCGTAATAATCGTTTGTGAAGTAACAAGCAAAGCGCCTCCTCCGACTCCCTGCAAAAAACGAAAGGCAACCAGTTCCCAAATTCCTGTTGCACTGCCACATAAAAAAGAACAGATGGTGAATATCATGATCGATGCGGCAAAATAATTCCTTCGTCCGAATTGCTGGGAGAGCCAGCTTGTCATCGGAACAATAATAACATTCCCGATAGAGTAGGCGGTTACTACCCAACCTACTTCAGCATAAGTGGCTCCAAGATTGCCACTCATATTGGGCAATGCCACGTTTACGATCGTAGTATCAACGATTTCAAGCAGGGCACAAATGATGGCAGTAATTGTAACAATAACTCTTCTGCTGCCATATTCAACTAAAGACTGTTGTTGCATATTGATTTATTTCCTTTCATTCCAATGCTGATGTGAATGAATCCATGTAAAATTCCTTATAATTTAACAGGTTTTAAATTAAGCATAGGTTTTGCACTCACCAAATTTTTTTGTGAAGAGATGTTGAGACATTGGATATTGAGAATGCAAATATGTGGCCTCATTAACTTAATATCAAACAGGTTTTTTACCTTTTGCAAATCCATTTTTTACCATGTAATCATAACTATCATGAATGGCTGCAAAAACATCAGTCGAAGTTTTATCCATTTCAACGACCATCCATTCAGTATTTCCGTTTGCAGCTTTTACAATTGCAGGGAAATTTTGCGTGCCCTTGCCAACAGCAACCATTGGGTCAGGGTTATCCTTTGGCAATGAATCGTTCCATTTTGCAGGTCCATCTTTTATATGCAATAAGGGAGCACGTTTTCCAAACTCGGCGACAATTTTTGCCGGATCATGCCCTGCTACTTTTACCCAATACGTGTCAATCTCAAAAAATATATCCGGGTCAACGTTTTCCAACAGCACCTGGTAAACATAACGGCCATCAACTTTATTCCGGTACTCCCACCAATGATTGTGCAGCCCGAATTGCAAACCATTCGATTTGGCAAAATGATTTGCCTCATTATAAATTCCAGCAAGTTCTTTAGTTCCGTCAAGAGAACTATACCGCTTGTCTTCCGGCCATCCATGCCAGATCATTTTTTTGCAGTTAAATGCCTCTGCTGTTTCCAGCATCGCGGATTTTTTATCGCCGATGGGCAATTCTACATGCGCTGAAGAAACAGTTAAACCTGCATCCTTTAAATATTTTCCCGCTTGTTTTATTGACATATTTTCCGGCCAGAAAGCGGTTTCCACTGCTTCAAATCCCATACCTGCGATTTGATGGAGTGTATTAGCAATATTATTTTTGATTTGATCTCGTACCGTATAAAGTTGCAGCGCTATTTTAGCTGGTTTAGCAGACGGAGAATTTTTAAAAGCAGAAAACACCTGTGAAGGTATTAAGGCAGATCCCAGGATACCGAGACCTGCCAGGTTTAAAAATTCTCTTCTTGGAATTTGTTTTGTTGCTGTTGCCCCGTTTTGAATTTTTTTTCTCATATGGATTTTAATTTTGGAATTCGCAATGCTTTTTTATTTTGGTGAGTTCATTAATTATAAGAAAACATAAAATTACAGTTTTAGCATCGCAAACAGGAATGATCCAATACTAAAAATAACTACGGTATCCCGCATTCGTTTTTGAATTACAATTGACTTTGGCTAGATTTAATAAAAATACTGCATGAGAACTTCTTCAAAATACTTCTGGGGAATTTTTCTTTTATCATTTTCTTCCTTATTATATGAATTGTCTTTAACGAGAGTTTTTTCTGTTACGCTCTGGTATCATTTCGGGTTTCTTATCATATCAACGGCCCTGATGGGTTTTGGCGCCTCCGGGGTAGTGGTTGCCTTATGGAAAAGGTTCAGAGAAGAATATGACCTCGATAAAACACTAAGCTGGTTAAGCCTCTGGTTGAGTTTTTTTATAATCATTTCTTTTTGGCTGATCCAGAAAATACCCTTCGATCCTTTTAGTTTATATGCCGATAAAAAACAGTTGATTTATATGCCTGTCACCTATACGCTGGTGGCAGTTCCATTCTTTTTTACGGGTCTTGCTTTGTCATTGTTATTTACACGATTTCCATCCCAGATCAATAAGCTCTACTGTTTCGACCTGGTTGGTGCTGCCTCAGGTTGTATTGCTATCGTTTTTACAATTTCTTTTTTTGGAGGCGGGGGTTCTGTTCTTTTTGCGGCTTCTTTTGCCGCAATGAGTGCTTTGATTTTTAGTTTTAAATCATTCAGATATTTATCAGCGTTAGGCTTATCCCTGTTTGTTGCGGCAATTTTTCTTTCATTCAATGCAGACAGCATCATCCCTTTGAGAATAACTTTCAATAAAGGTTTGTCCTCCGGCAAAGACAAACCTGTAATGACCCGATGGAATACATTTTCAAGGGTAGATCTATATATTGACAGTAGTGGTTCTTCTCCTGAAAAAAAATCTCCTGTTTTTATTATCGACCAGGGAACAGCGGCAACTGGTCTTGAATTTGATCTTTCTCCAAATGTCCGTACAGCATTGCAGCAGTTTCCCGGAGATACGTTGTACTCTTCATGTCTCGCTTATCTCGGTAAAACAAAACCAACAATACTTGTTATCGGAAGTGGCTGCGGAACTCAGGTATTGGACGCTTTGCATTTTGGAGTTAAAAAAGTAGTAGCCGTAGAGATCAATTCCATTATCAATGATGAGGTATTACATAATAATCTCTGGGGGAAACTTTACCAGCAACCAGAGGTTGAACCCGTGACGAATGAAGCAAGAAATTATATCCGTTCTTCAAAGGAAAAATTTGATGCGATCGTTTCTGTCCATACGATCAGCAATGCGGCCATTGCTTCTGGTGCATTGAGCCTTGCTGAAAACTATGTGCTTACCCGGGAAGCTTTTGAAGATTATTATGATCATTTGACCGATAGTGGGATTATTTATTTTACCAGGCCCGAATTTCAAATACCCAGGCTTTTTGCAACAGGAAGAGAAGTGCTCGAGAAAAAAGGAATTAAAAATCCTGCCGCTCATTTTTTTGCATATACCTATCCTTCTCCTGCAAGATTCAAAGGACGAAAATCTTTTTATGCAATATTCATGATGAGTAAAACTGCTTTTACAATCCCGCAGCTTGAATCGGCAAAAAAATTTATTGGAGCAATAAAAGATGGAAATGATGATGCGGTAATATTGTATTCGCCAGACCTGCAAAATAAAAATGTGTATGATTCTGTTTTAGCAGCAACAAATCTTTCTTCTTTTTATCAGCAATATTCTTTTGAAATCGCGCCTGCGACGGATAATAAACCATTCTTCAATCATCATACAAGATGGTCCGCGCTGAACTGGGCCGCGATCAAAGATATTTTTTCACAACAGCGTATGGGTAGGCTGGCTCTCGAAGATAAACCCATTGCAGAAGTCAGCCTGATCTTTTTATTGCTGCAGGTGCTTATTCTGGCGGCTATATTTATAATACTTCCTTTACTGAAATTCTCATCCGGTAATCTCAAAGTAAAAAATGTATTTCCCTCCTTGCTTTATTTTTCAGGGCTAGGCTGCGGCTTTATTATGATCGAAATTGTCATGATACAACAGTTCAGTTTATTGTTGGGTGAACCTGTTTATACATTTGCCATTGTACTTTCCGCGTTGTTATTATTTACCGGCGTCGGTTCATATATTTCGGGCAGATACGCATTGAATGCCAATCGCACTTTGCGGGTTGCCATTTCATGTTTGGCGATACTGTTACTTCTTGCAAGCTTTTTTTTACCGGCATTATTGCGACAAATTATTTCCTTTCCAATGGCAGCAAGAGTATTTTTATCTGTTATATTGATCATGCCATTCGGGATATTACTAGGGATACCATTTCCCTCGGGCATGCAAATTATCAGTAAACAATCACCGCTGCTGATTCCCTGGGCATGGGGAGTAAATGGATTTTTCACCGTTATTGGTTCCGTATTTACTTTGATACTAAGTATGATGATCGGATTCCAGGCGGTATTGTGGATCGCAGCCGCCATCTATCTTTTCAGCATGTTTATCATTAAAAGAGTAGCATGATACAGCGAAAAAAAATCTTTGCGTCTCCGCGCGATCATAAATAAAAAAGGGGAATGTAGAAACACTCCCCGGTGAGTAGTACATTTATTATATATCAATAAACATCTACCCTGCTTAATAACCTAATTGAATTACTTTTTATTAAAGTCTTCGACTATGCTCATTTCTCTATCGGCGATTTTTAAAATTTTCCAGGTATTTTCATCCTGCATATGCACGAGGTAAATGGTTTGATCATCATGCAAATTGATTTCTTCCACCATGGTAATTGAATAATCGTAGTAAATGCTTTTTACCATCGCCCTTACATTTTCAGGAAGTTTTTTCTCTTCATAATAAATAATGGTATACAGCCAGTTGCCAACGCGGCTATAAGTCGACATATGTTGCAGGCCATCCTCTTTGAATTTTACTGCAAAGCCATCCTTGAAGGAATACCATTGTTCGCCATCTGCATTAGGATAGTTCTTTTTGAAATCGCGCACAGCTTTCGTATTGATTGAACCGAAGGGATCAAAAAGCGAAAGCGCTTTTTCCAATGATTTTGCATTACTCAGGTAAGAAACACTCTTTGTTGTTTGAGCTTTTGCCCTGCTTTCTGCCGCCATGCTACATACGAGGATGGCTGCAACGAAAAGAATCTTTTTCATTTTTTTAAATTTTAATGGTTTCTGATTTTAACATTCTGTTAAAGGTTCACAACTCTATAGATCGTGTAGCAGGTATCGTTAGAGTTTTGCTAGAAACATGCCAAGTGTAGTATTATTGAAAAGCAGGAAGTTATAAAAACTAAAATCTACGAAACTGTTCGTTTACGATACATATCCTGTTCGGTTATGTATCATTTTTAATAAAGTCGCATGAAAAAATGATTTGTTGCATGTGACCAGGAAATTATTCTTAGCTGGGAAGATTCGCATCTTCACATCTACATCAATCATTTCCTATATGACGGACAATTGTCGTTTCGGTTACAGAAAAATTAAGTTTTTTTTAAAAAAGATAAAAATTGAATAATAAGAAATAAGAAACAAGAAACAAGGAACAAGGAACAAGGAACAAGATTTAAGACCTGGATCATTTCGTTGAATTTTTTGTTTTTAGATTCTCGTTTTGTGCCTTGCGCCTTGTACCTTGTCCTCTTTTCCTCTGTTAGTTCTGTGCGAAAATTTTTTTAAACGGCAATATAAAATGCTGATTAAATACTAGGTTCGCGATTGATTCCAAAAAGATCAGTAACTTATACTGCTACACAATTAACGCTTAATCTTTTTTTTGTATGAATAAGAAATTATCCGGATGTTTCTTCCGCACATTATTTGTGTCAACTTTTTTATTCACGATGATGCCTGCGAAAGCACAGCAAAAAGAAATCACTAAAAATCCAACGGTATCGCCAAAATTTGACCGTAATCATTATCTTATTTCATATAGAAAATTCGTATTGGATAACGGGCTGACTCTTTTGGTGCATACAGATACCAGCACGCCTGTTGTTGCTGTAAACTTTTGGTATCATGTTGGCTCACGCAATGAATTAACCGGCAAAACCGGATTTGCGCATCTGTTTGAACATTTCTTTTTCAATGGATCGGATAATTATCCGCATGGTTTCCGCGAGGCCATGGACGACGTTGGAGCGAATAACCGCAATGGCACAACCAATACAGATCGTACAAATTTTTTTGAAGAAGTGCCCATTTCCGCATTGGAACGAACACTTTATCTCGAAGCGGATCGCATGGGGTTTTTGACTATCTCCAAAGAAATGCTCGAGCGTGAAAGGGGCGTGGTGCAAAATGAAAAAAGGCAGGGCGAAAATCAACCTTACGGTAAATCTTATAATGAAACTATTTCAAAAATATATCCGAAGGCACATCCTTATTCATGGACGGTTATTGGAAGCATGGAAGATCTCAATGCAGCCTCTTTGGAGGATATTAAATCATGGTACAAAAAATATTATGGACCAAACAATGTAGTGTTATCACTCGCAGGTGACGTTACGCCGGAAAGAGCATTGCAACTGGTGAGGAAATATTTTGATGGCATTCCGCCTGTTAATCCGATAACAAGAACAGAAACATGGATACCCGCATTGGATCATAATATCAGGGAGGAAATGCAGGACAGGGTGCCACAGGTTCTTATTTCACGTGTATATCATGTTCCATCATGGAAAGACAAGGAATTGGATTACCTGAGCGTATTTTCCAGTATTCTTTCCGGCTCAAATAATTCCCGTCTCGATCGCAGGTTGGTTTATGAAAAAAAGATGGCCACGACTGTCAGTTCTTATTTCGAAAAAAAGGAATTGGGAAGCCTGTTTTTTATAGATGTTTTCGTGAACAGGGATAGTGATCCTGTGGATGTAGAACATGAAATGGATGCGGTAGTGAATGAGCTGATCAGTAATGGTCCGACACCTGAGGAAATGAACCGGGCAAAAACGCGTAATCAGGCCAATTTTTCGCGTAATATTGAAAAGCTTGGTGGATTCGGTGGACGTTCAGATGTATTGGCTGAAAGCATGACTTATGGCGGCTCTCCGGAAGCCTATCTTGATAAAATGGAAACAATAGCAAACGCGCAGATACCCGATATAAAAAAAACTGCGCAAAAATGGTTACTTCGGCCTCACTACACGATGATTATAAAACCTTACCCGGATTTGGCAGCAGTAAAAACTAATGTTGACCGATCAAAATTGCCATCATTGGGCGATGCACCGGATATTCAGTTTCCGGAAATTCAACAGGATACTTTGAAAAACGGACTTAAAGTGATGTTGCTTCAAAGAAATACAATTCCTGTTGTGAATATTACGCTTGCAGTCGATGCCGGGATTTCTTCGGATTCCTTATCGAAGGCAGGCATATCATCTCTTGCAATTGACCTCATGGACAAAGGAACAAAAACCCGTGATGTCTTTAAGATATCTGACCAGTTGGATTTGCTCGGTGCAAAAATAGAAACATCGAATACACTTGATCTTTCATTCGTACATCTTTCAGCGTTGTCCGACAACCTGCAACCCTCTCTCAGGCTTTTTGCAGATGTGGTGCTGAATCCATTATTCCCGGAACAGCAGTTCCTGATACAAAAGCAGCAGCATCTTGAACAGATCGGGCAGGAAAAGGTAGAACCTAATGAGATCGCATTTCGTATTCTTCCAGCTTTATTATATGGTAACGAACATCCTTATGGTATGCCATTATCAGGCGCGGGTTTCGAAAAAACAATCAGCAGTATCCGCCGAAACGATTTAATAGAATGGCATACCAACTGGTTCAGGCCGGGCAGTTCAACACTGATCGTAACCGGGAATATATCGATGGATAAATTGCTTCCCATGCTTGAGAATATTTTCAGTAAATGGAAACCTGGAAAAGCACCGGAAAAAAATATTATTTCCGATGTAAAAAGTACGGGTCAGAAAATTTATGTGGTTGACAAACCCGAAGCCTTACAGTCAACAATAGTTGCAGCTCATATTTCAATGCCCGGAGCGCAGGAAGATGAAATTGCCCTTGAAATAGCGCTCACGAATTTTGGAGGAATGGCCACGTCGAGGCTTAACCGAAATCTAAGGCTGGATAAGCATTGGAGTTATGGCACATCCGGATCTTTGAGAACGGCAAGAGGCCAGCGCCCATTCGTTGTCATCGCACCCGTTCAAACAGATAAAACAAAGGAATCAATGGTAGAAATAGCAAAAGAAATCCGCGGACTTGCAGGAGAACGACCATTGGCCGGCGATGAATATGCAAGCATCATGCGCAATATGACGCTGCGGCTTCCGGCAAGATTTGGTACACTGAAAGCATTGGAAAACGCAGCAATCAGGATCATTAATTATGGACTGCCGGCGGACTACTGGTCAAATTATGCAACAAAAGTGCGTTCGCTCGAAGCAGCGCAGTTGAATGACGCTGCAAAAAAATATATTCACCCTGATGAAGTTATTTGGATAGTAGTTGGTGATCTCAGCAAAATAGAAAAAGGAATCAGTGAACTCGGCTATGGTGAAATTATTCAGCTGAATGCGGATGGCGAAGTGATTAATAAATAATAGATACGCGCGCAAAGGCCCAGAGACGCAAAGGAGTTGAAAGGTTGAGAAGTTGAAATAGGAACTACCATTTCAACTTCTCAACCTTTCAACTATTCAACTCCTTTGCGTCTCTGGGCCTTTGCGCGCATATTTCGAATCCCGAATATCAAAAACATCAGCATAAATAAAAATAATGTAAATTAATGCGTGAATATAGAAGCAAGCGAATTCTTATGACTTAACGACTAAAGAATTCGCACATTCGCACATCCGCAAATTCGCACATCAATAACTGTTTATGAAACGTAACTATTATATAGTAGCACTCATCATGCTAACGTTCTTTGTTATTTCTTTTCTTACAAATGTTATCGGGCCTTTGATTCCGGATATCATTAAAGGTTTTAATCTCAGTCTTACGCTGGTGGCCGTTTTGCCATTTGCATTTTTTATTGCTTATGGTGTGATGTCCATTCCTTCCGGGATGCTGATTGAAAAATATCATGAGAAAAAAATTATGATCGCGGCTTTTATAGTCGCTTTTTTTGGATCGCTTCTTTTGGCTTTAGCACCGAATTACCTGACCGCAGTACTCTCTCTTTTCCTGATAGGATGCGGGATGGCAATGTTGCAGGTTGTCATCAATCCTCTTTTGAGAACTTCCGGGGGAGAAGAACATTATGCATTCAATTCGGTATTGGCACAATTGATATTCGGAGCCGCCTCTTTTCTCAGTCCATTGGTTTATTCATATATGGTCCAGCACCTGAACGATAATAAAACCTTTCTATCCTCTTTTCGGTCATTTGTTCCCGTAAGTCTTCCATGGATATCCCTGTACTGGTTGTTTGCTGTAATCTGTCTCCTCATGATCCTTGTGATTTTTTTCTCCCGTTTTCCAAAAGTGGAATTGAAGAAAGACGAGGAAGTAGGCCCTTTGAAAACACATATCATGCTTTTTAAAAAACGGATTGTGATTTTATATTTTATTGCGATGATTTGTTATGTCGGCACGGAACAGGGCATTGCCAACTGGATATCCCAATTTTTATCAACCTATCATGGGTATGACCCGCAAACAACAGGCGCGCAGGATGTAGCTTATTTTTGGGGATTGATGACTGCCGGTGGAGTAGTGGGTTTATTATTACTAAAGATAATGGATAGCCGAAAAGTATTGATTGGTTTCACCATCCTTGCGCTGATATGTTTAACGCTCGCGCTTTTTGCATCGGCAAAAGTTTCACTGGTGGCTTTCCCGCTCGCAGGATTTTTTGCTTCGGTGATGTATCCCATTATATTTTCCCTGGCGCTTAATTCCGTTGAAGAACATCATGGCTCTTTTTCCGGGATCATTGTAACCGGTATCATCGGGGGAGCGATTGTTCCCCTCATCATTGGCTGGCTGGGTGATCATTTGGGATTGCGTACAGGCATGCTCTTTTTATATATAACGATGGGATATATTTTAAGTGTCGGTTTTTGGGCGCGCCCTATTATTACCAATAAAACCATCAGCCTTTTTGGAAATGAAAAAGTATAATCGATAATGAACAATACAAAAGTGATCGGAGTCGATCTTGGCGCTACAAATATCCGTGCTGCATTGGTGAATGGCGATACGATTTCCAATATCAGGTCAAAACGTATCAATAGTGCCGGTACGGAAAGGGAAGTTTTGGAAGATATATTTGAAGTGGTAGATGCTATCATCGATAAGGAAGTAAAGGCGATTGGAATTGGCGTGCCCAGCGTAGTTGATATCAAAAAAGGAATTGTATACGATGTGCAATATATTCCTTCATGGAAAGAAGTGCATTTGAAGAAATGGATGGAGGAACGTTATGGAATTCCTGTATTCGTTAATAATGATGCAAATTGTTTTACATTGGGTGAACTTTATTTTGGAAAGGGAAAGGGTATGCAATCGATGATCGGGCTGGCGATCGGAACAGGTCTTGGTGCCGGTATCATCATCAATAATAAATTATATGCCGGCCCTCATTGCGGCGCGGGAGAATTTGGTATGGTTGAATATCTTGATAAGGTGTATGAATATTATTGCAGCGGTCAGTTTTTTCAAAATGTATATCAACTCGATGGTGAAACGGTTTTTGAAAATGCAAAAAAAGGCGACAGCCAGGCTTTGCATTTATATGAATTGATGGGAACACATTTGGGAAATGCCATCAAAATGATTATGTACACGTATGATCCGGAATTGATTATTTTCGGCGGCTCGGTTCGTTTTGCGTACGATTATTTCCAGCATGCGATGTGGCAGCGGATCAAAACATTTGCATTTTCAAAATCGGCAGAGAACCTGCAGATCAAAATATCCGACCTCGAGAATAGTGGCATACTTGGAGCCGCTGCATTGTATTTAGATGCGCAATAGATTCTTATTATGAGAAAGAAACTTTTAATAATAATACTATCATCATTTTTTACTTCTTTAGTTTATGCTCAAACGCCTAAACCCGATGTTTCTGATAAAAATTGAAAGACGAATCATAGACACAATCATAAAGCTTAAAGAAGTTAAGGAAAGAGATAAATATGTGAGAGATCAAACCGATGGCAAGCGGCACTTGCAATATATGATATCAGGGAAACCAACCAAAACAATTCAATATTATTGGGTAAGGGTTATGGAAGATAACGGCTCTGCCTATTATACTCATTTTAATTTTTATGTTTACCCAAAAACAATGACAATAAAATATTATGATACTATAAACGACGAAGTCATAGATCTTAAAACGTGGAGAAGAAGAAAAACTAATTGAAAGTTTTTAAATTCATCAAAATAATGTGACAAAGCCTTTAATTGAGAAATTAAATATAGAATTAGACTTTTACCTTGGATCGGATTAAATTGGCATCTGCCTTGCTGGATAAGAGTAAGTTATTTTATTAACTTTTTAATGTTTTCAAAATGAATAAAATCCTTTCATTTATTTTTTTTCTGCTGGTGGCATCCAGTGCGATTGGACAGGTTATTGGTCGTGTAGATAAGAAGACAAAGGAGTTTTATATCGCTGCCGATCAAAAACTGGATTATAGGGTATTTGGATATCAGTATGCAAATAATACTACCCAGAGAATGATTTGTTTTTCTTCGCATATTACCGATGTAAGAGACAATTATAACAGATGCCCGCTCGGATCTTATTTCGATACGGACAAAATGAGACCAGGCGATAAAATTTCTTACCTGGGTGGGATAGGCAGTTTTGGTAAAATGAATTTCATTGCAGGGAACGGCAAAAAAACGATTTTCTATCTGCCGAAATCCAGCTTCACAATAAAGTAATTTTATGATTTATTTTGATAAGCCCCGTAAGGGCTGCAGGTCGGTAGAAAAAATTATAAATTTCAATGTTGCACCGTAGGTGCAACACTCGAATCTTGCGTACCAATGAACAACGACAGGATAGTTAATCAAAATGATATTAAATATCTCATCAGGCGGAATAAAATATTTGCTGCGATATATAAACAGTATGGGTCGCCACCTGACTGGTCAAGAGAGCCGGGCTTTGTTTCCTTAGCCAAAATAATATTAGAGCAACAGGTAAGCCTGGCTTCTGCAAATGCCCACTTTCAGAAATTAAATACTTATTTGGATGAATTTTTGCCCTCAAATATTTTAAAACTTACGGATATAGAAATGCGAAGTTGTCAAATCAGCCGGCAGAAAGCAAAATATCTGAGAGCCTTATCAACCGCAATACTTGATGATAACATTGATTTAATGAAATTGCCCGGCCTGAGCGAACCGGAAATAAGAACACAACTTACCAGTGTAAAAGGCATTGGCCACTGGACAACCGATATTTACCTCATGTTTTGTCTGCAGGCAAAAGACATTTTTCCCGCAGGCGATATCGCAGTTGTAAATACCGTTAAAGAATTGAGCGATGCGCAAACATCAGGCGAGATCCTTTTACTGTCAGCGCAATGGAAACCTTTACGTTCGCTCGCAGCATATTTTTTATGGCACTATTACCTGAAAAAAAGAAATAGGGCATCGGAATAAGTCTAAAGTATCGAAGAGATCACAATGATTTTATCAAATTAAGGAATAGTTAACAGATCGAACCTACAAAATTTCTGGTAACCACTTCTGAGAAACAAAGCATCCTTGTTTTCATTATCTCAATACCAGCAATGGTTGTAGGTTATTGATATGTATTTTGTGATCACCTGCATCAATAAAAGAGCTGGCGGATTTTGGTAATTTCGTTTTTCTACCTGCATGCTGTCTGCATGAAGCTAAGGCGCTCTTCATTCTTTTTTTGCCACAATCCTTTCTTGTTTGTCAATAAGAATAGCATCAAAAAATTTCTTTATCGTTGCATAATCAGACGCTGGTATTTTGTATTGGTTCAAAACAATTTTTGTTACCACATAAACCATATTTCTTTTTTCATCATACCAGTACCTTACACTGTAACTCGCGTATTTATTGCTAGTGCTTTTCGATTCCGGTAAAGCATCTGCCTTATATCCTTCAGGCAGTTTAATAACTGTCGTATCAGTTTTCTCAAATGGGCAATTAAAATAAAAATCCTGTTGCCGGTTCTCTGCCTTTGGCAGTTTGAGTGACCATATATTATAAATAGAGGGATTCAAAAACATTTTATTGCCTGTTTTTAATTCGGGTATTGTTTCGAGTTCCTGGTCAACGGAAACTTGCAAATCTCCTGTCTGTTCGGTTGCAGCAAACCGGATCTGGCCTGGATCTTTTAAGCCCCAACGATTAATCATATATGTTTTCTGATCATCAGTTTTTTCATCCATTAATTGAATCATATCCTGTTTGTATTCGCCGCTCGCTGTAAAACGGGTATTTGTTTCACCGGATCCATCATCTTTTAAATTGACCATTGTGTAAACCTTAATAATATTTTTTGATGCGCTGCTTTTGGGAGTAGCTACCAGCACACCACCATTTTCAGTAATAAGAAGTGCATTCCTGTTCTCGGTAAAACTTCCGAGTGTTCCAAAATCATTTGTTCTGCTCGTACATTCTAGCCATATGCTATCTTTTTGACCGGGGACACAAAGAATTACATGATTGAACTGGTTGCATGGAAATTCCGGATCAACGGGCTCCTTATTATACTTTGCATTGATAAGCGCCTGGTAGCTATTAATTCCAATTGAATGTAATACTGCTTGCATATAATTGCTTAATCCCTTACAATCGCCATATTTTTTGCTGTCTGTAAAGTCGGCAGGAAATGGTTTATACCCGCCAATTCCTAATTGAATACTTACATAGCGGAAGTTTTTCTGGAGATAATTATAAATGATTCTTATTTTTTCCCTGTCATTTTTGGCATCTTTAACCAGGTTCCTGTAAAATACTTTTTTTTCGTCCGAAAGCATATCCATTCCTTTGGCAAGATCGCCATACCATGCGCCAAAACTTTTCCAGGATCTCATATCTCCTTCATATTCGTCTAATTTAAAGCGATTGGGAGCAAGAATGATAGATGGATAACGGCTTTCATAACTCACCGCGCCCTCTTCATACATGATCGGATTAAGATTTTTTACCTGCCAGGTATAAACTTTATACTTATTATCTTCAACGATGACAGGTTGCAAATGAATATTTTTTTCCTTAAATCTTAAATCTATTTCTTTTTGAACTCTGGCTGTATAACTGGAATATTCCACTCCTTCATCAGGAACTAATATTTCATAACGTGGATAGAGAAGTGTTCCCTTATATTTTATTTTGTAATTGTATTCAACAGTAACAGGAAAAGTAGTAACAGGAATATTTAGATAATATGTTTTATAGTCGTCTATAAGACCATCGGCGACGGCAATAGCGTTCAGGTCTCTTTGCTTATATTTATTTATAATTTTGCCCACAGCGTTATACACTTTTATTTCAACATCGTCAAGAGTGATGAATTTATCGGTTTGTTTTACAAAAAGAAGTTCCCCTTTTCCTTTCTCATTCAATATAGTAGCAACCCTGTGAACAATTAGTTTTGCATGATCAATATCAGAGACTTCGAATTCTATATTCTCTGTGCGGACGACCAACGCAGCATTTTTTTTCAAAGAAGGAGATATAGTGGATGTATCATAAGGTGATTGTTGTGCCTCTGATCTTGCTAAAAGGAATGTGAGTATGCATGATAGAATTGATATTCTTATCATATTGAATGTTTGAATTATCACCTATTTTTTTTAATTATAATCTGCTCATTTAATAAACCAAAAAGTTTCTTATAAAATTCTCTGAAGTTTCCATAATCATCAACAGAAAAAACCGGTCTTTTGAACTCGAGTTCAACACGCATAGACAGATGATCTTCTTCGGCAGAAATAATTCGGGTAAATACAACACTTGTATCAGGAAGCATCATCCGGATATTCCTTGGCATTTCATCAAAAGAAAATCCATCCGGAATAAAAAAGTTTTCGGCAATTAAATACTTCTGGTTGGCACCGAAAAAAATATCTGAGAACCTGTTTTCTGCGGTGAACGGATTTTTTTCTAAGCCGGTAAAAAGATTGGTGAAAAAATATTTATAATTTCCCGATGCGCTTAGGTTTTCGTTAAAGTTTATTTTTTGCACCAGGGGCATTGTATCAATTTCTTCGTTCTCAATAGAAATACTATCTATATGGAGACCGGGATTAGTCGAACTAAAATATTTCTCTATAAATTGTTCTTTCCCCTGTTTCAAATCAGGCAATCTTTTCCATCTGGAATAATCATAACTACTTATTGTTGCCTCTCCGTTTAATACTCCTTGATCGTTAATAGAGCCATTGATAACGACGATATCATTAAAAATCTCTTTCTCATCCCATAAAGGCTGCCAACCCCAATTAAAAGTTTCGAATTTTTCAATAACCAATCCCAGCGAATTCATTACCTCCCAGGGTATTAATTTGGGAGAAGCGTATTTATCGGTAGCATCCAGGACGTATATTTTTTTATCAATTTCCACATACGCCATCACTTTGTCGAATTGGCCATATCCGGGGTTCAATGAATTAATCCTTCCATTGGAGCGCGTACTTACCAGGATGGGAAGTGCATTCAGACCTGCATCCTTCAGTAAATTGATTAATATAAGATTGATTTCGCCACTGGTTCCCTTTTTTTGTTTCCATGCGGATTTTACTCCTTCAAGCGCCCAAATATTCGTATGCCCGTTCCATTCCATATTTTTGCGAACATATCTATAGATAGTTGTCATTTTCTCGTATGGATTTTTTATTTTTTTCAGCATTTCTTCCAGGTCACTTGTTCTTGGAATATTTTTGGTAAGCTGCTGACCAAAATCCTGGTCCTCTATCAATGAGTTTATAATACCAATCCAGGAACGGGTTAAGTCGATTCTTCGGCCCAAATGTGTAAATGCAATAACTCTTGTTTCAACTCTTTGTACATAATCATCTTCACAACTTATAAAAGGTTCATCTCTTAATGCGGGTATATTGATCATTTTGTACGAGACAAGTGTATGGACATTATTTTTCACTTCCTGTTTGTCAACAGGCAGGATACAAAATACTTGTGGGATCAATTCGAGATCTGAAGGGTAATCCATCGTATACCTGCTTAATTTTACAGGGATCGATTTTTGGAATTTCCAGTTTCTCAATCCTGAGCCAATGGTTCCCGATACTTCATAACTGTATTCGATCACGCTGCCCACTTTTGCTTCGGGAAAGGTGAATATTTTTTCTGTAAGTCTTCTGTTTATATCCTTGGTAAAAACTGCTTTTTTATCCAATTTTGTAATCACAATATTTCCGGAAGCATCGAGGTTATATGTTTGTGCATTTATGTTGTTGATGCTTTCTGCTTTATTATAATTAGTATACAGTATTTTAATATTGGCGTTGTCCAGTCCTTTATTCTTCAGTATTTTTATTCTTACATGCCGGGTGATTTCGGTATATAGATCATACGTGTACATTTTAAAATGCACCTCTTCTACATCAAAAAGCACAATTGCTTCGGCATTTTTATCAAAGTCACATTCATTCATCAGCAAATCTTCTTTGTCAACTTTGCCGAATGCAGGAATATCATCTTTTTTTTGGCTGAGCACTAAAGTGGAATAAAGCAAAAGCAGTGTCAACATGAATAATCTCATGGTAGCAAGGGGTTTATAAATGTAGGGGTTATTAGAAACTAATAATACAATATTTATGGAATATTATATAACAAAATATAATAAAATTTATTGCGGTCTAAACCTGCGTTCTTTGCCGATTCTAAAAAAAACGAGGAGAAAAGATATGAGTAATAACACTTATCCTGCAGGGAATATTTTAAATTAATTCGGTTCTTCGTGATTCTGGTTACTTAAGGTTACGCTATTTCTGCTGCGCCGAATATCCGCTGCTCTTTAGCTGATCAAAAAGCTGCGTGGTTTTTTGTATCGCCGCATCATCATTGATATCAAACAACCGGAAGGTTTCTTTGTCACCTTTGTACAAATCGTTTTCCTGCATATCGCCTTGTGATTTATATGCTGCAATGACCCATTGCGCAACCGTTTTGTAAGAAACCTGTTTTCCTACGCCAAAATGTGTGGCGACATCGAGATAAAATGTAGGTGCATTTTTTTTAATGGTTGTTTCCGGGAAACCATCCAGCATGACAAAGTCATTTGGCTTTTCATCTTTGTATGTGCTTCCACAGATAATGATCGGGCGCTTTTGACCTTTGTATCGCTGAAGCGCACGCAAGGCCATAATCACAGCTGTTTTATGATGACCGTGCTGACCCGCAAAAGGAAACATGGTAATTATAAAATCGTATTGCTTTGCTGCAAGGATTTGATCAAGTTTTTTTTCAACAAAAGGAATATCCCATCTTTGACCCGTTACATAAGGAACCGGGTTCAGATTATAATAATCATCACGCTGATCAAAAAAATAATATTGCCTGATACCCATGATGTCACCGGCTTCCATGACTTCTTTTTTGCGTATCCGTGGTAATTCCGAACGACCAATCGTTGAATCTGTCAACTTCAATCCATAATACACCGAGCCGAGTTCCGAACCATTATACCCTCCCTGGCCATCGGTTATCTGGGCCAGATCAACCGTGCCTTTCAAATCGTGTGTGATTTTATAAAGTATAATGGGAAAACTGGTTTCATCATCCGGATGCGCCTGAATCACGAGGACATTGGGCCCGGATTGCGCGAATGAAAAATAAGAAAAAACAAAAAGCGCGGGAATTAGAAAGGCCAGGTATTTTATATGGACTATTTTCATTTTTATTAAATTGTAATGATGAAATTAAAGTATTTTCCCGTTTGTATTTTAATGTAACTAAAAATAAACTCACCGGCGCCTTTGAGAGGATATTCGCCCAGAGAAGTTGAAAGGTTGATAAGTTGAAATGATAGAGCCCGTTTCAACTTATCAACCTTTCAACTATTCAACTCCTAACTCTTCCTAAACAACTTCAACTTATCATTGATATATAAAATCATATCCTGGTTATTTGCATTCCTGCAAAATTTATACGAGGGTTTATAACGCGACATGAATATTTGCAGCGAATCTCCCTTCAGCCTGGTGAGTTGTGCAACACGCGCAGGAGAAAATTTGTGATCAATATAATATTGCTCTTCTTCCCATTGCAATCTCTGTTTCAATCTTCTTTTTTGTTTTTCATTTTTTGAAAAATATCCGACCGGGCTAAAACTAAAACCGGGTCCATCCATTTTTCTTTTTTCATTCAATAATTTGACAGGATGTTTTTTATTGAGAAGCTGCTTATAATCTTCTCTTCTCTGCATTGAATCCAATTGATATTCCTGCATCTCATCCACTTTTACTGTAGGTAAGGTCATAATATTGGGTAAAAGACGAATAGGGTAATTGTCAGATAACATGAATCCACTCACGATCAATGTGTCGGTACTATAACCTGCGGAAGAAAAGATGATGGTATCTCCCGGTTCAGCAGGAATTTTATAATTGCCTCCCATATCCGATGAATTGATTTTTTTCTGGCTGAAGTTTGTCACATTCACGCCAATCAGGATTTCCGTTGTTCCCTTTTTTGTGAGTTTGCCAGCTAAGTGTTGCTGCGCAAATCCAGTTGAAGAAAATATCAATAATAATAATAAATAGATATTTCTTGCCGGCCCCATATTACCCGTTTTGCTGTGATACAGAGATAATATTTTTTTTATATCCCATGTTTTTAGTGTGAAACACAAATGTAGGATATCATCAATCTGCCTCTGGCTGATTAAAAAAAATGAGACAATTTTAACACATTAGGTCTCGGGATGAGTGAAATACTAATATGAATAGGATGCAGGGTAAATTAAGAAGACATATAAGGAAATAAATTTTCTGAAAGACAGATACTATTTTTCCATAAATTCGACAATTCTTTTATAGTGGTTGATAGTTCATGGTTGATGGTTCATGGTTTATAAAATTAAATTCCAAACCATGAACCATGAACCATGAACTATCAACCATCAACCTCCAGCACACCAATTCTAAATGTTTCAATATGAAAAAAGGCTTTCTGTTTCTCCTGTTAGTAGTAGTAGCAAGTGTATCCATTTTTATTTCCTGTAATAATAAAAAAAGCGGCAAACCGCGTGTACTGGTATTTTCCAAAACCAAAGGCTTCAGGCATGCTTCCATTCCCAATGGTATTGCAGCTATCAAAAAATTGGGATTGGAAAATGGATTTGATGTGGACACTACCGAAAATGCGGATATGTTTAATGAAGACACGTTGAAACAATATTCAGCAGTTATTTTTTTAAGCACCACCGGGGATGTGCTTGATTACAGGCAGGAAGCCGCTTTTGAGCGTTACATACAAGCCGGTGGAGGCTATGTTGGTGTGCATGCTGCTGCGGATACTGAATATGACTGGGGTTGGTATGGACGATTGGTTGGCGCGTATTTTTTGGATCATCCGGGAATACATGATAAATTTCCGAATGTGCAGGAAGGAATTCTGATTGTCGAAGACCAAACAAACAATGCAACCAAACATCTCCCCAAACAATGGAAAAGAACGGATGAGTTTTATAGTTATAAAAAACTGAATCCTGATGTAAAAGTATTACTCACCATTGATGAAAAAAGTTACCAGGGCGGACATAAAATGGGAAACCATCCAATGGCATGGTATCATGATTATGATGGCGGACGCGCTTTCTATACCGAGCTAGGACATACGCCGGAAAGTTATACCGAAGAGAATTATCTCAAACATTTGCTCGCCGGTATTCAATATGCTATTGGCGATAACAAAGAGCTCGATTATACTAAATCAAAATCACAATTGCCTCCCGAAGACGAGCGGTTTGTAAAAACACAACTTTCAGTGGGAGAATTTTATGAGCCAACAGAAATGACCGTCCTTCCCAACCTGGATATCCTGATCATCCAGAGACGCGGAGAGATCATGTTATATAAAAATGAAACGAAGAAAGTTAAACAGGCCGGGTTCTTTAATGTGTATTATAAAGCTTCCGTTCCTGGTGTGAACGCAGAGGAAGGTATGCTGGGATTGGCTAAGGATCCCGATTATGCAACGAATAACAGGGTTTATATCTATTATAGTCCGGCAGACACTGCCGTCAATCGTTTATCAAGATTTATTTTCAAGAATGATACGCTTGATAAGTCCACTGAAAAAGTGATCCTCGAAGTAAAATCGCAACGGCAAATCTGTTGTCATACCGGCGGTTCGATTGCTTTCGGTCCTGATAAATTATTATATTTTTCTGCAGGCGATAACTCCACGCCATTTGATGAACCCAAGGCAAAACATGTAAACAGTGGTTTTGCTCCGCTGAATGATCAGCCGGGTCATCAACAGTATGATGCAAGAAGATCCGCGGGTAACACGAACGATCTTCGTGGAAAGATTATTCGAATACGCGTGAAAGATGATGGCAGTTATGAAATTCCTGAAGGCAATCTCTTTCCCAAAGGCACAGAAAAAACAAGACCCGAAATATATGTGATGGGTAACCGAAATCCATATCGTATTTCTGTTGATCAGAAAAATAGTTATTTGTATTGGGGTGAAGTAGGACCCGATGCTAACAATGACAGCTTCGATACACGCGGCTCGCGCGGATATGATGAAGTGAACCAGGCGCGCAAAGCAGGTTATTTCGGATGGCCTTTGTTTGTAGGGAATAATTATCCATATCATCAATACGACTATGCAACCGGCACATCTGGTCCCGCTTTCGATCCGCTGAAACCGATCAATGATTCAAGAAATAATACTGGGCTGCGCGAACTACCTCCTGCTCAACCTGCTTTTATCTGGTATCCTTATGGACCTTCATCAGATTTTCCGGAAGTAGGTGTTGGCGGTCGCAATGCCATGGCCGGACCGGTTTATTATACCGATATGTTTCCAAAAGAAACCCGTCTTCCTGATTATTATAATGGAAAACTGATTATCTATGATTGGATCCGAGGATGGATAAAGGCGGTGACCATGCTTCCTAACGGCGACTTCGATAAAATGGAACCATTCTTTGGAAATATCAAAGTGAATTCTTTGATTGATATGGAAGTTGGTCCCGATGGAAAATTATATTTACTCGAATATGGAAATGGATGGTTCACCAAAAATCCTGATGCGGGCCTGGCAAGGATTGATTTTATTACAGGAAATATTTCTCCGAAGATCAATGCAATTGGTGTAAATAAAACATCGGGTGTTTTACCTTTTGCCATTAAAGCAACTGTTGATGCGCATGATGTAGAAAAAGATAAGATGACATATGTCTGGGATCTTGGCAATGGATCAACGAAAGAAACGACCGAACCATCATTGGATTATACATATACAACTGTCGGCGATTATAAAATTTCTGTTACTGTAAAAGATGCGCAGGGCGGTTCATCAAAAAGCGATGCAATAGCTGTGTATTCGGGCAATGAAGAACCTGTTGTGAACATTCATATAACCGGCGGCAACAAATCTTTTTATTTGCCCGGTGCGCCATTGAATTATGCGGTTGAAGTAAAAGATAATGATACTTCAAAAATTGACCCCGCGAATCTTTTTGTATCTGTTGATTATATACAAGGTTTTGATAAAGCCTCTTCGACGATGGGCCACCAGCAGGGACAGGCAGCGATTAGTGGAAAAACACTTGCGATGTCGCTGGATTGTAAGAGTTGTCATAAGGAAGCAGAAAAATCTGTCGGACCCGCGTTTTTGGATGTTGCAAATAAATATCAGAAAGATCCCAATGCGATGAGTTATCTCAGCCAGAAGATCATCAAAGGCGGCAGCGGGGTATGGGGTGAAGTGGCGATGGCCGCACATCCTACATTGTCGCAAGGCGATGTTCAACAAATCGTAGGTTGGATATTATCACTCGGAAATAAAACCACGGCAAAAAAATCTTTGCCCGCATCCGGAACCATTAAACCGGAACAAAATCAAAAACCAAATGCAACACTTGTCATAACAGCCAGCTATACCGACAAAGGTGGCAACAATATCAAATCACTCACGGGGACCAATAGCCTGGGATTGAAAAGCAGTAACTATGCTTTTACAGGAACTGAAAAGTTAAAAGGATTCACACCATTTAAATATAATGGTATGAATTTGCTCATTCTCCCCGCTGATGGCGGATGGTTTGCGGTGGACAGTATTGACCTGGCAGGAGTAAGATCCGTTAATATCACGAGCCTCTGGCAGGCTGCGCCGGAATTTGGTTTCGATTTTGAAGCCAGGCTGGAAGCACCGGATGGAAAACTGATTGGTAAAGGAAGCATGCCCATTCCGAAAAAAGGACAGCCGATGGGCATGACGCATGTAACACTTGACGCCATAACAGATGGCCAGTTTCATACTGTTTATTTCAACTATAAACCAAATAATCCCAAAGGAACAGTACAGGCAGGAATAACCGGAGTGCAATTTGGAATAAAATAAAATTAATGTGCGGATGTGCAAATGTGCAGATGTGCGAATTCTTTTGAATGATTGGATTAAAAAATTCGCACATCTGCACATTTGCACATTCGCACATTGGTTTTTGCTCTGTGCGAAAAAAACATGATTCAGAAGCAAGCCCGAATTAAATTAAATTTTTTATGAAGCATGTTTACCTGTTGGCGTTTTGCATTTTGACTACGCTGTTATCAGAAGCGCAGGATTCATCTAAGATTATAAAACTCCTGGATGGCCGCATGCAAATAAAAATTCCATCCATCTTTCATTCAATGACAGCAGAGGAATACCAATTCAAATACCATAAACCAAAAGATGTAACTGAAGCTTATTCAGATAAAAACCTGGAACTAAACATACTGGTCAGCTATCAGCAATCAATGCCTGTGACCGAAGACCAGCTGCAAGAGTTGGTGACTTCAATGATCGTACAAATGAAGACAAAGAATCCTAACTTCAAGGTATTGGGTGAGGGTGAAAAAAGTATTAACGGACATGTATATTCTTTTTTAAAGTTTAGTTCCCAGGGAGCGGACCAGCCTATTTTCAATTATCACTTATTAGGAGCCGTCAACAAAAAGCTCATCATGTTTGTCTTCAATTGCCCGGAAAAATTAACGGCCGGATGGTATCCAAAAGTAGAGACGATGTGGAATTCGATTGTCCAGAAAAAATAATAGATGAAAACATTCGCCCCATGATTTAGGCAAGCCACTCGCTTAACCGTGAAGACGCAAGGGACACGAAGTTGCGCGAAGAATTAGTTGGTAAAATCGGATTTGTACAATTCCCTTGGCGCAACTTCGTGTCCCTTGCGTCTTCGCGGTTAAGCGAGTGGCTTGCCGACGAACAAAGCGGAGGGACTGAGTGAGAAATCTGACCGCGTTTAGCGGTTATAGATCATCGATACTAAGTATTGGCGTGAGGTTTCTCACCCCGCAAAATAGTTTTATAGTGTGAGTCTCTGTGGCGGTTCGAAATGACGGCGTGGCTTGCGGAATCACTTTTAAACTTGAGAAAACAAAATGGCAAAAAACAAAACAACCGAAACTTCCAAAAGCGTAACTGATTTTATCGACGCAGTTGCGGACGAAACAAAACGTGATGACAGTTTTCGCATTATTGAAATCATGAAGCGCGCAACAGGGTTTGAGCCAAAAATGTGGGGACCAACCATCGTTGGTTTTGGAACCTGTCATTATAAATATGCCAGCGGACATGAAGGCGATATGCCGCTTGTAGGTTTTTCTCCAAGAAAACCTGCAATCGTTTTATACCTCGCTTCTAATTTTGAGAAGAAAGAGCAGCTATTAAAAAAATTCGGGAAACATAAAACAGGTAAAGGTTGTATCTATATAAAGAAACTGGAAGATGTGAATATTGATATTTTCAAAGAGATGATAACAGCTTCATTGAAGAGTTTGAACCGTGATTAAAGGATTGAAGGATTAACATGAGATAGAATTGTTTCCATTATTCATGTTAATCCTTCAATCCTTTAATCATGGTTCAAACCCGCCAACTAATCACCCTTATCCTCCTCCAGATCGTCATGATTATCCCCACCCAGGCTATAATAATTATTTTCTTCGTCTTCTTCACCGACGGCTTCATCCTTATCATCTAATTCCGCACCGGGAACGTCAAGTTCTTCTCCTAAAATTTTTTCTGTTTTATTCTTTGCTTTGATTACAGCACCGTCTTCATCAAGATGTTCTTCTTTTTCATTACTATAGACATCTTCTTTTTCCGGGTAATGAGGATAGCCTGGAAAATCTTCTTTGCCTTTATTTTCTCCGGGCTTGTTTGTTTTCTTATCCATAAAATTTGTTTTAAGTTTCAAAGTTTCTGCAACCAATCCAAAATGTGAAAAGTTGATAGGGTGAAAAGTTAAGTAAAATTTCAATATTTTAACTCAACTTATCACCCTATCAACTTTTCAACTTCTCATCCCTTCACGAAATATAGAATTATTTCTGCAGTGTTATCTTAACATCCATAACCTTAGCCAGGAGGCCATCCGGTTGGCTGGTGTTTTCTGCAGGCTCTCCGTCTGGCAGCAGTTCAAAAAGCCAGGCCAATGGATAACCCTGGTTTGGATCACCGCCTGAATAATCCGAATAACCATTGGGTCCTAAATAATGCGTTTTGGGATCGTGTGTTCCGGTTTGAACAAATTTTAATCCAAGCATCCTGTCATCCGGCGCGTTGGCATAAATATATGGCCCAACATTCCCGGTAGCACTTGTGATATTTATTTCGCCCACAGGGTCCGGAACAAAATACGTGGCATCGTCATAACCTACGATCTGGCTAGGATTTGCTTTAGATGCAAAATTAGTAATCTCCGAAACGGTAACAGTTTCGCCCCGGATCGTTACCTTCATGCTCACCGAGTCCCAAACGATTATATAATCAGGAGCATTATCAACCACGGTGTCTAATAATTTCATTTCTACGATATACACTTCTTCATCAACAATCCGGACGTTTGAAACCAAAGATGCCGATGATGTCTTGCCAAATGTTTTACCATGATATTTGAAATTAACATCCACCTTTGCGCTGACCGCTACGGGATTTTGTGATGGAACTTTTGCCGGAGCTTTGAATGAAGCATTCAATAAATTTCCTGTTATCGTTCCGAAAGTTGAATTACCATTCACGACACCATTTACTGACCAGACGATATTTTTATTTAGTGTGATCAGCGGAGCCACGAAATCGTTTGAACCCAATGTAGTTAAGTTGTCATCGTCAGCATCTACAACATCTATTTTTATGCTTATACTTGTACCAACCTGTACCGTTCCACGGGGAGGATTGATAAACAGGACATCAAATGGAGTGTACACTGTAAAATGTTTTATAGGAGCTGAAATTATTTTGTTGATTGTATCATTGGTAAAATCATTCACGCGCCACCAGCCGCCGATACTATCCTGGAATGCAATTCCCATTAAATCGCCTAAAGTAGAAGCAAGATCATCGGCAGTATAATGAAATTTCAAAGTAACAGGTTGCAAAAAATGTATTCCCTGCGGCAGAAATTCATATCCATAACCGACACCATTCGGCGCAGTTTGTGTAACGGCCTGGATGCTGATGCTTGTATTATCATTCAAAGCATCTGCAGGGAAAATCAATTCAGCATTTCCATCGGCAGAGGCAATCGAACCGCCGGTTTTCCCGATTACTTTGGTAATAACATCTCCAACCGGAGTACCTACATCCGTTAAAGTGGGTGTGGATACTGTTGGGATGGAATCAGTTGGAATGGTTGGAATTAAACCCTCAACAAGTTTTTTACAACCTGGCAAAATTAGTATCAGGGTAACTGTTAGTAACAGCAGGGCTATTTTTTTCATAATGAAATTTTTTTGAGAAGAAATTTTTAAAACGTGAAAGTATAAGATGCATATTCATTAAACATCCCCCGAAACAGTGAATTGTATTGAGTCGCAGGAATTCACCTGAAAGGGTGAATTTTTGAAAGATGTTTGATATTGTGATGGAGAATGCCAACCTTTATGAACAATGATCTGTTCATCTCCCTTTATGAAGTTTTTTGCACGATATGTTCTAAGGATATTCATTGTTCTCACCTGTATGCAACAGGTGAATGCGCAACCCCATATTGTTGACAGCCTGGAAAAAGAACTAAAGAAATCTGATAATGATTCAATAAACGTATTTATAATACTACAGCTGCCTCAAAAATATTTTATGTACGATAGTGTGAAAGCGTTTGGTTACCTGGAGAAGGGATACGCTATGGCAAAAAAATTGAACTGGGATTATGTATATGGAGTTTATTATGAAAACAAAGCCATGGTAAAACAAACGGCCGGGGACGGAACTGCGGCAGAATTATTTTACGATAGTGCAATTTTTTATTACAAGAAGAGCGCGGATGCCAAACGAAATAAAAAAGAAACGTCAGATGCAAAACTTTCCATTGCCAACTGTAAAGGGATGAAAGGGGAACTCTTACTGGGAAAACAGGAATATAAAGAAGCGATCGCCGAATATATGCTTGCAGTAGAAGCCTGGAAAAATTCCGATGAACCTAATAAGGCAGCAGCTATTGGCGTTTACTACGCTAAAATTTCGACTGTTTATTACAAACTCAATCAAATTGATAAAGCATTGGAATATGATAAACTTTCTTTGGCTCTTAACGAGAACAATAATAACGAAGAAGATAAGGCATATATTTTAATCTATGTATGTGATGATTTTATCCGCCTGCATCAAATTGATTCGGCTTTATTTTACTTGTCGAAGGCAAAACCGATAATAGAGAAATTAAATGGCCGTCACCTGAATATTCAATATTATAATAAGTTGGGAGCTATTAGTCGCTATAAAAAAGATTTTAAGACAGCTATCGGCTATTTCAATAAAACATTATCCATAGCCAGGTCCGAAAAAAATGGGCAATATCAAATTGTTGCCAGCCTCAAAATAATCGGAGTATGTTATAAGCAATCGGAAGATTATGTTTCTGCGAGGAGTTACCTGGTACAGGCACTGCGAGGCGCCAGAGAAAAAAATTTCCAGATTGAAATAACTGAAATTTTACAGGAGCTGGTCGAGGTAGAGAAAAAATCAAATCATCCGGCCCAGGCATTCGTTTACCTGGAAGAACTTAGTATGATTAAAGATAGTGCGTCCGTTTCAGCAACAAAAAAATCCATCGCCGAAATTGAAAATAAATACAAGGCTGCCGAAAAAGAAAAAACAATTATCCAATTGGAAAAGGACAAGCAGATACAAAGTCTTTCTATCAAACAAAAATCAACCCTTAACTATTTTTTGATCGGGTCTTTGGCAGCTTCATTGATAATTGGTTTTTTGGGATACCGCAATTTCCGCAATCGTCATTTGCTCGCAAAAAAAGAAGCTGAATTACATCAAAAACAAATCAGTGAATTAGAAAAAGATCGCCAGCTCATTGCGGTTGATTCAATGTTAAAGGGACAGGAAGATGAGCGTAGCCGACTCGCAAAAGATTTGCATGATGGGTTGGGTGGTTTATTATCAGGAGTAAAATTTTCATTAAGTAATATGAAAGACAATTTAATTATTACCCCCGACAACATGGCTGTTTTTGAACGGTCATTAGACATGCTGGATACCTCTATTAAAGAACTTCGCCGCGTGGCACATAATATGATGCCCGAGATGCTTTCAAAATTTGGTCTCGATGAAGCGCTGAAAGAGTATTGCAGTACAGTCAACGCAACAAAATTACTTACGGTGAAATACCAATCCCTTGGAATGGATTTACGGCTGGATACTTCTGTTGAGATCATCGTATTCCGTATAGTACAGGAGTTGCTGAATAATATTATGAAACATGCTGCAGCAACGGAAGCATTGGTGCAACTGATAAGAGAAGATAACCGTTTCAATGTGGTAGTGGAAGATAACGGAAAGGGATTTGATGTGAGCATGACGGAGAATAGCAGCGGAGCAGGTTGGATAAATATAAGATCCAGGGTAGATTATTTAAAAGGACAGTTAGATATTCATACTGAAACAGGAAAAGGAACTTTGGTCAATATAGAATTCAATGTATAATTATGATACGCGTATTTATTGTAGACGATCATCCGGTTGTTATTGAAGGCATTCATTCTTTGCTTCAAAATGAAAAAGATATTGAATGGATGGGACATGCTATGAATGCGCAATCCTGTCTCGGATTTTTTGTAAATAATACCGCTGATGTTGTATTGATGGATATCAGCATGCCGGATATGGGAGGCATTGAATTATGCGCCGTTATGAAAGAAAAATATCCGGGGATATTCATACTTGGCCTCAGCACCTTCAACCAGGGATTATATATTAAGAAAATGATGGAGAACGGAGCGTCCGGGTATATATTAAAAAATACTTCGAAGGAAGAGTTGATCAATGCCATTCATTCCATACATGAAGGAGGTATTTTTTTTAATGGTGAAGTAGGAGAGGCCCTAACAGCATATCAAAAATCTGCGGTCACGGAATTACCGATACTCACCCGCCGCGAAAAAGAAATCCTGGAACTTATCGCCGAAGGATATACCAATCCGCAGATCGCCGAAAAAATATTTCTCAGTCAATTCACTGTTGACACTCACCGCAAGAATTTATTAGCCAAGCTGAATGTAAAGAATACTGCGAGCCTTATCAGGCTGGCCGTTGAACAAAAACTTATCTGAATTTGAAATGACGGGCTCGCCACGTTTCGTCATTTCGAACCCCGCCACAGAAACTTGCAACCTCAAAACTATTTCGCGGGGTGAGAAATCCCGTGCCAACAATTAGAGGAACTTCAGGCAGTATCTATCACCGTTAGGTGCGTCAGATTTCTCTCTTCGTCCCTTCGCTTTGTTCGCCGAAGCTTTACAGCCTACGCTAAAGCTTCGGCTGTTGAAAAGCGAAGGAGAGTTGCGCTCAGGGACTTTGTTCGAAATGACGGGCTCGCGTTTGCGCGCGTGAGAAATCTCATGCCAATAATTCACTTAGTTCCACAGTTTATAACGCTCGTTTATAATAATATTTATAAGCAATAAACGAAAGAGGCAAACCTATGGCAAGCATCAAATAAATAATACCCCGTGTAGATGGAAATATATTGAAAGACGGTTTACTTGAGTATGTTATAGGTACTACAATCAGATTCATTATAAGCCACACAAATAACCCGTAAGCAAGACCTGTTATGACTCTGTTCTTTGACAGGATTTTTATTTTGGGATATATGAGGAAGAAAAACAAAGTGAAAATATAAGCGATAAGGTAATGAAAACATACTCCCAGGAATGCATAAATAAATTGGGTGAAAAAGCTTGCAGTCATAAGCATCGGCGGGGATGCTTTTTTCCCAAAAACGCCGCTGGCAATGAACCAGAATATCCTTACCGGATTGTTATGTGCAAAAACAAGAGTACCACCGATAGCCGCAATCGCATCAAGTGTGCCTGCTATAAACCCTGCGAACAAAACGGTGCTAAAAAAACGATTTGTTTTTTGCATGTGATTTTATTGTTTTTTGTAAAATGAATTTTATTGGTCCGTTACCACTTGATCATTAAAACGTTTGCCTGATAAGGCTTTGTTAAACATAAAAAAAATCAAGAGGTTTAAAAAATTTATTTCTGTGAACTGATATATTTATTCTGTGAGGAAACCTGCAATATCAGCGGAAAGAGGCTTTTATAGCTAAAAAATATGAGCTTAGATTTATTCGGAAAGTAATATAACTTCGGCAAGTAGTCTGAAATAGCGCTGAAGGGCCTTTTATCCTCAATAAGTTGACTCTTATTATGGCATCAAAAAAAAAATTAGTTATACCTGGCGATAGCACCCGGGAAAAAATATCTTATTTAGCTGATAACATTAAGAAGCATGGACATATACTGACCACAAAAAAAGCAACAGCGGGGTTCGATGGCTTTATTGATACTATCGTAAAAATTATCAAAAACAAGCAGGGTAAGAAGTCGCCTTCCATGTTTAATAAAATAAAGGAATTTGGGAATTATATTTTGGAGAAAGAAGGTACAAGTTTCAGCTTTGAGTTGCAGGAACAAAGTATTAAGATCGGCGGCAATATGCCGATCATATCAAATGCATTGGGCCGGCTGGGTATTTCAACAAATTGTGTGGGCGCTCTCGGCCATCCGCATGCGCATATTGTTTTTAAAAATCTTTCTCCCAATTGTCACATATATAGTTTTGCCGGTCCCGGCACTTCAACAGCATTTGAATTTAATGATGGTAAGATCATGCTCGCGCAAATGGGAAGTTTGAATACCCTGGGATGGGATACGATAAAAAATATTATTGGGATGGATGAGCTGATTCATCTTTATAAAGAAAGCGATTTATTATGTATCGTGAACTGGAGCGAAATAGACGCGTCCAGCGATATCTGGAAAGGGCTTTTAAAAGATGTTCTTCCCCGTTATGCTTTGCCCCAAAAAAAACAAATAGTTTTTTTCGATTTATCTGATTGTTCCAAACGAAGCAAAGAATCAATCGTGGAAGCATTGGAGCTCCTGGAAAAATTCAAACAATACACGAAAGTAGTGCTTGGGTTGAACAGGAATGAAGCAAGGCTCGTTTATGAAGTCTTATATAAAAAAAATACGGGAAAAGATCTTGCTCAGCTGGGGAAGAAAATTTTCGAAAAACTTGATATAGAAATATTGCTGTTGCATGCTGCTTCGGAAGCAATTGCTTTTAACCAGGATGGTTCTTATGCATGCAAAAGTTTTTTTATAAAAGATCCAAAAATATCAACCGGGGCAGGAGATAATTTTAATGCCGGTTTTTGTGCAGCACAATTACTGGAGCTCGATTTAGAATCATCTGTTATTTTTGCACATGCAGTTTCCGGATTTTATGTAAAGGAGGGAAGGAGTCCGGAGCTGGGTGATTTAATTAACTTTTTGGAGAAATAAAATACTGTGAAGAATGTTTAGTTTCCTTTGTGATTCCTGGCTCCATAATGAATTTCGAATTTTGTCACTCCGCTCTTTTTTTGTTACCCTGCTCTTTTTTGTCATCTCTTCTCCTTTTTGTTATCCCGAGCGTAGCGAGGGATCTAAATAATCTGCCGAATGGTTAGATCCCTCGCTACGCTCGGGATGACAAAAAAAGGAGAAGAGATGACAAAAAAGGGAGAAGAGATGATAAAAAAGGGATGAAAAAAGAAAGATCAAAAAGAAAGATCAAAAAAAGAAGGATCAAAAAAAGGCGAATTAAAAATAAAACACAAAATACATTTATACCTATGCAATTAAAAATTTATAAAGATTACAACGCACTATCCACTGCAGCTGCCAACGAAATTATTGAATTGGTGAAAAATAAACCGGATGCTGTATTGTGCCTCGCCGCGGGAGATACGCCGCGGTTAACGTATAGTTTGATGGCCAAAAAAGCCATGGATGAAAAAATAGATTTTACACGCTGCAGTTTTATTGGCCTGGATGAATGGGTTGGCATCCCGCCTGAAAATGAAGGAAGCTGTAGTTATTTTTTGCAGACGACAATTTTTACTCCTTTAAAAATTGCCTCCCGGCAAATTAATTTGTTTGATGCATTGTCGAAAGATCCTGAAAAGGAATGTGTGAAGATGAACATGACAATAAAGGAAAAGGGAGGAATTGATCTCATGCTGGTAGGAGTAGGAATGAATGGTCATATCGGTTTCAATGAGCCCGGAGTAGTGGTTACCAATAATGCGCACGTAATAGATTTGGATGAAGTAACGCAATCTGTCGGACAAAAATATTTTTCAGAACCTGCAGAAATAAAAAAAGGAATTACATTGGGATTTAACCAACTTTTGGAATCACGGAAAGTAATTCTTGTCGCGAATGGTTTAAAAAAAGCAGCAGTGATCAGGAAAACGCTTGAAGAAGAAATAAGTACAGCAATGCCTGCAAGCATCATCAGAACGCATGTGCAAGGAATCGTAATGATCGATGAAGAAGCCGCTTCAGCACTTAAAAATGTTCATGCCAAAAAAATGTAGCTCTTCTTTCCCATGAAAATAAATGAAGCAAACAGGTTAAGGGAGCCAACGGCAAATCTCGTTTTACAGAAATATCAGAGAATTGCTAATTACTCCCCTCCGCCGGAGGGGTTGGGGGGGGCTTCTTAAATTTACCACTATTATCATAAGTTGTCAAACAACGTAACTGATTTAATAACCAGCCTAATCAGAATAATCGTTTAAAATTCCGGTTCAGACAACTCCGCCAGTCGGGTCAATGGCGCTGGTTTCTACCATTAGCATTACTGTTTTCCTGGGAGCTCTCGTACGATGCATAACTCCTTTGGAAATCGTTACTCCCTGATTCGGATTTAATTCAATGGTTTTTTCTTCCAGGTCAACTAACAATTGTCCTTCCAGAACAAAGAAAAACTCATCATCATCGTCATGTTTATGCCAATGATATTCTCCTTCAACAATTCCAATTCTCACCACACTGTCATTAACTTTTGTCAGGGTCTGATTAAACCATTTGTCCTTACACTCATTCACCATCCGGGGGATATCGATCAGTTCGAAGTGATCGAACCTGATATCAAGCTTTGTTGTGTAGTTGTATTGTTTTGCCATGACGTTAGTATTTAATTTTTAGTTCAGAAGAGGTTTGGGGTTTAAGGTGTAAGGTATGACATACCCTACACCTTAAACCCTACGCCTGGTTTTCGTATTTATAAAATTTATTATCAAGCGGCATCCGGGGAAAATTTTCCGGAAGCGTTGATTGTGGAATTTCATCAAAACCATTTTTCTCGTAGAAACGATGCGCTGCATGCATTTCAGCCCTGGTGCCCAAATAAATGGTATTTATTTTTTTCTCTTTTATCCATGATAAAAGAGTTAGCAATAGTTGCGAACCAATTCCATAATGATTACCGCGAAAATCTTTGTGAACAAACATTTTTCTTAATGCTGTTTTATTTTTACCGATATCTATCAAGCCAATTGTTCCCACTACTGAGCCATTGTTCAGTGCCATCCAGAAATTACCTTTTCCTTTTTGATAAAAACCGGGAATATCTTTAAGGTCAGGTTGATCGTCCAGGTTAATTGGTATATTAAATTCGACTTGCTGAATTTCAAGAATCAGTTTAATGATCTCTTCGTGCTGTTCTTTTTTATAGGTCTCTATCGCAATCACCTGCAAAATTTTGACTTTGATTTTATATACAATTGCGAAATTATAACTGCCGGATTTAAAAAAATAGAATGGAATTGTAAAATGGAATATTATTAACGTGAGGTAAATGGCGAGTGGTAAGTGGCGAGTGGCGAGTAGCGAGTAGAAAAGACTCGCCACTCGCCACTTACCACTCGCCATTTACTCTTCACTAATTAATAAAATATTTTTCCTGTATTGATATGGCGTCATTCCCGTTGCTTGCCTAAAGCTCCGGATAAAATGACTCTGGTCAGAGAAACCACAGTCATAGGCAATTTGAGTAATTGATTTCTTTTTATCTGATAAAAAAGTAGTGGCCCGCTCAATTTTTAGTTTCCTGATATAATCTCCCATATTCATCCGGAAATACCGGGGAAAATCGCGCGACAGGTGAACCGGGTGGATGCCTGTTTCTTCAGCAAGAAAAGAAAGTGTGATTTTGCCGGCATAATATTCATTGATAATTTCTTTTACTTTTTGCGCCCATACAGGAACCGATTTTTTCTGACCCGGATTGTAGCGCATCATTTCCGCCAATACCTGCAAAAGCAATCCTTCTGTTGCAATCGATGTGGTTCCGTCGTTTATTTTTGATTCTTTATATATTTTATGAAATAATGATTTGAAGAGCGGATGGCCCATGTGATTACTGCCCTGGAATATTGAAGCATTCAATTCATGTTTTTCGAACCATCTTTTTGAAAGCTCTACATGAAAGAACCCCGCGTCTTTTGAAAAATTTGTATTGTAGTGTGGTTCCTGCCAATGATGAAAAAGAACTGTTCCCGGCGAACAGGTAAAAGATTGTTCCCTTGTTACTTCAAGCATATGCCCGCGGACATGGTAATAAAAATATGCGTTTTCATGATAATGCCAGGGAACCTGCATCTGTGGCGTGTATCCCGCTTCCGTTAAAATACATCCGTTGAGATCCAATGTATTTTTATTTGCTCCAAAATGTTCCCCTGAGTGAAGAAGTTTCATAACCATTAAATCAAGATTATCCGGGCAGTCGGCATGTTATTTTTTGCGAAGTAAATTTACCTTATTTCACCAGCTTAGTTAGCGTCAATTTGCACATTTAATCAAGCACTCACGTTAAAATCCCTCAATGCATCATTCAGGCTTGTTTTAAGATCGGTACTGGGTTTGCGCTGACCAATGATCAGGGCGCAGCTCACGCTGTAATCCCCTGCAGGGAATTTTTTTACATAACTACCGGGTATCACTACACTACGTGCAGGCACTCTTCCTTTATATTCGACAGCTGCATTGCCACTCACATCAATTATTTTAGTGCTTTGCGTCAATACCACGTTGGCGCCGAGCACCGCTTCTTTTTCAACATGCACACCTTCTACCACGATACAGCGCGAACCGATAAAGCAACCATCTTCAATAATCACAGGGCTCGCCTGCAATGGCTCCAATACGCCGCCGATACCTACGCCACCACTCAGGTGGACTCCTTTGCCTATCTGCGCGCAACTTCCTACCGTAGCCCAGGTGTCTACCATTGTGCCCTCATCAACATAAGCACCAATATTCACATAGCTGGGCATCAGCACAACATTTTTTCCGATAAAGGCACCATAACGGGCCACTGCATGAGGAACAGCGCGCACGCCTAAACTTGCATAATGTTTTTTCAGATCCATCTTATCATAAAATTCAAAAGGAGCGATGGTCCATGTTTTCATTTCCTGGATGCCAAAATACATCAGTATAGCCTGCTTCACCCATTCATTCACCTGCCATTTGCCATCCACGGGAGCTGCAACCCGGAGCCGGCCTTTATCAACTTCTTCTATCACCGACCTGATTGCATCATCATATTTTTCTTCCTTTAACAAAGCACGGTTCTGCCATGCCTCAATGACCAATTGGTTCAAATCCATTTTAACTTTTTTGCAAACATAAGATTTTAGAAACAAGGGGCAAGGTGCGAGGAACAAGGCAGAAGAAACAAGGAACAAGAAACAAGGCACAAGACCTGACTCTTAAATTAGAAATAAGATTTAGAACTCAGGTCTTGTGCCTTGTTTCTTCTGCCTTGTTCCTTCTTTAACCTAAATTTGCCGCATGGATTTTATTCCTGATATTGATCATTCCTTACAGGTATTGAAGCGAGGGGGCCTGATTTTGTACCCGACAGATACGATATGGGGAATTGGCTGCGATGCAACCAATGAAACCGCAGTTCAAAAAATATTTACTTTGAAAAGACGTCCGGAGAAAAAAAGCATGATCATATTGCTTGCCGACGCACGTGATATATTGAAATATGTAAGTCAGCCCGACCCCAGGATATTTAATTTTTTGGAAACTGTTGAAAAACCAACTACGGTTATTTATGAAGGCGCTGTCGGACTTGCTGAAAGCCTTATCCCTGACGATGGAACGATAGCGATCCGGCTGGTGCATGATGCTTTTTGTAAACAGCTTATCAGGCGGTTCCGGAAACCAATTGTTTCTACATCGGCAAATATCTCCGGTGAACCCGCTCCCCGCTATTTTGATGAGATTTCGGAAGTGGTCATCAGTGAAGTGGATTATGCCGTTCATTACCTGCAATACGATAAAACAATCCAGCAGCCTTCTGCTCTTATAAAATGGAATAAGGATGGAACGGCTACGGTTATACGTAATTGAATATTGAGTATTGAATATTGATTATTGAATGTTTGAAGGTCGGAGAGAAATATTCAATAATCAATATTCAACACTCAATATTCATCTGCTTTTTGCATCTTTGCGTCGTGCAGAAATTCCTGATTATACAAACCGCGTTTATCGGAGATGTAGTACTTGCTACAAGCCTTATCGAAAAATTACATAACTATTTTCCCGATGCACAGATTGATTTTCTTGTCCGCAAAGGAAACGAATCATTATTAACGGCCCATCCTTATATACGCGAAGTGCTGGTATGGAATAAAAAAGAAAACAAGCAACTCAACCTGTTGAAGATATTATTTGCGATACGTAAAAAAAAATATGATAAGGTCATCAATATTCAGCGTTTTGCAGCAACGGGTATGCTCACTGCTTTTTCGGGCGCCGGGGAAACCATTGGTTTTGATAAAAACCCATTCAGTTTTTTATTTACCAAAAAAATAAAACATATTGTAGGCGACGGAACTGTCAGCAAACATGAAATAGAACGCAATCTCGACCTGATCAGCAGCTTTACAGATAGTTCCCCGGCGAAACCGGTTTTATATCCTTCAGCGAATGATTATAATGTAGTCAGCTTGTACAAGAGTGGAAATTATATCACAGTGAGTCCTGCCTCAGTTTGGTTTACAAAACAATACCCGGCAGATAAATGGATTGATTTTATCAATAAAGTTCCGGATTCATATCAAATATATTTGTTGGGCGCGCCTTCCGACAACCTGCTTTGTATTTCTATTATGCAGGCTGTGACACATACCGGCGTTAGTAATCTTTCCGGCAAACTTTCTTTTCTTCAATCCGCTGCGCTGATGAAAGATGCAGCAATGAATTATGTGAACGATTCTGCTCCCATGCATTTTGCTTCCGCTATGAATGCGCCTGTAACTGCCGTTTATTGTTCTACTGTTCCGGCTTTTGGTTTCGGTCCATTGTCCGACAGAAAATATATTGTTGAAATCCGGGAACCCTTGTATTGCCGGCCCTGCGGGCTGCATGGATACAAGGCATGTCCTGAAAAACATTTCAACTGCGCCCGGAAGATTGAAGATATGCAACTGTTGGAGAAATTAAGATAGGAGTGAATGGCATTCTTATTCGAAGTTCAGGAAACATTCAATAATCAATATTCAACACTCAATATTCAAGTATAATCCTGAGCTGAACGATTATCGGGTTTAGGAATTGAATATTGAGTGTAGGATTGGGTAGAATATTCGCATAAGAAACCCAGTTATCATTTAAATGTCCCGGAGGGACATCTCGTGGGTAGAAAATATCTGGTGAGAGATCCGACGTTCCGTAGGAACGTTTGGTG
>Ga0137407_10000224_pt1 | contig 40679 bp, 74 predicted proteins | sample CZOMad2_2_16fung_FD_108410 | JGI IMG/M metagenome (GOLD analysis project Ga0137407, IMG submission 108410) | Vadose zone soil fungal communities from Angelo Coast Range Reserve, California, USA - CZOMad2_2_16fungal (Illumina Assembly) | ecosystem: Environmental > Terrestrial > Soil > Vadose... | reverse complement strand
CACTCGTCTTTCCAACAGCGCGATGAGATTTTGAAAGGGCTTGAGCAGATGCAACAGGACGCGCAAAAGAAAGGTCCGACCCCCGAAGAGCAGGCGGCGCAGGCGCAGGTTCAGGTTCAGTCCGACGCGAATCAGGTCCAGCGCGAGCGCATCAAGGCCGAGCAGGACAACGCGCAGGAGGATCGGATGCTGAAGAAAGCCGAGCTTGGGATTCGCAACCGGGAGCTGGATATCCGCGAGAAAGAAATCATCGCGACCCATGCGGTGCGCGAGCTTGATATCAAGACCAAAGCGCAGACCGATCGCGCCGATATCGCGGCTCGCTCCCAAAGCGACACGCGCGGGGATGCAGTCAAGCTTGCGGTTGCCGCAAATAAGCCCGAACCCAAACCCGCAGCGCCCGCAAAGCCTACCGAGGTTGTCGTTCAGTTCCCGACTCAGAAAAAGATTGTGACGATCACGGGACCGAATGGAAAGAAATACGTAGGTGAGATCAGCCCGGTCCGGGCCTCCTGAACCTCCGGGATTTGGATGGCGTCGCAAGGGCAGGCCCTTGGGGCCTTGCAGTCATTGCGGGCGCGATCTGTACGCCCCGGTTCGGATCATCGAAAAAGAGGTAAAGCCCAATGACGTTATTTGCGAGGACTGTTTTGACGCTTATAGGGGCTCTAGCGCTCGTGGCCCCCGCCGCGCAAGCTCAGACCTATAGCTTCGCGAATGTTTATTCGACCTGGACTCCCTGGGACACAAGGCTCAAGTTCTCGAATTTTGTCGCTTTGCTCGATGCGAACGATGTAGAACTCAATCGCGTCGCGAGCGACACGCTGCTTTCCACGAGTACGGTATCAGTCAGCTTCCCGCCCCAGGCGGGCGATGTGGTGGTTGCGAAAGTAAAAGCCGGATTTACGCAGGTCGGCACGACGCAAGGCGTTACAGATCTTGTAGGCGGTTGGTCGGTCACATTCACGCTGTCACAGTCCTTTCCGGTTCCTTCCGGCGCAGTGACCACCCTTGCTTATACTTCGATGAGTCTTACGCCGAAATTGATTGCTACGGTTGTTGCTGCTGCGCCTCCCCCACCGCCGCCCCCAGCGCCCGTGCCAAGCGGTGATAGTCAGCTCGGTGACTGCGCGCCACCGCTTGCGCAATTGACCCTTTTGGGTGCGGTTTGGACTGTTGGCGCAGGCAAGGTGTTCAGAAACGGGGTTTGGATGAGCGCGAATGCTTACTCGGATCTCGCGAGCATCTGTGTGAGCGGCAATCCGCCGAATATCCGGGCGGTCAGTCCGAGTCACGGTTATGAGTGCTGGGGCACGACAAGCTGGGTGGGGACGGGCTGTTGATCGGTTTTCAGCCCACCCCGAGGGCTATTACTAGAGCTGTCGTAAGCGGTCCTATCTTTCCTACAACTTGGCCGCTTACTGAAAATCCGATTTCGCTGGGCGGCGTATTCACGCTCGGCGGGACAAATGGTTTGGACTGGCAGAACGTCCGCTCGAATGGCGGATCTCCCGGTATTGCTTACGGGGTAGGTGCCTCCGCAGGATTCGATGATTGCCTTGCTACAGTTCAGGGTCAGGGATTTTCGACGACGAAGCACTACTCGGAAATCCGCATAGTCAAGGTGGGGGGATACACCCCACCGAGCACGCACGAGGTCGAGACTCTGACCGGATTTACTATCACAGCGAATTCGGCCAAAGGCTACGAAATGGATTTCGGTTTCAACACCAGCGTCCAGCCCGTCCGTTGGAACGGTGCTCTGGGAGACTTCGACACTACGGTTTTCACTCTCTTGTCCGGCACGCCTTTTGTCGCGGCTGACGGCGACATCATCAGAACTGTGTTCGATTCGACCTCTGGCAGCCCGGTGCTTACGGTCTTTCTTGGTGGCGTGCAGCAGGTTCAATACACCGATACGACCGCCGGAAAGATTTTGACCGGTTTCCCCGGTATCGGATTTTTCGCTGCGGCGGGCACGGGCTTGGACATGACCAAATATTGCAATAACCGCTTCGACTGCGGAAACGCCTGATGGCGAAAGTTCAAAGCCGGATCTCGGCCGACACGAATGATGGATCTGCTACCACGGTTGCGACACAGACTTTTGGGGCGAGTTTTACTGCCGGGAACGCGGTATGGGGTCACGTTAGCTGGATCGGACTCGCAGCGAACCTTACCGGCGTTTCGGACGGGACCAATACCTATACGATCCAGCAAACGACCGGCCCCGATGGAAATTCGATTAATTGCGCCACGTTCTATAAGGAGAATGTCGCCGCTGTAGCGTCACCCGTCATCACGGCAACTTTCAGCGTCGGCCAAACTTTTCGCCGGATTCGTGGCGAAGAGCGCAGCGGAATCATTACCGCTTCAGCTCTCAACAAGTTTGCCGCGCAGTTTTCCGCCACATTCGGAACGGGCGCTGATGCGGTCACAAGCGGCGCGCAGACTACTACTGTTGACGGATGCCAAGTGGTCGGAGTCGCTTACGACGATACGGCCGCTACGATTCCATCGGTCGGAACGAATTACGCGAGTACGGATACGGCGACTTTTGCCGCTGGCGATGCTTTTCGCACTGAGGACAGGACACAGGCGACACAAGGATCAATCGCCGCAACTTTCACAACCACGGGCGGAACAGACAATATCCATGCGCATATGCTCGCTTTTGCCCCGGCACCGCCGCCGGCTGCGGCCGTAACGCAGCTCGGGCGCAATCTCTATGTAATGCCATGATCCAGACGCAGACGCTCGATGTTGACCGGGAAACCAGGGCGAAATTGCTTGCGCTTTCAAGTCTTATCCATCAGCACCGCAATGATCCTGAGCGCGTGCGCGAGCTGATTGCTGAACACGATGCTCTGGTAAAAGGACTTGCGGTAAAGCTCTATGATCCGCGTGAAGAGGCAAGATGGGCGTCCTAATCGGCACGCCCTACACGAAGGGCGCTGGATATTTCCTCAACAATAAAAATGCAAAGCGCGAGGAAGCCGATATCCAGACCTGTAGCCACTGTCAAGCCGTTATCTTTATGCAGCAGTGGAAGAAAGATGGGGCATGGTGCGGGAAATGCATGAAGCCGATTTGTGCCAATTGTGGTGCGCGAGCCGCCGTTCGCGGCTGTGAGCTGTTCGTGAAAAAGCTCGAAAAGTTCGCGGAGCAGCAGATGAGGTTCCAGAAGTTCGTTTGAAAATCGTTTTTGTCGAAAGAAAAAAGACGGCCCTTCGGGGCCGTTTTCATTTTAAGGAGTAGAGCATGGCGCAATTCACTTCCGGAACACCCTCGACCTTCACCCCGACCGCGAGCACAACGACTCTTAATTCGTTTGTTCTTACCGTGCTTACTGCGGGCCAGCTTGCCGCAGTGAAGATGATTTCCTGGGGAGGGGATGGAACCTCGCTTGTCGGCTATGTCACGCGCTGGGCGAGGGTCACGAACACGCCCGCGACTCCCACGGCATTGCTCATCGCCAGCACGAATCCGGGGGTGACGCCGATCGCGACTTGCAACACCTACGGCACGGTTGCGACCGGCACCGCTGACAACAATCTTTTCAAGATCAATTGGAATGTGCAGGGCGGCGGCGGGGTCATCGTTCTGCCCATCGGCGGTGAGTGGCGGACGACTGGTGGCGCGTTGGGCACGACATATAGCCAGATCGGTTGCGGGAACGTAACGGGAACTGACGCGAATCTCAGCTCCTACACGATTACATGGGAAGAGTGATCCGGATGGCATCGACGGTTCAGCCTTCGCCAGTCGAAACGCAAACGATCAACCTGTATTCGATTGGTCCGCGCGCGACGATTTCAGTCGGCTCATCGCCCTGTTCGATTCAGAACTCCACGAACACGCGAGTTTTCGTGCTCGTCTCTGGCGGCACTGTCACGACAATTGAATTCTCGCGCGACGGCACGCTTTTCGATGCCGTGGGCCTGCTCGGAGGGCAATTCCATTTGAATCCCGGAGATTGGTTGCGCGTCACGCATATCGTCGCGCCCACCGTCGTCTATTACCCGATGTGAGGCTACGAAATGCCATCTATATCTTGGGGCCAATTGATCGCGACGATTCCTGTCGCCGGTACGCAATACAACACCTATACCACCGCGAAGTCGATGTTGACGAGCGCAACCGCAACAGAAGCCTCGGCCGGATTCGTCAAGCTACCCGCTGGATTTTTTCAGCGCGGTTCATTTCTGCAAATTGATTTTCAAGCGGCAATTTCGAATCGCGTGACGGGTCCGGATACCTTCACCATTCAAGTCATGGTCGGAGCCGTAATCGCTTTCACCACGGGCGCGATTACGCTCACTACGACAGCGCATACGAATATTCCACTATGGGGCCGTATCTCGCTTCAGTGCCGCACCGTGGGCAATGGAACCCTTTCCGCCTTGATCGGACAGGCGGTGTTGACCGGGCAAATGATCCAGCAGGGCGGTACGGCTGCGGCCGACTCCGCCACATTGAGCAATACGATCATCATGCCGAATACAGCGCCCGCCGTGGGCACGGGATTCGATTCGACAGTTGACAACACGCTGGATTTTTTCGTTGCGCAAAGCGTGAGCAATGCGGGTAACGGTTTTCGCCTGGATCAGTACCGTGTAGTTTCTTGGGGTAACACGGCACCCTGATGCCGTTTCAGCAGGGGCCCGGTCCCAGGCCGTACTGGCGTCCGGTTTCGCCTCAGATCACTGCCGGACCAAATATCGGGCCGCTGGGGAGTTTTGTTTTCAATAGCAACGCGCCACAGCTAGCGGACTATGGACTGATCGCTGGCTTTGCGTTCGTTGTCGCTTCGGCTGTAACACCGCAAGGGCAAGCAAATGCAGCCGAGTATAGTTTTGGAACTCATGCCCAGGCGATTTACCAAGCCGAAGGCGCGAAAAGCAATATTTGGGGTTCCGCGAGGACTCCGCCGGCGCTTTCTGTTGCGGTGCCGCTGCGCTCGATTTGGGCCTCTCCAGAATCGGTTGACCTGTCGATTAGCGGCTGGGCTGTAGGCGGAACACAAGCAAATCAGGGCCCCGTACCGCCAACGATTTTTACGCGACAGGACGATCCTCGGCAAGGATCGGCACTCGTTTGGAAATCCGCTTTTACGCCCCCTGCTATTCCGGGCGTTCTCGGAAAATTCGTTTCGGCGTCGCAAACAGATCCGACCCAACTTGCGGCACAGATCCAGCAAGCGCTGGTTGCCGCACCGATCGTCGCGAATCCCACGGCGGAATTCTTTTCGATTCCGCCACAGAACGAGTATCGGCCGACCAGTATTGTCTGGCGCTCAGTCGTTACCGGACAGCGCCCGAGCGTCCCGCCGTTTATAGCTGGCGCTTCGCAAACAGATCCAAGTCAACTTGCGCCGCAGATCCAGCCCGCGCTCTTGGCCGCGCCGGTTATCCTGGGTGCGAGCGTTACACCCATCGCTACGGTGCCGCCGCAGTTCGATCCGAGCGGCAACACTTCGACGCTTTGGACTCCGAGCACGTTCAGCCCGAGCGCCATCATCCCGCCAAGCGGCGGCGGGGGCGGTGGAATTCTCCACGGCAAGGCGGGTCGCCGCTGGGTTATCTCGAAACCTTATGTCGAAACGATCCTCGGGGAGGACGCAGATGAAGCCGTTTTCCTCGAATCCGTTCGCGAGACGATCCATGAAGCCGAGCAACCCGGCAAGCCCGAACTCACGCGCGAGCTGGCAACCCTCTCGGCGCTGGACGCCATCACTCACGCATACAACGTCCATTTCGAGACGGTGGCAGCGGCGCGCGCCGCAATAGAGGGGCGGCTGGTCGAGCTTGAGGACGATGACTTGATGGCGGTTCTAATGATTCTGGCGATTGCCGATGAGCCCTGATGAACAAAAGTATTACGAGTCCCAGCTCGATATGTTTGTCTCCGAAGGCTGGAAACATTTCGCCGCGCAGCTCCAGGAGATGCGCGCGGCAACCGATCGCATCAAGGGCCTGGATGCTGACGAGCTGCGCTTCAAGCAGGGCGAGCTATCCCTGATCGAATGGGCGCTTGGATGGCCCGATCAGGTACGGCGTGGATATCAGGAGCTTCAGGATGAAGAAAAAGAAACGGCCGACGCCGAAACGCCGGCCGGCACCGCCTAGTTACTGACTTATTTCATGAAGCCGGGCTTGATGCCCGCTGCCATGCGTTCCTCTGCGATGCGTTTGCCGTGTCTGCGCCGTAGCTTGGTCGTGATGGCCGCTCGCTGCCGGTCGATCACTGCGAGGACATTCTGCGGCAGGATGGTGCGCACCGATCCTTGTGCGTTGACCTGAGTGACGAACGCCGTCACCCCCTCATCGGTCCGCACGGTCTGGATCATGAATGACGTGGTGTGGCCGTAGAAGTCCATAGCCTGTACGACAGTAGGCTGCGCGTGCGCTCCATTCGGTAGTCCGATCAGCCGCGACAGCAATTTGTCGAACGGGTCGGACGGCAGAGACGCCGTGACTTTGTGTTCGTTCTGTTCCATTTTCAATCTCCCGGTAGGGTTGAAAAGTTCCGCGATTCTTCAGCGCGGTATATCTATTTTAGCAAATCGACTTTTTCGATTTTGCGTTTCGCAACGAACGATCAAGCACTTAATGAAATCGTGCCATTGATTTTTCTCGCGAAAGAAAAAGCTTGACATGGGTTTTGACGAAATGGAGCTAAAGACTGTTGCGAAGATCGAAGAGGGCTGTTTCAGCGTGCTGCTTTGGGACAGAAAACCATTCGCGGTTTCCGTCGAGCGGACCTTTCCGAATCTTCAGACCGTAATTGGAGCGGGCACCTATCGTTGCCATCGCGATTTCTACCATCACGGGGGATACGAGACTTTCGAGGTCCTTGTCCCAGGCCACGACCGTGTGCTTTTTCATAAGGGCAATAAAGAGGTTGATTCGATGGCCTGCGTTTGCATAGCCGAGAGTTTCGCGCGCATGGATGGCGTGACGGCGATCGCGGACAGCAAACATGGATTCGATGAATTCATGCAGCTCGCATCTGGCCTGGACGAGTTCGAGCTGAAAGTCACCGGCCGTTAATGCCGATTTTTGAATACAAATGCGCGGTTTGCGGCATCGTGCGGGAGATCCTTTGCCTGCGCGAGCCGCGAACCGCGACGGTCCCTTGCGCGTGCGGAGCGCAGGCGGTCTACAAAGTTTCCGCTCCGCATTTCGATCTACGCATGGGCATCAACGCCGACGCTTTCCCGACCTTGGGAGACAGGTGGGCGCGCGCTCATTCGGATCAACTGAAAAAGGAATCTAAAGATGGCTGATGACGTTGCTGCGACCCAGCAAGACGATCAGGAAACACAGGACGACACCCAGCAACAACAACCGGACCCGAAAGTGCTGCAAGAGGCTTTGGAAAAGGCGAATGCCGAAAAGCTAAAGCTTGAGCGCGCACTGACCCGTCAAGGGCATGAGCTGGGCGAACAGAGAAAGCTGATCGACAGGGTGCTGTTGACCCAGGTTGGTCCGAAGGAAGAGAAGGCGGATTTTTTTGCCGACCCCGACAAAGCGATCGACCAAAAGATTTTGTCGAACCCCGCTATTCAGGCGCTCGCTCAAAACGCCGAAACGCTGAAAAAGCAAACGATGGTTGCGACTTTGAGAGCCAAGCATCCCGACTACCAGGAAGTCGCCAAAAGCGATGAGTTCCTGAAGTGGATTGGCGAGTCTCCGAAGGCGCAACACTTGTATGCGCAAGCGGACGGCGGGTACGACTTCGAAGCTGCGGATTTTTTGCTCACCACCTGGAAGGAACGGCAGACCATCGCCAAGACTGCCAAAGCCGAGCAGCAAACGCAGCAGAAGAACGACGAAGCCCTCAAGACCGCCAAGGTCGATACGGGCAATGCGGGCGTATCCGGCAAGAAAATCTATTCACGAATGGATCTGATGCGGTTGAAAACCTCAGACCCCGAGAAATACAACTCGCTGAACGTTAGCGAGCTGTATGCGCAGGGGCGAGTCAAGTAAAGGAGTAAGCAATGCCTCTTGGAACCAATAACACCACCACCACGACTGCGGCAAATTACATCCCGCAGCTTTGGTCGGATGAGGTTATCGCCACGTTCAAGGCAAACCTTGTTCTGGCGAACCTGGTGACACGTTTCAATATGACGGGTAAGCGCGGTTCCGTCATCAACGTGCCGAACTTTACCCGCAGCTCGGCGTCCGCCAAGGCGCAGGGCTCGCAAGTGACGCTGGTCGCCCCGACGCACGGCACGACCTCGATCACCATCAACAAGTGGTTCGAGTATTCGATCCTCATTGAGGATATCGTCGAGAAGCAGGCCCTTGATTCGCTGCGCCAAGCGCATACGGATGATGCGGGCTACGCTCTTGCGAAGCAAGTCGATACCGACCTCGTTCAGCTCGGACGTTCCGCCAATGGCGGAGCGGGAACCGCTGCCTATGGCGGTGCCTTCATCGGTGGCGACGGAACGACCGCCTACACTTCGGGCACGCCCAATCAAACGGCCCTGACCGACGCCGCTATCCGGCGCACGATTCAGCGCTTTGACGACGCGGATTATCCGATGATGGATCGGTTTTTCCTCGTGCCCCCGTCGAGCCGCAATACCCTCATGGGTATCAGCCGCTTTACGGAACAGGCATTCGTCGGAGAGGCGGCTACCGGCAACACCATCCGCAACGGCAAGCTGGGCGACATTTACGGCATTCCCGTTTTTGTCACTTCCAACGCCGACACGGCAACCGGCGCAGCTCGGATCGCGCTGATGGGGCACAAGGCGTGGACGGCTCTTGCGATGCAAGAGGAAGTCCGCACCCAAAGCCAATACAAGCAGGAATACCTGTCTGACCTCTTTACCGCCGACTGCTTGTACGGGGTTGCGGAATTGCGGGACAACGGGGCGATCCCGCTCGCAGTACCGGCATAACCCTCCGCATGATGGGCCGGGGCAATCCCGGCCCATTTTTTTGAAAAAGGAAAGTTCCAATGTCTCGACAAAGCCCAGGACTCCCGATTGACGCGCTCCTTGTGAGCCACACGCCGGTTGCTATTAACGCAACAGCAACGGCAACGGCGGCGCAAGTCGCGACCGGCTATATCACTTCCACATCGGCTGCGGCTGTCACGATCACGCTGCCTACGGGCACGTTGCTCGGTGCGCAGCTTGGCGCAACGCAAGGGCTCGTGCATGACCTCTACATCGACAATACGGCCGGGGCAAACACCGTCACGATTGCGGTAGCAGTCAACGGCATAAAGAGCGATGCCGCGAATACCACCGCTGCGTCTTTCGGTCAATTGACTGTTGCGGCTGGAGTCACGGGGATCGGTCGATTCACACTGATCTTCTCAAGCGGAACAGCCTACGTGTTCACCCGGACCGCATGAAATGAAATTCAAATTTTCTTTCATCGGTCATCCGTTCTCAAAGGAAAAGCCGGGGCCCACGCTCGAATTCGAAGAGTGGGACGTACCGGACATTCGTCGGGCTTCGAACGATTGGATGGAGGTTTCCGAGACGACCCATATTCTCGTGGAACCCAAGTTCATCAAGATCCGGGGCAGGCCGAAAGCCGTTTTCCAGGGGAACTAGGTGAGCACCACGGCGCTCAACATTGTGAACGCCGTACTCGCGCGCCTACGCGAGTCTCAGGTCAACTCTTCGACCTTTTCCAATACCTATCCGCAACTCATCCTGAAATTCGTGAATGAGGCGAAGCAGGAGGTCGAGGATGCCTGGGACTGGACGGCGCTGCGCCAGACCAAAACTGTTGCAACCATGGCGGCGACCTCGCTTTATACGGTTACGGGTGCCGGCCAGCGCTATCGGTTTTACGACCGGCGCAAGATCATTTGGAATGCGACCAATCGCACCTGGATCATTCCTTGGCCACAAGGGCAGTTCGAGGAAGCCGTTCAGACCTACACCGTCAACAACCAAATCCCGAACTGGTATCGCTTGATTGGCATCAATTCGTCCGGCGATCCGGGCCTAGAGCTGTACCCGACTCCCGATGGAGTGTATTCCCTCAAGCTCGGGCTGGTCATTCCCCAGGTGGATCTTGCTGCTTATTCCGATACCTTCGATATAGCCTCGCTCCCGGTTGAGCTGGGAGCCTGGGCGCGCGCGATTGCGGAGCGTGGTGAAGATGGCGGCACGGGAACAGCCGAACAATGGCAGATGTATCGCTCCTGCCTGGGCGACTACATCGCGATGGACGCGCAGCACGTCGAGGACGAGATTATTTGGGAGGTCTGCTAGTGGCGGCGACGGAGCGGGCTTTTTCGATCATCGCTCCTGGCACTTACGGCCTCAATACTCAAACCTCAATAGACGCGCTCGACCCGCGTTTTTGCCTGAACAACTTGAACACCGTTCAGGATGCAGCCGGGCGCACGTCGAGCCGCAAAGGCTACATAGCCGTCACCAGCTCGCCCCTTGGGGGCACGCCCAACATCCAACAGATATTCGAGTACGTCTCGAACACGAGCACCACCGGGTTTCTGTCTTGCGCCAACAACAACATCTACTCGGGCTCAACCACGCTCACCAGCGTCTACTCGACTGCGATTACGGCGAATAACTGGCAGGCGGTCAACTTCAACAACTTCATGTGGTTTTTCCAGCGCGCGCATGCCCCCTTGCGCTGGGACGGGGCCACGATGGTTACGATTCTGTCCCTCGGCGGCACGGGCACCCCGCCGCAGGGGAATTGCGTGCTGGGCGCTTTTGGGCGCTTGTGGGTTGCGGATACAAGCACCGATAAGGTCACGCTGTATTTTTCGGACACGCTGATCGGGCAGAACTGGACCGGGGGCACTTCCGGAACCCTGAACCTGAATACGGTGTGGCAAAACGGCATGGATGGCGTTGTTGCGCTTGCCGCTTTCCAGGGATACCTGATTATTTTCGGCCGCAAGTCGATCCTGATCTATCAGGGCGCGAGCGTGCCGAGCACGATGACCTTGCTTGAGGTCATCAAGGGCGTGGGCTGCATTGCGCGCGATTCGGTGCAGAACATCGGAACGGATATCTACTTTCTTTCCGATACCGGGATTCGCAGTCTGCAACGCACGATCCAGACCACCACGATGCCGATGCAGGACATTTCGAGGAATGTCCGCGATGGGCTTCTGTCTTACGCGGCTCAGGACAATTTGGACCTGACGCGCTCGGTTTATCACGAGGCCGAAGGTTTCTACCTCATCAATTTCCCGACAAATGGGGTTGCTTTTTGCTTCAACGTGCGCCGCACGCTCGAAGATGGCTCGAATCCTGTCACGTTTTGGAATGCGATCAATCCGAAGGCAATGCTTTCCTCACGCGATCGCACGCTCTATTTCGGTCACGGCGGGATCATTAGCAAATATTCGGGTTATCAGGATAACGGCGCTTCCTACGATTTCGATTTCATTGGGCCCTGGCTCGGGTTTGGCGAGCCCGAGCGTCAGGACATTCTAAAAAAGCTGATCTTTACGGTGGTCGGCGCGAACGGCCAGAGTTTTACTGCAAAGTGGTTTTGGGATTTTGCGAGCACCACTTACTCGGCTGCGGTCACGGTGGCCCCGCACGCGACTGCTGAATACAACATCGCTGAATACAACATCGCTGAATACTCAAGCGGTGTCGGCGTCGATCAGATCTCGATTCCCGGCGCTTCTACTGGAAAGCTTATTTCGATTGGACTTCTCGCGTCGATCTCGGGAAGTCAACTCGCGCTTCACAAGATCGACGCATACGCGAAACCCGGAAGGATGATTTAGATGGATTACATCGACCCGAATCAAATGAGATTGCAACCTCCCGGTCCAGGTTCCTACGGCGGCGGCTATGGCGGCTGGGGTGGTGGTGGAATGTCTACTGCTGGCCCTGTCCCCGATTCGAAAATGTATGCGGGCGGAACTCCTGGCGGTTTTAGCGAAGGCGGCGGCATGATGGGGTCGAGGCCCCGTTTCTATGCAGGCGGAACCCCTGGTTTCAACGAAGGCGCGGGTATGGGTTCGATGCCGACTGGCGGCTTCATGGGCGGTCAATCCGGATATCCCACCAGAATTCCGATGAGCGGGGCTCCGGGCGGCAATTATGTGGCGGGCGGCTCCAGGAATTTCATAGAAAGTGGCGGTTACGGCGGTTCGACGCCCACGGGCGGATTAATGAGCGGGGGTGCGGCCCAGCCTGCGCTTACGCAGAATTATCGTGACTATAGCGGAAGCGGCCCACAATATAACTATTCCCCTCAAGATTTGGTTCCCCTTAGCTACTACAACTATGGGCTCGGAACGCAGGTAAGCGGGAATGTTCCTTCATACGATGCCTGGATGAAACAGCAAGCCGCTGCTGATCCCAATGCGAGAAACCCTTATTACTCGGTTGGCAATGAGGATGACTCTCGTGGGGGTTATAGCACGGCAATGAGTCTGGGCTTGATGAGCCCGCAGCAATTCAACGCCAATATAGACAGAAATCGTCCAAGTTCGGGTTGGCTTGATAAAGCGGCTGGCGGGATTATTGATGCTGCGGCCGGTGGACTGCCGGTTACGGAAGGGATGAATGCTGCGCTTGGTGCCCCTCAGGCACCGCATTATGCGAATACGAGTCCTACACCGGGCAGTGGTGCCATACCCAGAGCATCTGATGGCGGCAGCGCCGGACTCGGCGGGCTCCTCGGTGGCGGCTTGGAACTCGCAGGTGCCAATGAGCAACTGAAAGCCTACGAGGAAGCTCAGAGGAACGCGCAGGCCGCCGGGCAATTCCAGCCGTACAACATCTTCTCGGGCACCGGTAGCACCACTATGGGTCCCGGTGGCCTCACGTCTACGCTGTCGCCACAATACCAGGGCCTGCGCGATCAGTACCTGGGGAACGCGGCGGCAGGCGCGGGAGCGGCCGGAAGCTTCGATCCGAACCAAATGTCCAACCAGATGTATGCCCAGCTCCAGGCGCAGGCGGCTCCGGGCGAAGCCGAACAGCGTGCAAACGCGGTTGCGCAGTTGCAGGGCATGGGCCAATTGGGCTTGGGGGTGGGTGCGGATACCGGCAATGGTCCGGCGAATCCTCTCTATTCCTCGCTTCTGAAAGCGCAAGCCGACGCCTCGCGCCAGCGCCAGATTTCCTCCTACGGCATGTCGCAGGACATGGCGAATCAGATGCAGCAACGGGCCCTGGGCTGGGGCGGCGCGGGGCTGGGCTTGGATCAGAGCCAGCTTGGGCAGCAGCAACTGAGCGGCTATCTCGGGGGCCTGAGTTCGAATGCCGCCCTTGGCGGCGCGCGCCTTGCGCAAGGACCGATCCTCGCGCAGGGGATGACCAAAGGCGGGCTCTTGAGTGGCTTGGGGAGCGGGCTCATGGGCGGGGCGAATTCTGGCATTCCGGGATGGTTGAGACAGCAATTCCCAGGAGTGTTCGGAAGCGGCGGCGGAAACCCGCTCGGTTACAACGAGGATCCGCTCAGTGGTGTTGATCAATATGGCTCTCCCATCGACGCGGGCTTTCCGACAGACTTTGATTCCGGCGTTGATTGGTCGAATCTCTACGGGTAGATCATGCCAGGGCTTTTCTCCACTCCCGACGAAGTGCAGCAGGCGCAACAGGCGTTCCAGGAGCAGCAGGCTAGGGGATTCGGTGCGCTCGGGCCTGAGGGTGCCGGGGGCTACCTTGGCATGCGCGCGGGGCAGGCCATCGGTGGCCTACTCTCGGGCCCGAATCCAGCAATGATTCGTTCCACGCTCGTACAGGATGCGTTGCGCGAAGTCGGGCAAGGCGATACGGAGATCGGCACGCCCAAATATTTCGAAGCCCTTACAAAAGCGCTTAAGGCTCGCAGTCTCACCAATGACGCTTTGAGCGTCACCGAGTACGCCGAAAAGCTGCGCGGTGAGCGCGCGAAAAGCACTCGCGAGGAAGCCGCAGCCGAGAAAGACAAAGCGCAAACGGCGCGTGAAAACGCAGCGCTCGGAATCTTTCTCGGGGCAGGACAACCAGGGCAAATGCGCCAGCCGGGTATCCAGCCGGACGTTCAGGAAACGCAGCAAGCGGCCGATCAGGGGTTGCCTGCGCCTACAGCCGCGCCGGCAGCTCCACTCAATCCGATGGAGGACCCGCAAAAGCTTCGCGCCTACGGGTTGCTCGCAAATCGGCCCGAGTTCATCACACATGCCGAACGCATCGAAAAGAAAAGCGAATTCGACAAGAACCTCAAGCTTGCGAAGGACCCTCAAAACGGTCTCTTCTCCGCGCTCTTTAACGATCCCGATCCGCAGATTGCGAGAACCGCGAGGCAGGCTCAGGAAAATCTCACTACCGGCAAGCTCGATTATACGAATGCCGAATCGCTCTACAAGAATTTGAGCGAACGCTCGACTGCAATCGCGGTAGCGAAAGCAACGGCGAAGGAAAAACAAGAGCAGTTCGCTTTTGAACCGGGCGCTCTCAAGATTGCCGCCTGGGAAAAATTGCTTTTTGGCACAGATCCTCGCGGCTATGGCAATGCGACCCAACTGCAACGAAAACAAGTCAATGATGAGCGATCCAGGATCGCTACTGAATTGGGCCTATCGCCCATCGAGGCGGCAATGCTGCCGCAGGACAATCGCGTAAAGATGAAAGCGGTGGATGCGCTCACCAAATGGGGCGCAACCGTTGCACGCTCAGGCGACAAGCTGGAACGGGATTTTGCTGTGGCGATCGACTATGCCAAAAAATTGAGTCCAGGAAAGGTTCAGTTCATCAATCGAGCTGTTATTGCCGGGCGCAAGGAATTCAACGACCCGGACGCCAATGCCTATGCCTCCGCTCTTAATTCGGTTCGCGCGGAATACGCGCGCCTGATGAGCGGCCCGACTTCAAATGCGATGTTGCCCGTGGAGGCGATGAAAACCGGAAACGAGCTTATTTCCAAGGGCGTGAACGTAGCGGCGTTGGAAGAGGTCGGCAAACAGATGAAGAGGGATGCAAACAACACGGTTTTTGCTACAAACGATCAGATCAATTCGATCCGTGGCAGCATTCAGAATGTAGGCAGGACGCCGGCAATTTCGACGGCGGTTCCCCAATATCAAGAGGGCGACACCGCTACGGGTCCTCGAAACGAGAAGATCATTTTTAGGAGCGGGCAGTGGCGGGCAGCGCAGTAGAACTCCCGCCTGGATTTACCCTTGATCGACAGACCCCTTCAGGCGCGGAGCTACCGCCTGGATTCAGAGTCGATCGTTCGCTTGTCGATCAGATCCCAGGACAGCAAGCCGGTCCTTCGATGCCGCAAGCTGAAGATCCCAACCGCGCGGGACAATTCGCAGCGGGGATCAATAGCGGAATGGCAACGTCGATCGACCAGGTTTTGAACGCACCCCAGCGTGTTGCTAATCTCGGGGCCGAATGGTGGAACCAACAGGGAAAGCCGGCCTCTTGGCCGCAGGCACCGCAATATCCAGATCCCAACTTTGCGCAGCGTGGCATGCGTGCGATCGGGATGAATCCCTCGATCAGCTTGGACGACTACATAGGCGGGCTTGTCCATAGGGTCGGAGAATTCGCCGGAAGCGTTGCATTGCCGTTTGGGCGCGTAAAGTCTACGGGTCAATATGCCAGTCAACTCAGTAACGCCACACTTGCCGGAACTACCTCTGTTGCAGCAGGCGAAGTGGCGAAATCCCTCACCGATAACAAATCCCTCCAGCAGGTTGCAGAAGCAGCGGGGTCGCTCGTGCCAGCCGGCGTTTCCGTGGGGTCCTCACTCGCAACCAAAGCAGCGATGCGAGGCGGCGCAACGCCGGCCGAAATCGCGGCCAATACGGGCCAGCTTCGCGCGGCGGGCATTGAGCCTACCGTAGGTCAGGCTACCGGGAACGTTGCTGCGCAAGGCACGGAGAACATCCTCGCACGCACGCCGTTTTCCGGATTGCCTGTTGTGCGTCGGGCGCAACAACAGGTCGATTCGATCGGACAGGACATCGCGCAAATGTCGCGCGATCTCTCCGTTGTTCGGGAAAAGCCAGCCGTAGGCGCTGCGATCCAGCGAGGATTGACCAACTTCGTCGAGCAAACGAGTGCGAAATTTGTCGCCTTGGATAATGCCTTTAAGGGCATGTTCCGACCCGATCAAAAGTTTGCGCTGGATAACACTGTCGGCGCACTCGGAAAGCTTTCCAGGGTCGCGCCGGACTTGCCGGAATTTTCAGCCGGGCTCAAGGACCCTAACATCAAAAGCTGGTACGACCGGTTGCGTGTCGATATAGAGGGCACGCCGGCCCAACAGGTTTCAAGCGGGGTGCTTGGCCCCACAGGCACACCATTCACAAAGACGATTCCCGGCAAGCCCTTCGAAGGGGTTTCCATGCAAACCCTGATCGACGTGCGCACCGATATCGGCACGAATATCACCAAGTCGGCTCTGCTCGGCAAAAAGCCCGATGCGCAATATACGGCGCTTTACTCAGCCATCTCCAAGGACATTGAGACGGCCGCAAAAGGCACCGCCGCTGAGGCGGTTCTCGCTCGACGCGATAATTATTGGAAAGCGTTTCGAGGCCGTGTTGATAATTTTCTCGAACATATCGCGGAAAACCCGAATAAAACCCAAGCTTATCTTGACACGCTAAATCAAGCGAACGTAGGCCGCGAACAAATTCTCGCGGTGCGTAGGAGCGTCGATCCGCAAACCTGGAAGTCTGTTGCATCTGCAAAGCTCGCGCAGATGGGGCAGGACACCAAGCTCGGAGAATTCTCGCTTCAGAAATTCGTTACCGAATACAAAAAGCTCTCCGATAAGCCTGTTGGTTCCAACGCTCTGAGCGCCGCTGATGCTCTTTTTGGAGGCGTAGGCGATCTCAAAAAGAACCTGGACACGATCGCAAGCGCATCAGAAAAAGTTCTCGCAGGCGGCAGAATCTACCAGAATCCGAGCGGGACCTCGACCGCGACGCTCGGGATCACAGGCGGGGCGTTTCTTGCCGGTTCGGTATTCGAGAAGCTGCTGGAGGGCGACGTTTTGGGCGCTGCGCGCAGGACTGCGGAAGGTGCTCTCATCGTTGGCGGCTCGCGCGCTCTGGCGAACACTCTTGTTAATCCGAAAACGGTGGACTGGCTCGCAAAGTCCACGAAGATCCCTGCCGAGAACGCAGCTCAGTACCTGCGACGGTTGACACCGATTATCGCGGACATGCCAGACCCGGAACAGCGCCGCAACTTGGAGGCATGGAGGAATGACGTGCAGAAAAGACTGGCCGCACCGAGCATGCAAGGAGTCCGTGGATGAGCAATTACAGCAAGACAACCAATTTCGCCGTCAAGGACGCTCTGATAACCGGCGACCCTTTGAAGGTTGTCAAAGGCACCGATATCAACACGGAATTCGACAACATCGCGACCGCCATCGCGACCAAGACAGATAACGCGGGCGCTGCGATCACGGCTGGTACGATCACCGGGGCAACGATCAACAACAGCACGATCGGAGCCACGACGCCGACCACGGGCGCTTTCACGACCGTTGCCGCAAGCGGACTTGTTACGGCAAACGGTGGGGAAACCGTAGCTTCAGGACAGACTCTAACTTTGACTGGCGCGACAGTTGCCGGGGCCCCGACCTGGAGCAGCAATCAGGCAATCACGCTTTCGACCGCAGCGCAGCCGAATATAACCTCGGTTGGCACGCTGACCTCAGTTACCACAAGCGGCGCTGTAACGATTACAGCGGCGACCTCGAAACTCATTCCCGGGGCAACTTCGTTCTCGCATAGGAATAGTGCCGATAGCGCCGATAATTTGCTGATAGCCGACAGCGGTGCGGTGACAGGCCGCTCTAGCTTGGTGTGGGGAACGGGAGTTGCAAATTTCGGTATGCTCGTTAAGCGCAAAACGGCCGACGAAACTGTAACCTCTTCGATCACGCTTCAGGACGATGACCATCTGCTGTTCTCGATCGCGGCGAACGAGGAATGGGTAATGACTTACGAAATACGTGTTAATGCTGCTGGAGGCTCGCTCGGCACTACCGGCGTCAAGGTTGCTATCACTGTTCCGAGCGGAGCTACTATGGACCTGAATTTTTTCGGAAAGGCGGACACTGATACGGTATTCGGTGGTACGGGCAATGCGGGCAGTTCCGGCACCCCAGCATTCGCAGTAACACCCGCTGGAACCGGATCGGCAATCTTGAGGGGTTGGGCCTGGGTCTTGAATGGTGCAAATGCGGGAAGCGTCACTCTTCAGTGGGCGCAGAATGCTTCATCGGGGTCTCCGCTCGTGTTCAAAAAAGGCTCTTTCATGCAGGCGACAAGGATAGCTTAAGAACGATGACCGAAACGTTCAAACGCTTCGGACCGGAGCTATTGCGAACGCTTTTCATTGCGACCGTAACCTCTCTAACGACGATGTATGGCACGGTCCAGACGATGAACGTGGAGCTTCACGCTACCCGAGCCGAACTTGTCGCGACAAAAGAAATAGTGACGGAAGTGCGAGCCGAGCTGAAGATTATTTCCAAGCTTGCCGCCGAACGCGGCATACAGCTTACAGAGCATGAGCGCCGACTCAGCGCACTGGAAAAACGCCGCTAGAGTTTCCAAACAATATTTTTGTCGCTCAAATAGACCACTACGATAATTATGAGCGCGATGGTTGCTGGGTCAAGCCTGAGCTTCATGGGATTCCTCCATAGTGATGATGCGCCCGGCCTGCTTGATGATGAGCCAGGACGCTTTGGGACCCCTGCCCTCACAGCGGAAGCGGCGGAGGTCTTTCCCGCGTGCAAGCTGGAGCGTAATGCTGCGGCTCGTGTAATTGCCGCCACTCGTGCGTTTAATCGCTGTCTTGATATCCTCCAATCGCATCGGCCCCGAGGCGGTTTCGAGCGTTTTTTCGATGGCCTTGTAAAGCGGACTCGGAATGTGAACCTGATGCTTCAGGGGATCGAAAGGGCTCACGGCCGCAGCATCAGCCGGCAGCGACTTCGCCGCCCTCTCCTTCGGTTTGTATTTGCGGGCCGGGCCAAAGGGACTGACGCCATTCTTCGCGAGATCAATCACCCCGCGTAGCTTGTCCAGCTCCGAGTCGATCGCGGCGAGCATCGCGAGGACCCTGCGGCGCTCGCGCAGTTTGCGGTCGATCAACTTTTCAGCCTGTTTCGCTGCTGCTGCAAAGACACTATCCCGAGGCATTTTCGACCCTCCAAAATCTGACCCAAATCTGACCCGCCTGACCCATTCGTGACCCGTTTTGGGCCATTCCAGGCGGCTCCAGAGAACGTCAGATAAGCGTAAGTCCCTGAAACTTCAACAAGCACAGATTGTTGCTTTGGCGGAGAGAGAGGGATTCGAACCCTCGTGAGCGCCAGGACTGGCGCGGGGTTGGGGCTTTTACTGACCCGAGCCTGACCCGGCTGGGACGTTTGCAGGTGACTCGTGGCGAGTTTGGTGTTTGGCGGAAGGTACAGGGATCGAACCTGTGCATCGCGGTTTCCCGCGACTCGGCGGGTTAGCAACCCGCTGCATTCCCACTCTGCCAACCTTCCGTCTTTTCGAACTCCACGGTGTATGCCGTGAGCGGCCGGTTAGGCTTGCCGTCATCACGGATCGGAACGGTCGTGCTGCGTTGTCTCCAGAAATCGAATGCTTCGAGAAAAGATGGAAATATAAGTGCCTTTTTCGGGTCGGCCGTCCATCTCGCGCGTCCGCGTCCGCAGGGTGTGTCCTCGAATGAAGCGAGCCACGCTTTTTCGGGAATGTTCGGGTCCACGAACGGACCCGCAATCGCGACGAAGCGAATGACCGTCATTGTTCTACCGCGATCTTCCAGCCCACCACGAAAACCGGCAGCATCTTCATCGTGTCCCATTCCACGAAATAGGCGTATCCAAGCTCGGGGTGATTCACGCTTCCCAAGATCCTGCCGCGTGTTCCGAGCTTTGTCCCTCCCTCACTCTCGCCGTCCACCTTGATTACCCGCGTCCCGTTCGGGATCGCGCCTTCGGCCTGGTCATCAGTCCAGCCGAAGGCGATCGAATCCTTGCCATCGTCAAAAACGGATTTCACGCGCGCAGCTCCTTCCGGCCAGCGACCCATTTCGCGATCTCGATCTTGGCAACCTCAAGGTCGAAGTAGTAGCGCGGAAAGCCCTCCTGGATATCGAGCGGCGCATCAGTGCGCACGATAAACCGGCCCCGATCGCAGTAAGCCGGACGCGGCTCGATCGTGATCGACCAGCGATAGGATTCGCCAGGGGTGTGATGCCATTCCGGCAGGTCTAGGCATTCCAGAAATCCGCTGTGTTGCCTCCATTTCAGTTCCGGCACCTTCGCGTTCATTTAACCTCCCGGATTTTCCAACCAATCCCGTCGCAATATCCAATTGTCCAGTTAAGAGATTTCCCACGGAAAAGCTTTCGCAAGATCGGAGCAGTTTGTTCGACGTACGCCGGACCGACCGTTATACCAGCCGTGAAAGGCTTGCCGCGCAAGACTCCTTCGATCTGAAAAAGTCTTTGCCGCCAAGCATCATTAGGCGCGCGCAAGGTTGCAGTCATTTAACCGCCAGCGTACCCCGGCGCTGTCCAGCCGCTTCCTCGCGTTCGCGGATGATACTGCCGTAGTGTTTGTTCAGCATCTCGATACCGCGATGGCCCAGCGCCTCAGCGATCTCGAAAAGGTTATCCCCGCGCGTGATCCGGATGGCAGCATAAGTGTGACGGCACTGATTCGGGCCGCGATGGGCGACGCCCGCACGTTTCAACAGGGTGCGCCACTGGCGTTCCGACGCCCTGGGGCTTGCCCACTGCTTGCCAGTGACCGGATTGACAAACACGTAGCCGCCCTCGATGAAGGTGAACTTTTTTTGCGCGGTGAAAGCGGCTTTCACTTCCGGGCTCATCCTGATTTTCCGGTGACGGTTGTTGGTTTTCATGCGGTCGCGGAGGGTCCCGGTCGATTCCATGACATGCGTGAGCAAGATTTCATCTGTTGCAAAGCTCAAGTCCGACCACTGGAGCCCGCAGATTTCGCCCTCGCTCATTCCGGTTCCCCACCAGGCGCGGCACTGATTCGCGGTCTGCGCATCTGCAACGGCGAGAATGGCTTCGCGTTCCGCCTGATTAAACGGCTGCGGGAGCGGCGTGCGGTGCCTGCGGGAGGCAACCGGAAGGTGTTCGTTAATAGCGATCTGCCGTACCGGATTCGCCTCGATCGTGCGGGCCATCAGCTCGCGGTCAAACGCCTTGCGAAGCGGCAGGATGATGTTACGCACTGTCTTGCCCACCCTGCCCTCTTTCGCAAGAGCCGTAACGAGCGTTGCCGCATCGAGCGGGCTGAAGCTGACCACGAGCTTGCTGCCGACGCGCGGGATCAGGATATGCTCGACCATCCGGCGATAGGTCTGATAGTCGCCGGCCTCGTACTTTTCTTCGGCCGCATCGAGCCATTCGCGCAGGGACTGTTTCAGAGTCCTGGTCTTGCTTTCCCCTTCCCCGAAAATCCGGCAGCGCGGGGAATCCGGGAAGTGATTACCGTAGCGGAACGTCCCCAGCTCGATTTCCAGCCGGATCGTGGCGAGCTTGTCTGCTGCGGTTGCGATGTAACGTTTGGCCTGTTTCGGGTCCTGTATAGATAGGGACAGCTCCCGACAGCGCACGCCACGGTAACGGAAGCGGATGCCTACCGCAGGCGCACCCCCGTTTTGCTTGATCTCGACCCCTTCGGGGAGAGTGATGCTTTGCCAGACTCGACCCATTTTTGCGCCTCCGGTAGGTTGACCCACAAACGGCGGTTTCTCATCTGGCAATGCACCCCGTCAAGCCACTCACCGCGCGAGCGCCTGTTGTAGACGGCATACTCGGTTTCACCGGTGAGCTGGCAGTAATGGGGGAGCTTGACCCATTGGATTGCCGCAGCGGTCATTAGACGCGCTTAACTATGAGCTTGTCAACAGTCTGCCGAGTCTTGCAACGCTCGATCACGGACCGGACCCAAGCCAGGTCGGCTCCGCTGCGGTCCGGAACGGGCCTCGGGTCGCAATGGTGAGCGCCCATGCGCCGCATGGCCTCGATCAAAGCGAGGGTGCAAACAAAATGCTCCCCCTGGGCTTCCATTTCGCGCGGCGAGCAGTAGATGAGGTAGGGAACGCCGGCCTCGCGGTGTGCAACGAGCCTGCCGCTTGCCACGAGCCAATGCAGGTATCCGCGCACGGCTGCGGGTTTGAATTCCGGCAGCGCGCGCACCACATCACTTGAGGCAAACGGCTCGCCAAGTCCCTCGACCAGATCCGAGACCGCCTGGGTTAGATCGGCTTTGGCTCGCATGGTCTACTCCAACAGATCGACGAGCTGGACGGACATTGAGGCCGAGCCGCCATTGTCATAAGCGCTGCCGGTTGTCGTCACCGATATCACTCGCAGCGATTGGGGGAGCCAGTTTATCGCCGCTATGATCGCCGTCGCTATTGCGAGCGGGAAATGGGAATTTTTTGCCTGTTCTTCTTGAATCCGTTCAATCGCGGCGGATTTTGTACGCGAAAAAAATGAAACGTGCCAGCTCATGCTTTTCCTTTCCTGGAAAAAAAGTTTTAACCGGAGCCGCTTAACGGCCTGTCCTCTTGCAGCCATACTCCGAAGGTGGTTCCGTACCACGCTTCGGTCGATTCCATGAACTCGGTAAATTCCTGGATGTTGCGAGTGCTGGAGCGCTTGAGCGGAATGGTCCTGACGATTCTTTCTGAACCGAATTCACCTAGCGAGATTTCGCGATGGCCGAAATGCCGACAAAGCGCGAACTCATGCATTTCTTCCGGGCTGTAACCTGTAACTCTGCCAGCCTCGGTATGCAATAGCCAAAGCCGGGCATTCTGTTGCAGCGTGCGTTGCGGCTGAACGCGCGCGACAGAAATCTCAAAAGGCGGCTCCAATGTGCCCAAGAATTGCACGGCATAAGTGCGATGCCGATCATTCCTCACGACAAAAATACGTGCTTCAGGCTGCACGTTTTTTCAGGCCCTTGTCGATCTCGTAGGCCCGCCTGAACAAAATAAATTGCTCCCAAGCTTCATCGAGGTTCGGAAAATAGTGGTGCGCAAAATCACCGTGTTCTTTCGCGAACCGGCAAAGATGAAAGCCGCCCGTTATCGGATAGTGCGGCCGGTTTTCCTGCCAGAGCTGCCTGTATGCCGCCATCTGAATCAGATGATCGGCGTAGACCGCATTGGAGGATTTCCAGTCGATCACGGAGAGCCGGCCTGTGAGATAGCCGATAGCATCGGGCGTCCCGCCGAATTCATAGCTTTCGGAGATCAGTTCGATTTCGGTCTCCAAGATTTCGAGCTTGGACTGCGCGGCCCAATCAAGGTATGCGCCGAAAGCGGTTGACGCCTTTATCGCGATCTCGGCCGGGACCTTCGCAAGATCCGGAGGGGGGTTCCCCTTGATATGCGCATCAACCATTGCATGAGCGAGGGTTCCCGCATCCGCCGCTTTGCCCGAGGTCTCCCGGTAGTCGCGGCCTTCCTTGCCCTCGTTCCAGGCCCAGTAGATGAGCCCGCCCGAATCCTTGAAGCGGTTGATAACGGTCGTCGTGCCTGGGACACGGCGACCGTCCTTCAAGTGATAGCCCGCCTTTGGTGTCGGCATCCTAACCCACCAGGCCGGTTGTGCCGCTCACCGTGCTAGCGGTGGTGTATGTCGCGGGACTCTTCGAACCGAGCGCGGCAAAAAGCGCAGTGTTTCCGACAGCACCTGATGTATTCATCCAGCCTTGATCCGGATGAGTTCGCGCCATCTGGTCGAATTTGCGGAGCGCTTTTGGCTTCACTTCGTCGCTCCTACTCGCGTTTGTCTGCGGCGCGGTAGGAGCTAAAAAGGGCGGACGGCGATCTCCAGGCGATCGAGCTTATCGGTGTATTTCTCCGGGATTTCGCGGGCCGCAAGCATCATGATTTCCTTGTCGCTGTTGGAAAGTGCGCGCCGCACATCGACGATCAGCTCGGATTTGGGCGTTTCGCCGCGTTCGTCCTGATCTTTGGTCGGCAGCGGGTTGTAAATCACGGCGTATTCATACAGTTTCATTTTCGGTCTCCCCTAAAAAGGAATGTCATCTTCCATGTCGGAAAAAGGATGCGGTTCTTCCTCGACGCGCGGCGGCGGCAGCGGCTCTTGGCGCGGCGCGCGTGCCGGCACCTTCGGAGCACGCACGCGGATTCCGCCCACGAGTTTGCCGCTCATGGAAACGTGAGGATCGTTATAGAGCACGATCTTTTTGCCAACCCAATCGTCAGTGTTGTCCGAACCAAAAGCCAGCTCGCAGAGCTGGATATTGGTTGAATTGAGCACGAGCGGTTTGTCGAGTTCCTTGAAAAACATCAGCCAGCGATTTTTTTCCGGCTGCCCGTCCAGCGCGACGTTGGCTTGATCGAAGTGCGAGACCGTCGCGAGCACACCCCGGCCCACATCCTCTTTTTTGAGGTAGCGGGATTCGATCATTTCGTGAGTTCTAGGCATAGGGAAAGCGTCTCCATAGTCATCCGGATCGTTTTCGGGAATCCCCCCGAGAAAACAGTTCTTGTCGTTCACCTGGACTCACCGCGAGGAATTCTGCGTCATCACAAATCGCCGCGAGTTCTTCTGCTTTGCGTCCAGGAATGTCGAGAAATTATTCCTGCACGCGCGAGTTGAAAAGCGCTAGTTCGAAAATCACTATGCATAGTGCCCTCGGTACTATGGCTGTCCGATTTTTTGTCGGCGTGGCAGGCTTACCCTGCTTTTTTTCCTTTTTTCGGCTTCTGCTTTGAGGGCCGCGCGGAAACGCCCGAATCCAATATGGAGCAGCGATCTCCCAAAAATTCTTGGGGGGTCGGGGGGCTTGTGGTTTTTTGGCTTTTTTTCCGGGGGCTGGAGACAGGTGGACTCGGCCGAGCGTGTAGTGATCCGGATTCCGCTGCAAGGCGGGCGCGAGTTCGAGATCACGCCAGAGTTCTACGCGGAGCTTGATTCGATCTACTCAGCCGTGGACACGCTTCAGACTCTGCGGGAGATCCGGGGCTGGTGCCTCGGAAATCCGAGTCGGAGAAAAACCGGACGCGGGGTGAAGCGTTTTATTGTGAGCTGGTTCGCGCGGGAGCAAGAAAAGTATGGCGGGAAGAAATAGACCGGCGATCCCGAAGGTGCCCACCGCATGCGCTTACGACGCTTGCATGCTCCCGGCGATCGTGCGAATGGCCGCACCTACGGGCTGGGCCAACCTGTGTCGCATGCATTACGACTTTGAAGCAGAGCGCGATGCGGAGCTTTTCTGCGACGCGCAGAACTTGAAAACGGTTTTTGAGAAACGCGCTTGGGTCAGGGAAAAAATGGGCGTGTTCTGGAAAAGGCAAAAGGTCTCGGCAACATGAGAAAGCATTATCCGAAAAGAATTCGCGCGGGACTTTCGCGTGACGTGCAGTGTCCTGAGCATGGGCCCTACACGGCCGGTGTGCTTTCGATCGGAGAGAAAGAATTCTTGTCGCGCTGCCCGGTTTGCAGGGCCGATGACGCGGCACTCAACATTGACAGGCTGAAGGTCGATGCTTTTCAGATCCTCGCCAACCTCGGGAGAATCGGCATGGTGAAACAGCGTAAGCGCCGGGACAGCGACCGGCAGTTTTTCGTAAGACTCACGGACCAGAAAAGCGCGCAGCGCGTTTCGGTCGGCAAGTTTTGGGCCGGATCGGAGCTTGAGGCGATCGAGATGGCAAAGCTTGAGTATCCGGGCCTTTTCACACGCCTTGAGACCCATACCTGGAATGCTGAAGCTGAAGCGACGGGCGAGCGCTCGAAACTTGCGCGGAGCGTCCTTGGATGATGAACGGTTATCCGAGAATCGCGCTCACCGTTTTTGCCTCCGCCCTCGTGGCGGGCGGCGGAATCGCCACGACGACTCACGACTGGTGGGCAATCGCGGTCGCCGTCCTAATCAACATCGGAACGACGCTCGGCGCATTGCTGTTGCCGAGCCCATTGCCGCGCAAGGAATGGACGGCGGAGGAACGCGCCGCTGTTAATACGAAAGGAACTCCATGAGGTTGCATGCAAAGCGCAGTAGCTTTTTGCTTTTGATCTTGCTCCAGGGGTGCGCCTTGCTCGGGCTTCCCACGCCGAGCACTTTTAACGAGAGGCTTGCGGCCGGCTATTCGACCGTGACAGCGATTCGGCAGGAGACGCTTTCGCTGTTAAACGCGAAACGGATCTCGGCCGACGATGCGCAAAACGTTCAGAGCCAAGCCGACAACGCGCGCGCAGCTCTGGACGTGGTGGGCCTGAGCTTCCTGAAAGATCCCGTCATGGCGGATACGAAGCTCACCGCAACCATCACGATTCTGACCGCCTTGCAGGCATACCTCGCTACTAGGAGATCGACTCAATGACCGTCACCGCCACTATAGACATTGCGCTTGAGCTGATGCTCGCGGCGCTTAACCATGCGAACCAGATCGGCGCGCTCATTTCGCGCGCCCGAGCTGAAGGTCGCGATATTTCGCCTGCGGAGCTTGACGGCTTGCGCGCGGCTGACGACGCCGCGAAATTAAAGCTCCAGCAGGCGATCGACGCGGCGAAGGGCTTGGCGTGAGCACGGCATTCTTTTGAGTCCTACGCAGCGCACCCTTGCGCTACTTCGTGCTCGTGGTTACAAAGCTGGGGTTGTGGAGAAGTGGAATTCGTTCGCCAAGATCCGGCAGGATCTTTTCGGCTGTATAGATATAGTGGCCGTGGGCAAGGGCCGCACTCTTGGGGTGCAAGCGTGCGCGGCCGCGAGCCTGGCAGCTCGCGTAACGAAGATGGAAGCGGCATCCGCCTTGCCCGAGCTGATCGACGCCGGCTGGTGGATGCTCGTGGTGGGCTGGCGAAAGCCCGCTAAGAGCCGATCGTGGGTATCGCGGACTGTGCGCGTTTATTGTTCGGGAGCGGCTGGCCGCACTGAGGGCAATGCTCGCGCTTCACCTTCTGACGCTGACGCGGAAGCTGCCCAAGTTCCTTGAGGGCGTTATAGAGCGCCGCGTCCGACAACCCGCCCGCCTTGCGGCAAGCTTCCCGCACGGTGTTTTTGTTGACCAAATAAAAACGCAGTGCTTTCAACGTGCGTCCGCTTCCCTGGCCTGTTTTATGCTGGCCGAAACGGCGCTCGCGCACCAAGTTTTCAAACTGTTCTAGTCTCATTTCCTGTTATACTCCTTTCGCTCGAACACCTTCCCGGTAGGGGGTGCCCAAGCCCGAGCCGTGGCCCCTTGGATTCGTCCTCGGGGCCATCGTCATTTTCGGGCCGGACTCATAGCTTGTCAAGAGTTTCGGCCTATCCATAGCTAAAATTCCCCGTTTCCGGCCAATCCATAGCTCGATTCTCACTAGCAGTTTCAAACTCGGTGCGCATGGTGTTTCAATCTCCGGATATGGAAATGCTCGCTTCGGTCCTCACCTACGCCTGTGCGGTGCTCGGAGCTGCCGTCATGGTCATCGGCGGGGCGCTCATTGTTTTCCTACTTGGCTTTTATGCCGTCAGGCTCATTCTTGATATGTGGAGGTTGGGATGAAAAACAAAACCGCTAGGAGACACTTCACCACGCTGATCCGGTTCATGCAGAAGCTTCCAGCGAGCGCGAACAAGCACTTTCAAATGGACTGGTGGTTTCAGCACAGCAGGCCGCACCATCATCCGCAATTGAAGGTGGACAAAGTTCTCACGCGGCGCGATCTGACGCTTTGCGGCACGACTGCCTGCGCCCTCGGTTGGGCTACGGTCTGCCCGAGCTTGCATAAGGCCGGGCTCACTATGACCCTGGATGGTGATGTGCGGCTGAACGGTCGAGGCCGTCTTGGCAATGTCGAAGTCGCGATGCGATTTTTTGGCCTGCACGAGAGCCACGCGGTTGAACTTTTTTGTCGATCCGGCGCGAGCACTCCGAAGCAATGGGCGCGTCAGGCGCGCGGAGTGCTCGAAGAAATGGATGCCTAGTTCATGCCGCATATGCTCTTGATCGAGAACGTCACGCCGCGAGACGCACAACAGATGCTCGCGACGATGGTGAAAAACCGGGCGGTCTCGCAAAGCAAGGTGCTGGAGTATGCGATTGCGATGGATGAGGGCCGGTGGAGCCTGAACGGGGAAACCATCAAGATCGACAAGGCCGGGCGGCTTTTCGATGGGCAAAACCGTTTGAACGCTTGCATCCTGGCGGGTAAGCCTTTCCGCACCTATATTGCGCGCGGCATTGAGGACGAGAACGCTTTTGCCACTGTGGATGTTGGCAAGAACCGCACACACAGCGACATTTTCGGAATCGCCGGATTCGTTTCCGCGAATCAGGCGAGCGCCGCCGCGATGGTTATCTACGCCATCAAGAATTGCAAGATGGGATGGAGCGGTATCACAGGTTCGCGCTCCCGTTTTGCCAAGACGCGCATCGGACAGATGCTCAAATCCAAACCCACAACCAGCGGAGTCGTGAGTAAGGAGGACCTCCTGTCTTTCGCGGAACCCTTGCGCGATGACATTCTCACTTGCGTTCGCTACGCGCAAAATTCAAAGGCGAAAAAGTTTCTCGCAGTCGGGGTGATTGCCGGATGCCTATTCCTGTTTCGGGAGAAGGATCTCGTCCAGGCGCAGACTTTTTTTGACAACCTGGGCGAGGGCGCGGGGCTCTCTTCGACTGATCCGGTGTTGCATCTGCGCGAGCGTTTGCAGGAATTCAAGGCGCGAAGCTCCGTGAAAATGTCGCGCTGGTATTACATCGGGCTCACCATCAAGGCGTGGAACAAGCGGCGAGCGGGTGAAACGGTGCGCACGCTGCGCGTCCAGGAGAACGAGGAATTTCCGACCAAGGTTTTGTGAGACGCACTAATACCGGGCTCAATAATCTATGGATAGTACGAAAATACTATGCATAGTGCGCGATCTGCAAGTAATTTGGTAGGCGCGCTTGTTAGAACCTTGAAAATTGGGTATTTTAAGCACGCGGGCTTGGGGCTTTCCGCTTCTCGTCGTGAATAAGACGAAGGAGGTAGGAGCGTGCGTTATGGGGGTGTCGTGCGGTGTCCCTTCTGCGGGAGTGATGGTTTGCGGACTTCTGACAGCCGTTTCACGGAGGGGAATTTCTGGTGCGTCGCGCGCCGCCGCCATTGCATCAAGTGCAAGCGGTCCTTCCAGTCCTTCGAAATCCTTGCGGAGGACTATCAGCACCTTGAAAAATATGCCGTCATCCTCCAGGGCCTGCGCGAGCTGCTTGAACCCGTGCGTACCGACCTTTTGACAGCCCCGGTTGCTCCTTCGGACCGGAACCCACCCACCACCACCCCTACCGAGAAAGGAAAAAAATGAGGCACGTAATGATTGTCCTGAATAATCACGGCGACGAGCGCACCTTCTGGAATACAGGCGATGCGGCCTCGATCGAGCACGCTATGGCCGAATTTGACCGGCTCGTGCGCTTGGGATACCGTGCTGCCAGAATGGATAGCCCCGAGACCGGCGTCATGATCGGCAAGTTTGATCCGGATGCGGAAACCCTCACGATGGTCCCGCGCATCCATGCCGGATAGCGCTGCATTTTTTTACTTCACGCACCCGAGTCAGTGGGTGTATGGAATGAACGATCCCTTAGTGCGCGCGGAGAACACCCTCCGCGCGCATCTCTCTCCTGAGCAGCTTGCGGATTACTTACGCACCCGCACTTTCCGGGCTCGCGGCAACTTCACCAAGCGCGTTTATACAATCGTGCCGCGTTGGTCGAACAACGTTTATCACATCGAGCACAGCTACATGCCTTATGAACAGCATGTTGCGCAGGCTTTTTGCACGGGGTCCGATGCCAACGTGCCGATGGCCGATCACATGCTGATCCAGAAGCTCTACATCGAAACCAACGAATTCGAGTTTTTGAAGATTGCTTGTGCAAGTGGTCGCGGTTTGGTTCCCCCTCATTTTCCCGGAGAGTTTCATGGCTAACATAATTTGCTGGACTATTGATGAGCGCGTTTCTGTTTTGAACAAAATGGCGGAGATGATCCGATCAGGAGAGGCCGACATTGATTTTCGTCTGTTAAGGCTCCGGGGCATGCCCGAACTGGTCACGAGGGCGCAGAATCAAATTCTTACGCCGTCGCGGCGTAGACCAATAAACGGCGCATTGACCGCCGAGCTGGGCAAGGCTCTGCGAGAAAAATTCAAAGAGACTCCGCCGCCACCCGAAGCGCCAGCCGAATCCGTGCCGTTGCAAGATCCTCCCCCGATTCCCTCCCGACTTGGCATGAGCCCGAAATTTGCAGAAGCGCTTACCTATGTTGCGCAGGAGATGGTACGAACTTTTGCGGAGACGTTCGGGCAGACTTTTGGCGAGGTCGTGGGCGACAAGATCGGGAGGAACGTGCGCGACGCGCTTTACGATCTGCGTCACCACTTGGGCACGCCTAGCACCTATATCCCGCGCGTATCGGGCGACAACGGCAAGGATGCGGGGCTGCATAATTTTGGCGATCTGCCCGAGCGTTTGCAAACGCCGAAGGTCCTGGTGCTGGGATTGTTGCCAGCGCAGCAGCAGACCATCGCGCGTAGTTTTCCGAACCTTGACTTTCGTTTTTTGAGCAAAGGAACGCCGTCCAAACACATCCAGCAGGTTTCACAAGGATGCGTGAAGGTGTTTTCGATGGTCAAATTCGTCCGACATTCTGACGAAAGCCTGGTGCCTACGGACAGATTGCGACGCATCAACGGCGGCATCACCGACCTGACGCGGGCGTTGATGCAATCGTTTCCGCAAACGCCCTATTCCGGGGTACGTTCGGAAAGTATTCAGGCACACTAAAAGGAGGGCTTGGGCATGTCAGCAGCAACGGCAAAGATCAGCGCGCTGCACGCGCAGCGTGATGAGTCGCAGTACGAAGAGAAATATCATTGGGACTCGCGCGAACGTGGCGAGGCTGCGCGGCCGTTCCGGCTTTGGGATGCCGTCAACCGCAGAAATCTCCGCTGGCGCAATTATGCTGATCCCAAACGCGCGCACATGGGGGCGTTGATCGAGGCGCGCTGGTCGTCGATTGGCGATTCGATCGAAGTCTACGACGCGCGCACCGGACGTTTGCTCGGGCAATACACGCGCCGCGTTGATTCGATCAGATTCATGGGGGCCTAAACTATGATAAACGAAGCGATTCGTGCGGCTGGAAGGCGCGTCCGTGACGCGAATATGGCGAAGCGCCGCTCCCTCGCAAAAAAATTCGGGGTTCCGACCAGCGACTTCATGCCCAAGAAAATTCGGCAGACCATGACTCGACTCAATATTCCGAAGTCGGCGGTCCCCGCGCGACTCATTCCCTCCATCGATGACCCTTTTCCGGGTGTCGATATGGGCGGTTCTCGCGCCGATATACCGCTTTCGGTGATTCCGGCGCGGAGAGCCGGCGTAAAACGTAGCTTTACCGAAGAGACCAAACACCGAGCGGTCGCGATGATCGGGGAGCGCAGTTATGCCGAGGTCGCGCAGGAGTTTGATGTTTCCGAAAATCAATTGAGGAACTGGATAAGGCTATACGATCCTACCGCGAGCTTGCGGCTTGAGATTGAAAAGACGAAGCAGCAGCGCCGGCTTCGCCTGGAGCAGGCTGCGTTGATTGTCGAAATCGAGGGCACACGCGGGGCCGAAATTGCCATGCGAATCCGGGATCTGATCCAGTCGCATCCGTCTCAGAAATTCCTCAGTAGGTTTGAGAACAACACCCTGCGCGGGAAACCCCGCAAATGAAGGAGGACGAGCTGCCGCTGCTTATAGTGTTGGCGGAGCTGCGCCGCTGCCGGCGAATGTTTTTCTTGTGCCTTGCATTTCTCGTGGTTATTTTTATTGCTGCTATAGATTCATTATTTGGCGGGACTTTTTTTCATTTCGTTATCTATGTTTTTTGGGGCTGGTCGTTTTTGATGTGGCTCGACACAACACGGGTTTATTGGGACGCATGGCATCATCATCGTAATTTTTTGCGGAGGAATCATGAACGGCGAAATGGAAACGCTTGACTCTACCGGCCATACTCGCACCACCTGGGACAGTGAAAATTCCGCTGAGGTCGAGGCGGCGCGTGGACAGTTTGATGTGCTGACTCGCAAGGGTTATAAGGCTTTCCGCGTTAAACGCGATGGCGGCGAAGGCGAGCCGATGAAGTCCTTCGACCCCGAGGCGGAGAAAATGATTCTGGTGCCGCCGCTCCAGGGCGGTTAGGGTGCCGTTTTACTACACGGCGAGCACCTGGGCGGGGGCGGGTCAATCTGCTGCCGTGACTACTGCCGTGACGAGCACCCTGGGCGTTTGGAATTCTTGGATTGATGCCGCCACTACGTCAAGCACGAACTGCATTTGGGCCGCTTGGACGGCTGATGAGATCGAGGCTAGGAGGCAGGAGCTTCGCGAGTTCGAGGAAAAACGCAAGGCTTCGGGCGATCGCGCAAGCGCGCTGTTGTTGCATTATCTGGACGAGCGCCAGCGTGCCGATCTTGCCGCGCACCGGTGGTTCCTGGTCGATGGCAAGTCCGGGGTGCGCTACCGGATTAAACGCGGGGATCTCGTCGGCAACATCGAGGTCCTGAATCCGGACGGATCGGTGCGGCACCGGCTCTGCGGCCATGATCGGCAAATCGGCTTACCGCTCGACGATCAGCTCCTTGCGCAGAAATTCTACTTGGAGCACCACGAAGATGAATTTTTGCGGATTGCGAATCGGCATTAGGGGATAGGGGTAAATCGTTTCGATCAAGCTATAGTGAAAATTCCCCTATCTATAGTAATTATTAGGCTATAGATAGTTTTCCGGGCGCGGGCAAGAGAATTTCCTATACCCTGTTTCCCCATCATGGGGATACGCGAGGCGGTCGGTGCGGCGCTGCTTTCGACGCACCTGGAGACGCAGGCGCATGAGAGCGCGATTGACCGCATAGGGGCGCTGGCGCGCGCTGGGAAGCTTGGGCGCGCGCTGTATCACTGGCGCTATGCCGGGCAGGCGCGCTACGCGGGTCCGGTCCTCCAGGAGATGCTACGCAAAGCCCGGAGGCGGCTTCGCATAGGTAAGTTCCACGAGGAACACCCTACCCTGGTCCGTGCCTGTCAGCAGGCCATGCGGGAGTGGTACGCGCCACAATGCGGCATGTGTCAGGGCGCGCGCGAGGTTGTGTCCAATAAGCTCAGGCTTATCTGTCCGGTGTGCGCCGGTAGCGGGATGCGCCGCTATTCCGATGCCGAGAGGCTTGACGCGCTCCAGGTTGAGCCAGCGACCTACCAGGCATGGGAGCCACGCTTGCGCGAGCTGTTGTTGATCCTGACGGAGCGGGACGGCGCGGCTGCGCGCACGATCCGGATGCAGCTACGGGAGGAAAAAGCTTGACCCGCGTCTAAACGCGGGGGATCATGGGCGGGATCGGCACGATGCGACGGGCCCCTTGCGAGCGAGGGCGAGCTAAAATCTTGGGTGATCTAGCTCGCCCTTTTGCTTTTCATACTTCCGGGCAAGAGCAACCGATAAAAGCTTGTTTGACTTCGCGCTGACGTTGCGCGGTGTGCGCGCTTGAGACAAGTTCTTGGGCGAGATCCCGCGCAGTTTCTTGCAGGTAGTCTGTTGCGTTGGATTCGATTCCCCATAGGCTTGTACGGTCACGCACTGTGCCCGTTTCTGTGACGCGCTCCACGATCACGCCCACATAACTCCATTGGTCATTGCACCAGCCGCGCAAGAATTCGAAGTCTGCGCGCGCCGCGCGCGCCGCACGTTCGCCCGGCTTTCCTGTTTTGTAGGGTGGTGAGTCCCAGCGATCGCGACGCGCGAGCTTGACGGCCGCTTGGAAATCATAAAAGCGATCGACGCGCCCATCCGATGCGAGGATCAGCTCGCCCGGCCGCTTTGGGCGATTCTCCCATTTGGTAACAGGCCCGTGACCATCCGATGAATCCCAAGGCGCATCCGCGTCCTCGTCGGGCGAAATGTATGCGATGAATTGAAATCCGCGCAGCTTGAAACGGGCGATTTCGTCTTTATGCATGTTTTGTTCTCCGATAAGTTGGTGCGAAAACCGCACCCTGGAGCGCGCGATTAAACGCGCTCCGGGCTGAAGTCTATGCCGCTGAATAGTCCCACGGTGCGTCATCGTATCCGGGTAACGCATGGATCAGCGCCCCTCGAATGCGATCCAGGAGACTGAACGCCGCCGTTTGCCGGTAGTTCTCCGTTTCGCAGGATTGATACTCCAAGCAATCGCACATCTTCAACAGTGCGACAGGCGCGAGCCGGTACGCTGGCAAAGTCTCATCGCGCACGGTTACCTCGATACGATCCGGGCGCGAAATCGGTCCGGGTAGGTTCTCGGCGTCTCCGGGATAGCGCGCAAGCACGCTCCGGATGTTTTCCTGATACAGCACGTTTGCGTATGCCGACGCAAGCTCTTCCGTGGTCATCGTTTCGGAAATGGTTCCCGGTAACATCTCGCAATAACGCGGGTCCACATTGCGCCGACCGTGCGCGCGCGCTGCTGCGAAGATTGCAAGGGCTTTGAAATGATCCGGCCCGCAGATGAAAGCACTCATGATTTTTTCTCCGGTAGTAGGTGCGAGATTGCACCCTACAGCGCACGCGCGTGCATGCGCTGCTAGGTATCATCTCGGTTTTTGATTCAGCCTCTCCCGGATGTGCGCGTCGATAGCGATGCGATTCTGCCGGATGAATTCGCGCATGCCGCCACGGAATGAGGACACCCGCGTTTCATCCCTCATCCAGCGATATAGGTCCTCATCGTTGTTGATCCAGTCCTCGCGGTCTTTATCGTTCATGCGCGCTCCCGGCAGAGTTGCGTAAGCTCGCAGTATGCCGTTCCCGCAACCTGGTGATCGTTCGCACGGCATAGGTGCGCGAGCTGGTGAACCATGAGCCTGACGGCCGGATCGGAAGTTATCTGATCGGTGCCAGTGTGTCCGGGTTCGCTCCGGATTTCCTTGCATGCGTCAGCGATGGATAGCGCGATGCCCGAAGGGTTGCATGCGCCTTGCTGTATTGCGAGTGCGTCTGAATAGCGCCTTGACATTTTGAGTCTCCCGGTAAGGGTTGCGGTGCCGATTGCACCCTAAAGCGCGCTTACACGTATAAACGCGCTTCGGGCTGCATTAAGCGCGTGGCGTGTACAGGTTGAGCCCGATCTTGAAATCAGGCTTTCCGGGAACGGTCACGTTCCCTTCCGTTGATGCGACCACCATGCTTTTGCCCGTGCGGGACATACTGCCCGGTTTGGACAAATCGACGGTGAGCGTGAGCGTTTGCCCGGTGACTTTCATTTCAACGTTATGCATGGATGTTCTCCGGTAGGTTATGGTGCGAGATTGCACCTGAAAGCGCACCGATCCCGATGCGCTTAGGGTTGCGATCTAGCATCCTCCTTGTTCTGCGCGCATGCTAGAGCGCAGGATTGCAGCGCGCGTGTAATCGAGCGGGTAGGCGTATTTGCGAGCCTCAATCTCGCGCAGTTCGCGCGCCCATTGCTGATAGAGCCACGCGGAAAGCTTTGCGTCATCTAGCGGCATGGGCGTATTCATGCGGTCACCATGTCGCCTACTTCGGGCATTTCGCGTATGCCGTTATGGTCCCGATATTCCGGGCGACCATCGCAGTAATTGGGAACGTGCGTCAACGTCCAAACCGCTTCGCATTGCCTGACATACTCCGCAATGGTCATAGAATCCTCGTCCCATTGCGGGAAGTCTGATGCCTTGCGCGTATCGGCCGCTTGTCGCGTTCCCGCGAAGGGAACGTAAGTGCGCATGTCAAAGACTGCGCGTGCTGGCGGTAACCCTGCGCGCAGATGCGCTTTTAACCATCCAGGCGTGAGCGCTGCGAGTTTGCGCGGGTCTATAGTACGCCTTGCCCGTTCAAGCTTTGCCCACTCGTGCTGCTCGATTTCCTCGCATGGGCGCAGTTTTGCGTAGTCCTCGCGATTGTGTCTCATGATGCCGCCTTGCGCGATTGCGCGGCTGAAGGATGAAAGGCCGAATTGCACAGGGTACAGACCGCGCGGAAATCGTCGCGTGCTACCCGTGCGATGACGCCGCAATCGCAAGCGAATTTGCGCAAGCGTGAACCTGAGCCGATACCGTGAGACTTTCCTCCGCGTGTGCCAATACCAGCGCCGCAAGGACGGAGTTTCAATTGCAAGGGCAAGCCTACAGGCGCGCCTGATAGGTTGCTTGATCCAGTCGGCCGACCATCGGCAGGAACAGGCAAAGCCTGGATGGCCTGCCACACGTCAGCGTCAAAGCATTCCGGGACGTAATTCGTACCAGCGGCTTGCACCTTGCACAGTCCAAGGCGCGCGCAAGCAGCATGCCAGTCGGCACCATGTCCGGCAGATGGACCCGCGAGAACATGGGCAAGCTCATGAATCGTGGTGCCTGCGACTTGGACAGGAGACTCTTCCCCGAATGCGCAGACTTCCACGAACGGGTGCGCGTCAGTCGGGTGACCGTTTTTCCAGCATCCAAAGTACGTGGTCCCGCGTGTGCCGAGTCTGCCTGATCCGTAGACAAGCTTGATTTCGAATAGTGGCGCGCGTTCCGATTCTGGAATGCGTGCGGCCGCTATTTCCCGGACCGCGTGAATATAGGCTTCGTGTGTATAGGTCTGCATGTGTTCTCCCGGTAGGGTTGAGATGCAGACTCCAGGATACTCCAACTAAGACCAGTGTCAACAGTAATCTGCTATGAGGATAGCGGCATGCCCAAGGGCTCAAAGGTGGACAAGTGCTACCAGGACGTGCGCAGGCAAGGACGTAGCAAGGCCAGCGCTGCGCGAATCTGCCAGCGTGCTACCGGACAGGCTTTGGCTACCGGTAGACCGCCCAAGGCCAAGCGATCTCGTGCGGGTTGACCGGTAGCTATCGGCAATCACGGCCGCGCGTTTAATCACACTGTCGGCGTCCTGGACGCTGCCCGGGAAATCCGGATTGTGCAATGCGGCATAGATGCGCAAGGGTTATCATCCCTCTCGCGGTCACCGAATAGCCTAGCTAGATCAGAGCATTGCGCGCAGGTACAGCAGACTTGACCCGCACTTGACCCGCTCGCCTCCCGTAGCGCGTTTAGACGCGGAATTAGGAATGCTTTAGCGGGTTTTGATAGGGGGGGAGGGGCTCTCCGCACCCGCAATGTGCCGGTACACCATCACAGGCCCACCAAAAGGAAAAACCAGGCTCCGTCCTGGTCCGGGCCCGCTCAGAACCAGGCTACAGCCTGGTGAAAAAAGGGAAATTTCATGCGTAACCTCGCCGCAAGCGTTCTAGTTCTCCTGTGCTCGATCGGGATCTCTTACGGCCAGATCAGCGCAGCTCAGAAAGTGGCGATCGAACGCTGGGAGGCTCAGGTAAGGAAAGCTTGTCGCGAGCAGGCCGTGCGCACGCCGGTAAAGCATCCGGCCGAGGTCCTGGACAAGCAGGCCCAAGCCTACGAGCGCTGCATGAAAAAAAGAGGGCTACCGAAGTAGCCCTTAAGGCCGGAAGGAACCGCAGAACCGCCCGCGCTCGACCAGGGAGGGAAATTCCGGATCGAGCCCGAAGCGCTTACTGCGCGGTGTAGCGGTTCCTGTTCAGTGCGAGCGCAGCACGTAGCCCGAATACACCAGGAAGTGTACCGCGTACTCGTGCAGGGCGGCTGAGAGCGCCTTCGCGAGCACGGCCGCGATGAGCGCGAAGCGATGGGCCGCGCCGGCATCCTTGCGGGTGTGCAGGGCGTGACCCACGAGCGCCACGGCGTAGAACGCCGCGAAGATCATGAATTCGGTCAACATGATTCACCCCGCACTTCACTAGCAGTTACCTCAAGAGTAGGAAAGGACCGGCATCTTATACCGGGACTAACAGTATTTGCAACCCCTGGAAAGGAACGTCATGAAGGAAGCAAAAGCAGCGTATCAAGAGTTGCAAACCGTCACCCAGCGTAGCGACCAACAGGGCGGGGCGCAAAAAGGCATGTCCCCTACCGGTGCGTCCCCGACGCTCTACAAGGTCAACCCGGACAAGTCGATCACGCCCGCGACCAGTGGATACACTTCAAGCTCCCACCAGCTCACAACCTCCGGGAAGTAAAGCGAGTGGGGTAGCCTCGCCTGTTGCGAGTGCCGGCAATAGGTACGTCAAGAGCACCACGCGCAAGTGGCCGGCCGGGTCAATCCAGCAATGGACCGTCCCGGTTCTTACCCGTCTGTCCAAGCACTTTCCGGCTGCGATTACTCGTATTGGCGAGATCGTGCGAGATCCTGAGCACAAGGACAATTTCGCCGCGTGCAAGCTCGTGGTCGAAACCTTGGTCCGGGATGGAAAGACGCGCGGACCTATCGACGGCAGCGGCATCCGCATCGTGGTCGAGATGGCGCGCGGCAAGGAAGAGAAGCTTGTCATCGAACAGGAACCGGAGGTCACGACATGAAGCGCAGGAAAATGAACCCGGCTCTGGCAGTACGCGGAGCGTTTCATGACCAGCTCGGCACGCCCACGGGCCTGCCCACGCCTTTTCAGGAATACACGAACCGCATGAGCCACGCTTCGGGCGCGACAGGCCAGCAAGCGCGCATGCTGCGGGCGAAAAAGCCGAGAGGATATTAATCGTCAAACCATCTACGCGACCGATCGTGGCCCTTTCGCCTCCCGCCGTCTACTGCGAAATGGACGATGGCTAGCAGGAGCAGCAGAAAGATCCAGAAAGCAAGGTCGTCTAGGAACGCATGCCACATGGGATTCTCCGATAGCGGCCGTATCTTTGCCCAGGCATGAAGATGCGATCCCCGAGCCGGATCGCGGGCATACAGCCGCACAGATACGCCCAGCCGTTTTTGTCCACGACATGAAAGCGTAGCGTGCAGCGCCCCAGGCCGAGGGAATTTTCGCGGCGCAGATGAGTGTTTCTCATTGCGTCAGCACCAAGATGATGTAGAGGGCAACCGCGAGATAGACCGGCAAAAGCTGTAGCAGGGTCATTTCAGTGAACCTTTGCTGCGCGCCGCGCCTCGATCAGGCGCAGCACGTCGAGTATGTAGGTGCATTGCCTCGCATCCACGCCATAGTGTTCATGGATCGCGTTATACATACTGAGTCGAGCTGAGATCCGCGCGAGCCGGCCGACAACAGGATGCGGCAAAAAGTCTGAAAGCGAGGATTCATCCGTGATGAGCGCGCCCTCGCAGCCGAAAACGTTCTTCAGGAATTGTTGAGCGAGGGGCCCGAACTGCTGGATGCCATCTTGCGGGGCGATCACGATGCGGCCTGCGATCGCGGCCTTGCGAATACGGCGTTTGATCTCGTCATCGGTAGCCATGCGAGGACCCCGGTAGGGAAAAGTGGATTTTAAGGTAAGCCTTCACCCTCAGCAACTCGAAGTTTTTCAAGATCCGGCGCGCTTCAAGGTGGTTTCTGCCGGTAGGCGATGGGGTAAGACACGCCTGGCGATCTACAAGATGCTCGTGTACGGCCTCCAGATCAAGAGCGAGGCCAACGTCTACTACATCGCGCCTACGTTCGAGCAGGCAAAGCGCCTGGTGTGGGACCCGTTGCGCCGCATAGCGGGCCTGGCAGAGCACGGGGGCTTGATCGAGTGGTATCACGAGAACACCGCGACTTGTCGCCTGGTGAATCAGCGGAAGATTTTCGTGTGCGGATCGGACAATCCGGATGCCTTGCGTGGCGACGCAATGGGTTACGCGGTGCTGGACGAGTACGCCAGCATGAAACCGTTCATCTGGAAAGAAATCGTGCGCCCGGCGCTGATGGATGCCCAGGGCGGAGCCCTCTTCATAGGTACGCCCAAGGGAAAAAACCACTTCTATGAGCTTTTCAAGCGTGCGCAAGTGGCTCCAGGCTGGCGCGCGTGGCAGTTCAAGAGCAAAGACAACCCGTTTTTGGTCTCGTCGGAGCTGGATGCGATCAAAGAGGACTATCACGAGTCCTCCGCGATCGAAAGACGCGAGCTGGAAGCCTCGTTCGAGGCATACGAAGGCGGGCTTTTCCGTGAATCCTGGCTGAAATACGAGCTGGAGCCCGAAGAGGGCGACTGGTACATGGCTTGCGACCTCGCCGGCTTCGAAAAATCGCTTTCTGATCGCGGCCGATCGGGTGCGAAGCTCGACGAAACAGTGATTGTCTCGGTGAAAGTTCACGAAGGCGGTTGGTGGGTCGGGAATATCGACTCCGGACGGTGGGACGTACGTGAAACTGCGACCCGGATCTTGATGGAGGTCCGCGCGAAGCGCCCGAAGTGCGTCGGAATTGAAAATGGGGCGCTGAAAAACGCCGTGATGCCGTATTTGGAGGAACAGATGCGTACTTACGGCATTTTTCCGAGGGTCGAGGCCGTCACCCACGGAAAAACCAATAAAGCGGAGCGCATCCAGTGGGCGCTACAAGGCCGATTCGAAAAAGGGCGCGTGTCATTGTGCAAAGCCGACTGGAATACTAAATTTATCGAGCAATTCTTGGATTTTCCGAATCCGCAGGCGCATGACGACCTGGTGGACGCGCTCGCCTATATAGATCAGGTTGCCGTTCCGGTGTTTGCCGAGGAAATCGAGACGCACGATTACGAACCACTCGACATGATCGCGGGGTACTGATGAAAATCGAAATGCGAAAGTTTGGCGGGAATGACGTGATTGCTTTTATCCATGAGGGCGAGGAATTTTCGCT
>Ga0137407_10000222_pt1 | contig 40779 bp, 33 predicted proteins | sample CZOMad2_2_16fung_FD_108410 | JGI IMG/M metagenome (GOLD analysis project Ga0137407, IMG submission 108410) | Vadose zone soil fungal communities from Angelo Coast Range Reserve, California, USA - CZOMad2_2_16fungal (Illumina Assembly) | ecosystem: Environmental > Terrestrial > Soil > Vadose... | reverse complement strand
GAATTTGTAAAAATCCTTCCTTATAAGCCAATGAATTGGTATGCCCATATCGACCATATTGATCCTCTTCGTGTGGCAGATATTCTTCGTAACGGCTCAGTAAATAAAAGGAAGCTGCAAAAATATCAAAGGGATAATCACCACGCGTCTCAAAAAATACTTTATAATAATTCAGTTCAAAACAATCAATGGTTTGTGCACGGATACCGGTTTCAAAAAGAAGAGGAGTATTTTTTATAAAAAATTCCTGTTCAGAGAATTCATCGGCTGAATAATTCAATTTAGGATGCTCACAGCGAATAAATTCATCCTTATCCGTAGTAATAATCATTGGCTCATTGAATAATTCTTTATTGAGAAAATCAACAATGTATAAAAGCCGGGATGTATTATATGGACTATATAAAAGCATGAACTGGTACTTCAAAAATAAAAAAGTCGGCATAAATACCGACCAGAAAATATACGAGAAAAGACCGTATTTTCTACCACCCCTTTTTTTCTCTCCACAACTCATTAAACGTTTTCTGAGAAAAATGCAAATCTCCACGATGGGCGGTCCAGCCCTTAAACAATTTGTTTACCATCCAGTTTTTTATTTTGCTGTTGCCTGCATTCATCAATTTGCGGCTCAAGCTGGCATGTTTCCAGGCTTTCCAGGCAATTTTTTCTGCCCACGACACATGATTACTTTCAACAGCCTCGTACCTGTTTTCGAGCAAAAGCTCGTGCAGATTGATCTTTACTGCGCATACTTCGGTACAATTTCCACATAATGATGAAGCATAACTGAGATGCTTCCATTCATCCATGTCTTTCAAATGGGGAGTAATTACCGAACCGATTGGTCCACTATAAGTAGCGTTATAAGTATGTCCACCGATATTCTTATATACCGGGCATGCATTCAGGCAAGCACCACAACGAATGCAGTACAGGCTTTCCCTGGTTTTTTCATTTGCCAGGATATTTGTGCGGCCATTATCGAGCAGTATGACATACATTTCATCAGGACCATCGGACTCGCCATCCTGGCGTGGCCCGCTCACAATAGTGTTATATACCGTGATCCTTTGTCCGGTTCCATATGTTGCTAAAAGCGGCCAGAATAAGCCAAGATCAGTCATTGACGGAATGATTTTTTCGATTCCGGTAATAACGATATGCGTTCTTGGAAAAGCACAACTTAAACGGGCATTTCCTTCATTTTCAGTAAGGGCAATGGCGCCAATATCAGCTATAATAAAATTCGCACCTGTTATGCCTATTTCCGCCTGAACATATTTCTCCCGCATTTTTTCCCTGGCAACCAATGTGAGTTGTTCAGGCGAAAGATTAGGATCGGTGTGCAATTTTTCGTGAAAAAGTTTTGCAATATCTTCCTTGCTTTTATGCATGGCGGGCGTTACGATATGATAAGGCGGCTCATTATCCAGCTGTTGTATATATTCTCCAAGATCAGTTTCAACACTTTTGATATGATTCTCCTCGAGAAAATCATTTAGCTTAATTTCCTCTGTCACCATGCTTTTGCTTTTCACAATCGTACGGCAATTTTTTTCTTTGCAAATCAAAAGTATTTCGTCGAGTGCCTGGGCAGCATTTTCAGCCCAGATTACTTTACCACCTCGTTTAGTGAGAGATGATTCAAAGTCTTCGAGTTGCTGATCCAATGTTTCCAAAGCCCTCCATTTTATATTCTTGGCACGTTCCCTGGCTAAGTGTACATCATCAAATTGCTGTTTGCCGACCGGAACCACCGCATCATATTTGCCGATGTTCAAATTTATTTTCCGACGGTGATCCAAATCGGATGCTTTAACCGAACTTTTGGCTATAAAGGATCCTGCATTTTCTGACATTATGTATTCTTTTATGGATTTTGCTTGGTGTAAATTATTTGCTGCCGGTTTCACCTGTACTTTTCATGCTGTCCATATTTGTTATTTTACATTTAAAAATGAGCCTTACTGTATATTTTCTTGGCTCATCTTTATGTCGGATCTTTTGATAAAATTTTCGATATGTGGCATTATACTCGCCGATAATTGTTTCGTCTGCAGAAAATGATGGTTTTTGCAACAGTTTAAGTGACTGTGTTTCTGGCTGCACATTGATATCACGCATGTATAGACTGTCCGTTTTCTTAAATTTATATTTCCATTTTTCATTAGCACTGCCATGTAATGAACTTGTAAATTTTCCCTCGTAAATTTTGATTCCTACACCTACTCCTGCAGAACGCCCTGCTCCACTATTTAAAAGTAAGGTGTCATCAAATTTAAAACAGATACATCCGGCTGTAAAAAAATTGCGGGCTGAATCCTTCGGTGGTTTTACCGGTGCTCCGTTTTTATATAAATAGAACTCTGCAATATTATTCTCAAGTGCTGCTTTATTTTTACCGTGAAATAATTTTTTATAATTCAGACCTGATGCATTCACCGATTTTGATACTGAATATTTATTCCAATGCGGGGTGACCTGAGCTTTACCTGTAAAGGATAACAAGATTACGTAAACCAGGAACATGCTACCAATTAACCTTTTCATAAATTACTTATACTATCATTTTGTTGTTTCCAAATGCTTTGCCGTTGCCTCCAATGTTTCATAAAATTCTTCACCAAATTTTCTGATCAAAGCCTCTTTTAAAAAAATATAGACCGGGACTTTTAATTTTTTTCCGAGTCCACAGGCTGCCTGACATAAATCTTCTCGAGGTTCATAATTTACAAAAGTTACATCACTGTTTCTGCTCTTTTTTGTTTTAGCCGGGAATAAATGGCAACTGATCGGTTTTTTCCAATTCACTTTTCCATCATTGTAGGCATGTTCAATTCCACAGTTAATAATACCCCTTTTGTCCTTAAAACCATAAGCACACATTTTTCCTTCGATGGTGGGAGTAACCCAACCAAACTCTTTGTTGTATTGATAGCGACCCTGGCGTTCAATTTCTTCAATACCTTCAGGTGTGAGATATGGCTTTACCTTTTCATAAATCGCATCAAGAATTTTAACTTCATCTTTCTGTAGCGGAGCGCCTGCCTCACCATCTTCACAACAACCGCCCTTACAGCTATGAAGATCGCAAACAAATTGTTCTTCAACTAACAAATCAGTAACGAGCACTTTATCAATCGCAATCATACAATTATTGTTGGGTTACAAAGTTAATGGGCAATGGACAATAGGCAATAGGCAATAAGCAATAAGCAAATTCAAATTGCCTATTGCCTATTGTCTTTCTTCTAATTTTTCCATCGCAAAGTATTAATCAGGTGCTTCATATCATCCTGTAAAAATTGATTTACAATACTCAAAGAATCTTCATTGGGAGCAGCGTCAAAATAAAGGGCGCCACGCAAAAAATGTCTAATAGAATCACTAACAAAAAATTGTTTCGCTGTTGCAGCATTACCACCAACGTTGAAAAATACACCATGAACACCTAAAGGGGTTTGCATCAACGAATCATCAATGGACGTGGCTTTATAAGTGTGTTTATAAGTCATTTTAAAGGCATCTTCCCTGAGCTTATCAAAATTATTCGATTTTATCTGTTTATAACTAATATATATTCTTGCACTGAATTGCGGGAAATCGATATTGATCCAATAAGGATTTTCAGGCTTCGCCTCAAAGAAACTGGTATCCTGAATAACCTGCGCATATACAGGGTACTCAAAAGAGTAAGGATAACCTGGTTTATCAAACTGCTGGTACTCATGTTTTGGGAATGGTATTTTGAAATATCCTTTGGGCCTCGGTGAATAGGGGCTATTGCATGAAAAAAGGTAAGCGATCAGATAAACAGCGCAAAAAAAAGGAAATGGGCGATAAAAGCCGGGCAAATATTTTTTATTCAACTTAATTTTTTTAAAAAAATTCACGATCCGGGAAGCGCTGTTTTATTTATTGATTTTGATGAGAACTTTTACTTTCTTAATCCTGCTGCTATCTGCGTCCAGCACTGTAAATTCAAAATCTCCCGAGATGATTACATCATTTAGTTTAGGGATTTCGCCTGCCAGTTCAAGTATAAGTCCGGCCAGCGAATCGCTATCTCCTTTTATCTCGTCAAAAGTGTTAACAGGCAGACTCATTGCTTTGCAAACATCATTGATCATTGTTCTTCCTTCAAATACATAAGCACCATCGTCCATGCGATTGCTGGATGTTTCGTCTTCATCAAATTCATCTTTAATATCGCCAATTACTTCTTCCAATATATCTTCAAGTGTTACTATTCCGCTGGTACCACCAAATTCGTCCACCACAATAGCAAAATGAATCCGGTTGGTTTGAAAGTCATGCAGCAGGTCCTTGATCATTTTATGTTCATGTACAAAGTATGGAGGACGGAGCAAAGTATGCCAATCAAAATGATCAGGCTCATTCAGATAAGAAATAAGATCTTTCGTATGTATCAATCCTGTTATTTCATCCAGGCTTCTTTTATATACCGGCAAACGTGAATAATGAAGTTCCTCTATTTTTTGTTTTAGTTCAGCGAAACTGATTGAATCTTCAATACCACTAACATCAAGTCGCGTTTTCATAATCTGCTTTACCGTTATATTCCCGAACTTGATGATGCCTTTTAAGATATTTTTTTCTTCTTCCGTTGCGTCATTATTGGTTGTAAGATCTATTGCATGGTCTAATTCCTGCAGGCTGTTTGCAGCAGATTTTTTACTTCCAAACAACTCTTCAAATATTTCTGATTGACGTACAAACCAGCTTCCTACCCTTTTAAAAAGGAGGTGAATGATTTCGGTTACACCTGAGGTATAGAATGCGAACTGAAGATTATTTTGGGATGCCCAGATTTTTGGCATCACTTCGCCAAACAATATCAGCACAAAACTTACAATAATTATTTTTATCAGAAATTCAAAAAACCAGAAGTTCTGCTTTAAGGGAATCACTTGGTCAATCAGGAAATTGGATAAGATAATGACACCGATATTGACGAGTATATTGGCAATCACTAATGAAGCAAGAAGGGTTTTGGGTTCTTCCATTAAATTGACGATTCTTTTCCAAGAAGCATCCTGTTTTGTTTTCAGGATATTAATGTCTTTATCTGTCAATGAAAAAAAAGCGATTTTAGATCCGGAAACGATAAAGGAAAGGACCAGGAAAAACAGAATAAGGATCACCAATACAGTTGTTGCCTGCGCATTGATGATCAGCAATAAGGACGGCAAATAGTCAGCAAGCAGAATATTATTTAAAGGGTGATCCAAAATACTCGGGTTTCGTTAAAAATATCAGTATCGCGATAATCATAAAGGCAGGTCAATAAAGGCCTGCCTGTTATATAAGTTCACAAATCTAATAAATTGTAGCTCTCAAATCTAAAACGGTAAATCTTCTGATGGTTCACCAATGGGAGGCGAGTCCGATCCACCCATTCCTTCCATGCCTTCGTGATGAACGGCACTATGACCGCTACCATCCGAACGCTTATCGAGCATGATCAGATTGTCACCTACAACTTCCGTAGCAAATTTCTTATTTCCTTCCTTATCTTCCCAGCTTCGTGTCCTCAATCTTCCTTCGATATACACTAAGCTGCCTTTATGCAAGTACTTCTGCGCCAGTTCTGCCAATCCACGCCACAAAACTACAGTATGCCATTCTGTTTGTGAAATGAGTTTACCCGCTCTGTCCTTAAAGGTTTCTGTTGTTGCAAGGGAAAATTTTGCAACTGCGATATTTCCTTCAAGATGTTGTACATCCGGATCTTTTCCCAAATTTCCAATGAGCATTACCCTATTTACACCTCTCATAAATTGAAGTTTGAAGTTTATAATCCGCTCTCTGAAAATAATTCCTTTTAAAGTTAAATTTTTTCGGACAAAAAAAGATAATTTTTCTTATAGAATTATATCAATTAACACTTTATCTACTGTACTAATTAGGTCAGGCTCCGGAAATATTTTTTCAGGAAGATGGCCTGATTTAGTAAAACAATTGTTGTACCGGGTTTTGCAGGTGAGCAGTTATCAATTTCGGAAAAGGAAATTCCGTGAGCTTCTTCTTTTTTACAAGTATATAATCTGTTAATGCAGGAAATGGCTTTTTCAGAAGCACATGGATAAACTGTCCATGGATCGTTTGATGTGTGAGCTGTTGCTTATATATCTTTGAAAAACCTGTAATAGTAAATTTTTGTTTTTTGAAAAATTCCCTGAAAAAAGCAGAAAGAGTTATTTGTTGTTGAGGTATTAATTTCCCAGTTTCCCACAATGTAAATTCATATAAGTTTTTCCAGATATCCTGTTCACTTCTTTTCCTTATATATACCGAGCCATTATCGGTTTCAATAATAAAATAATAAAACCACCGGTTTTTCTTTACAATAGTCTTTGCTTTAACGGGTAAAAGAGGAATCCAGCCTTTGTTAAATGCCATGCAATCTTTAGATTGAACACATATTGAGCATTGAGGATTTTGCGGCTTGCAAATAACAGCTCCAAAATCCATCATGGCCTGGTTATAAATACCTGGGTGTTTTTTATCCAACAATGCAGATGCCAACGTGCTATAAAAAAACTTTCCTGCCGAAGTATCTACGGGCGTAGTTATTCCAAAATATCTTGCCAGCACTCTTTCGACATTACCGTCCACTACTGCATAGGACAAATTAAATGCAAATGATGAAATGGCAGCAGCAGTATAAGGGCCGATGCCTTTCAGTTTTCTTATTTCAGTATAAGAAGCAGGAAATACTCCTTTATATTCCTTCACAATCTTTTTAGCAGTTTCAATAAGATTCCTGCAACGACTGTAATAACCCAAACCCTCCCATAATTTAAAAATTTTTTTTTCAGAAGCTCTTGCAAGTTGATGAATAGTGGGAAATACATTAATAAATTTTTCATAGTAAATCCAGCCTTGCTCAACACGGGTTTGTTGCAATATGATCTCACTTAACCAAATTTTGTAAGGATCTTTTTCACCTTTCCAGGGCATTATACGCTTATTGCCATGTTTATTCCATTTTAATAATTTCCTGGTAAAATCCACTTTTATTGAATTATATGACTTAAAAAAAAAATTCCTGAGTAATACTATGCAAATCAAAGGAATTTTTATTTAAAAATTCATAATCAATGATTTATGAGGCATGTGTAAAAGAACAGCCTGCATTTATTTTGTGGAAAATGCAGTTTCCATAGAAAGAAAGTTGTAGATTAATTTTTTTGTTATATATTTAAAATCAGAAACTTATAAAATTTAACGCCATGAGAAAGGCAGACCTTGTTAATCAAATATCAGATAAAACAGGTATACCTAAGGTTGACGTCCTTGTGACGTTGGAAACCATGTTTAAGGAAGTTAAGGATACTCTTGCTAAAGGAGAAAACATCTATATCCGTGGATTTGGAAGTTTTATAACAAAAAAACGTGCTGCCAAAATAGGCCGCAATATCAAAAAGAATATAGCTGTTCATATTCCTGAACATTATATTCCTTCCTTTAAACCTGCTAAAGAGTTTGTTGCAGAAGTAAAAAAACTGCAAGCAGTCAAAGAACATCAGCCAAACCCCGATCAGGAAGCGTAATTTTGCTGTTCTAAAATAAATGAATTGAAGAAACCGCAGTTTATTTTAACAGCAATAGGATTGTTATTATTGCTTGCATTGTATTTTTTTGCAAATACAATTCCTTCCACAAAAAATATATCTCCGAAAGAAACTGCATCCACTGAAAAAGAGATTGATGCACATGATATTTTACAGGCATCCAAATCAAAACTCAGTCCCGGTCAATTATCTTATGTCAATAGGTTGGAAAATGCAGTAGTAAGAGGCGATGTTAAAAATCAGCAGCTTGAATCTTATCAGCAATTAGCTTCTTTTTGGAAAGATTCGGTAAGGGATTCTTTTTTACCCGCTGCATATTATACAGGAGAAGCAGCTAAATTGGAAAATTCTGAAAAAAAGCTCACCTTTGCTGCCCAATTATTTTTGAATAACCTTCGGGGCCAGGATAACCCGGTACTGAAAGGTTGGATGGCCAAACAGGCTAAGGAGTTATTTGAAAGAGCATTACAACTGAATCCGGACAATGATTCGACCAAAATCGGACTTGGGGCTTCTTATATATTCGGAAGCGGGGCAAATGGTCCTCAGCAGGAAGTAATGCAGGGAATTCAAAAAATACTGGAAGTTGCGCAGAGAGATTCAACCAATATGTATGCGCAATTCATGTTGGGTTTAGGTGGAATTGAGTCTGGACAATTTGACAAGGCGATTACGCGTTTAGCAAAAGTTGTTGCTCATCAGCCAGATAATATGGAAGCGATATTAAACTTAGCCGAAGCATATGAGCAAAGAGGAAGTAAGGCCGAGGCAATAAAATGGTATTCGGAAGGAAAGAAACTAACCGGCAACCAGGATTTGATTAAAGCAATCGATCAACGGATTAAATTATTACAATAAAGTCTTTTCCTAAAGGAAACAATGAATTGGAATTTATTAGTTAACTAAAAAAGCATTTTACATGCCTTGTGGTAAAAAACGTAAGCGACATAAAATTGCGACGCATAAACGAAAAAAAAGATTAAGAAAAAACCGTCATAAAAAGAAGAACAAATAAAGCACTTCAAGCCGGGCCAATTGATCCGGCTTTCTTTCTAAAGCTGAACCTTTTATTTGCCGTCATTATTAAGGTTGCCTGCACTGAATATGGCAGTTAAATAAATCTTCTTTAGCAAATTGTTTCCTTTTACGTGATGTATTGATTGAGAAGGTAAATTTTATTTACACTTGAATAAGGAACTGATCATAAATGCAGCCCCGCAGGGCGTTGAAATTGCCCTTTTGGAGGACAAAAAGCTGGTGGAATTGCACCATGAAAAAGCTGATGCCAGTTTTGCGGTAGGTGATTTGTATCTGGGAAAAGTAAAAAAACTGATTCCCGGACTCAATGCCGCTTTTGTAGATGTTGGATTTGAGAAAGATGCTTTCCTCCATTATACTGATTTAAGCCCCTATGCGCGATCACTGCTGAAATTCACACAACAGGCTATCCATGATATTAATCCTACCGGGTTTGATTTTGGTTCATTCCAGGTAGAACCTGAAATTGTTAAGACCGGCAAGATCAATGAAGTACTTAATGGAAAACCAAATATCCTTGTACAAATATTAAAAGAACCAATAGCAGCTAAAGGCCCGCGTTTAAGCTGTGAAATTTCTTTGCCCGGCAGATTTGTAGTAATCACTCCTTTTAATGATATCGTAGCAGTATCTAGAAAAATTCATTCCTCGGATGAGCGCAAACGATTACAAAAAATCGTTGAGGCAATTAAACCAAAAAATTTTGGTGTAATCGTTCGCACTGCAGCTGAAGGAAAAAATACTGCAGAATTGCATGAAGATTTAACCGAATTGGTAGCTACCTGGAAATTGATTCAGCATAACCTCAAAGAATCTGTTGCTCCTGCAAAAATTCTAAGTGAACAGACAAAAACGACCAGCATGTTGCGCGATCTGTTAAATGAGGATTTTAATAAAATCGTTACCAATGACCGCAATATTTATAATGATACAAAAAATTATATCCAGCGCATTGCTTCAGACAAAATAGACATCGTTTCCTATTATAGCAATGGCTCTCCGATTTTTGATCAATTCGGAGTTACCAAACAAGTAAAAGCTGCTTTCGGAAAGACAGTTAATTTACCGAGCGGAGCTTATCTTATTGTTGAACATACTGAAGCACTCCATGTAATTGACGTAAACAGTGGCTATAAAAGTGTAAGTAATAACCAGGAACAAAATGCTCTTGAAACCAACCTGGAAGCTGCGGAAGAAATAGCTCGGCAATTGCGTTTAAGAGATTTAGGTGGAATTATAGTTGCTGATTTTATTGATATGAAACTTCCTGATAACAAAAGAAAGTTGATGGAAGCAATGGAAACATTCATGCGTACTGACAGGGCAAAACATGCAGTACTTCCTATTTCAAAATTTGGCCTGATGCAAATCACACGCCAACGAATGAAACCGGAAATAACAATCAATACGCAGGAAATTTGTCCCTCCTGTAATGGCACAGGTAAAATATCATCTGCTTTGATCCTGGAGGATGAAATAGAAAAGAATTTAAGCTACCTCCTCAATCATCAACATAAAGACCTTAGCCTTACTGTACATCCTATCATGTTTGCTTACCTTACAAAGGGAAATATTTTTAATTCAAAAAAATGGAAATGGAGATGGAAATACAAGCAGTCTGTGAAAATTAAATCCAATACCAACTATCATTTAACAGAGTTCCATTTTTTTGACAAAAATGAAGATGAAATTAAATTATAACCCTGCATCAGCCTCAGTCCAAAAAAATCGTTTCTAAAAAATCTGCTCACAAGGATTTCTGCCATTTTACTTAAGGATAAATACCTAGTTAGCCCCAATATATATGCATTTATTTAATATGAATGCATATTTTCCCTCAAAAACTTTTAATTTTTTTTAGCTTTTTTTACGCAATTTTCCGGCTTCATTCTCAATATTTTAAAAAATAGTGTAAAAAAATAAAAACTGTAATTAGTTAATATTCAATATATTAAATGGCAGTTTCGGGCGAATTTTAGGGGCATTTATTTTCCGAAAGTTATGCACAGGGGTAAAAATTAATTTTGTTATGTGGCGCTAATTTGTAATTTAGTGCAAGAATTTAATGGGTTAGTAAGTAAAAGGTCAGCGCTAGTCGCTGGCCTTTTTACTTTCAATCAAACATCAATTTTTTTGTCGTTCCAAACCGCTTCATAACCTCATATTAACAGTTATTTCAGAACATTTAAAACAACGAAAAATAAAAACCATTTTATTTTAATGAAATAAATTCAAATCATTCAGCATTTCTGTTAATACAAGATCGGAATTAGACATTTGTTTTCATAATACAATACCTTCTACCTTTACTTAATGAGTAAAATAAAAACAGCATTTTTTTGCAGCAATTGTGGACATGAAAGTGCGAAATGGTTGGGCAAGTGTCCCAACTGTGAACAATGGAACACATTTGTTGAGGAAGTAATTGTCAAAGACAATAAGCTTGAGGAAACAGACTGGAAAAAATTCTCTTCAATCAAAAAAGAAATCAAAACAATTTCAATTAATGAAGTAATAAGTGGAGAAGAAAAAAGAATTGTCACTGCTGATCCTGAGTTAAACAGAGTGCTGGGAGGAGGAATTGTTCTTGGAAGTATTGTATTGGTTGCCGGTGAGCCTGGTATTGGAAAAAGTACATTATTCTTGCAAAATGGTTTGCTATTAAAAAATATAGTTACACTTTATATTAGTGGGGAAGAAAGTGAACAGCAAATAAAAATGCGCGCAGACAGATTAAAATTCCAGCATGCAAGTTTACTCGATGGGCAGGAAAATTTTTACCTCCTTACAGAAACGTCTACACAAACTATTTTCCAGGAAATAAAAAAACTAAAGCCGCAGTTGGTAATTATTGATTCTGTTCAAACACTTCAATCGCCATATATTGAATCATCACCCGGAAGCATATCTCAAATCCGGGAATGTGCTGCAGAATTTCAAAGATTCGCCAAAGAAACAAACACACCTGTTTTTTTAATCGGTCATATTACAAAGGAAGGAAGTATAGCCGGGCCGAAAATATTGGAACATATGGTAGATACAGTTTTGCAATTTGAAGGCGATCGACATTATGCTTATCGTATATTAAGAACATTGAAAAACCGATTTGGCAGTACTTCAGAACTTGGTATTTATGAAATGACCGATGAAGGCATGAAAGGGGTCAACAATCCTAGTGAAATTCTCATAACACAAAAAGAAGAACAATTAAGTGGTATCGCCATCGCAGCAACCATTGAAGGATTACGGCCTCTTTTGATCGAAGTACAGGCCCTTGCAACACAGTCTGTATATGGAACACCACAACGAACTGTAACTGGCTTTGATGGAAGGAGATTGCAATTATTATTAGCCGTCCTGGAAAAAAGAGGCGGTTTTCATTTTGGCCTCAAAGATATCTTCCTCAATATTGTGGGCGGATTTAAAGTAGAAGATCCCTCTATTGACCTTGCTGTTTTATGCGCTTTATTGAGTTCATATGAAGATACGCAGATACCTCAACATACATGTTTTGCCGGAGAAATAGGCCTCAGTGGAGAAATAAGAGCAGTAAACCGTATTGAACAACGCATTGCTGAAGCAGAGAAACTGGGATTCCAAAAAATTCTTGTTTCAAAATATAATCAGAAAGGATTAAAAAATCAGAAATTCAATATAGAAGTTATTAGCATGGGTCGGGTGGATGAAGTGTATAAATATTTATTTTAAAATGGCAATGGACTTGTATTAAGATTCAACCTTTGCCTTTCTTAAACCTAATCTATATGAAAACCGTTAAAGAAGCAATCGATAGCTTCGCACATATTTTTTTCCCACACTTATGCGTTGGCTGCGGAAGTGATTTGATCGGCGATGAACAGTTATTGTGTCTTCAATGTATCAATAAACTTCCTTCTACCAATTTCGAATTATACGCAAGTAATCCTGTTGAAAAAATTTTCTGGGGAAGGGCTTCGATAAAATCAGCCAGTGCACAGTATTATTTCACAAAAAATTCAATTCTTCAACATATACTCCATCAATTAAAATATAAAGGGAAAAAAGAAATTGGTATTTATTTCGGACGCATGATGGGTGAAGCGCTCTGTCAGTCGAATCGTTTTGCTGATATTAATGCTCTTGTACCATTGCCACTATTTGCTTCTAAAGAAAGAAGAAGAGGTTATAACCAGGCAAATGTTTTAGCTGAAGGAATATCATCTGTCACGAAGTTGCCTATTTTAGATAATTGCATAGAAAGGATCACTGCTACAGAAACCCAAACGCAAAAGAACAGAATCGAAAGGTGGCAGAACATAAGTGGAAAATTTAAATTAAAGGATAAAGAAATGATCAGAGGTAAACATATATTGCTTATCGATGATGTTATTACTACAGGTGCTACTTTAGATGCATGTGCGAATGAGCTTTTGCAGGCAGAAGAAGTTCAGGTCAGCGTTGCTGCACTGGCGTATGCCTTGGCTTAATGCCTTTATAAATTTGAAACTTAAAAAAGAGCTTCCGCTAATAATCAATATCAACTTTGCAAAGCTATTTATAGTCATTATTTTTGAACCCGATGAATAAACTATTTCTGTTAATAGTCCTATCCATTTTTTTTATCTTTTCCTGTAAAAAAGACTCTTTCATCACAAGTGGTGATGCCGTGATAGGTTTTTCTTCCGATAGCTTGTTTTTTGACACTGTTTTTACCTCAACAGGATCCACCACTCAATCTGTTAAAGTATTTAATCTGAATGATCAGAAAATTATTTTGTCGGGTATAAAATTAGTTGGTGGAAATAATTCGCCATTTAAAATTAATGTAGATGGGGCAGCGGGGCCTGAAGCAAATAATATTGAGATCAACGCCAACGATAGCTTCTATATTTTTATATCAGTTACCGTTAACCCAACTACTGCCAATCTTCCGTTTTTTTTGCGCGATAGTATTCAGGTCTCTTTTAATGGGAACATACGATATATAAAGTTACAGGCATGGGGACAAAACGCTCATTTTTTAAAAACCCCAAAAATTACCGGGAATATCATATGGCCTAACGATTTGCCTTATGTAATATCAGGAAGCTTATTGGTTGATACCAATGCAGTACTTACAATTGAAAAAGGATGCAGAATATATTTTCATGCAGATGCACCATTTTTAATAGATGGGACATTGCAGGTGCAAGGCGAAAGGAATGACAGCACAAGAGTCTATTTTCTTAGTGACAGGCTTGATAATCCTTATAACGGTTTCCCGGGAAGTTGGCCGGGTATTTATTTCGGAACTGAAAGTATCAATAATATCCTGAAATTCGCTGTCATTAAAAATGCTTACCAGGGAATAGCAGCAGAGGGCCCGTCACTGAATATAAATCCCAAGGTTATATTAACCGAATGCATCATTGACAATATTTATGATGCAGGTATTTTGGGAGTGCAAACGAATATCCAGGCGCAGAACTGCCTCATCAGCAATTGCGGGAAAAATATTGTTCTTGGGTATGGGGGCAATTACAATTTTACTCATTGTACCGTTGCCAGCTATTCAAACGACTATATTCAGCATAGGCAGCCCGTATTGATCATGAGCAATTATATACAACAGGGAAACACTATCCTGACAAGTAGCTTAGCAAGTAATTTCACCAATTGCATTTTTTGGGGAGATGAGGGAAATGTGGATGATGAAGTTATTATAAACAGGCAGGGTGATAGTGTTTTCAATATTAATTTTTTTAATTGCTTATGGAAAGTGAAAAATTTCCCGGCCGGGGTAGATACTTCAGGTATGATACAAAATATCGACCCTTTGTTTGTAGAGATCAATAATCAAAAAAGGTCTTATAATTTTCGTCTTAAAAACGGATCACCAGCAATAGACCGTGGAAAAGACGCTGGAATTAATTTTGATCTCGACGGCAATCCCAGGCCGGTAGGTCAGCCTGACCTGGGGTGCTACGAAAAACAATAATAAGCTGATGTGCGGATGTGCTAATGTGCAAATATGCGAATTCTGCAGATCGATCGGACTACAGAATTCGCATATTTGCACATTAGCACATCCGCACATCAGCTTATTTGTTCTTTTCATCATTTTATCATTAACAAGCAACTATTTTAGTATAATATTTGTATGATAAGATAAGGTAACTTTACCTTCAATATAAAATTTTACAATTATGTTACGTTCAGCCATTCTTTCTCTTTTTTTAATATCCGCAGTGAGCTTGTATGACTTTAAAGTGCCTTCTTTGACGGGAGGAACTACTATTGATTTTTCCCAATTCAAAGGGAAAAAGATTCTTATTGTAAATACAGCTTCAAAATGTGGGAATACACCACAATACGCTTCACTGGAAAAGTTATATGAAAAATATAAAGACAAACTGGTGATCGTTGGATTTCCCGCAAATAACTTTGGCCAGCAGGAGCCCGGAACAAGTGGAGAAATTCAGGAATTCTGCAAAAAGAACTATGGAGTTAGTTTTCCTATGGCGGAAAAAGTTTCTGTAAAAGGTGATGATATTCACCCATTGTTTAAATACCTGGTAAGCGAAGCAGAAAAAAAGGGATTCACAGATCCTATCAAATGGAATTTTACTAAATTCCTGCTTGATGAAAACGGAAACCTTATTACAGTAATACATAATAAGGTTGATCCCATGAGCGAAGAAGTTACCAAATATCTTAATTAGATAAGATTCCCGGAGTTTGAATTAGTATCTCCGTATTTCTGCTTCTACCTTTTCCAAAGTTTAAAACTTTGGAAAAGGTAGAAGCAGAAATACGGAGATATTTTTGTTAGGTTATCTTTGTCTATATGCAATTCAAAAATATTATAGGGCAGGCGGGTGTAAAAGAGAAACTTGCTGAGATGGTTAATCATAACCGGTTAAGCCATGCTTTGCTCTTTTTAGGTGCTGAAGGAAGTGGCGCTCTGCCATTGGCGATTGCCTTTTCCCAGTATATTGTTTGTGAAAAAATCAATACTCAAAATATTTCATCCATCGGTCCATCACTATTTGGAGAACATAATTTGAAGGATGACCAATCTCTGATAATGAGAGACGCCTGTGGTATTTGCCCCTCATGCGTCAAGGCACAACAATTGATTCATCCCGATATCCATTTTTCTTATCCAGTCATTCCCAAAAAAACTGGGGATAAACCTTTAAGCGTAGATTATATTTCCGAATGGCGCGAATTCGTTACGCAATATCCTTATGGTAATATCTTCGACTGGTTGCAGTTTATTGGTGCAGAGAACAAGCAGGGAAATATTACTGCTTATGAGTGCAATGATATCATTCGAAAATTAAGTTTGAAAAGTTTCGAAAGTGGTTACAAGATACTCATCATGTGGATGCCTGAATATCTCGGCAATGAAGGGAACAAATTGTTGAAATTAATAGAAGAACCGCCGCCAAATACTTTATTCATATTAGTTGCAGAAAATGAATCGATGATTCTTCCTACCATCATTTCCAGAACACAATTGATAAAAATCCCTTTGCTCGAAAAAAAGGATATTGAAACTGCATTGATGGAACGCGCCAATATTTCCGCCGAACAAGCAAGAAAAGTAGCTTCTATTAGCCAGGAAAATTACCGGGAAGCCCTTCAGCTATTGCAACATGCAGAGGACGATTGGCAGGGATTGCTTAGAGACTGGCTGAATGCAATATTAAAAACAGGACCTATCGCGCAGGTTCATTGGGTTGATGAAATAAGTAAAATAGGAAGGGAAAAACAAAAACAATTTCTTCATTATTTCAATCATTTATTAGAACAGGCTATCAGGTTGAAAACAATTGGCGAATCATCATTAAATATTCCTGAAAATGAAAAAGATTTCGCAATCCGGCTCAACAAAATAGCGGATATATCACAACAACAAGCTATTATTGAAGCATTGGACAATGCCATCTATTATATAGAGAGAAATGCCCATGCCAGGATGTTGTTTCACGCGCTAACTATCAAATTATATCATATTATCGCTAATAAAACGTTGGCTGAGGTATTTTAATGTGCGAATTTGCGAATGTGCAAATGTGCGAATTCTGTATGGCAGATTGCGTTAAAAAATTCGCACATTCGCACATTTGCACATTAGCAAATTCGCACATTTGGTCGGTTTCTTTGGTGTAATTCTGTTACTAATAGCTTTTTTCCTGAATATCTTTAAGTTTATTTCCCAGGAAAACAAACTCTATATTTTACTGAATGTGCTCGGGGCGGCATTATCCTGTTATGCTTCCTTCCTTATTCGTTTTTTCCCTTTTGTAATTCTGGAGGCAACCTGGTGCCTTGTGGCATTGGCAGCATTAATTAAGAACCGCGATTAATGAGATTATAAGGGATAATGCAGAAAAATGAAGTTTTTATCGTCATCTTCTCCTTTAAATCTTTCTTAATCCCATAAATCACGGTTCTAAGTTTATGTATTATATTTGTTACCGGCTCCTGAAAGAGCCCGAACGAGAAGCCGGATTGAACCGGCAGAGGGAAAGAAAGCAGTGGGAACAGAGAATGCTAAACCGATTCAACAAACTCATTTTGCACAAACATATCTTATACAGTGGCATTAATGCTTGCAAACAGCAGGCAAATATCAAGGCCGCTCTGTTTTTTTTCAGCTTTGAGCTGATTAAAACTGCAAATACACGAGTGACCCGCACAGCGGGAACGAATGCTGCATAGTATTCTGTTGCCGGTTCCCATTTCTCATTCTCATTATTATATTTATTATTAATTTTTTTGATTATGGGATGTAGTAATTGTGGTACTGACAATGGCAAGCCTTCGGGTTGTAAGAGTAATGGCGGATGCAGTACTGGCGGTTGTAACAGGCTGAATGTACATGACTGGCTTGCAAACCTGCCTTTCAGTGATCCGGAAAGCGAATGCAGGGTCGTTGAAGTGAGCTTTAATAATGGAAGCCGAAAAGATTTTTACCGCAATATCAGCACTTATGTTTTTGAAAAAGGCGACATGGTGACTGTTGAAGGTATCAGCGGTTTTGATGTAGGATCAGTTACATTGATTGGTGAGATTGTACGTCTGCAAATGAAAAAGAAAAATATCGAGGAAAATAATCCCGATATGAAAAAGGTATTGCGTAAAGCCGGTGAGCGGGATATAGAAAGTCTCAAACAAAACAAGGCAAGAGAGAAAGATGCTTTGATAAGATCAAGAGCCATGACCCGCCAGTTAAAATTAGAAATGAAAATGTCGGAAGTGGAGATTCAGGCCGATGGACGAAAGGGTACTTTCTTTTATATTGCCGATGATCGCGTAGATTTTCGGGAACTCATCAAATTATTTGCTTCTGAATTCAGGCTCAAAGTGGAGATGCGACAGATCGGTGCGAGACAGGAAGCGGGAAAAGTTGGAGGCATCGGAAGCTGCGGAAGGGAGTTGTGTTGCAGCACATGGTTGAGTGATTTTAAATCCGTAAACACTACAGCTGCACGCTATCAGAATCTTTCCATTAATCAAAGTAAGTTGAGTGGACAATGTGGGCGCCTTAAATGTTGCCTGAATTATGAATTGGATACTTACCTGGATGCCCTGCAACATTTTCCTGATAATGCAGATACGCTGCAGGTTGCCAAAGGCACAGCGTTGCTGATTAAAAAAGATATCTTCAAAAACCTGATGTGGTATGTACTGCCAGACAGCAGCAAACAATATCCAATGACTATCGAAACAGTAAAAAAGATCAAAAAACAGAACGCGCAAAATATCGTACCTGACCAACTTGAAACTGTAGAAGTAAATACTGGCAAGCCAAAAGAGGAAGAGCACACGTTTGTTGATTTAACGGGACAAATCAGTTTAAAGACGCTGGAAAAAGCAGACAGGAAAAAAAAGCAGCAAAAATCTATACAAAACCCTCGTAGAAATAACAATAATAATAAACGCAGGTAAAAAAATCTCGTATAATCTATAATCAAAGGTTGGGGTTTCGAATATAAACACCCGACCTATCCCTAACCTTAATTTCAATGAAACGTTTCATTATGAGAATGCTTGTGGTTCTGGGCACTATATTATTAATATGGCTTATCCTCGCTCAAAGCTGTATGTCATTTCGTGAATCGGATAGCGAAGCAAAGATGGAATTTGCAAAGGACAGTGTTGTGTTAACTACAGCAACAATTACTGTTAATAAACAGCATATTCATTATGCACTTACAGGAAATGATACATTGCCCACCTTATTTTTTGTACATGGAACTCCGGGAAGCTGGGATGCCTTTGCTCCATACATGAAGGACAAAGATTTGCTGCAGCATTTTCGGATGATCTCATTCGACAGACCGGGCTTCGGTTATAGTGATTATGGAAAGCCGGAACATTTGGCAAAACAATCGGAATTGATGAGCCCTTTGTTCAGGATCGTTGACAATCACAAGCCATTTTTTATTGCAGGGCATTCATTGGGCGGACCGATGGTTGTGAAATTAGCAGCTGACAATCCCGGCAGATTTTCCGGAATTGTAATTATCTCAGGCTCCATTGATCCCGGAGAAGAAAAACCGGAAAAATGGCGGCCGATACTTTATAAAACTCCTTTAAATTATTTTGTACCTGGCGCAATGCGTCCATCGAATGAAGAATTATGGTATCTGAAAACAGACCTGGTTGACCTGAAAAAAGATTTTCCAAAAATAACCTGCTCTGTATATTTTATTCATGGGGCCAGCGATACCTGGGTTCCTCCGGGAAATGTTGAATATGGTAAGAAATTACTGGTAAATGCGAGTCGTATCCAGGAGACAATGATCCCCGGGGCTAATCATTTCATTCCATGGACAAAATTCAACGAAATCAAAAGTATTTTGTTAAAATTAGATGACAGATAACAGTTGACAGACTTATAAGGCAAAACAGCTTTAGAAACCGTCAACTGTCAACTGTTATCTGTCATCTGCTTCCACTCGGAAACTCGAAACTTATTTCGTAATTTGCATATCTTAAAACTCTAAAACTATGGCAATTTTTAAATCCGGGAATCCTGCTTTAGGCGAAAAAGTATTTCAAAATACAATCGTCCTTCCAGGTACGGATGTAATGACCGAAAGAGGAACATTGAATAAATTTTTCTTTCTGTTTTTAATGGTAATGGCATCCGCCGCTTTTACATGGAAAGCTTTCTATGATGGGAAAGATGTTTTTCCATGGATGATTGGAAGTGCTATCGGCGGACTCATCGTTGCACTTGTAGTCTCTTTCAAAAGAGAATGGTCTTCTTATCTCGCACCAGCATATGGTTTACTCGAAGGTGTATTTGTTGGTGGCATTTCTGCAGTATATAATAATGCCTTTGCAAAAACCGCTCCCGGTATTGTAATGCAAGCCGTACTACTGACTTTTGGTGCGGTAATAGCAATGTTTGTGCTTTATCGTTTTCGTATTATTAAAGCCACTGAAAAATTCAAATCAGTAATATTTATTGCTACTGCAGGAATTGCAATTTTTTATTTGCTTGCGATTGTTTTACGCATGTTCAATATCGATATTGCATTCATTCACGAGGGATCAACGCTTGGAATTGTTTTCTCGCTGGTTGTTGTTACCGTAGCCGCATTGAACCTGATACTTGACTTCGATATGATTGAACAAGGTGCTGCCAAAGGCGCTCCAAAATATATGGAATGGTATGGAGCTTTTGCACTGTTGGTAACCATTGTCTGGTTATATCTTGAAATCCTGCGTTTATTAGCGAAACTTTCGAGCAGAAGATAAATTTTTAAAAGGTAAAGGGTAGAAGGTGTAAGGTATGACATACCCTATACCTTTTACCCTTCGCCTTTTTTTAAAATCCATCACCATCCAGCAAATTTCCCAATCCGCCTAAAATGCTTCCTTCCTCCCTGCGTCGACCGAGTTGCGGACTGTATTGAATGATGCGACTGGCCAGCCTGCTGATAGGCAAAGATTGTAGCCATACTTTACCGGGCCCTGTCATCAACGCGAAGAATAATCCTTCTCCTCCGAACATCCAGTTTTTAATGCCGCGGATAAATTCAATATCAAAATCAACTGTAGGTGTATATGCAACGACGCAACCTGTATCTACTTTGAGTATTTCACCGGGTTTCAATTCTTTTTCCATCACATAACCACCGGCATGTACAAACGCTAATCCATCCCCATCCAGTTTTTCCATGATAAAACCCTCACCTCCAAAAATGCCTGTTCCTAATTTCCGCTGAAATGCAATTCCAATACTTACTCCCTTGGCAGCGCATAAAAAAGCATCTTTTTGTGCAATAATGGTGCCGCCCAATTGTTGCAGGTCCAACGGAATAATTTTACCTGTATAAGGCGCTGCAAAACTCACTTTCTTTTTCCCCTGGCCAATATTGGTAAATGCAGTCATGAATAAATTTTCACCAACCAACACTCGTTTCCCTGCGCTGAATAATTTATCCAGCAAACCGCCCTGTTGCTGCTGCTGCGATCCATCACCAAAAATGGTTTGCATCTGAATACCATCATCCATCATCATAAACCCACCTGGTTCGCCAATAACGGTTTCATTGGGATCCAATTCAACTTCTACAAACTGTAATTCTTCTCCGTAGATCTTATAATCTATTTCATGATTATTTCTCATAATAAAATTTTTTATGAATATAAATTACGAATAAATAATTATTATGTTAAAGTTCGATGAAAGGAAAGTAATGTGCGGATGTGCAAATGTGCAGATGTGCGAATTCCTTTGAGCAAACGCACTAAAAAATTCGCAAATCCGCACATTACTTTCCCTTCTTATTAGTTTTAAAACCCAGATAATTCGGTAACATTGGTTTTCTTTGAAATACTCTTTTGTGAATCCACATTGGTAGCAACAAAATGAAAAAAAATGGTCCTGTGAATCCTAGTAGCGCAACCCATTTGGTTCCATAAAACTTACTCATCGGCCTGCGCAAACGCTCAGTAAGAAGGTACATCGAAGGCACTAATAATAGCGTCATAAAGAATGCGAACATTAAACCAAAAATAAGTGTCCACGATAAAGGTCCCCAGAATACAACGCTATCACCACCCATAAAAACATTTGGTTTCAAATGCTGGAAAAAAGAGACCCAGTTGATGTTCAATCCAATTGCAAGAGGTAATAACCCAAGCATTGTTGCCAATGCTGTTAACAACACAGGAATGATACGGATCTTCCCTGCCTGTATAATAGCTTCTTTGGTTCGCACACCCCGTTCACGCAATTCATCTGTAAATTCAATAAGCAGGATTGCATTCTTTACAACGATTCCCGCCAGTCCTACAATACCAACAGCCACCATGATCAAAGGCATCGTCATTCCTGTAAATGCAAAACCAAAGAACACCCCGATAATGCTGAAGAAAATTTCATTTAATACAATGAATGGCTTACTCAATGAGTTAAACTGCAATACCAGTATGCCGAATATCATTCCTAGAGCGATGATTAAAGCGGTAAGCAAAAAGCTCAGAGATTCCTGTTGATCTTCCTGCTGACCAGTTTGGCGAAGTGTAATATTATCCGGTTTTTCTCTAAACTCATCCATTGCTCTTTTTACATCAATATTCACTTTGTTGGGGTCGTATCCATCAATGAGATTTGAATAAATAGAGATCACACGCTTTAGATTTTTTCTCTTTACACCACCCAATGTGTTGTTATAATCGAATTTCACCAAACTGCTGATAGGAACCTGCCTGATCAATCCGCTGGTAAAATCCCGGTAAGTAATTTTCATATTCTGCAAATCTGAAATATTATTTCGCAGCAAATCAGTATAACGAATTTGTATTTTGTATTCATCTTCTCCTTCTTTTAATTTACTTGCCTCACGTCCAAACAAAGCAGAACGCAATTCCGTTCCTATCTGGCCAGTACTCAATCCTTCACGCAAAGCCCGTTCCCGGTCAACTGAAAGTGTGAGTTCAGGTTTTGTGACATCAACATCTAATTTTAGTTTTTCCACGCCGGGAATATTCCGGGTATCGAGATAATTTTTTAGCTTGACTGCTGTCTTCACTATATCATCAAACTCTTCTCCAACAACTTCGATATTAACTGGAGCACCGGAAGCAGGGCCATTTTGCTGGCCTGCGATACTAACCTCTGCACCTGGTATATCTTTAATAACCTTACGCAATTCTTCGACATATTTCGAAGTTTTCTGACCATGTCTTTTTTCATATTCTACAAATGAAATCTGGATACGGCCAAGATTAGGTTGTGTACCTCTTTCGCCACCGAAAGGATCAGTAGCCCCTACAGCCACATTGGATATTACTGATTCAACAACAGGATTATTTTCTCCCAAAACCTGGAATACTTTTTTCTCAAGCTGATTTGTTATACTGTCGGTATAAGATGTTTTTGTGCCGACAGGCATTTTCAGGTATATATATACGATAGGCGGATCGCCAGTAGGGAAAAATTCTGTTTTTGTCCGGCCTGTAAATATCGAAGCGAACAACAGGATAGTAGCCAGAATGAAGGCCCCAAATACAGAAGCGATTAACCATCCGGGCCTGTTGCGATATAATGCCCAACGCAATGCACGCTCATAGTGTGACATGAGCCAGGGTAATACTTTCAATTGGAAACTGTGAATTACATCATGCAGTATAAACCGGTTAAGAATAATCAGCAATACCAGTATCAATATGAAATTTCCAATTCCATGCATGCCTCCCAGGTGAAACAAAATACCGAACCCTACAAAAACCCAAAACCATGTTTTTTTGAATAAATCCTTCTTCGGTTCCTTTGCCGGATAATATTCCGGCTTCATGAATGAAGTTGCGAATACGGGGTTAATAAGAAATGCGACGATCAGCGATGCTGTCAGTGTAAGAATCAATACCGTTGGAAGGTAAATCATGAATTTACCAATGAGTCCAGGCCAAAACAGTAATGGAAAAAAAGGAGCCAATGTGGTCACAGTTCCTGATAGCACCGGCACAAACACCTCGCCTGCGGCCATTTTAGCAGCTTTCTTAATTGGAACCAATCCATTTCGGAAAATGCGATGCGTGTTTTCAATCACCACAATCGCATCATCCACGATAATTCCTAACCCAAATAAGAGTGCAAACAACACGATAAAATTGAGTGTTATTTTGGTACCTACAATCGTATCGGCCATCGGTAAAAACAGGAATGCAACAAATACGCTGAGTGGAACACTTAATGCAACGAAGAACGCATTGCTGACTCCCATAAAAAACATCAACACAATCAATACAAGAATAAAACCGATAATAATGGTATTGATCAGGTCGTTGAAAGAAGTCCTGGTTTGAACACTTTGATCCCCGGTAATACTTATATTCAAATCTTTTGGGAATTGAAGTTTCATCTCATCTACGATCTGATTTATTTTTTCCGATGTATTAATCAGATTTTCCCCGGAACGTTTTACAATCTGAAGTGTAACTACATTTTTATTGTTGATCCGGGAATAGCTTTCTCTTTCCATAACAGTATCTATCATCTGTGCTATATCATGCAGGTAAATGGCCTGGCCATAAATATTTTTGATCACAATGGTCTGCATATCATTTACCGTGATGAATTGTCCCTTCACCTGGATAGTAGGTTGCATATTACCGATCTTGATATTGCCGGCACTCAGATCTTTGTTTTCATTGGCGATCGCATTGGCAATATCGGTGAACGTTATACCGGCCGCTTCCATTTTATACTTGTCTACATTAACCTGGATCTCGCGTTCAGGAGCTCCGGCAATATCTGCTTTGTTCACTTCAGGTAATTCTTCGAATCTGTCCTGTAATTTCTTCGCATAATCTTTTAATTTGAGCCCATCATAGTTTCCACTCACGTTTACATACATAATAGGAAAATCAGAAAAACTCACTTCAATCACATCTGGTTCTTTCGTGAGATCAGTCGGCAAATCAGGCTTCGCTTTATCGACCGCATCTTTTACTTTTTGTTTAGCCAAATCGACTTTTACATCCGTCTGAAATTCCACCAATATGCTACTGTAATCCTGTATGGAAGTACTTTTGATATTGCGGATCCTTGCACCGGTAATTCCTTTGAGCTGTTTTTCAATGGGCCTTGTTACCAGGTTCTCCATGTCCTTAGGTGATGTACCTGCGTAGATTGTTGAAACATATATCTGCGGTACAACAATATCCGGATATGATTCCTTGGGCAGATTTATAAAAATCGACAGTCCCCAAAGCGTAATAGCAATTGTAGCCACATAGGTTACTGTAGCGCGGTCAATCACCCAGCTCGTTAGTTTGAACTGCTTGAATGTTTCTAATATTTTACTTTTAATACTCATGGTTAATATTTTAAAGCATCAACTTTCTATGATAAACTTCGGTATCATTGATTTTTCGCACATGATTTTTATTTCTCCCATCTGAAAAAAATCTTCATTTATTTTATGATGTAGTAATTGACTGTCCATCATACAAACCCTGGAATCCTTCAGATATGAGCTGGTCGCCTACCTGTAATCCTTGTTTTATTTCAATTTTTTCTCCGTATACTGAACCCGCTGTTACATTTCTTTTTTTCGCTACGGGTTTTCCATTCTGATTGGTAAGCACAAAAACATATTTACCGGTTTCATCAGTTTGTAAAGTGGTCATTGGAATAACAATTACATTGGAAGCGGCATAGTCCTGGATTTTTACCAATGCGACCAGGTTGGGCTTAAGATCATGACCGGAAGGCACTTTTGCTTCGGCTGTAAATGCCCGTGAGTTACTGCTGATCAATTGGCTCACCAATGAAATGGTAGAATTGAAACGTTTGTTCAGATCTGGTATTTCGATCACCACGGGAGTACCCTTTTTTGCACTGGTGAGATAGTTTTCAGGAACTTCAACTACTGCTTTCAAATCATCAGGATTTACGATTGAAATAGTGGCGGCAGGACTACCAGTGAATGCTTCTCCAACATGTATCGTCACCGTTTCCACAACACCAGAGGCTTCAGCATATACATTGGAATAACTCCATTGTTCTTTAGTAGAAGCAATTTGTCTCTCCATATTATCGACATTGTTCTTATCAGTAATCAACTGAACTTCTGTACCGATTTTCTGATCCCATAAATTCTTTTGCCTGTTGTATATGTCTTTCAGGTAATCTAATTGTGTTTCCATTTGTTTGAGATTTTCCAGCATCACTGCGTCATCAAGTTTCAACAGCAACTGTCCTTTTTTTACATAATCTCCTTCTTTCACATAAACAGCTTTAACCTGTCCGCCCTGGCCTCGTGGGGCCAGTGTATAAATATTCCTGGTGGTTATTTTTCCCTGCAGGTCGATATAGTGTGTAAAATTTTCTGTTGCCAGTTTGGTGATATTCACCAATTTTGGTTTTACACCAAATGTTGAATCCATCGCGGCAATTTCCGTTTCGACACGCAGAATATCCGAGTTCAATTTGTCCTGTTGCTGTTTGAGTTTTGCCAGTTCCGCTTTTTTCTCAGTCAGGCTTTTATTCTCCTGTTTGGTTGAAGCTCCGCAGGAAGAAAGGAAGACGATCCCTGCCAGCATTACGATACTTAATATCTTATTCATACAATAATTTTTTAAAGATTTAATGATTAAGGTAGTTTGCCAACGGCTTTTGCAAAATCGATTTTCGCTAATACCGCATCATATAAGGAATTGATAAAATTAGTTTGTGCAGCTACCAAATCAGTTTGCGCAGTTGTGATTTCTATGGTTGAACCCAAACCTGCTTCATATTTTTTCTTGCTCTGTTCATACACTTGTTCTGCGAGCTCCATATTTTTTCGCTGACTTTGCAATATCAGGATAGCAGCGTTAAAACTGTTTCTTGCCGTTTGCACTTCGTCATCAATAGAAAGTTTCAGGTTCTCGATTTGATTTTGCGTTTGCTTTAGCTGCAACCTTGCTTTTTCAACATTTGATGCTCGCGCGAATCCGTCAAAAATGGGAATATTTATACTTAAGCCTATATTCCAGCTGGAAAACCAATCTCCTTTATTAAAAAAATCAAACTGGTTACGAAATGCCTGTTTCGCAAATGAACTGTTCAGGTTTACCGTAGGCAGATAAGTATATTTATATCTTTTTACATTGTATCCATTCAACTTATTGGTTGCATCAAGATACTGATATTCTTTCCTGTCGCTATACTGATAATTATTCTCAAGTGGAATACCTTCTTTTATTTTTTCTTCGGTGATCTTATCTGTGAGGACCAAAGAATCATTGGTTGGTATTCCTATCAGGAATTTCAACCCGAGATAACCGTTATCAATACTTCTCTGTGTAGAAAGTTTTTGAGTTTCCAGATTGGCCAGTTGAACAGTAGCGCGGTCGGCATCGAGTTTTTCCGCAAACCCGTTTTTATATAATTCCCTGGTATCATTCAACAGCTTCGCAGCTCTTTCGATATTTGCATCAATCAGCTTCATCTGGGTTTCACTCACCACCAGTTGATAGTACACTTTATAAATATTTACTTTAATATTTTCCTGTGTCACTTCAACATTTCTCGTTGCATATTCCAGAGATGTTTTACGCGCCTGCAATCCCACAAATACCTGTCCATCGAATAATATTTGAGAAAAGCTGATTGTACCGTTGGCATTCCATTTGGTTCCAAATGCCGCAGATACAAAACCAAAATCATTCGGCGCTACGATAGGATTTCCACTTCCGTTCTTTACACCTTCCTGTACCAATACACCGTAAGTTGCAGCTGATATAAAGTTTGGAAAACTTTGTACCGGCACATTCGGGAAATAAGTGGAACCTACACTCGCGCTGAGTTGAGGATAAGCTGCTGCAGTTATACTCCTGTTCGTTTGCTCCTGGATTTTATAATCCAGTAATGCATTTTTTACTTGCACATTATTCTTTTTTGCATAACTGATTGCATCCTGAATTGAAAAAGCATGGATCTGTTGCCCCTGCATATACATACTCAGTAACATCAGCGCCACAATAGCGATAATTTTCCTGTTACTAAACCTTTTGTTCATGAGATAATTGTTTTTTTCGTTCGGTCAAATATTTGTCAATGAGTTTTTTTCCTTTTGGAGTAGTGATGCTATGCAGAAACAGCATCGCCAGCTCATAACAGATTTCAGAAATCTTATACCGGTTATGAGGAAAAACATCCTGGTTAAAACTCATAAATGCCGATTCAATCCTGTGTCTCGATACCATATCCACGTTTAATTCGGACCTGTAAATCTCTTCCCGCATACCCCGCTCCAGGTTGTCCTTCACCATGGCATACATGTACTGATATTTATGATTTTTGAATTTTTTGTATGATTTCGGATGATGTTTTTCCAGGTCATACATGATCAATGGGTTCATGGACTTCAGCATTTCTTCCATTTCTCCCACTGCAAGAAAAACTTCATGCAATGCATTTTCAGCATTCAGTCTGAACCGCTCGCATTCCTCCTCATTTTTGTGTATTTCCTGATTAACTACGGCTTCAACGATTTCATCTTTATCAGTAAAAAACTGGTAAATCGTTTTTTTGCTTATTGCGAGCTGGGCGGCTATTTCATCCATGGTGATGGAGCGAATGCCATAGCGCATAAACAAATCTGTTGCTTTCTCTAATATTCTATCTTTTACTTCCATAATGGGGGACAAAACTACGGAAACTTTTTTTGTTACCAAAGTTTCCACCCCAAAATTTTGCTTTTTTTTAGATAAACGGCTTAATAAAAGTGAAAATTTGCAGAACTGGCAGACCAGCGGTATTTATTTCCAGACAAATCAATAATTATTTCCGTTGCTTAATCCATAATTATTTAATTAAATGATAACGAGTAAGAAGCATACTAAGTGAAACCCGCATCAACCCTGGGTTTTTTCTCCATTGAATAAGCATCGCGATTGACTAAATTTGATATCTAAACTGCTAATGCATGAAAATCCAATCCATTCCAGGTAAGCTTTTCAAATATTTTTTACAGGGTCTTATCATCCTTGCACCCATTACCATCACGATCTATGCCGTTTATGCTCTTTTTAGCTGGATTGATAATATCCTTCCTAACCTGATACATAATTTATTTCCATCATTTATCGGGCTCGACCAGGATGGCCTCCCGAAAAAATTTCCCGGTCTTGGATTCATCATCGTCATAGTTCTTGTATTGATCGTCGGATATGTTTCTTCTTCTTTTATAGTAAGCCGGTTGGTTGATTTATTTGATAATATACTCGAAAAAACTCCGGGTATTAAAATCCTATATTCTACCATCAAAGATTTTATTGAAGCATTCGCGGGCAACAAAAGAAAATTCGATAAGGCAGTATTGGTTAGCATCGAAGCGCCGGATATCTGGAGGGTAGGATTTATTACGCAGGAAGAATTACTTCAATTTGGCCTGGAGGAATATGTTTCGGTATATATTCCCCAGTCTTATGCCTTTGCCGGCCATCTTTATTTTGTAAAAAAAGAAAGAGTAAGAATCATAACAGATATCAGTTCGACAGATGCAATGAAGTTTGCCATCTCAGGCGGAGTAACTGAGATTGATGAAGGATAAGGTGGAAGGTTTGAGGTGTAGGGTATTGCATACTTTATTTCTCATTCCTCATTTCTTATTTCTTATTTCAGGCAATTCTTTCCTCCCTAAACCTTACACCTTTTACCCCAAACCTTTGAAAAAAGTACTCCTCTTCACTCTCTGCCTATGGCCTTGCGAAAAATTATTTTGCTGGGGATTTTATATGCATCAGCAGATCAACTATCATGCTGTTTTTTTACTGCCGCCAGAAATGCTCATATTATTTAAACCGAATATTGAATTCCTGCGCGAGCATGCGGTGGATCCTGATAAAAGAAGGTATATGGTTGCATCCGAGGGCGCACATCATTTTATTGACATTGATCATTATGGCAAATATCCTTTTACTGAGCTGCCGAGAAACTGGCATGATGCAATAGAAAAATTTTCCCTGGATAGTTTGCAAACCTATGGTATTGTTCCCTGGTGGATTCAAACGATGCAACAAAGGCTTACCAAAGCATTCCGGGAAAAGGACCAGTTAAAGATTTTACGTCTTTCGGCTGAAATGGGTCATTATATCGCCGATGCACATGTGCCGTTGCATGCGTGCAGCAATCACAATGGCCAATTGACAAAGCAGCAGGGCATTCATGGATTCTGGGAATCACGCATACCGGAACTGTTAGCGGAAAAAGAATGGGATTTTTTTATCGGAAGGGCAGAATATATTTCTCGTCCCTCCGATTTTATATGGAGAAGGATACTTGAAAGCGCGGCAGCATCAGATACAGTTCTCCGTTATGAAAAAGAACTCAGCAAGTCATTTCCGGAAGACCAGCGTTACGCATTTGAGGAAAAAAACGGCATGCTCATCCGTCAATATTCAACTGCTTATGCAATGGCTTATAATAAGAAATTAAATGATATGGTTGAGCGCCGCATGAGGCAATCCATTTATGCTGTTGCATCTTTCTGGTATACCTGTTGGGTGGATGCTGGTCAGCCTGACTTAAAAAATCTTGCACATAAAAATTTTACCGAAACAGAACTTAAAGAGTTTGAAGTGCTGGATATGGAATGGAAAAAGGGAAATATGAAAGACATTATCTGCCAGTGATATTAATGTGCGAATGTGCAGATGTGCGAATGTGCGGATGTTTGAACCCTGATTAAATGATTAAACGATTGAAGGATTTTACTCAGTCGTAAACCATCATGGTAATCATTAAATCATTTAATCAGGGTTCAAACATCCGCACATCCGCACATCTGCACATTCGCACATTAATTCTGGTTTTCGTAATTTCGCGTCTCTTTTAATTAAAACCCGGATCAGTGATACATAATTTCAATGCAGGACCGAGCATCTTACCAAAGGAAGTATTTGAACAAGCCAGCCAGGCTATTCTTGATTTTAATCATTCAGGATTGTCCATTCTTGAAATAGGACATCGCACACCACTATTCCAGGCCGTATTAGATGAAGCAACTGCTACCGCAAAAGAATTGATGCATCTCGATAATGAGCATGAAGTATTATTCCTTCATGGTGGTGCAACCACACAGTTTTTCCAGGTTCCCATGAACCTGTTGAACGAAACAGAAACTGCAGCATACCTGGATTGCGGCACCTGGGGTATTAAAGCAATCAAGGAAGCGAAAATTTTCGGAAATGTGGAAGTAGTTGCTTCTTCAAAAGATAAGAATTACACCTATATCCCGAAAAATTTTGTCATTCCTGAAACAGCAAAATATTTTCATTATACTACCAATAATACGATCGAGGGAACGGAAATGAATTTCATTCCGGACACAAAAGTTCCGCTTGTTGCTGATATGAGCAGTGATATCCTGAGCCGTGAAATGGATTTTAACCGCTTTGATCTTATCTATGCAGGCGCTCAAAAAAATATCGGTGCCGCAGGCGTGAATATGGTCATTGTAAAAAAAGATATCCTCGGAAAAGTAAAACGCCAATTGCCTGGAATGATGGATTATCGTAAACATATAGAAGCAGGTTCTGTTCTAAATACGCCTCCTGTGTTCGCCATTTATGTATGTATGCTTACGCTAAGATGGTTAAAAAATCTCGGTGGCATCGCGGCCATTGAAAAAATAAATAAACAGAAAGCCGGTTTGTTATATAACACCCTGGATAATCTTCCTCTCTTTAAACCAACTGTTGCAAAAGAAGACCGTAGTGGTATGAATGTTGTATTCGTCATGGATGATCCTGAGCTTGAGAAAAAATTTCTTGCCACCTGCAAAGAAAATGGAATGATTGGTATAAAGGGACACAGAAGTGTAGGTGGATTTCGTATTTCATTGTATAACGCGCTTCCACTTGAAAGTGTAAAAGTATTAACTGACATAATGACGAACTTCAGATTAAAATGATTGAAATGATTAACTATGTGTGAAATGGCAATTGAAAAATCGGCATATTGATAAGCAGAAATAACTTCAAAAACTCCGAAAGATTTCGTGTTGCGCTGTTGATTTACTTCGTAGGAAAGCGTGAAAACACTTACAGAGTTAATGAAGTATTTCTGAACTTCAGGTTGTAATAAATTTGAATGATTAATTATAAGAATGTTTATGACAACTGATAAACCAGCATATAAATATGCGGAAATAACTTCAAAAATTTTAGCTGCTGCTTTTGAGGTTCACAAAACAATGGGCTGTGGATTCCAGGAATTAGTATATCAGCGTGCACTAGGCATTGAATTTAATAATCATCATATCAATTATTGCATTGAAAAAGAATTACCAATTCTCTATAGAAATCAAAAAATAGGATTAAGAAGAGTTGATTTTCTGGTGGAAAATGTGGTTGTTGTAGAAATAAAGGCTATTTCAAAACTTGAAAACGTTCATATAGCACAAGCAATTAATTATCTTGAAGCTTTTAATATTGAAATCGGACTTCTTATCAATTTCGGAGCGTTAAGCCTTGAATACAAAAGAATCGTTCATCCTAAATTGTTAATAAACAAAACATAGTAAATCATTTAATCATTTTAATCAGAAGTTCTAGCTATGGCCATTATTAAACCTTTTACCGCACTTCGTCCTGGCGCAAATCTTGCAAAACAAGTTGCTTCACCTCCCTATGATGTTTTGAATTCGTCAGAGGCAAGAATTGAGGCGGCAGGCAACCCATATTCTTTTTTGCATATTACCAAATCGGAAATTGATTTGCCTGAAAATATAGATACACATAGTCAGCAGGTATATGACAAGGCAAAAGAAAACCTGCAATCTTTTCAGCAAAAAGGAATTCTATTTCGTGAGGAAAAGCCTTGTTATTATATCTACCAGTTAATGGATGGCAAAAATCAAACCGGCCTGGTTTGTACCAGCTCAATAGATGATTATGAAAATAATATTATCAAAAAACATGAGTTGACGAGACCCGACAAAGAGCTGGATCGCATCAATCATATTAAAACCACCGGCGCACAAACAGGGAATGTGTTCCTTGCGTATAAAACAGATGAAACCCTGCATAAAACCATTGAGGATTGGAAAGCAAGTCATCATCCGCAATATGATTTCATTGCTGATGACGGGATCAAACATATTGTATGGGTAGTGAACGATGATGATACCAATGAAAGAATAACCAAATTATTTTTAAACAATATTCCTTATACATATATCGCCGATGGACATCATCGTGCAGCTTCCGCTGCCAAAGTAAGAACAGCTTTGGGAAATAAATCAACTGCCGAAGCCAATTATTTTCTGACCACTTTATTTCCTTCCGATCAACTGAATATACTTGCATATAACCGGGTAGTGAAAGATATCAATGGAATGACTGAAGGTGAATTTCTGAAAAGCCTGGAAAAAAATTTTTTAGTTGGAAAACTTGATAAAGCATTCTCTCCTGCCAGCCTGCACGAATTCGGGATGTACCTGAATGGGAATTGGTATGAACTGCTTGCAAAAGAAAGTTCTTATGAAAAAGATCCGATCGGTGTTTTAGACGTTACCATATTGCAGGAAAATGTACTCGACAAAATTCTTGCTATTAAAGATGTAAGAACAGATAAAAGAATCGATTTTATAGGCGGAATCAGGGGCCTGGATGAGTTGGAAAAAAGGGTTGATAGTGGCGAAATGAAAGTTGCGTTCAGCCTTTACCCAATCAGCATCCAGCAATTATTTGATATTGCAGACAGCGGAACCATCATGCCACCAAAAAGCACATGGTTTGAACCGAAATTGAGAGACGGCCTGTTGACACATTTGATACTGTAATCGTTTGTTAAAACCCTGGTACTTAGTACAATTAATCAACAACAAATCCGTTCAATTATCTCGATAGCGTATCTTTAAAAAATGAAAAAAGGTTTTTTTCTCAGCGCTTTGCTGATTGCCATATATTTTTCATCATTCTCACAGGATGCAAAGTCCCTGCATGAGTCCGCAAAGACCTTTATGCGGCAGGGCGATTATAATAATGCCATTCTTGTGCTGAATAACGCTTTAAAGAAAGATCCACGAAATCTTGAAATACAAAAAGACCTTGCCTTTACGTATTACCTGCAAAGAAATTACAGCAAGGCGCTTGAAACAGCAAAACCTTTGCTCGACCGCAAAGATGCAGATGAACAATGCTACCAGATAACCGGTCTTGTTTATAAAGCGATCGAAGAAAGAAAGGAATGCGAAAAAATGTACAAACAGGGGCTTAAACGTTTTCCAAACAGTGGCGTATTGTATAATGAATACGGAGAAATGTTATGGACAAAGCAGGATTATGATGCCATCAAATGGTGGGAGAAAGGAATTGAAATGGACCCCAATTATTCTTCCAATTATTATAATGCCTGTAAATATTATTATCTCAGTTACGACAAGGTATGGAGCCTGATCTATGGTGAAATTTTTGTAAACCTGGAAAGCTACAGCAAACGTACACCCGAAATAAAAAATATCCTGCTGGAAGGTTATAAAAAATTATTCAGCGATAGCAAAATACCAAAAAACCAGGGAACGAAAGTTTTATTTGTCCCTACATATTTAACCGTAATGAACGATCAGTCTGCAACAGTATTACCAGGCATCAATCCTGAATCATTAACCGTCCTTCGAAGCAAGTTTGTTTTGGAATGGTTTGATAAAAATGCCGGCAAGTTTCCTTTCCGATTGTTCGAATATCAACGCCAGTTAATGAAAGAAGGATTATTTGACGCATACAATCAATGGATATTCGGAGCCGCACAAAATCTTACAGATTTTCAGAACTGGACCACTACTCACGCCGATGAATATAACCGCTTCATCAATTTTCAAAAAAACCGGGTTTTTAAATTACCCCCGGGTCAGTACTATCATCCAATCTCAAAATAGTTGAATGGTTGAGAAGTTGATTGGTTGATATACAAATTTTAAACTATTCAACTTCTCAACCCAATCAACTTCCTAAAGCGGGCTTCCAATACTTTATTTGCCGCTTCTTCAATTTTTGTATAATTTAAATCTTACAAAGTTTTAACAGGTCGACCTGCCAGACAAGGTGGTCGACCTGTTAAAAAGTAATGAACCGGTTTTCAAAATGAACACAATGACAGCACCCACACGATTGTTTGATTGCATAGAGTACCAATTGGCAAAATTTCCTAAGGAAGATATGCTGACAGCGAAAGAAAATGGCGTCTGGCAAAAATACAGCACGAAGGAAATACAGGAAAAAGTAAATCAGCTGACGGCAGGATTATTGTCTCTCGGTGTTTCGGGCAATGATATGACGGTTGATAACAGGGATAAAATAGCAATCATCTCCAATAACCGGCCGGAATGGCTGATAACAGATATGGCTGTTCAGCAATCGGGTGCAATTCTGGTCCCGATTTATCCAACCACAAATACCAATGAAATCGAATTTATTTTTAATGATGCCGGTGTGAAATATGTTTTTGTAAGCAATGATGAATTATTCGATAAAATAAAAAGCATACAGTCCAAAATACCCAGCCTGAAAAATATTTATACCTTCAATGAAATAAAAAATGCGGATCATTGGTCGAAAGTTTTGCAACTCGCAACAAAGGCAACATTTACACAAACAATAGAAATAAAAAATTCAATAAAAAAGGAAGATCTCGCTACTATCATTTACACTTCGGGCACCACGGGCATTCCCAAAGGAGTGATGTTGAGCCATCATAATATAATGAGCAATGTTTTTAATTCCATCGAAAGTTTTCCCTTTGATGAAGCGCCCGATTTCAAGGCATTGAGTTTTTTACCACTCAACCATATTTTTGAAAAATTGATCAGCTATATTTATATGTATAGCGGCATCAGTATTTATTATGCTGAAAGTTTTGAAGCCATTGGTGATAATCTTAGGGAACTGCATCCCGATATCTTCACAACTGTTCCACGCATTTTGGAAAAAGTATTTGAACGCATCATGTCTGCTGGATCTAAGTTAACCGGCATCAAGAAAAAATTGTTTTTTTGGGCAGTGGAGATTGGCAAAAAATATGATAACAGAAAACACCTGGGATTTTTTTACAATATGCAATTGGCCATCGCCAATAAACTTATTTTTAATAAGTGGCGTGAAGCATTGGGAAATAATATCAAATATATTGTTTGCGGAGGGGCCGCCTGCCAGGAAAGGCTGCTTCGTATTTTTAATGCTGCGCACATTCCTTTATATGAAGGTTATGGCCCCACTGAAAATTCACCCGTGATTGCTGTCAATTGTCGTAGGCCAGGAGGAACTAAATTCGGGACGGTAGGACCAGTGCTTAATGGCCAGGAAGTAAAGCTCGCTGAAGACGGTGAAATTTGTGTGAAGGGTCCCAGCGTGATGGTGGGTTATTATAAGCGCCCGGATCTGACCGCCGAAACAATCATTGACGGATGGTTGCACACAGGAGATATCGGAGTATTTGAAGATGGCGTTTTTTTACGCATCACAGATCGCAAAAAAGAATTGTTCAAAACAAGCGGAGGAAAATATGTTGCGCCTGCGGCGATAGAAAATAAATTACAGGAATCAAGATTTATAGAACAACTGATTGTCGTCGGTGCTGAAAAAAAATTCGTAGGCGCGTTGATCGTTCCCACTTTTGCAAATTTGAAAGAATGGTGCATACAAAATGATGTGCCGGTTACCAGCAATGAAGAGATGATCCATCATCCAAAAGTGATCAGCTTTTATAAACATTTGGTTGAAAATTATAACCAGGAGTTCAACCACGTTGAACAAATAAAAAGATTTGAATTGTTACCGCACGAATGGAGTGTTGAAACCGGGGAGATGACGCCAAAATTGAGCCTGAAGAGAAAGGTTATTATGGAAAAATACAAAGATGCAATAGAAAGAATTTATGCCGAAAGCGGAAAGATTAATTGATCAATGCACCTTATATTTTTACAAAATATATTTTCTTTATTTTATAATTTATCAACTACATAGCCCCATCAACGCTACTTTTAAGGGTTGAGCTAATAGCGTGCATCCAACAAACTTTACCGCCATGATGAAAAAAGCCTTAATAATTTTTTTCTGTTTATTTTTTTTTATCGCTGCAAATGCAAAGCAGCCGATATCTGCTTCTTCGCCTGATAAATCAATACAAGTAGAAATTTATATAACAAATAGCGTTTCCTATATTATACATGCCGATGGAAAATCAATCCTGCAGGGTATCATTGATCTCGAATCGGAAGATGGCAAAAAACTTTCCGATAAACCGGTAATAAAATCATCAGATATTAAAACCGTGAGTCAAATGATTGTATCTCCTGTTCCGGATAAAAGAAAAAATATCCCGGATAATTATACTGAACTCGTGATCAGTTTGAAAAATTCATTCGGTATTATTTTCAGACTATATAATGATGGTGTTGCTTATCGTATTACGATGCAGTTTAAAGATTCTGTGACAATCAAAAACGAAACAGCAATGTTCAGATTTACAGATGACAGTAAAATCATTGCGCCGGTTATGCAGCCCAGGGAAAATCAGGATAAGTATCATACCAGTTTTGAAGAATTATATCAAACCAAATCTTTAGACAGTATGACGAAAAAAGATTTAATGTTTTCTCCAGTGCTCATTGATGAAGGCAATATAAAAATTGCTTTAACCGAATCTGACCTGGACGAATATCCAGGTATGTTTTTAAAAGGTACAGGAGCATTTGGTTTGCAAAGTGATTTTGCACCTTATCCGCTTGAAGAAAGAATTACTGACGGCGATTATCCGGCACGGGTAGTTGTTAAACGTGCAGATTATATTGCCAGGATAGCTGGTAAAAGAAATTTACCATGGCGGGTGTTGATGATTTCCAGGGAAGATAAACAACTTCCCGCGAATGATTTGGTTTACCGCCTTGCCTCTCCATCCAGGATAAAAGATGTTTCGTGGATTCATCCCGGCAACTGCACGGATGAATGGATCATTGATATAAACCTGTTTAATGTTCCCTTTAAAACCGGCGTCAATACGGCCTCGTATAAATATTATATCGACTTTGCAAAACGATTTGGCTTCAGCAGAATAATGATGGATGCAGGATGGAGCGATGCCAAAGATCTATTCAAAATAAATCCCAATATCAACATGGACACCATTACTGCCTATGCAAAAGAAAAGGGAATCAGAATAAGTATGTGGACCTTATCAATGACATTGGACAGGCAACTTGACAGTGCATTAAATCAATTCAATAAATGGGGTGTTGATTTTATTATGACAGATTTTATTGACAGGGATGATCAGAAAACTGTAAATTTTTATACGCGCATTGCTGAAGCATGTGCGCGTCATCAACTCATGATCATGTTTCATGGAGCTTATCCTCCGAAAGGATTCAATCGCACGTATCCAAATAATATCACAAGAGAAGCTGTTCTTGGTTCGGAATATAATGCCTGGAGTGATAAACCATCTCCTGAACATGATGTTACTTTGCCATTCACCCGCATGCTCGCCGGCCCCATGGATTATGAACCCGGTATCCTCGATAATGCTACCAAAGCACAATTCAAACCTATATGGGGTAAAGTAATGAGCCAGGGTACACGCTGCCATCAACTCTCCATGTTTATTGTATATGATAATCCATTGCAAATTTTTTCCGGTAATCCTTCACAAGGTTTTATGGAGCCCGCATTCATGGAACTGCTTGGTAGTTTTCCCACGACATGGGATACTACCGTTATAGTTGATGCAAGGGTTTCCGATTATATTATCACCGCCCGGAAAAGTGGAGATAACTGGTTTATTGCAGGCATGACTGACTGGACTCCGAGATCATTTGATATTCCGCTTAATTTTTTACCCGCTGGTAATTATGAAGCTACAATTTGTGCTGATGGCATTAATGCTGATCGTTATCCGTCAGATTATTCTATCACAAGTTCTTCAGTAAAGAAAGGAGATACCGTACATATTGCGATGGCTCCGGGAGGTGGTTATGTGTTGAGGTTGAAAAAGAAGTAAAAATATTTTTTCTACTCCGAATTTCATCCTGCGTTCCTACAGAACGCATCTCTATCTTTTTTATTTTCTACCGACCAGTCGTCTACCAACCGACGAACGTGCTTCATGATGTTGCAAATCCTATAGAGACATACATCTTAAAAGGCGGAAATGGTTGATAAATTTTTGTCGATGTTATGGTTACTATTTTTCAGGTTTCTCCGCCCTGAAGGGCGGAGCTATAGGGCTAATTTATCTTATAATTTTTTTTTATTTGGATCTGGATTTTTAATTTTTGTTGACTTTTTTGTTTTTTCATAATATTGCCCACTAGCTCCGCCCTTTAGGGCGGAGATGATGGTTGAGGAATTTTTATCAATGTTATTGTTTGGTCGGTAGAAAAAATACAAAAGAAATCATTTTCACTTCATCATCTTCTTAATCAATTCCCCCACAATTTTCAATCCTCTTTCCACTTCTGCATTCCATGGTTTTGCATAACTGATGCGAAGGCAATTTCGAAACTGCCCCTGTGAAGAAAATATTTGTCCCGGTGCAATTGAAATATGATGCTTCACGGCTTCCTGGTAAAGTTTATAACTGTTTATTTTTTTATTCACTTCAATCCATAACACGAATCCTCCCTGCGGCCGCGATACTTTTGCATCCGGCGGAAAATATTGAACAATGCCCTGGATATACCGAAGACATTGTGTATGCAATGCCTTTCGCAATTTTTTTAAATGATATTCATATCTGCCGATACTTAAGAAATGTGCCATGGCCAGTTGTGTGATCGATGTACCTGTAACTGTATGCACCAGTTTCAGGTGAACCACTTTTTCGGTGAACCGGCCGGGAATCGCCCATCCGATGCGATAACCCGGAGCAAGTGATTTGGATAATGATCCGCAAAGTAAAACCCATCCTTCCTTATCGAATGTTTTACAGGTTTTTGGACGATGGCGGCCAAAATACAATTCACTATAAATATCATCTTCGATTAAAGGAATTTTATATTTAGTAATCAATTCAACCAATAATCTTTTTTTATCTTCCGGCATACAACTGCCGAGTGGATTATTAAAATTTGGAACGAATACACAGGCGCTGACGGGAAATTTTTTTATCGCTTTTTCTAATTCATCAATATCAATTCCCGTTACAGGATCTGTCGGAATCTCCAGCGCTTTCAATCCCAAACTTTCTATTGCCTGGAAAATGCCGAAATAAGTCGGGCTTTCAATAGCGACTGTGTCACCGGCTTTTGTTACAGCACGCAGGCACATGATTAGCGCTTCCAAACATCCCGCAGTAACAACAATATCATCAGCGGAAAATTTTCCTCCCCAGTTAAATGCAAGCTTTGACAACTGCTTACGCAGTTCTTTATTTCCCTGAACATGCTCGTAATTAATTCCATGATCTTTTGATGTGCGTATGGCATGCACGATTGCTTTATTGAGTTTGGCAGCAGGAAGTAATTCTATAGGTGGAACCGCCAAAGAGAAATTCAGCAGATCATCGGAAGACATGTTTCTAAAAACGGTTGAAACCATTTCTTCAATACTCACTTCATTGGCTCCTGGTTCAGGATCCGATTTCTCCGGCAGCTTCGGAAATCGCCGGAAATTAAAACGTACATAATATCCGGATTTGGGTCTTGCTTCAATCAGCCCTTTTCCTTCAAGATGATAATAAGCCTGGAAAGCAGTACCCATGCTGATTCCATATTCCTCGCTCAATACTCTTACAGAAGGAAGCTTGTCACCAATCTTTAAAACTTCTTCCCCAATCATTTTTTCAATACCATCGGCTACCTGCATATACAGATGATCTTCTGTATTTTTTTTGTTGATTGTCGCCTTCATTTTAATATTTTTTTTTAATCATGCATGTTCCATACTGGTCAGACGGGGACCGTCAGACCAGGTTCCGGTCTGACGGTCCCCGTCTGACCGTCCGAATTCAGCCGGTTCGCAAAAAGTCAGGAATAACCAAGCAAATTCAGCTTCCTTATTATAATTTCATAAGGATCCATCTGATCTAGTCAAAATTAATGAATCTGCATCTGTTTTTTATAAAATATTTTAAGGAATTTTACAAACGAAATAGCGAGAACCGGGCGGTTCCATTTTTGTTTTTGCATGAATTTTACAGATCAATACTGAATCCCATGGGAGG
>Ga0137407_10000221_pt1 | contig 40853 bp, 40 predicted proteins | sample CZOMad2_2_16fung_FD_108410 | JGI IMG/M metagenome (GOLD analysis project Ga0137407, IMG submission 108410) | Vadose zone soil fungal communities from Angelo Coast Range Reserve, California, USA - CZOMad2_2_16fungal (Illumina Assembly) | ecosystem: Environmental > Terrestrial > Soil > Vadose... | reverse complement strand
CCGCAATTTTATCGAGTGTCTCAACCCAGCCCTCGAATTGACCGCTCTCTTTTGCGCTCTCCATGGGTTCATTTCCAATCAAGGTGAGCTTCGTCTGGCCGTTCCCGAGATCCTCAAAGATGGTCACGTCGTACGCACCCTCTATGGCCTCATGTTCTATTCCTAATTGCGCAGGGTCAACCTTGTTTCCCTTCGAGTCGGAAAAGTACATGGAGGAAACGATCTTCTCGTGCAGAACAATCTCGTGGTATTCAACCGCATTCCAGCCCTCCTGCCCATCCGGCGCCTTCATGCAGCAGAGAAGTTTTCCTCCCACGCGAAAATCCATCTGACAAACCGGCGCGGTAAAGCCCTTCGGTCCCCACCACTGCATTATGTACTTCGGGTTTGTCCACGCCTCCCAAACCAACTCGCGTGGGGCATCAAAAACTCTAGTGATAACCATCCGCTCTGTCTCATTAACCGTGTTTTTTGTCATCTCTGGCCTCCGCTTTTTTCATTTGATTCAAAACCACATCCAGCCTGTCGAAACGCTCTTCCCAGAATCGGCGATAGCTAATCGCCCAGTCGCTGACTGTCTTTATCGCCTCTGGCCTAAGCGTGCACACGCTCTCTCTTCCACGCTTCGTCTTGATCACAATCCGGGCCCGCACCAGGTAGGCAATATGTTTTGAAATCATCTGCTGCGAGAGTGCAAACGGTTCCGTCAATCCATGCACAGAGGCAGGCCCATGGGAGAGTCGTTCGATCATCCCCCGCCGGGTTGGATCAGACAAAGCAGCAAATGTTGTACCCAATTTATCCACAACCATATGGTAGTGGATTGTCCGTAGATGTCAAGTGTGGATTTTGGAGTTCCCGATTTCTGTTTCCTGATCTCTGATCTGTGAACCCTGGCACCTGCGCTAATTTATGCCCGAAAGCCGTGATGGCTTTTTTCCGCTGACCGTTCTGCTCGTGGATTCGCGCGATGCGGTTAAAGCGCCCGCCGGAGGCCCGCCCGGAGCGCGCTCATCAAATGCTGTCGCAGCTCTCCCACGTCTCACGACGCGGGCTGAATAATTTCGCCCCCCAAAAAACGGGACGGTCTCTTCCTGACATGTTGATATATGAGACCCCGAAGATGCAGGTTACAACTGACACACCAAAAAGACCTTACAGAATTCCGGAATGCAACGCGCCCCGATACACCTCCGGGATCCTTCACTGCGTGCTCACATGCGTTCGCACTCCGTTCAGGATGACAAGGGGGTGGGGCTTCCACCGAGAGGTGCATCTTCCCGGCCGCAGCGGCCGGGTTGTTTAACTGCTTCCGCCGGGTTCTTATTCCGCGGGCTAGGGGGCCGGGTAGAAAAGAAGCTCGCGCACCTCGCCGGGCACATCGCAGGCGATGGCAGCCTTCTTCGCCCATGCAAGTGCCTCATCCAGATTGGCGGCTTCCAGTATCCAGAATCCGCCCATGTGCTCCTTGGTCTCGGTGTACGGTCCGTCGGTGACGAGCACCCTGCCGTCGGGCTGCTTCCGCAACGTCTTCGCTTTAGCGGCAGGGGAAATGCCGCAGGCGAACTTCCTGGCGCCGGCAGCAATCAATTCGCGGTTGAGCGCGTGGATCTCCTCGATCATCGCTTCGGTTACGGTGGACGGGTCGAAGTCGTCGGGGAGGTAGTTAGCAACCAGATATTGTGGCATGATTTCTCTTTTCTCCTGTAATGTTTTTTATTTTTTTAGTGTTTGGGCGGGCCGGTTGCCCTGCCTTCACGCTGGATCGTTCATAATTTCGGTCGTTCATCCTAATAGTCGCCGCACACAGAAAAAATCGACAGCAGAAGCGAAATATTTTTATTTCAATTCCGCGAGCCGCTTGGCCAGAAAACGGCGCTCCGGTTCCTGCTGCGCCAGGGAGTGAAGTCATCGATGACGAAAAGGGGGCACCACCTCTAGACGCTGGCGGGTAAATCATACGCGCGCAACCAAAGTCTAGGCTTTTACAGTTGCCGCGGAACTTGGTCGTAATGCTGCAGGCAATAAATCAGATCTTCAATCATCGGGTCACTCAGGAGCGGCACTCGAGGCTTAGGCGACAGAAAGAAACTGCCCATTCCGATAGGAGAGGGGTCTTCTTCGTTGCCATAGTAAAACGCAAAATTTGTGACAAAAACGGCGCTCTCGGCGGAAGGCTCGGCCGCGCCATCCCATATTGAAACGAGTCGATCTCGAATTTCGGTCATCCACGGGAAGGTTTCAACAGGGATGTCGGAGTATGCGGGTACATCTTTTGGGAAGCTTGCTGGCACATTCGGATCAATGAAAATCAGAAACGGCAGTCCGTCCGCCGGTGCTTGCTGGATCGCTTTCTCATAGAGATCAAAAACGTCGCCTTTGAGATGAGTTTCAGGTGTGACCGAGCCGATATAGTTCATTGCCCCAGGACGCTTTCGGCTCTTTGTTTCGACACCAACCTTCTTTTTTGTTTTCTTGTGCGTTGCAATAAATTCGGGGTGTTTACCAGCAGCCTTCGTGTCATCGATCCACTCGATTTCAAATCCAGCGCGCGCAAAGACCGCAGCAATCAAGACCTCGTAGCGCGCTCCTTGAAATGCTTGGAAATCCTTCAACCTCTTAATGAGTGACTCCGGTAGGCGGTGAACCAACTGCAGCCAGTACAGATCGTATCCAAAACAAAGATAGGCTTTTACGGGCCCGGTGAGAGTATGGCCCGCGCTCACTGCGTCATTCGCATCTCCCGGTTTCTTTAGTAGCGAAAGCATCGTGGTACGCCACCGCACGATCGCATTTCGATTCTTGACGGGAAGTGATTGCTGCTGCTCAAACCAGTCCTTACCCAGCGTCTTGCCTACCAGGCCGTCCAGGAACTGATGGAAGGTTTGCTCCTGGGGGCTGTGCCAGACTTCGTTCCATACGATCCTAAACCTCGTATCCCCCATGACCGTGCTGGAAAGGACTTCCGTTCGAGTCCCGGGTATAAGGACCGGAGCAGTCCCGCGCAACATTACGTTACCCAGCGCGTTCATGCCTTTATCCTTGCAACAAGCGCCGTATGACTTTCCATGTAGACCACACGGACATGGTTTTGAAGGATCGAATTGAGGCAACTTGGGACCGCTTAGGTTTAGTTTTGAAACGTCTTCAGGCTTGAGGTCGTTCATGCCAATTTGGTACTGAATTCCATCAGGGGCCAACTTCTTGCATTGCTGGCAGGTGAGTGGAGCCACTGTTTTTCGGATACTCTCCGCAACCGCAGCGGGGTTGTGTCTGGACGCATTGGCGATTAATGTCTCACTGCTTCGCTGCCCACAGTGAGGACACGCAAAGAATACTTCCGCTTTGAACCAGTTCTCGGTCATTGGCACAGCCCTCATAGATGCTATTGCCGTCGCTCCTACTCCCGGGTATCAAAAACTAAAACGGGGACGGAACTATTTCCGATTTTATTTCAATTCCTCCAGTCGCCTCGCGAGAAAACGCCGCTCCGGTGCCTGTTGGGTCAGGGCCAAGGCTTTCTCATAAGAGGAGCGAGCCTCGGCTGTCCTGCCGAGCCTGCGGTACATCTCTGCGCGGGCTGAATGTGCCAGGTAATAATTTGCCAATTCGCCCTGTTCCAACAGCGCGTCGATAAGCGCCAGACCGGCCTCTGGACCATCGCACATGGCAATGGCCACGGCACGATTCAGCTGTGCAACCGGCGAAGGGTGAATTCGTACCAGTTGGTTGTAAAGCGCAACAATCTGCCGCCAGTCGGTCACAGCGGCAGATTCCGCCTCTGCATGAACGGCCGCAATCGCAGCCTGGAGTGTGTAGACACCGAAGCGGCGGGACTTCCCTCCGTACCCCAGGGCTTTCTCCAGCAATGCCACTCCCTCCGCGATCTGCTCCCGGTTCCAGAGCGCGCGGTCCTGGTTCTCCAACAAAATCAGCTCTCCGGTCGGAGAGGTTCTGGCGGCACGACGGGATTCCTGGAGCAACATCAGGGCAAGCAGCCCCATGACTTCTGGCTCCGGCTGGAGTTCGGTCAGCAGTCGTCCCAATCGAATCGCCTCGCCGGTCAGCTCGGCCCGCGTTACCTCCGCTCCCGCCGCAGCCGAGTAGCCCTCGTTAAAGACGAGATAGATGACGTGAAGCACCGCGCCCAGTCGCTCCGGCAATTCCTGCGGCGTCGGCACCTCGTACGGAATCCGAGTCTCTCGAATCTTGGCCTTGGCGCGAACAATGCGCTGCGCCAGAGTACTCGGAGTGGTGAGGAAAGCCTTTGCTATCTCCTCGGTTGTCAGCCCGCACACCTCACGCAAGGTGAGCGCAACGCGCGCTTCCGGCGCTAGAGAAGGATGACAACAGGTAAAAATCAGACGCAGCCGGTCGTCTTCGAGGCTCTCCTCCGCATTGGACCTTCCCGCCGAACTCGATTGCGCTTCGAGATGGCGCACGAGTTCGTCTTGCGACGCATCAAATCTTGCCCGTCGACGCAGAGTATCAATGGCTCTGAATCGGGCCGTCGAAATCAACCATGGTCGCGGGTTGTCGGGTACTCCACTCCCCGGCCACAGACTCAGCGCAGTCGTAAAGGCTTCGTGCATCGCCTCCTCGGCAAGATCAAAATCACCGAGCAAGCGGATCAGAGTTGCCAGGATTCGTCCCGACTCCACGCGATACAGGGAGTCGAGCAATTCGCGTATCTGGTCACTTGTCTGCTCGGGGGAATGCTCGGACATGACTACGACCTTAGCAAACCAGCTATCCCGAATCAATTTGGCAAACGGCGGGTCATTGGTAGTAGATCGGTGGCAGTAGATCATTGACAGCAGATCGGTGACAGCAGATCGAGGCAAAGTGCCCAGGTGGTGACCCGCGCGAGGTAACTTCCGCATTGCCGACTTACCAGGAGTTGAGACGGGATGCGTAAGTACCGCGGGCATTTTAGCGGAGCCATTCTCCCTGCCGTCTGCTCCGGCCGGGGACCTGACCGCCGTTGTGTTTGTCACGCCGGCTACAGACGAAAAGAAAGTTCTGAAGCCGACTTGCTTGGTCGTTGTCAGCGCGATGCCTGCTCCCTCCGTTTTTGCGCTTCGGCTAACCACTGCGCCATCTTCTCGTCATGCGCGGCGTGACGTGCCCAACCCCGGGCCGTTGCGCCCCAGCGGTAATCGACGATCGTCATGTCGATGCCTCGGTCGACGAGGAATTGCATGGCTTGGTAATTCTTGTGCCACACCAGTTCATGCAGGATGCTGGCGGGTTCGTGAGAGCACCAGTTCGTGTTGATATCGGCGCCATGCCCGAGAAGAAAGTCGGCGATCTCGAAATGGTTGTTCATGACGGCCCAGGCGAGCGCGGTGTCGAGAACCTGCTGCAAACTGGGCTCGCCCCAGTTCAGGTTCCCGCGGATCCAGTCATCGTTGGCTGGAAAATGATTCGCGAGGTCGCCGAGGGCAGGCCTGCCCTTCGCGTCGAACCAGCGCCTCACCCGTCCGAAGTCCCCGCTTCCGGCTGCGTGTGGCAGATCGTCGGGCATAGGCCATATCCGCACCAGCATTGGCACCAGATGGGTCTGCGCATACGTGAATGCGTGTACCAAGGCCCGGGAAGGCGGTGGCACCGGACTGTGCAGCAAGGCCGGATCGAGATCAAGAAACGCCTTAAGAAAAGCTGCGCGATCGTTCAACGCCGCCGCAGTCTCCTCGATCAAACGGACCTGGAATTTCACGCATGCGTCTGACAGCATCCATGGTTCCCGCCGCAATCGGTCGACAAAGGATGTCAGGTCGCCATCGTGCATCGCGCGCACGACCTGTTGCTCGACAAAAGCCTGCCAGGGCCCGAATGGATCGGGGTCGTGGACGTCGGGTTTGTTCTCGATGAAGTACTGGATCAATGCGGAACGTCCCGGCCCGCCATCGATCCGGCGGCCCAGCTCGGCGTCGAAGGTGATCGACCGGTCCAACAGCAGCGCCGCTGCGGTTGCATGCTGGAGATGGCAGGCATACATGAACGCTTCGTTCACCCCGGCACGATCGTCCGCATTCGTATCTAGACATGCGCGAACGGCATCGACGTCGCCAAGCGCGGCAAAGAACTTGAGCGTTCGAGGAATAAGGCCTCTGCGGTGGAATAGACCGATCAAGGCCTTTGCGCGGGAACGGATGAGGCCATTGCACACCGACGGCGCGACGACTGCGCCGGCATCGAGCAGGAGCTCGGCACATGCCAGGCGCGTGAAGTGCTCCTCGCTGACCGGGTCGGCGCTGTCGCCGAAGGAACCGGTAGCCATCCCGAGCAACCCGCCATCGTTTTCATCCGCCCGCCACGACAATAGGGCCGGGTATTCCGTCAACAGCTGCCGCAGACCTTCAACGTCATTGTCATGGATGCGGCGGCGGGCTTGGGGTACAGCCCACTCGACTCCCCTGCCCAGTCGTTGTTTTACTTCTTTAATCAAGTCCTGCCAGCCGGAAAAACCATATTCACGCGCCAGCACCAGCTGGGCATCACGCTGGGACAACGGCAGTTCGGCTTGCGGCAGCTGGGCACGCGCCCGGCCGATGGCAGCTGCATCGCCGGCAGCAATACTGTGCGCCAGTTTCTTGGCTTGCTTGCGCAGGGATTCCAGGGAGGGACGAGCAGGAAGCTTCGATGTGGTCAAGACGATCTCCTTTCATGAGCGCCTGTGACCCGCTGTTACAGGCTGAAAGAAGATTCAAAGCACGATGTCTGAATCGAAGCAGGTGGGATTTGTTCCCTTGCCGCGGGTCGGTGGTGCCCTGTCGCACGCTGCCGCTAGTATCCGTGACTCGGGACGCCACTGTCAAATCGTGGTTTCCTAGACCTGCCGTTTCGAAAAAGAGAGGCTGAAGGCGCAAGGAAAAGACGGCAGGGGCAAGTATTCGCTGGGCAGGCAGCGAGTTGCCGGATAAGCTGAATGAATATCGGCGCATACTTCGTGGATAGATCAAAAGCCGCTTAGTGTTTTACTGACTGGGTGTTTAACGCTAGTTTTTTTCGGGACAGTGCGCGTAGGCTACAACCCCATCCAAAAATGGTCGGCGGCACAGTCTCAGAACTCTAATTCGGCAATCAACTTCAAGAGTCGAAGAAGTGTTGTGCGTTCTTCCGGAGTCAGTTCCTTTCGGAGCCTATCGTCAGCGGCTATCCTCACATTGATCAAGCGGTTCCTGTATTTGTGGCCTTTTGGCGTCAACGTAACGTGAATTGCTCTGCCCGATTTTGCTTTTCTCTCCGACACAAGCCCTTCCTGAACCATTGACTTGATGGCCCGGTGTACGACAGTGCGGTCGAAACCGAGAAGGGTGGCGATTTGATTCTGATTGAGCGCGGCACCGCCCCGGAGTGTGGAGAGGATGAAGCCACGAGTCGCAGAGCACCGGGTTTTCCGTTCAAGTCTCTTCCCGACGGAAAAATAGGCCGCAGAAACATGGGCAAGTACCGAGTCCCCTAGGATGTCTTGAGGAATATCCTTCTTTGGAACGACGATCATAGGATGGTTACCGTGGCGTCGAGAGGCCGCCGCCACTGAGGCGGTTCCGCATAGGCAGGCGATTTCTTCCCGATCGCAATCACCATTACAATTTCATGATACCGGGCTGACAGCCCGAGAAATCTGGAAAGCCTGCGGCCATCAAATCCTTCCATAGGGCACGTGTTGAGCCCCAGGGCTTCGGCGGCAATCATCAGGTTCTCACAGGCCAACGATGTACTCTTCGTCGCCCACTTCAACAAGTCCTGTCGAAACACCGGTGGCATCCCCATCGTCTTCCACAAATTCACCAATCGAAAAATCGCCCACTTGACCGGACCAAAGATCCCAAACGGTCCTGGCATGAACAGGATTCGGCCGATCTTTGCCGTCCGCTCGTAGTCTCGGACTTTGGCGTGGCTGAAGCCGCTCCTGCGCATCCACTCCAACTGGGCTTGCGAGGTCGCCGCCAGCGACCCGATGTCGGCCACCGCAACCACCAGCGCCGACGCCGTTGCCGCAGGCATCTGTCCAAGGCAGAGTTTTGCCGCGGTCGCCTTGCCCGGCGACGATTCCACCCAAAAGAACCGGTACGGTTGCATATTGAAACTGGAGGGAGCATGGCGGGCTGCATCGAGGATTTGTTCGCGCAGTACTTGGGGGATTTCGACCGGCTCAAAGGCCTTAACAGCTCGCCTGTGGAAGAGCGCTTCCAGGATTCCGGTCATGTGTGTCTCCATGTTGCTATTGCAACACATAAATGTTGCAATAGCAACATACAAATGGAATGCCGGCGCGTTTCTGGACAAATTTCCGATTTGCCGGGCTTCAGGGTGAGTGGTCGTCCTTTACCGAAAGTAATTTTTTTCTTGACATAATATTATTGTCGGAGTCTACTAGGCGTCATGACGCCAGCCGTCCAAGTCATTCAAAACATCGATGCGGCCGCGGCACTGTTTAGCGCGCCGCGCCTCAAGATCTTGGCTGAACTGGCGGAGCCGGACACCGCCGCGGCCATCGCCCGCCGCGTGGGATTGCCTCGCCAGCAAGTGAGTTATCATGTTCGCGAATTGGAGCATGCGGGACTTGTAACCTTTGTGGAGGAGCGGCGCAAGGGAAACTGCGTGGAGCGGGTCGTCCAGGCCGCGGCGCGCAGTTATGTGGTGAGCCCCGCTGCGTTGGGATCGCTCGGGTCCTCGCCCGCCGAGCAGCGGGACACTTTTTCTATTGGATACCTTGTAGGACTCGCCGCCCGGGCCATCCGCGATCTGGCATGGCTGAGCGTGCGCGCGGCAGCGGCGAAGAAGCGCGTGTCCACCATGGCGATGGAGGTGGATATCCGTTTTGCTACCGCGGAATCGCGCGCGGCCTTTGCGCAAGAGTTGTCGGCTTTCATGGCCAAGCTTGCGGCGAAATATCACAGCGCGGAAGGACGCTCCTTCCGCCTGATCGCCGGTGTGTATCCGGCCATTACATCCGCATCGACACAAGAACCAGGAGACGAAGCATGCGTAAACATGAGCTGAAGATCGAAGTGGCGGCGACTCCCGCTGAATTGTGGAAAGCGCTAACGACGGCGCACGGCATACAGAGCTGGTTCGCGCCTATCGCGCGGGTAGAGCCGGGCGTTGGCGGCGGCATCACCGTAGGCTGGGGACCGGGGATGGAATTCACCCAGGCGATCGACGTGTGGGAGCCGGAGAAGCACCTCCACGCTGGCCGCGTCGATTACTACATTGAAGGCAACGGCGCCACGACCATCCTGCGCCTGGTGGAATCCGGATTCGGGGACGACGCTAAATTCGACAGCGAGTTCGAATCGACCGGCAAAGCGTGGCCCGTCTTCATGACCATGCTGAAGCGAAGCGCCGAGGCAGGCATCGATTCCTGCGCGACTGCGGCGACCTTCCGCTTCCTGGACATTGCTTCGGTAGAAGTGTGGCATCGCCTGATCGCCGAGAAGCAGTTCTGCGACGCTCTCGTCGGCGGCACGGTCCGTCACTTCGATCCGCGCGGATGCTACTGCGTCGATTTCGCGGACAAGATGCTGTCCGTCTTCGCGGAGAATTGCGGCGGGAAAACAGCGCTCACCGTCACGTGGCTGCTCTACGGACGCACAGACGCCAACGCCTGGCGCGAGCGCTGGGGACAGTTGATCGACAAGACCGTTGGAACGGAAAACACTTAGCCTAATCTCCTAAGGAGGATAGGATGCGTTTTTACAGACGCCAACTGCTACGAACTCTGTCATTTGCTTTCGGGTCGAGCTTCATCCTGGGGCGGAACCAACTCGGCTTAGTGGCGCAGACAGCCACACCGCCAAAGGTCTCTCCTCCCGCTGCGGGGGCGGTTGCTACCGGAGCGGAGATGGAAAAAGTGACGGGAATCGGAGGGCTGTTCTTCCGAGCGCACGATCCGAAAGCGTTGGGGAGTTGGTACCAGCAGCACCTGGGAATCTCGCTCAACGGGGAATCCGTTTGGCAGCAAGAGGCAGGCCCCACGTCTTTCACTCCTTTTCCCGAGACGAGCAACTATTTCGGGGATGCCCAAAAGGTCTGGATGGTGAACTTTCGCGTCCGCGATCTCGACAAAATGGCGGCACAGTTACGAACTGCGGGAATCGAGGTCAAGGTTGACCCGAAGTCCTATCCCTACGGACGGTTTGCCCGCCTGCATGACCCCGAGGGAAATCCGATCGAATTGTGGCAACCTGCTGGACCAAACGCTCCACACTAGGTTTACCAAACGCTGTGGCGATATAATCGTGATGTGTACGTCCGACGCGCAGTAACCGTAGTTGTTCTCAGCGCAGGGATGCTTGCGCAATCTGCGCCGCCACCATGTCCGGCAGAGCGCCCGGTGGACGACATCATCGCCGAGGTACACAAGCAGCAATCGAACAAGAAGCGCCGCAATACGAACCCATTGCCCGACGTCTTTTGCATTGGGGGCTGGTGTCGCGGCCATGCCAGCAAGCAGAAGCCGACACCTCCAGAATCGGCGCCACAAGCGAAGAACCCCAGCGACGACGAGAGATCGAGTTCCAGCAGGGTCCCGGTGGACAAGTGTGATGACGCGATGGAGATGGCGCTTGAGGCCGCTCACGACGTGGAAGTTGGCGATTACTCCTTCGCGGCCAATAACTATGACGGCGCATTGCTGCGCTACAAGGATGCGGCTAAAGAGAAGCCAGGAGATGCTGCCATTCACGTGCGGTTGGGGCGAGTGTTCGAGAAACTAGGCCAGCTTCCTCAGGCCATGGAACAATACCAGGCAGCGCAAGAATTCGCCGGGCCAGGGAAGTGGTTGGAGGAAGCTAAGGCCGCCGTAGTTCGTCTTCAGAACCGTCGACACTAACACTAGCACCTCCTAGCACCGGCAACCCTCGGGCAAGGATTGATCAATTGTCTTACAGCTCGTTCGCGGCACGCGCTGATAACAGCTAACGCTCCAAGAAGGACAAGGATCAGCAGCAAAAGAATCTGCTTCCGCCTGGCCCCCTCCTTACTTTCGAGAAAAAATCGAGTTAATTTTACATCGAGCCGGTAGTCGCGATTTCTCTGGTAAACAGCAAACCTAAAAAAACAGCCATAGGCGAGGGCCTGTGTCACACGAGTTTCGGAGTCCTAACTATTTACCGGCGTTCTTGGCCGCAGCAGAGGTGGCATTTTTTAAAGCCAACAGGCGTTGTTGGGCCATGGAATAAGACGTGCCTGGATACTCCATCTTAGGCTTGTCCACGCGGCCATACATGACACTCGCGGCAGTGTTTTCACCGTATTGTTCGGCGATTTTGCCGAATCCAAACCATACTTCCGAATCCGGCTCCTCCATGTTGGCTAACTCCATCACTTTCAGGAGCAACTCGCGGGCCTGGCTCGCCTTACCCGTCTCCGCATAAAGACAGGCCAAGGTGTGCAGGAGGTGCCAGTCTACGTTCTTGGTCAGATCATTGGCACGCCGCGCCGTGTCGATTGCATCTTGATCGGGAGGGGCGGTCGTCAAAAGGGCGTCCCAGGCATAACCGTTCATGTCGCTCGCTGTGGCTTTCCCGCGATCGATCAGACTTTTCATGAGTTCTTTCGCCTTATCAAACTGGCTGTGCCAGCCCGCCAGCCGCGATGCGGAACGTATGTACTCTGGATCATCGGCATGCTTTTGCAGCCGGGCTTGCAGTAGAGTGTCCCAATATTCGAGCTTTTTCAAACCAGCACATGCCTGTTCCGCGAAATGGAAAGCAACATAAGAGTCTGGCGCCGAGGCCATCAGCTTTTCCGCCACATCCAGTAGTTCCACCCAGCGTTGCTGGGCAGCATAGGCGTAGGCCAGCACAAGGTTCAGCCTCTGGCGTTCATCGTCGTGCTTGGCCGCATCACGGGCACTTAACAAAGCGGACAGGTATTCACCATTGAGCTCTTTCGAGGGCAAAAGCACCAGGGCCGCAGTGCGTATGGCGGCTTCATCGCCTTCCTGTCCTTTGGTCCAGAAGTGCGGGAAGGGCTGGCCGGAAAGAGGATCATCGCCTTCACTGATGTGGATCTTTTCTCGTGCCCAATCCAGCCACTTGCGGGCCCGCACCTGGTCTTTGTTTTGCAAGAACGCCAGCGCTTGCCAGCCGAGTTCCTCAGGCGATCCCGCAGCAGCGAGAGAAAATGCCAGTAGCTTCCATTGCCCATCTTCACGGACAACATAGGCTTCCTGGGTCGGCGATCCAGGGGCCTCCATGGTGATTTTATAGCCGAGGCTATCGTCACCTTCCAGGGTGAAGTGAATATTTGAAAGAGCAATATCCGCAACTGTTTCCAGTGGAAGTCCGGTCGATCCCAGTGTGACCCGCAATCCCGACATTGCTTGCCGGAACTCCGTACTATCTTTGAAATCCGCTTGGTTTGTGACGAGCTTGCTAAATACCTGCTTGAAGTCATCGATCTCAATATTGCCGCCGAAAATCAGAATAAAAAAACGCTGCATCACGCTACGCGGGTCCGCGGGATCTATTTTGATCTGCTGGTAAGGTTTGGTCTTGGATAAGATGGCCACGGACGCGGCAAACTGGCTTTCATTGGGTTGGCCATGACTGCCGGCGGCAAACAGCTCCGCTGTTTCGGGATACTTCTGGACGCGCATCAATAACGCGCCGGCGTTCACAAGGGCCGTGCTGCGGCCCTTGTCTTCCGTGGTGATTTCCAGCGACTTTTTGACGGCAGCCTCGGCGCCTTGGTCGGCGGCGACGGCGGCCAGCATCATGCCTTTGCGCACGTCCGTGGTGGGCAATGCTGCCACTGCTGCGAGCAGCGTTTTGTAGTCATGCGAGTACCAGAGGTCATAGAGGATGTTGTCCTCGTAGGACTGCATGTAGTCTTTATCGATCTCCTTTAACTCCTTGAACTCGGCAATTGCCTCTTTAAGATGAGCTTTCTTGCTGTAGCGGGTACCTTCCGCATCGGACTCCAGCAAGATCGCCAGGTTGGTGCGCAAATCTTTGTCTTTGGGGTCGAGCGTCTTGGCTTTCCGGTACGCGGCGACCGCGCCTTCGTAGTCAAAGCCTTTTTTGAATCGCCGCCCAATCAGATCATGCTGTAGGATCCAAGCCAGCGTGGTGTACGCCTGGGCTGAACTTGGCTCCAGGACAGTTGCTTCCCTGGCAGTCGCGCGGGCGTTCTCCGCCAGCCCCGCGGACAATAGCGCCCTGGCCAGCTGGATTCGGTGCAATGCTTCTTTCGGATGCTGCTGCGCGAGTTGCCGATATGCTGCCAGCCCTTCCTTGATCTTGCCGGCGGAGAGCAGGGCATGGCCAATTTGATCAAAGGTGATAAAAATTGGGTCAGAATTGCGGGCTTTGACAACGGCATCGCGCAGGACTTTGGCTTCCTGCACGGTCATACGCACCTTTCCGGTGTCAAAGCGCAACACAGCCTCAACGATTGTGCCATCCGCGTTGGAGCTGTATTTTTGAGTGAAGCTTGCGGTCCCCAGTTGCTCGTCTTTGGCAGGTGGGAGCGCGCGTAGCTTGAATCCCGGCGGAGCTGTGATCTTGTAGTCCCACTGGTTTACAAATGGTCTGATCTCCCAGTCCGCTGTGCGCGGCTTACTTTTGTCCGGATGTGATCCCTCGTTATCGTTCTCTGCTTCCTCTTTTTCACTGGTGGTAAAGTAAGCCGGCATGCCGTACATAATGTCTTCCACCCGGATTGCCACTACCGCGCTTTCATAGCCGGTGTTACCCCGTTTGCCTTGTGCGGTAAAAGTAAGAGAGAACGGCTTCTCCAGGTCGGAGAGGTCTCCATGATCAAGGGACGTCAGGGATTCCGCCAGGTACTCCTCTTTGATGTAGTCTTCGCTATTTTGGCGGACCTGTTTGGGATCGCCGTTGTAATACTCGCGGAACTCACCTTCGCGCGGCCCTGTCTGCTCATTTTTCTCAACAATTTTTGCCGGGCCGTATTCGACCAGGGTAAACTCGCGTGTCTCGCGATGGAAATTCTGCGCCGCCGCCAGATCCGGGATTTTCTTCAGCGCCGAGGTTTTTTCATCAACCACCAGTGCCCATCTTCCATAATCCATGAACGGAAGATCGCCGACGCGGGTGTATTGTGCGGTGGCGTCGACCCACATTTCCGGCTCGGCGCCGGCGGCGGGAATATAGACGATGGCATGATCAAACATGCCCATGCCGGGCAGTTCCGTGTTGACGTCCTGGCCAGGGCCGGTGGAAAGCAAAACCAGGTTGGCGGGGATGTTGACGGCGCGAAGCATGGTTGCAAGCAAGGTGGCCTTATCTTTGCAATCACCGTATTTTCGCTTTAGCGTCTCCGCGGGAAACTGCGGGACCAGACTGGACTCGCCGAACTCGATGCCGGTATAGCGCACCGTTTTGTGCAGCGCAGCAACGATGCGGCGAACCACATCCACGCGCGTGCCGGTCTTGGTGTCAATCTTGGCAAGCGCAAGTTGTACGTCCGCGGCACGCAATTTGTCATTGGCCAGGCGGTTATATTCAACCGCCATTTGCTGCCATGAGGTGCCGGTGGAGAACTCAACTTGTGGCCCGGGTACCACATCGGATGGGAGATAGGAGAGCTTCTCTTCCCGTGCCTCATACGGACCATCTTCAATTTCTATGGTTTCAATTCCGTCTTTCGTGGCCTTCTTCACCTTGGCCCCCGGCATCTGTTGCAATATGTAATGAAAGGGCAGCGAGTCCGGGTGGCTCAGAACAACCAATATCTTGTTTACCACCGTATTTTTATCGAGGGCAAGGCGCTCCACGGTGCCGCCGGCAAAAAACAGAGTTGTTTCGCGGATAACAATCTCTTCTTCCACAATGGCGCCCACGGCAATCGCCGGAAGCGGCCCGCCGAAGGAGCGCGCGTCCGTGTATGTATCGGGAGAGTCTTCGTGGACCGGGATGTCCGTCAGGGTCTTGGGATCAAGCGTGTGGGCGACTCCGTCTATTGTGATTACACGGGCCCGTATCTCCGGCTTGGCTTCATGCCAAGGCTCCCAATGGGCGCTGGTCTCAGCCCAGCCCTTTACCGCCTCTTCATTCTCAATCCGGTAGATGGTATGGAAACTTCTCGTCACTTTGCCATCACGATCGAACGTATACCGATCATCCTCCAGCAGGATGGTGGCATCCGCATCCTTCTCCGCCTTGATGGCGGCCGCTGCCTGGCGCATAGTCTCAGGGCTGATGGCGAAGGCCGGCCCATTCCATACGTCGTCAGCCCATAGAGATGTGGCTATGAGAAAGAAAGCACAAGCTAGGAAGTGCCTGAACACAAGAGGCATGTGGCGGCGTAGAAAGAGCATGGAGACCCCTCGGGAAGAAATTTCAGAGTGTAGCTACTTTGTACCTCGATCAGAGAAATATGACAAGAAGATTGCTAAGGCCTCGTTCGGCGGCCTTATTTTGAAGTGGATTAAGAAACGCAGCCGAGGGCGGCTGCGGTCCATGTTTGTTTTTGTTTTTATGGCTTGCCGCGCCGCCCTCTATGGGTTCGAAGCCCTAAGTTACAGGGGGTAAAGAGAATGGTGCGGGTGGACTCACATTCACCGCATCCACTAGAATCCGAAAGCATTCCATCTCCCGCAAAATCTTTCCTGGAGGCCGTCCGACATGGCGCTGATACAGTTCACCAAGAACCACACCGATCACTCCACCGACAAGGGATTCCAGTTTGAATTCTTCTGTGACCGCTGTGGCAACGGCTTTATGAGTGAGTTCAAGGCGTCCGCCGCGGGGATGGCTGCCAGCGCGCTGCATGCGGCCGGCAGTTTTTTTGGCGGCATCCTGGGACAGGCTGCTTCCAGCAGTTATGAGATCGAGCGCGCCGTCCAAGGCCCAGCGCATGATGCGGCCTTCCGCGCGGCCACGGAAGAAGCCAAGCCCAACTTCAAACAGTGTCCTAAATGCGCGCGGTGGGTGTGTCAGGCTGCCTGCTGGAACGCCAAACGCTCGTTGTGCTACGAATGCGCGCCGGACATTGAGACCGAGCTGGCGGCAGCACAGGTACAGACCACGGTGGAGCAGATGAAAACCAAGCTCCAGGAGCAGGACCTGACCAAAAGCATGGACTTGACGACCGAAGCGATCGCGCTGTGTCCGGGATGCGGCGCGCACACCCATGGAGCAAAATTTTGTCCAGAGTGCGGCAAGCCGTTGCGCGCAACCGGCGCCTGCGGAAAGTGCGGGACCAAGGTTGAGCCGGGGGTAAAGTTTTGTCCGGAATGCGGGAATAAAATCGAGTGAATCTGGATTGGATGAAAGAGGACCAAGGCCGGTTTGGCAAATATTGCGGCAACCCGCGCGAGCGTAGAATCATCACGACTACCAAGGAGAACAGAGCGTGAAAAAATTTATCTTCGGGATCATTATTGGTGTGCTTCTTCCCGCCGTGGGGGCGTATTGCTACTTTTATTTTGGGATGGCGCCGATCGCCACCTCCGCCGAACCCATGCCCTTTGAAGAGAAGATGGCGAAAATGACAATCCATGCGCACATGACGAAGGAAGCGCCCAAGGAGTCGCCGGTGGCAGCCGACGAGCCGAACCTTACGCAGGGCGCCACTGTGTATGTTGCGAACTGTGCGTTTTGCCACGGATTCCCTGACCAGAAAGCCTCCATGGCCGCCAAAGGCATGTTCCCTTTGCCGCCGCAGTTGTTCGAAAAGGATGACATGGTCACCGATGATCCGGCCGGCCATATTTACTGGAAGGTCTCCAATGGCCTCCGCATGACCGGCATGCCGGGATTCAAAGACATGCTTTCTCCCACGCAGATGTGGCAGGTGAGCGAGTTGCTCGCCCACGCCGACAAGCTTCCGGACCAGACCAAAGCCGTGCTTAAGCCCGCAACCACAGCGACGCCGAGCGCAAGCACGCCACCGGCACAGCCGCAGAAGCCGGCAAAGAAGAAGTAGTCAGGAGTGCGGGGTAGTATCAGTTTCTTTTTGCGTTGGACATGTGGCACAGCCGCCTCCGGCTGTGATTAGGAAAAGAGCACCGGCAAGAGTGCCGGTGCCACACAATTTGATATTAGAGCTTCTCGTGAAATTCGCAAGCCGAGCACGAAATGAACATGCCGCCGGAGGTGTTGCGTTCGCGGTCTTTCACTCGCTTTACGATGCGGGTGGGCTTGCCGCACTTGGGGCAATCCGTGCTCTTTGAGGTGTCCATCATCTTTTCGCGACCAGCCGTCTTAGCGACCTTAGCCATGGTTCAATACTCTCCTGTCAGGGTTTCCCGTGGCGTGGGCCGCCGCCGGGCAGTGTGGTTGTGGCAAACTCGGAGAGAAAAAGCAGAAGCTTTACGTCCGGAACCGCAACATGAATGATTTTACACTGGCAGGGCGCTTTACGTCTGCGTCGCGGCCGTCCGTGGGCTTTGACAGGCAGGCCCTCCGTCAGTTATGAATCAATACAGTTGCCAATCTAATTTTAAGAGGATCTCATGAAAAAGTTTGCTTTGCTATTGTTCGCGGCCATGGCGGTCAGCTCATTTGCGGCTGACACCCAGGTCAAAGGTTATCTGGTTGATCTGGCTTGTGCCGCGGAAGACGGCCAGCAGGCCGGCTTCGGCGCCAAACACACCAAGGGCTGCCTGCAAATGCCGGATTGCGTGAAGAGCGGCTTCGGCGTTCTCACCGATGACAAGAAAGTCATCAAGTTTGACAAGGCCGGCAACGAACAGGCAATCAAGTTCATCGCCGACTTGAAGAAGGAAAAAGACATCAAGGTTGCCGTGACCGGAACCGTCAATGGCGACAATATTACGGTCACCAAGATCGATTTGCAGTGAAGGGCCGCTAGCTTCTGGCTACTAGCTACTAGTAGAAGGCCGCGCGTAAGCGTGGCCTTTGCTTGATCTCGGTTTTTGCATTGAGGCTTGGGCTTAGCACTGCTTAGGATCGGAGATTTTCGATTGACCAGGAGAATCCATCCAGTCTCTTTGTTTGCCATACTGGTCTGCGTGTCGTTGTTCGCATATGCAGGGCCGCAGGACGGGAGCGTTTTGCAAGGGAAGTGGCGCGCGATCGAGGCCACGTCGAATGGTGAACCGCCGCCCCCAGGAATGTTGGAGAGGCTTACCTTGGTCTTTGACGGCGGAAGAGTGTCTATCATGGGTTCCCAACCGACTCGATTCATGGTTGATGACAGCTTCACCCCTGCTCATATTGATATCTTGAACAGTCGCCACCAAGCTGGGATTTACGAACTGAAGGGCGATGCGCTCAAGGTTTGTTTTGGAATGGATGGCGATAGGCCCAAAGGCTTCACCACGGAGAAACACACAGACCGCACTTATATGCTGCTCAAACGGGTCAAAGAGTGAAAATCTGACGCCCGGCTGGTGAAAAATACTGTCTCCGAACGGAAGAGGAAAATTATGCCCGTCTTTAAATTTAAGGGCGTGGACTTCATTGAACTCGACTCTCTGCTGAGCGACGACGAGTGCCTTGTCCGCGATACCGCCCGGCGCTTTATTGAAGACAACCTGGTGCCCATCATCGAGCAGTGCAATCGTGATGGCCGCTTTCCCCGCGAACTGGTCAGGCCCATGGCCGATCTTGGTTTCTTTGGCGCCAGCCTCAAAGGTTATGGCTGCGCCGGCATGGGCAATGTGGAATATGGTCTGGTCATGCAGGAACTGGAACGCGGAGACAGCGGCGTGCGGTCTTTCGTCAGCGTGCAATCGGCGCTGGTGATGTATCCCATCTACGCCTTCGGCAGTGACGCGCAAAAAGAGCAGTGGCTTCCCGCCATGGCCAAAGGCGAGAAGCTCGGCTGCTTCGGCCTGACCGAGCCTGACTTCGGCTCCAATCCCAGCGGTATGCGCACCCGCGCCAAGAGAGTTGGCAACGAGTACGTGATCAACGGCGAGAAGATGTGGATCACCTCCGGCTCCATCGCCGATGTGGCCGTGATCTGGGCGAAATCAGAAGAGCATAACAACCGCATCCGCGGTTTCCTGGTGGAGACCAACCGTCCCGGTTTCAAAGCGGACGATGTGCATGGCAAATGGTCTTTGCGGGCGTCCATCACTTCCGGACTGTCGCTTCAGGATGTGCGTATTCCGGCGGAAAATATTCTGGCCGGATCGGACGGGCTCAAGTCACCGCTTTCGTGTCTGAACCAGGCGCGGTATGGAATCGGATGGGGCGCGATTGGGGCGGCCATGTCCTGCTATGACACCGCTCTGCAATATTCCAAAGTGCGCAAGCAGTTCCGTGACCAGCCGATTGCATCTCATCAACTTGTGCAGGAGAAGCTGGCCTGGATGATCACGGAGATCACCAAGGCGCAGCTCTTGGCGCTGCAAGTAGGCAGGCTGAAGGACGCGGATAAAGTTGGCCACCAGCATATCTCCATGGCCAAGCGGAACAATGTGTGGATGGCGCTGGAGTGTGCCCGCATGGCCCGGGACATCCTGGGAGCGAATGGCATTGCCGATGATTATCCAGTCATACGCCACATGATGAACCTGGAGTCAGTCAAGACATACGAAGGCACGCATGATATACATGCGCTGGTCCTGGGAGAGCATGTCACGGGAGTCAGCGCGTTTTAGGATGATGGTAAGGATAGGTGGTTCTGACTACATCCGTGTGTCACAGTCGCCCTCGCCTGGGTCTTGGTTTGCTTTTCTGTTAGCTTCTGCACAGCCGGGGGCGGCTGTGCCACAGGACCGTCGCAAGTGAAAGATCTTTGATTCGATCCCCACTTTTGGAGGACAACATGGCGACCCACGTTACGGAGAAGACTTCCCAGCCCAAGAACCTGGCGAATTCCATGGAATTTGAGCTGGCCTTGGAATTTGTGCGCGTGGTGGAAGAAGCGGCCATTGCCTCCGCCCACACCATGGGCACGGGCGATGGCCACAAAGCCGATCAGGCCGCCACCGAGGCCATGCGCAACACCATGGAGAAAGTCCCCATGCGCGGGACCATTGTGATTGGCGAGGGCGAACGCGACGAAGCTCCCATGCTTTACATCGGCGAGCAAGTGGGCGCGGGCTGGCATGACGGCGCCAAGTTTCCGCAAGTGGACATCGCGGTTGATCCGCTGGAGGGCACCAACCTGTGCGCCACCGGCTCACCGGGCGCAATTACCGTGCTGGCGGCAGCGGAAAAGGGCGGGTTGTTGAACGCGCCGGACTGTTACATGGAAAAACTGGTAGTCGGCCCTTCCTGCAAAGACGCGGTGGACCTGGACGCCTCGGTGGCGGAGAACCTGAAGGGCATCGCGCGCAAGCTCAGCCGTGACGTGGCCGATCTGGTCGTGGTGGTGCTGGACCGCCCTCGCCACCAGAAGCTGATTGATGAAATCCGCAGCGCCGGAGCGCGCATACGCCTCATCAGCGATGGTGATCTTTCCGCCGGCATCGCCGCAGCCGTGATCGGGACTGGAGTGCATGCGGTGATGGGCATCGGCGGCGCGCCGGAAGGCGTGATTACCGCAGCCGCCATGCGCTGCCTGAACGGTGAAATCCTGGCCCGCCTTGTGATTAATACGCCAGAGCTGGAACAGCGCATTGAAAAGATGGGCATCAAGGACAAAAACAAGATCTATACGGCCAAAGACCTGGCGCCGGGGAACCACCTTGTTTTTGCCGCAACCGGAGTTACCGACGGAGCGTTGATGAAAGGCGTACGTTTTTTCGGTGAGGGTACGCGGACATCTTCCATCGTCATGACGCGCCACAGCGGCAAGGTGCGATTCGTGGACAGCATCCACCTGGCCAAGCGCGCGGATGTGAAGGTGCGCTTTGCTTAGCAGATAGCAATTGGCAAATTATGAACACAGCCCGCATCTCCAAGAGTGTCATTCCGCGCACAACGAGGAATTGGCTCCGCTTTCTTCATGACCTAGACAGCAGCGGTGCAGATCCCTCACCCACTCGCTGCGCTTCGGGGTTCGGGATGACACGGCATAGGCACGCCGTCGTTTTTATACCATCTTGAAAATGATTTATCTTCGGCCAATGGCTAACTGCTATTTGCCAATTGCCGTTCTTCTTATCCGCGTAAATCAGCGGCAAAGTTTTACCTGCGCCCCTTCGGCATCGGCGGCCAGTCTTTGGGATTGCCTTGGAACAGCGCCTTGCCTACTTCATGCCGTGCCGGCCCGTTGCCGTCAGCCACGGCAAAGCGCGCTGGACGGTCCGGTGATCCCCACATGGAGACGCTTGCATATGCGCCATCCTTCCGCAGGATGTAGTAATGCATGCTGACATAAATGAGCTTGGACATGTCATTGTTGTAGTTGCGGGTGATGCGCTTGAGCGTGTCCATGCCGGCTTCTTCGGGTGACATTCCGTGGCGCATATTTTCCACGATGGTATGCGCTCCCGCGACCTTGATGTTCTCCTCGCCACTGCCGGTTGCTCCGGCGGCGCCCACGTCCTGGTCGCAGTAGCAGCCTGCGCCGATAACCGGCGAATCACCGCAGCGTCCGGCAAGCTTCCAGGCCAGTCCGCTGGTGGTGGTCACGCTTGACATCTCGCCTTTTTCGTTCAACGCGGAACAATTAATCGTCCCGGTGGGCGGATAGAGTACCTTCTGGATGGCATCAGCGCGGCGATCTGCGGAAATGCCGATCTCCGCTGCCAAAGCGTACAGGCGCTTGATTGGTTGCGGCTGGTCTTCTATTGAACGGTCTTCTATTGAACGATCTCCTATTGAACTGGTTTCCAGCCCCGCTGGAAATTTGAAATTAGGATCTGCCAATCCTGGTCCCCACCAGTCGCGGTCCGAGTGGTACTCCTTCCACAATTGCCAGATCTTGCGCGAGTGCTCGGTCAGCAGATTCTCTTTGGGAAAGCCCATGAGCTCGGCAAAACGCGTGGCGCCCGCGCCTACCAGCATCACATGGCCGGTATGGTCCATCACGGTCCTGGCCAGGGAGGCTACGTTCTTAATATCGCGCACGCCGCCGACTGATCCCGCGCGGCGTGTGGGGCCGTGCATGCAGCATGAATCGAGCTCCACTACACAATCTTCGTTGGGCAGGCCGCCCAGACCAACGCTGTCGTCTTCAGGATCGTTCTCCGGGCCGGAAACTGTGGTGATGGCGGCATCCAGCGTGTCCGCACCGGTGACAAGCTTTTTGAAGCCTGCTTCAAGGTGGTTGCCCCGGGGTGTGATTCCGTTCGCCGAGGAGATCATGATGTTTTTCGCGCCGCCAGCGGGAACCAGCGCGCTTGCCTCAGAGGAATGATCAGGCGCGGGCCTGGCGATCCCAGCCGCGGCCAAAGATGCTGAAGTGACTGCAAGTCCGGAAAGAAAATCTCTGCGTTTCATGAAGCCTCGCTTTCAACAAGCAAACGCAGAAGGATATCACCTGGAGATAGCTACTAGCCACTAGCTCCAAGGTAACGAGCCTAGCTGTGAATCACAGCCGCAGCCTCGGTTTGGATGGCTTGTAATACCGAGCGCGATTTCCTTGCTCACCATAGGTCGCGCAGTTGACTTTGCTGCGAAAGGAATTCAGCCAAATCCAACCCTTGCCTACGCTCCGTCCTGCTAGAATGAAGCAGAAATCATGCCGCCGCTCCGCATCTCCGCCATCAGTTTTTTGAATACCGCTCCTTTGATGTGGGATTTCGAACAAGGCGAGACGGCGGCCAAGCTGCGCGAGCTTTTTGAGCTCAGTTACACCGTGCCTTCTCTCTGCGCGGAACAACTGAAGGCGGGTACGGCTGACGTCGGCATCATCCCGGTCGCCGCTTATACGGAGATCCCAGACCTGGTGATTATCCCTGACGTGGCGATTGCCGCGAAGGACCGCGTGCGGTCCATCCTGCTGATCAGTAAGGTTCCGCTGGCCAAGATCCGCAGCGTGGCCACGGACGATTCTTCCCGCACTTCAGCGGCGCTGGTGGAAATCTTCCTGCGAAAATTCGTTGGTCTTGACCCTGGTTTTAGCCGCTTTGAGCCAAAGCTGGAAGAGATGCTGCGCTGGCATGATGCCGCCCTGTTGATCGGCGATCCCGCGCTCAAAGCCGCAACAAAGGGCTATTACGCTTACGATCTTGCGGAAGAGTGGAGGCGCTGGACCGGCCGTCCGTTTGTTTTTGCTTTCTGGGCGGTGCGCAAAGCCGCGCTTCAGGGGGTTGCGCCTGAGATCGACATCCCCAGGATCTTTCAGCAATCGCGCGACAACGGGCTCAAGCACATTCCAGAGATCGCTTCGGCCTGGGCGACGCGCCTGGAGTTGCAGGAAACGCTGATTACCGACTATCTGTCCCAGAATGTCGACTACTATCTTGACTCTGAAAACCTTGAAGGCCTGCGGCTCTTTTTCCGCTACGGAGTAGAGTGCAAGGTGTGGCCCGCGGCTCCGGAACTCCATTTTCTTGCCCAGCCCAAGTTCGCCGCGCACCGTTCCTAAGAATTTACAGCCTTAACAATTCTGAACCGGCATCGGGCGCTGAAATGCGGCATCCTACCCAGAGTGCATTTTGGCCTTTTATATTTATCGATTGGCGCGTGGCTCCAGCGCTTAGGCGGCATCGGTCTGGTGTTGCTTGGACTGATTGATAATTCTCTGTTCCCCACGCCCGGCAGCATGGACGCCCTCACTATCATTCTTTCTGCTCACCAGAAAAGCTGGTGGCCGTACTACGCAGTTATGGCGACTCTGGGCGGGCTGATCGGCGGATACGCAACGTACATGCTAGGAGCCAAAGGCGGCCAGGAAGCCCTGGCAAAGAAGCTGCACAAAATGAAAGCGGAACGAATCTACAAGCTCTTCAACAGGTTTGGTTTCTGGAGTCTTTTTGTGCCCGCGATGCTGCCTCCGCCGGTGCCTTTTTCACCTTTTCTGCTGACCGCCGGAGCGATGAAATATCCCAAGAAGAATTTTTTTCTGGCGGTGGGGCTGGGCCGGGCCCTTCGTTATTCCGCGCTGGCCTATCTGGGATCGATGTACAGCAGGCAGATCTTCCGCTTCTTTCACGCGTACTATCAGCGCATCTTGTGGACGGTGATCGCGCTGGCGGTGATTGGTGGTCTGGCTGCGCTCCTTTGGGCCTGGAGGCGCAAGCGCCAGGACAAGCCGCTCATCCCCGATGCTAAAGGCCCAAGCCCCCGGACTGCATAAACCTTATTACGGCTTCCGTTGGAGTTCGGTCAAGTGTTCGCCGAACAGGCTGTCGTCATCGGCGTGATCGACCACGAACTTTTGCAGTTCTTTTGTGTCGGCAGTAATGACCACATCCTTGGTTTTACTCTTAGCATTACCAAGCAGAGCATTGCCGATGTGAAACTTCCCCAGCTCGATTGACTTTCTGAACTTGTCGTCGTCAATAAAATCCAGACGAAGCTTTTTGCCATCCATGCGAATCTTGAAGAACCAGTGTGCGGGCCGCAGTTGCGCGTGCATCTGTCCGCTCTTGGCGGCATTGCCGCCGGTAAATTCCATGTACGCGGCCTCTCCCAACTTCAACAGCCGGGGCTCAATTTTCGAGCTGCCTTTCGCCTGATCAATATTCAAGACGTAGGAATCCCGCCGTGCTTCCCAGGTCTGCGGAACGATGTCCAGGAACCGGTGGTCCCCGATGGCGACAAGATGGCCTGTGTAGAAAGTCCGCTTGGTCTCACCGCCATTGTTGTCCGTCATGATGACCTGGTAAGCATTGTCACCTTCTTTATTGAACTTCAAACCACCGTCATCCGCTGCACCCGTCCCTATCCACTCGCCCAAAAGAGACGAGTCAAAAACAATATCTTTGTCGGTGTACAAAGGATTCAGCGAGTCCACCGGCACGCAGCCGGCGAAGAATAGAATCGGTAGCAGCAAAAAACTCAGGAACCACTTCGGTTTATTCATAGGTAGGCCCATTATGCATGGGCGCACAGCATTTTACATGAACTTTCGCCAAGGTCGCCTAACACCCCCGAAAAGGGCGCAATCTAAGCGCAATCTAAATGTTCTCGCGCTGTAGCGTCTGTATGTGAATGCCCACCATTTTTAGAGTGAACCCATCCCCGCAGGCGTTTAAAGAGCCAATTATCTTAAGAACGGCCCTGATTCACGGGCCGTAAAGGCCCGTGCTTCCACATGAACCTTCAGCGAAGCCACTTGGGCTGAATGCTTCCTGCGGACTGCTGAGTGCGGTAGAATTTACTTGTTCATGTCCCTTACCAAACAACAAGCTCTGGATCTGTTCCACTCCGACGACCTCATCGGCATCGGCATGGAGGCCAATGCGCTTCGCAGCAAACTCCATCCTGAAGGCGTGGCCACATATATTATCGATCGCAATATTAATTACACCAATTTTTGCACCGAGTACTGCACCTTCTGCGCCTTCTACGCGCCGGTAAAAGGGCCTGGCCGGTCCAAGGGCTACGTGCTGGATTTTGAAACCATCTACGAGAAGATCCGCGAAACCGTGGAACTGGGCGGCACAGGCGTGCTCATGCAGGGCGGGTTGCACCCGGATTTCAAAATCGAGTGGTATGAAGACATGATGCGCGGGATTAAACAGCGCTTCCCCAAGGTCCATCTGCACTGCTTCTCCGCTTCAGAGATCATCCACTTTGCCGAGGTCAGCGGGATTTCAATTGAAGAGACCATCCGGCGGCTGCGCGATGCCGGCCTCGATTCCATTCCCGGAGGCGGCGCGGAGATCCTGGACGACGAGGTCCGCCACAAGATCGCGCGGCTGAAGTGCCTGACCGAAGACTGGCTCAACGTTCATCGGACAGCGCACAAACTCGGCATGCGCACCACCGCCACCATGATGTTTGGCGTGGGCGAAACGGTGGAGCATCGCATCAATCACTTTCAGCGGCTGTATGAGCTGCAAGAAGAGACCGGCGGGTTTACCGCGTTCATCCCCTGGAGCTTCCAACCCAAGAACACCGCGCTCGGCGGCCGCCACTGGGACGAAGCAACCGCGGTTGAATACCTGAAGACGCTGGCCATCTCACGTCTCTATCTCTCCAACTTCAAGAACGTGCAATCAAGCTGGGTCACGCAAGGCTTGAAGGTCTGCCAACTCGGCCTGCGCTTCGGCGGCAACGATGTTGGCTCCGTTATGCTGGAGGAGAACGTGGTCCGCTCGGCGGGAGTGACGAATTGCACTACCGAAGAAGAGCTTCGCCGGATGATCCGCAATGCTGGTTTCGTGCCCAAGCAGCGGGACACGTTGTACCGGCAGTATTTTTTGAATTAGAGCTTCTGAAGTTCCGAGCGTGGCGAACCTCGTTACCCAGTCCCGAAGGGACGCAACAATCTGTAGCCCGGCACGGCAGTGCCAGGTAATGATTGAGAAAAATCGAGTCCCGCAAGGGACGGCATATCAATCCTTCAGTTCAAAACCATGCTTCTGCAAAAGCAAGGTAAACTCAGTGGCAGAATTCATCTTCATGTGGTGCTTCTTCTGGTTCGCAATGTATCGGATGACGCCCGAGACCTGGGATCGGCTTACACTACAGGCGAAATACCCTTCTTGCCACTCAAAGCGCATGCGGGGATGTTCATTCATCCATCGTGATGAATTTGCCTTCAACACCTGCGCAGCTTTCGCAATGCCGAGGATTGCCCCAAGATTGATCAAAGCATGGATGTGATCTTCAATCCCGCCGATGGCAACCGCATGGAATCCATGGTTCTTTGCGATTCCCGCCATGTAGGCCCACAATTTCGGCTGGAGTTCTTCGTTGATCGTACGCACGCGATTTTTTGTACTGAATACGATGTGAACGTGATTGCTGACGTAAGAGCTTGGCATTGTGCCGTCCCTCCGGGACTTCAAATACTTTGACGCCTACCCGGCACTCCCCCACCCCAGCACGCGAAGCGCGTGCTGGGGACCCCAGTACCGTGCCGGGCTACAGATTGTATCGTCCCTACGGGACTCTTGAATCGTGCTTCGTTTGAACTGGTCGTGTCCCATTCAAATTACGGACACCTACTTTCAATTTTTCGATTGTGGGTTATGCCCTTTATCCTGCCAGGCTATTTTCATACGCACCGGGACGGCGCTGACTATTCATGCAGCACTTTATGCACGAACGATACCGCAATCGATCCTTCTCCCACGGCCGACGCCACGCGCTTGACACTTCCGCCCCGCACGTCGCCGACGGCGAACACTCCCGGCAGATTGGTTTCAAAGAGGTGAGGAGAGCGGGTGAGCGGCCAGCGCGCAATGCTCAGGTCTTCTCGTGACAGATCGGGGCCGGTTTTGATGAACCCATTGCCGTCCAGATGGATGCAACCGTCCAGCCAGTGCGTGTTGGGAACGGCTCCGGTCATGATGAATACGTGGCTGATGTTGCGAGTTTCGGCTTCCCCTGTCTGATTGTTCCGCCAGCGGACGCGTTCCAGATGGTCGCCTCCTTCCAACGCCATGATCTCCGTATGCGGATGCAATGTGATCGTGGGGCTTTCTTCAATGCGCCGGATCAGATACCGTGACATGGTTTCCGCCAGGCCTCCGGAGCGGACGAGTATGTGCACGCGTTTCACGGTCTGCGCCAGAAACACGGCGGCCTGTCCGGCGGAGTTTCCTCCACCGACGACAATGACTTCCTCACCGCCACACACCTGAGCTTCGACAAATGTTGCGGCGTAGTAAACGCCGGTGCCTTCCAGACGCGCGAGGTTCTCGATGGGCAGCCGCCGATATTCCACACCTGTCGCAATAACAACAGAGCGAGCCGAAACCTGGGCGCCGTTCTCCAACTCAATCACGTATGGCTTTCTATGGCAGGTAAGCCGGGTTGCGCCCTGCGCGATCATTACCTGGGCGCCGAACTTTTGCGCCTGCGTGTAGGCGCGGCCTGCCAGTTCCTGACCGGAGACGCCGGTTGGGAATCCAAGATAGTTCTCAATCTTTGAACTGGAGCCCGCCTGGCCTCCCGGCGAGTCCGACTCCAGCACCAGCACATCAAGCCCTTCGGATGCGCCATAGACGGCTGCTGCCAAACCTGACGGCCCAGCGCCGACGATCACCAGATCACGCACATGCTTCTGGTCAATTGCTTCATTAAAACCAAGGCAGTCGGCAATTTGCTGGTTCGTCGGGTTGCGCAGCACCAAGCTTCCGCGGCAGATCAGCACCGGTATATCGGTGACGGCGATTTGGAAATGGTCCAGAAGTTGCTGTACGTCGGCGTCGCGGTCCAGATCGATGTAAGAATAAGGGTGGTTGTTGCGCATCAGGAACTCTTTGATGCGCAGCGCCCCCGCGGAATGGCTTGACCCCACAAGGACCACGTCGCCGAGCCCGTGCGCTACCAAAGTCAACCGGCGCAGGATGAAGGCGCGCATCAGGACCTCACTGAGTTCGCCATCGGTCTGCACCAATGCCACCACGCTTTCACGGTCCAGTTCGATCACTTCACTGGACTGCGTGGCGCGGATTCTAGTCAGGGCCCGCCGCCCGGAGATCATGTTGACTTCTCCGGTAAACTGTCCAGGGCCTGCCCGGGTGACAAAGGTTTCCTCGGTGCCGGAAGGCCGAACGATCTCGATCTCACCAGAGGTCACCACAAAAAGCGGGAAGACTTTGTCTCCCTGCTCAACCAGCACCTGGCCGCGCTCAATGGATCGCGCATGCCCGTGCGCCGCGATACGGGCTATCTGGGCCGCACTTAGTTTAGGAAATGTTTGTTCGAGTGTACCGGACGTCAGCGGAAGCGGAGTGGGTGTGTTCGCCATAGGAGATTGTGTGTATTCGCTTAGATTGTACCCGTCCCTACGAGGTCTTGATCGTCCTGGCGGCCCACGCCTTGTTACAATCTGCGCATGCGCCAACTCTTGGTTTTAACGATGCTCCTTACATCTATGCTTATGTTCCCCCAAACTACAAACACGCCGGAGACGATCATTGCGCAGGAGAGCGCCTTTTGGAAGGCGTACGCCGATGCTAACACTGTAGATCTCTCAAAATTGCTTTTGCCCGAATTCACCAATGTCGAACAGGAAATATGGAACCGGGATCAAGTACTTGCTTTCGTCAAGGAGTTTCATCAGCACTGTACCCTCGCTCCAGTCAAACTTCTTGATCCGCGCGTTACGTTTCTCACTTCTGATATTGCCACCCTCGTCTATCACGCCACGGAGACACCCACATGCGGCACCCATACAATTTCAGGCGATACAAATATCTCCACTGTGTGGTTGCGTCGCGACGGGCACTGGCAGATGCAACTTCACACTGAGTACGCAATACCGCCGAAGTAACCGGAATTAGATCTTTTCTCGGCTACAAAGCGCACTTTATCAAGCGCAAACCGCACAAATCATCGGGCTTAAAAGTATTTGATCTGTTCGCTCTTTATTTGCCCATCATGATTTAGAATTACACATTCTGTCTTCTTAGGAGTCCACACCTGAACGTACTTTGTTCCAGTTTCGCGCTATTGCTGGTTGCCGGCTCACAAAGGGGCCTGGTGCACTATTTCAAGAGCCAGTTCCTTGACAAGACCTTCAAGGGGCTCTACACCCCGAATGCGTTCGACCTGATGTTGCTCATCCCCTATTTTGTGGTGATGGTCGTCCTGGCGGGGTATGGCTTGCATCGCTATGCGCTGGTCTACATGTATTACCGGAACCGCAAGAACCGCACCACGGAGCCGCCGGCGAAGTTTGCCGACCTGCCGCGCGTGACAGTCCAACTCCCCATTTATAACGAGCAGTTTGTGGTGGACCGGCTGGTGGAATCCATCTGCAAAATGGAGTATCCGAAGGACAAGCTGGAAATCCAGGTGCTGGACGACTCCACCGATGACACCGTTGATCTGGCAAGAGCTGTAGTCGATCGCTACGCTGCGCTGGGCCATCCGATCACGTACATACATCGCACCAACCGTGAAGGCTTCAAAGCCGGCGCGCTGCAAAACGGCATGCAGACCGCCAAGGGTGAGTTCATCGCGATCTTTGACGCTGACTTTGTTCCTCCTGAAGACTGGTTGCTCCGGGTGATCCATCACTTTACCGAGTCTGGCATCGGCATGGTGCAGACGCGCTGGACGCACCTGAATCGAAATTATTCGTTTCTTACGGAAGTCGAAGCTATCCTTCTCGACGGGCATTTTATCCTGGAGCACGGCGGGCGCTCGCGCAGCAACGTTTTCTTCAACTTTAACGGTACAGCGGGCATGTGGCGGCGCACGGCCATTGAAGAAGCCGGCGGCTGGCAGCATGACACACTCACCGAAGACACAGATCTTTCTTACCGTGCGCAGCTGAAAGGCTGGAAGTTTAAGTACCTTCAGGACGTGGAGTGTCCGGCGGAACTGCCCATTGAGATGACGGCTTTCAAGACGCAGCAGGCGCGCTGGGCCAAGGGCCTGATCCAGACGGGCAAAAAAATATTGCCCAAGGTCTTTAAAAGCAAGGCCCCGTTCCGCGTGAAAGTGGAAGCGTTCTATCACCTCACGGCGAACCTGAGCTACCCGCTGATGATCGTGCTTTCCACCTTGTTGTTGCCGGCCATGATCATCCGCTCGTTCGGCGGATGGTTCCAGATGCTGGTGATTGATCTGCCGCTGTTCATGGCGTCCACGTTTTCCATCTCCAGCTTCTATTTGGTTTCGCAGAAAGAGTTGTTCCCCGGGAAATGGCCGCGCACATTTCTTTTTCTGCCGTTCCTGATGGCGCTGGGCATTGGGCTCACGCTTACCAATACTCGGGCGGTGCTGGAAGCTCTGGTGGGCGTGAAGTCCCCGTTCAACCGGACACCTAAATACCGCGTGCTATCCAAAGCGGACAAAGCGCAGGCCCAGAAATATCGCAAGCGGCTCGGCTTGGTGCCATGGCTGGAGCTGCTGGTGGGCTCTTACTTTGTGGCTATGTGCGTGTACGCTTTCACCAGCGGCAACTATTGGACCATCCCATTCCTCTTGCTCTTTGTTTTGGGATATTGGTACACCGGGCTGATGTCTCTGTTGCAAGGCAGATTTGAGCGCCGCTCTGCCACTCAGGAACCTCATACCAAACCGTTCCCGGTTGGAGTCTAGCTTTCTAGGGTCACACTAGGGTCTTTTCCCGCCATCGGTGCGGAGCGGGTCTGGTATCCTTAGCGCAATTGCCGATGAAGGTCCTGTTCGCACTCTTAGCTCTCTCGCTCGTGGCCATTCTGGTGACCGTAGGCGCCATGTGGTTGCGTTTGCGCTGGCATTTGCGCCGTTCGCCTGCCGCCGCGCAAGAGCCGCCTGTGGAAATCCATCGCGAGCGCGAGCCCGATCAAGTGGACACCGGCACAAACTAAGGCCACGATTGCGGTTTTGTTGCCTCCTGGCAAAATAAATTTTTCCTTAATGTTTTATGCTTCCAACGCGCATTGAAGTAGGAATGCTGTAGGATTTTAGATATGTCTTCTTCGTCTGTTTCTGCTCCAGTCCGGGAAATCACCATCGCGCACAGCCCTGACTCTGATGATGCTTTCATGTTTTACGGCCTGGCTACCAATAAGATCCGTGTCCCTGGGCTGAAGTTCACGCACACTCTCACGGACATTGAGACCCTGAACCGCAAGGCGATGGAAGGCCATTATGACGTTAGCGCCATCTCCTTCCATGCCTATCCTTACGTCCAGGACAAGTACGCGCTCATGCCCTGCGGAGGCAGCGTGGGCGAGCAGTACGGCCCCATGGTGGTGGCCCCGCGCGTCTTTGGGTTGGAAGAGCTGAAGCACATGAAAGTGGCCGTGCCCGGGACCATGACCACGGCCTACCTGGCGCTTAAGCTGTTTGCCCCCAAGATTGAAACCGCCGTCGTTCCTTTTGACCAGATCATTGCGGACGTTGTGGCCGGCAAGTTTGAAGCTGGGCTGATTATCCACGAAGGCCAGCTTACGTATGAGAATGCCAGGCTGCACAAGATCCTGGACATGGGCAAATGGTGGCACGAACTGACAGGCCTGCCGCTGCCGCTGGGTGGCAACGCGATCCGCCGCGAGCTTGGGCCGGAGTTGATCGGGACGGTTACGACTGCTTTGCGCGACAGTATCCAGTACGCGCTCGATCATCGTGAGGAAGCTTTGGCTTACGCCATGCAGTTTGCCCGCGACCTTGATCCGCAGACAGCCGACCGCTTCGTGGGAATGTATGTGAATGAACGCACGATCGATTATGGCCAAGACGGCAGGGAAGCCGTGGTGCGGCTGCTGGATATGGGGTATCGCGCTGGAATCATTCCGCACAAGCCCAACGTGGAGTTTGTCTAAGGCGAAGTTCATCCCGAAATGAATCAGGGTAGAGAAGCAAGAGGTTTGCGTCTCTACCCTGAAAATCTTTTACCCTGGGATCTTTTTTAGTATTTGCGGAAACCACCACCGCCGCCACTCCCGCCGCGGCCACCACCACCGCCGCCACGGTTGCCGCCTCTGCCGCCGCCACCACCACCGCCGCGGCCGTATCCGCCACCACCGCCGCCAAAACCTCCGCCTCCACCACCGCCGCGGCTGGTCTTAGGACGCGCTTCATTTACGCTGAGAGCCCGGGAACCTAGCTGAGTTCCGTTAACTGCGTTGATTGCCTTTTCGGCTTCTTCGTCGTTGGCCATCTCCACAAAACCAAAGCCTCGTGGCTGTCCAGTATCACGGTCTTTTAATATGGTAACGTTTTCGACCTGCCCGTAAGCTGCGAAAGCCTGTCGAAGTTCATCTTCTGTAACATTGAAATCAAGGTTGCCTACGTAGATATTCTTCATGCGATCCTTCTTTACTGGAGTGCAGGCGCCGAGATACTGGCGTGCCTCTAAATTGGCCGAGATAGAGGAAAACTGCGAATTGCTAACCTGCTATTCGCGCCTGTTTGACCCTGCCAAACTAAGGTCGGAACAAGGGTACGCCTGCAAAGAAGAAGATGCAAACCAGCGGCCACTGGCCACCACTGGCCAGGAAGGGGGAAAGCCCTGCTGTTTGTGGTCGCGCATCAAATAACCGGCTCCTCCCGCACGTTGCGGCATGGGGTTATAATTCTTGCCTGGAGGGCCTTTCTATGTGGCCTCTTAGTCTTGTTTTCCTTTTCGCACTGAGCGCTCCACAGCAAAGCGGCCCTGCCGCGGGCCAGGACTTTCGCGCGAGCAAGTTGCCGAACTTTCAGATCGGCCAAACCCAGATGGGACAAATGAAGATGGACCGGATGGTGTTGCCGCCTCTGCCATATAACGCGAGCACCTGCTTTACGGTGCGCAGCTATGTCTTTCACCGCAATGACGGGCAGGCCCCAAAGCTGGTCAATACCACGACGTGTACTCCCGGGAATACTTTGCGGACGCTACAAGTGTCTCCTCCTTCCCGTTTAGTTCCGGCAAAGTAACGCAGAACAACGGAGAGGAAATGGTGGAGCCAGGGCTAAAGCCCGTTTTCTGGAGCACATCTTTCACGGCCCTAAAGGGCCGTTCTTCCACCAGTTCTTCCACCGGCTCTTTCACCAGCTCTTCCACCAGTTCTCCGCACCCTAACCAATTGGCCGCTCCATCTGGAAGTACAGTTCATCTTCCCCGGTCTTGCGGAATCCCAGCCGCTCATAAAGCCTCTGGGCTGGATTGGTTCTTAACACTTGCAGCCTGACTGCAACTTTGCTTTTGTTGCATTGCTCGATCAGTTCCCGAACCAATCCGCCGCCAATACCACGGCCTCGATATTCGGGAAGCAACGCTATGTCCACGAGCAAGGCAGCTTCTGGCTTGCGCAGCACCAGGATCCGGCCAATGGGATTGTCATCGAAAACAACGATCTGGTGGTCGGCGTCCGCGTAGGTCATCCCGTAGCTTTGCTGTTGGGCGTTGAATTGCATGCGCAGGAACGCTTCCTGCTGAGCGCTGCTCCAACCCCAGGCGGAGATTTCCTGTTGCCGCGTGGCGGCATAGAGTTTGAACAGGAAGTTCTGGTCGTCAGTGCGGTACGGTCGAAGGGATAGGGCCATGCGACTCACGGATCGGTCGCATTATTGTAGACGATGCAACAGAAAAGAGGGCAGAAGTGCCTGCCCTCTTTCTTAAGTCAACAACAGCTTTAGTCCTGTTAGTCGCGGTCGCCGTCATGATCGCGATCACGGTCATCGTCGTCATCCGTTGGCTTCCCGGTGATGGGATCCAGGAACAGCTTCCCGTTGCGATGGCTGAAGTCAAACATGTTGAGCAGCGTGCCGGCGCGTTCGTCCGCCGCTCCGCCTCCGATTCTCCCTGTGCCCCAGTTGTCTTCAATGAAACGCAGGATGGAAGACTGGTCAGTGAGCGTGCCGTCAACATAGTTCTGCTTGGCGAAAGGAGAGATGACCAGGAGCGGCAGACGCGGGCCGAAGCCGCATGTTCCTTGCACGCTTCCCGGGGCGCTGGTGCCGCAGTTGCCTGCGCCGTTCAGGGCGTCGGCTGCGGTGTTGGAGGGCGTGACGATGGGAGACATCACGTGGTCATACCATCCGTCGGAATCGTCATACGAGATGATGACGGCGATCTCATCCCATTCCCGGCTCTGCTGCAACCGATTGATGGTGTCCACGACGAATTGCTGTTCGGCCAGAGGATCGGAATATCCCGCGTGACCATCCTGGAAGCCGGGCGCTTTCAGGAAGCTGACTTCAGGCAGATTGTTAGCGTGCACCGCTGTCCAAAAATCAGTAATGTCGTATTGATGGTTGGCGGCATCTCCCTGGTGGCCTATCAGCGCCGCTGACGTGGGAGGTACATGCGCCTGGTTCGCGGTGGAAGTATAGTACTGGAAAGGCTGGTGATGAGGAATATAGTCGCCCTTGGGAAGGCCGTCGCTGCCAATGTGGGAGGCTTTGCAATCGCGGAAGCCGCCCTGGAACCAGCCCCAGCTGACGCCTTTTGTATTCAGCAGATCGCCGATGTTTTTGCCGCTCATGGAAACTGTTTCACGCGTAGAGCACTTGTCAAAGGCCGGTTGCGGATCACCAATCACCGATCCCGCCACAATGTCACCGGCAAAAAACGCTACGACTCTCGTGGCGCCCGCGGTCTGGCCGGAAATTAGATTGATGGCCCCGGGCGAGGAAGGACCGAAAGTGGTATTGAACGAATTGTCGTTCATGGCAAAGTGCTGGGCGTAATTCCAAAGCGCCGTTACCGTGTTGCCGTCAAAGTAGCCCATGACGTCAGTCTTCGCACAGGTCAGGATGCCGTCCGTGCTCGGACCGGTGCCCACCGTCTGGACAAATTGGTCCATGATCCCGCCGTTAAAGGCCTTCTGTTCGTCAGTGTAATTATGGTCCTGGTCGCAGGTGGCCGCGTGCGCGCGGTCCAAGCGGAACGGGTTTACCAGATTGGGATTGTTGGTCAGGAGAGCGCCGGAAAGACCATTCACCGTAGGCGTGCCGCGGCGGGCCACAAAGCGCGGTTCGCCGAGCGGATTGGTGGCATGAGGATAAGTGGCGAAGTAATGGTCAAACGAGACGTTCTCTTGGAAGATCACGACAACGTGCTTGATGGGCGTGGAAGTCTTGTGCTCTTTTTCGTCAGCACAGTAAGCCAAGCTGACAGCGCACAGGATGAGGAAGCAGGCGGCCGCGATTGCTTTAGCGCGCAGCGCCCTGGATTTTGCATGCAACAACATTAACTCCTCCTTGGGGATCGAAGAAATTCGTCGGGAGGAATGTAAGTGCTCAATGTTGAATCAACATGTGCGGATTGTTAAATGTTGTTTAAATCCTGGGTCCCTGTGAGGACCGTCAAAATTCAGGTTGCAAAAACGGGATTGCAAAAGCAGTTTCACACTCTTTTAACATTCGCTGTGTAAGCTGAACGCGAATAACGTTTCGGTATACATGGTTGGGGTCAAATGGGCTCGGTGAACAGAACAGTGGTGGATTCGGACGAACAAAGGCGGCGGGCCAATCCGCTTGAGCAGAACATGGGCGGCAAACAGAAAGTTTTTGTGGTCGAGGACGACCTGGACATCGCGCGACTGGTCCGCCATCACCTGGAAAGCGCCGGCTACAAGGTGCGGAGTTATACCAGCACCACGGGCGTGCTCACGGACGCGCAAAAAGAACGCCCTTCGTTGATGCTGCTGGACATCATGGTCCCCGGCGGTGATGGGCTTGATCTCTGCCGGCGGATTCGGCAATCCGGCACGGCCCTGGCCGGTACCCCCATTGTTTTTCTGACGGCAAAAACCGCCGAAGCCGACCGCATCCTTGGTCTGGAGATGGGCGCGGACGACTACATCACTAAGCCCTTCAGCCCGCGAGAGCTGGTGGCGCGACTCAAGGCGGTATTGCGCCGCTGTGAGTCCCCGCTGGTGCCGATGGCCATCAGCGCGGGCGAGTTGGAAATTAACGCCGACGCCATGACCTTGAGTGTCCGGGGCGCCGCGGTGACCACCACCGCCACTGAATTTCGGTTGCTGCACTATCTGGCGCAACATGCAGGCCGCGTCTTTACCCGCGACCAGATCCTGGACGCCGTTTGGCGGGAGACCACGTTCGTCAGTCCACGCTCCGTGGACGTGTATGTAAGAAAGCTGCGCGAGAAAATTGAGGACGATCCCGAGCGTCCCCGGTATCTGAAGACCGTGCGCGGCACGGGCTACCGCTTTGAAGCGCCTAAATAGTAGCGCTAAAAAAATGAAGCGCCGAACGGTCCTTTCCTATCTATAGCTGTGTAAAAGCCATGTAAATCTTCTTTGGCCCAGACTTTCATTTTCGTTTAATTTTCTGTTAACCACGACTGGCTAAGATCCGTCTAACAAGCAGCAAGACGCATTCATCAAAAGGTATTTTTTATGTCGACCATGACTTTAGAAGCACAGACTGCGGAAAAGAGAATCGTGCATTTGCTTGTAGCCATGGCCCTCAAGGTGGAAGTAGCCGTGGACCAGGCCATTGGCGCGCTGCTGAATTCCGGCACGCAAACCGTGTCCGGGATTTTGCAACAGGAAGATGCCATTAATGAAATGGAAGTTACCATTGACCGCGCGATCTTTGCGGCATTGGAGCAAGGCGAGCTGTCTCCGAAGGAGATCCGGCCCATCGCGTCAGCGCTGAAAATCAATAAAGATTTGGAGCGCCTGGGCGACCTGGCCGCCAGCATTGGACGGAAAGTAAGCCAATCCGGAGAACACCGGCAGCCGCGGGATTATTCTGAGTTGCAGCCCTTGGCCATTGCGGTTTCCCATGTGTGCCGCCAGACTCTGCGCGCGCTCACGCGCCAGGACCTGGTGCTGGCGAACAACGTCCTGCGCAGCGGAGCGGCCGTGGATGACTATCGCAACTACGTGTTCCGCAGATTACGCGAACGCGCGGCCACCCCAGGCCCGCGTGAGGGCGACGTTCATCTCATGTTTGCCTCGCGCTACTTGGAGCAAATTGCCGACCACGCGGTCAATCTGGCGGAGAAGCTGGTCACGTTTCTGAATGAGAAGCAGGGCGGCAGAAGAAGCCGGCAACTTGCCAGCTAAACAGACATTCTGCGAATGTCATGTGATTTTCATGTGACTTTAATATTCAATTTACATTCAGACGCTATACCTTGCTCGTCCGTGAAATTGGAAATTGAGGCCGTTCCCTGAACGCAGGACCTGACGGCGCGGACTGGAAGCGGTTGTCATGAATTCCCAAGCTGTACTTGCTGTTCCGCACACCTCGGACCATCCTGATCTCGTAGATATCACCATGCAGGCCTGTGCCCTGGCCAAAGAATCCGTCTCTCATGCGATTGACGGCCTGATCAACGGCTCGGCTTCAGCTTTGCAGGCAGTCAGGAATTGCGAAGAAAAGCTGGATGGCCTGGACCGCGAATTGGACGAGCGGTTGGCTACAGCTATCACGCAGGTCACACCGCCGCAAGCACGCGAGCTCCTTGCCTGCATGAAACTCATGCTGGACCTGGAACGCATCGGCGATCTAGTGGCCAGTTTTGCCGAACGGTCCGCCATCGTCCGCAACCGCATTGACATGGATGACGTTGAGCAGTTGACGAAGATGGCTTGCCTGGTGGAAAACATGCTCGCGCTGATGTCCGTTGCGTTCCGTGGCAGGAACATCGACAAGGCCCTTCAGGTCCTTCGCATGGATTCAGACATTGACCGCTTGCGCAATCTGCTCGTGGTGCGTCACACAGAAAATGCGGAAGGACTCAAAGGACTGGAAAGCCTGCACGTGCTCTCCATGGCCAACGCGCTGGAGCGAGCCGGAGACCACATCAAGAACATGGCGGAAGAACTCTGCCATCTGGCCACCGGACACACCATGCGCCACCTGATCCGCTCCAAAGATAAACCGATCGAACAGCTTTTTCTGGATTGGCTGGCTCGCCAGAGCTCCACCAACGAATAAGACGGTAGTGGGTTGGGCAAAGCTTGTGGCACCGGCACCCTCGCCGGTGTTTCTTTCCTGCCCACAGCCGGGGTGGCTAGGTTTATTTCTTTCTGACTTTGGCGGGAACTGTAATCGATGGCTTGCGCATGGGAATGATGGCGCCTTGGCTGGGATCGGCATGGGCGTTGCCGGCGCGAAATGCAACTTCCTCCTGCACAAAGCGGACAAACTCCTGCATCTGCCGGTTCATCTCTTCCATGCGCTCGCGCATTTGCAAAATGATGGCCATGCCGGCGATATTCACACCCAGGTCGCGCGCCAGGTTCAGGATGAACTCCAGCCGTTGCAGGTCTTCTTCCGTGTACAGGCGCGTGTTGCCGTCCGTGCGTGACGGCTTCAGCAACCCTTCACGCTCGTACAAGCGCAGCGTCTGCGGATGTATACCGTACATCTCAGCCACTGCGGAGATCATGTACGCGCCTTTGGATTTACGTTTGGCCATAATGTTGCAATCTCAAGTTTGCCTTGTGCCTGGAAAATCACAACGTAGAGACGTGGCACTGCCATGTCTCATTCTTCTCGTATAAATTCGCTGTCCTTCCGCCAATTCTTTGGATTGTCCTGGATATATTCTCGGATTGCCTCCAACGAATTCCTACCGCGAATAATTCGATCGTGGAACCGGGCTTGCCATCCGAACGGCAATTCTTGCGATCGGCACCAACGCGTAACCGCGGACTTGAACGATCCAATCACCGCTCCGAGAGAACCGGTTTTAGGATGGACTGAAGAGAACTCCGCGATTCGCCTGATCTCATTGCTTCTGCGCAACCTAGGTAAATGCTCCGGACCTGAAAGGACGATGATGCCGTGAACATGGTTCGGCATGACAATGAACTCATCAATGTTTACGTCAGGATGATGAGAGGGAATCTCGTTCCAACAACCTGAAGCATGATTTCCAACGTCAGATAAATTCATCAGGTCGTCTACGATCTTTCCAAAATAACATCTTCGGTCTTTGGTGCAGATCGTTACGAAATACCATCCGCCCGAGGAATAGTCCCAATCCCGTTTCCGGGCGGATTCAATCCGGTATTTGTTCCGAAACAGTGTCATGGCCTTCAGTTTGGGGCGTGGCAGTGCCACGTCTCTACGCATCGATTTTCGTCCGAATAGTGATTTTCGTTTAAATAGTCCTCGTGTCAGTCGACCAGGACGGGCCTATTTGTTCCACAGTTCTTACCTTCATATCTGCCCCGCGCCTAGAAAATCCTAACGTAGAGACGTGCATTGCCACGTCTCACTCTTTGTGGCGCAAACAATGTTCTTTTTAAACTTTGCTCCACAGCTCCGCCCTGGGGTCTTCCGGATTCAGTTTTTGCAATTCCTGCCACAATTCGCGGACGTGCAGATCACGGGCTTCCGGCACCACGAGCTTGACTTCCACAATCTGGTCGCCGCGCTTGTCCTCGTGCGTGGCTGAGGGCACGCCTTTTTCCCGCAATCGAAGCTTCTGTCCGCTTTGCGTTCCCGGCGGAACCTTTAACTGGGAACGCCCGTCGATGGTCGGCACATCAATCTTGGCGCCCAGCGCGGCTTCCATGGCGCTGACCGGAATGGACACATAGATATCGTCGCCATCGCGGCGGAACACCGGGTGATCACCCACGCGGATAATAATGTAGAGGTCTCCCGGCGCGCCGCCGCGCGTTCCGGCATTGCCTTTGCCGGCAAGGCGTATACGCTGCCCGTCGCGCGTCCCGGTCTTCACGCGGACCTCCAACGGCTCTGTCCGGTCCACCACGCCGTCACCGTGGCACGCGGAGCAATCGTTCTGAGACTTGCCCGTGCCATTGCAGTGCGGACACTGCATGTTGAACTTCATGCGGCCTCCGGACTGCGTGACCTGCCCGCTGCCGTGGCATTCCGGGCAGGTGCCCACCGATCCCACGGTTCCTTTGCCGGAGCAGTTGGTGCATGTGTCCTGGCGGGCGACGTTCAGACGCAAGACGGCTCCGCGGACAGCGTCCCAGAAACTGACGTTGACCTGGTACTCCAGATCCGAGCCGTGCTCCGGCCCGTGCTGCATGTTTGTGGCGCCGCCGCCGAAGATGTTGGAGAAGATATCGCGGAAGCCACCCCGTCCGCCGCCTTCAGCCGCGCTCGGCTCGGAAAAATCAAAGCCGCCAAAATCAAAAGGCGCGCCCCGGCCTGAACCAGCACCAGGAAACCCTCCGGCGCCGGGGCTACCGCCGCCGCGGGAATAGGCCTCCGCCGCGGCAGGATCGATATTGTCCGAGTAGAAGCCAAGCTGATCATAGATCTTGCGTTTCTTGGGGTCGCTCAGAACATCATTGGCTTCAGAGATTTCCTTGAACTTCTCTTCCGCTTTTTTATCGGGATTGACGTCGGGATGGTATTTGCGCGCAAGTTTCCTGAAGGCCTTGCGGATATCGTCCGCAGAGGCGCTTTTTTTCACGCCCAGGGAGGCGTAATAGTCTTTTTGCTGCGTCGTTGCCATTATGTTTCCGTTACGAGTTCCTTCGCTTCGCTCAGGATTTCGCCTGCGGACTCCCGCTGCGCTCACGCCCGCAAGACGGCTCAACTTTTTGCTGCGTCGTT